>ERZ1643249.340-NODE-340-length-56283-cov-16.666607_pt1 | contig 56283 bp, 50 predicted proteins | sample MGYA00579263_ERZ1643249 | MGnify/ENA primary metagenome ERZ1643249 (study PRJEB29033, sample SAMEA4952264) | chicken gut metagenome | biome: Broiler Chicken; feature: Gastrointestinal Tract; material: Caecum | place: Ireland | collected 2018 | study: Broiler...
ATAACAGCCCCCTCCTAAGGGGCCGTTGTGGGTTCGATTCCCGCCGGGAGTACCATTTTGGCCACAAGAAATTGTGGCCTTTTTCTTTTTCACCATAATATTGGGTAAACCAGCCCTGCGTATCCGGAATAAAGTCGTTTTCGCATAACAAAACAGCCCCTGTCAAGAGATATACTTCTGACGGGGCTGTCCTGCTTATATTGATTCTCTCTCGATTTTTTTACTGCTTCAGAACGTCAGCGGGAAAGTCCTTCGATCTTTTTGAAAAGGGCGTCCACATAGTCCCCTTCAAACAATTCGATGAGACCTTTGTCCGCACATCCCGTGAGGGCGCTGTCGAAAGGTATGCGCGCGACCGTATCCACGCCATACTCGTCGGCCAGCTCTTTGGCCCGGCTTTTCCCGAAAACCTCTATCTTTTTGCCGCAGTCCGGACACTTTACATAGCTCATGTTCTCGACGATACCGAGGATCGGAACATTCATCTTCTGCGCCATGTTCGCCGCCTTTTTGACGATCATGGAAACGAGTTCCTGCGGCGTGGTAACGATGACGATGCCGTCCAGGGGAAGCGACTGATAAATGCTCAAAGGCACATCTCCCGTTCCCGGGGGCATATCTACGAACATATAATCGACATCGTTCCATATGACGTCCGTCCAGAATTGCAGGACTGCTCCCGCAATGACCGGCCCGCGCCAGATGACGGGTTCCGTATCCTCCTCCAGAAGAAGATTCATGGACATGAGTTCGATGCCCGTTTTGCTCCGGACGGGAAAGATCCCCATCTCGGATCCCGTCGCCTTTTCTGTTATGCCGAACATTTTCGGAGCAGACGGCCCCGTGATATCCGCGTCGAGAACGGCCGTCTTAAACCCGTTCCGCTGTGCCGTTACCGCAAGCATTGCCGTTGTAAGCGATTTACCCACACCGCCCTTGCCGCTGACGACTCCGATGACTTTTCCTATCCTGCTCAGTTCATGCGGCTTTTTCCGCATATCCCGCTGCGAACAATCCTGCCCGCAGCTTTCGCAATCATGCGTGCATTCTTCTGCCATATTATAACTCCTGTACCTTACAGCAAACTCTTCGGATCGTACTCGGCCTTTTTATAAACCTTGTCTTTCGGTTTATCGGCGATATCCGATCTGAACACGTCCTGCCATTGACGCGCATCGTAATCTTCTATCGTGCAAGTGACATAATGATCCGAACATCCGAGTTCTTCCGTAAGCGTTCTGACCAGTGCCGCGGCGAGCCTCTTCTTCTGCTCTTCCGTCCGTCCCTGCAACATCTTTACTGCAATATGCGGCATAAAGCGACCTCCCTGCTCATTGATTGAGATTCTTATATAAATTATAATACAAACCGTGCTGTTTTAGCAACTGTTCATGCGTACCTTCTTCCGCGATCCCTTTATTTGAAATGAAAAGGATCCTGTCCGCGCTGCGGATGGTGGAAAGCCTGTGCGCCACGATAAAAGACGTCCTTCCGGAAAGCATGACTTCGAGGGCGTTCTGTATGAGTTTCTCCATATCCGAAGATATCGAGGAAGTCGCCTCATCGAGGATAACGACGGAGGGATTTTTCAAGACGATGCGCGCAAAACTGATCAGCTGTTTTTCACCGGAAGAAAGCCCTTCGCCCCGTTCCGCGAGCAGTTCGTTGTACCCGTTCGGAAGACGCTCTATACATTTATCCGCAAAAATCGCCTTTGCCGCAGCGATACACTCCTCGTCCGTCGCATCCGGCCTGCCGTAGCGGATATTTTCCATCACGCTCCCTTTGAAGATGAACGGATCCTGCATCAGCACCCCGACCTTCGTGCGGAGAGAATGCAGCTTTATCCTGCGCACGTCTGTCCCGTCTATGCATACCTCCCCGCCTTTCACATCGTAAAAGCGGGTCAGCAGATTGATGACCGTAGTCTTCCCCGCCCCTGTCGGCCCCACGAGCGCGATACGTTCCCCCGGGCGTACATGGAGGTCGAAGTGTTCGAGCACGTTCAGCCCGTCCTCATACCCGAACGTCACGTCGTTGAAGTCGATCTTACCCTGCACATCCGTCAGTTCGACGCTGTCCGGCGAATCTTCTATCACTGCCGGAGCGTCGATTGTTTCAAATATCCTTTCAAGGTTGGCCGAAACCTGCGACAGATTCTGAATAATGGCAGAAAGTTGCGTAAGCGGCGCGGAAAACAGGCTCATATAGCTCAAAAACGCAATGACAACGCCCGTCGTAACGCCTAAGCCGCTCCCGCTCGTCGTCAGCAGGAAGGCTATGCCGTACAGCATGATCGTACCGTAATTCCAGAAGAGCCCCACCACGGGCGAGTTCAGTTCGTTCCTGCGGACGATCTTCATCCACGTCTGTGCGCTGTCTTGCTGCAGATCGTGATAGATCTGTTCATTATACTTCGTCCGGTTATAATTCTGAATGATCTTTTCGCCCATGATCGACTCGACGATAAAGGCCGAACGATTGGAAACTTTAGCCCTGTGCGTACGGAAGAGTTTGCGTATCGTCCTGCGGATCAGGAGCACGCAGAGCGTGAGCGGCACGATCGCCGAATATACGACGAGCGTGAGCACCGGGCTCTGAACGAGCATAAAAACCGTTACCACGAGTATCCTGACGATGCACAAAACAAAATTCATCAGGTAATTTGTAAAGAAATCTGCAAGTTCGGTGATATAATCGGTGACCCGCACGACTATTTTCCCCGCGGGGCGGTTATCGAAATAATCGAACGGGAGGGCCTGCAACTTATAAAAGATATCTTTACGGATATCCGCGATGATGCCGTGTCCGGCGCGCCCCATACAGCGCTGCTGATAAAAAGTTATCACGATCTCGGCGACGCCGCAGAGGACAAAGCCCCCCATCGTCAGAATAAAATCACGATAGCTTTGCGACACGGCGTGTTCCGGAATAACCGTATCGACGATGTAACGCAACAGAACGGGCGTTATCATCGAAGACGCCACCGTTATCAGCATTATGACGAGAATAAAAACAAACAGCTTTTTATGCGGCGCCGCATAGCGAAGCAGCCGTTTCAGGTTCTTTATGTCAATTTTATCTTTCTCGACGGTTTCGTCCTGAAAATATGTATTTCTCTGCGCCATGATCAGCCCTCCGCCGCGACGGCCCCGCTTTCCGCCTCGTCGTCATCCGCTTCCGCCGTCTGCATCCTGTATATTTCCGCAAAGATACCGTTCCTGTCCATCAGTTCCCGGAAAGTTCCCCTCTCCACGATCTCCCCGTCCTGCATATAGAGGATTTCGTCGCAGTCTTCTATGCTCGAAACGCGGTGCGCCGCGATCAGGATGGTGCGGTCGGCATAACTTTCCTTGATCCCTTCCATCAACAGCCTTTCGGTATTTACGTCGAGCGCACTCGTGGCATCGTCGAGCACGAGCACGGGCGCATCTTTCAGCAGAGCACGCGCTATCGAAACGCGCTGTTTCTGCCCGCCCGAAAGTCCGAGGCCCTTTTCCCCGACAATCGTGCCGTATCCCAGCGGCAGCCCCTCTATAAACGAACTCGCCTGCGCCTGTCTGGCCACGCGCATGATGCGGTCACGGCTCGTTCCGGGCGCATAAAAGGAAATATTTGCGTCTATCGTATCCGAGAACAGGAACACATCCTGAAAAACATACGCAAACTCGCTGCGGAGATTGTCCAGCTCGTAGTTCCTTATGTCTTCGCCGTTGATCGTTATCTCTCCTTCCGTCGGATCGTAAATGCGGACAAGCGATTTCAGCAGCACGCTCTTGCCCGAGCCCGTACCGCCCATGATCCCTATTTTCTTCCCGTACGGGATATTGAGACTGACGTGTTTCAGCAGCGCCTTTCCGTCCTCGGTAACGGAAACGTTTTTCATCTCGATATCGGGCGCACGGCGGATGAGATCCGGATGCTCCGCCTCGGGGATCTTGGTCTTCTTTTCAAGGAAATCGCGGATGCGGCTGCCGGAAACGATGCCGTATTGCATACGGTAGATCGAGTTGCTGATCTGCGTCAGATAATCCATGATGCGAAGGACATATGTGATGCACGCCGTCATGATACCGACGGACAGGCCGTTGAACGCCATGATCGTTCCGATCACGATCGTCGTTATATATGCGATCTGCCGTATGATATTGAATGCCGCGCCGTATTTGGCGGCGACGTCTGCCTGCGCACAATAAGCATCGCGCAGCGCGGCGTTCACTTTGTCAAATTTATTCTCTTCAAAACCCTCGTTGGCAAAAGAGCGGATCAGCCGCACCGCATTTATATTTTCCTGCACATTCAGGTTCACGTCCGCATTCCTGTCACGGATATCCGTGGAGACGCGGCGCGCCGCTTTCGTGTATTTCACGAGCGTCACGAGCAGAAAAGGTGCGATGACGGCAGGCAGGATAAGCATATACGCACTCGTCATCGCAAGCGTGATGCAGGTTATGACGAGGATGAACGCACCGTCAAGGATCATGAGAATAACGCTGCTGTACATCTCCTTGAAGGTGATTATGTCTGCCGAAAGCGTGGTGAGCAATTCTCCCGTATTATAAGAGGCGACGGTAGAACTGTCCAGATCGACGAGCTTTTTATAAGTGATATCCCGCAGTTCGTTCTCGAACTTCAGCCCGTTATACTGAAAGAGAACATTCCGCAGATACATCAGCCCCTCTCTGAACAGTTCGAGAGCGGCAAAAACCCCCGCTATAACAAAAAACAGCCGCCAGCTTTCCGGCTCGCCGTATGCGAGCAGAAAGGAAAAAAGGCCGCTATCTTCCGTTATCCCGCTGTAATTCAGGATATAATCGACGAACATCGCACCCAGAAGCGGGAGGATAACATCTATGGTCAGCGCTATAAAGCCTATGACCTGACAAAAAACTGCACAGGGGACGTGCTTTTTCCAATAGCGCATCCCGTAGGAGAAAGTAGACATTGTCCGCGCCTTCCGAGCGTTCGTTTTGTTATTGAATATTATAAATAGTTTTTTTTGTTTGTCAACACTTTTGCCTCAAATTTTCTCTCTTTCCGACAAAAATATTTTTATAAAAACAGTTGCAAAAAAATCCTTCATGTTATAAAATAGAAGTGCTGTGCTAGGTGGGGAGTTAGCGGTGCCCTGTATCTGCAATCCGCTATAGCAGAACCGAAAGCCTCCCCCGGATATGTGCGTGGAAGGTCTGCGCTCCGCAAGGGATGTCGATAACAAGGTCTTATGCAACGGGCTGCCGCGAACCGTGTCAGGACAGGGATGTAGCAGCACTAAACGGATTTGTCCGTGTGCCATAAGGAAGCTTTGAAGGAGTTACCTGCGGTTTTCACGCTTCGGCGCGCATTTTCAAAGGAGGATGCACAGTTTTTTGCAAACTGAAGGTCTCCGTTTCCGGAGACCTTTTTGTTTTCTATGCGAGAGGATCTCCTCTCTGTTTTTTTATCCTTTCACGGAGGCGGTCCGGCGCCCTGCACGAGAATCCGTGCGAACGGAGGCATTCCAACAGGCCGCCGATCCAATCATACAAGGCGTAAAACGCCGAAAAATCATATTCTCCTTCGCACTCGCTCTCACATACAGGCAGCATCTCCGCGGCGTCACAAAGCATATCCGCGGATTTCGTCATCTTCTCCGCTTTGCGCCGCAGTTTTGTGCAGCAACGCTTTATATATCTGTAATTATTCTTTGCCTGTCTCTTTTTATATTTTTCGCTGTTCAACGCATTATTCCCCGACAAATATTCCGCGATATATGCCCGCTCCCGTCAATAATTGGCAAGCCCTTCGAGAATAAGTTTATCTGCGACCAGTGCGATAAACTCGCTGTTCGTCGGCTTGTCCGTTCCTATATAGACGCGCACTCCGAAAATGGCGTTTATCGCATCGACGCGTTGCCTGTTCCACGCCACTTCTATGCTGTGACGGATCGCCCGTTCCACTTTGCTCGCCGTCGTCGAAAATTTTTCGGCGATACTCGGATAGAGCTGCTTTGTGACGTTATTAATGATGGAAGGTTGCGCCACAGTCATCTTGATGCCTTCGCGCAAATAAGCATACCCCTTGATGTGCGGCGGGATACCGATGGAAATAAAAATATTGCTTATCTTTTCGTCAAGCGACGCGGCATTTTTCTTTTCCCGGGGTGCGGACGTCTTGATCTCCGCGCCGGACAAGCCGACGAGTTCCTTTGCCCGCTCCGCCACAAGTTCGGGAGGAACGGGCTTCATCAGATAATATTTGGCACCCTTCGCCAACACCCTCGAAATAATTTCATCGTCCGAAAAGCTGCCCGTCGCGATTATCTGCGCCGGGCTCTTATCATCTTTCAGCCGTTCGAGCACTCCGAATCCGTCCGTTTCCTTCAACACCATGCCTACGATCACGATATCCGGTTTTTCCTCTTCGATGCGCTCGATCCCTTCCCGTCCGTTATCCGTGACCGTACAGACTTCAAACCCGTCTTCCCGCAGGCGGTCTGCGATCTGACGCCCGACCTCCGCGTTGCCCTCAAGCACGGCGATTTTCTTCTGCTGCGACATATATCAATACCTCCAAGCGATTTCAGTGCTTCTATTATAGCGCAAAGTCGAGTTTTTGTTAAATATTTCGCGTTCATTTTTCAAATTATTTTGTACAAATTTTGATGATTTATTGATTATTATGTATTATTCTGTCGAAATCCGCTCCGTCCTTCGGCAGCAGCCCGCCTGTTTTTGTGTTTCATCAGAAAATTCCGCAGATTACCGCGAAAAATCTTTTTTATGGCGGGTTTGCCGTACCCCGCTTTTATAAACAGCCCCGCAAGTTCTTCCGCACAGGCATAGCCGGAAACCCCTGCCGGCAGGTCGTCCGTCCCCCAAAAATCCGTTCCGAAGCAAAACAGGTCCGCCCCGAATTTCTGGACGCCGTAATCAACATGACGGAAGATATCTTCGGAAGACCTCCTCCCCTCTCCGAGAAATTTCCCCACGAAAGTTACGCCTACCAGACCTCCCCGCTCCGCGATCTCCCGGATCTGCCAGTCTTTTATATTACGCGGATGCGGATGCAAGGCATACATACAGGTGTGGGTATTCACGATCTCCGCCGGAAAATCGAGAACGTCGCAAAACGAGCGGATGTTCAGATGCGCGCAATCGAGCGCTATGCCCCTCTCTCCCAGCCTCGCAACCGCCCGTTCGCCGCGACGCGTCAGCCCCGTCTCCGAAAAACACCCTCCGGCCAGCCCGTTCTCATAATTCCATGTCAGGGAAACACAGGCAGGGCACCAGCCGAGCACCTCATCATCGGTTGCGCAGCCGAGATAAGAGGCATCCTCCAGCGTCAGAAAAAGATTATCGTGCCCGCGCCTGAAAAAATCCTCCGCGATCGCCCTCACCTGCAGAAAGCTCCTGTTCCCCGTAAAGATCGCACAGGCGCAGCGATCTGTTTGCGAAGAAAGACCTTTCAGGTCGGGAGTCGACATCGCCGTAAGTATGTCGCAATGAAAATCGGCTATCTTGTCTTTCATATATAATATAATATGAAAGCACGAAAAAAAGGCCCCGGAACAGGGCCTTTTGCTCGATCAGCCGATCATCTTTTTGCCGCGCGTTTAGGTTCCGGATATTCCGTACCGAAAGTATCCACCGTCACCGTTTCCATGACCTGCGGCTCGGTCGGTTTGTCCCGCATATCCGTTTCCGTCGCCGCGATGGAATCCACGACGCCCATTCCCTCAACGACTTTCCCGAAAGCGGCATATTGCCCGTCGAGATGAGAGGCGTTCTCATGCATGATAAAAAACTGCGATCCGGCGCTGTCCGGCATCATCGAACGCGCCATGGAAAGCACCCCGCGGGAATGTTTGAGGTCATTCCGAACGAAGCCGTTCATACGGAATTCCCCCTTGATAGTATAGCCGGGGCCTCCCGTACCGTTGCCGGCGGGATCCCCGCCCTGGATCATAAACCCTTCTATGACGCGATGAAAAGTCAGGCCGTCATAAAAGCCGTGCCGAACGAGAGAAATAAAGTTATTTACCGTATTCGGCGCTTTTTCCGGATAGAGTTCCGCCTTGATGACGCCGCCGTTCTGCATTCTGATCGTTACGACAGGATTCATATATATCACTCCTTTTCAAGGTCTTCATATTTCTGCACGAGCACGTTCGCCTCGGCAAACAGCTGCATGGAAAACTCGTCCGGATATCCCTCTTTGTAGACGACGCGGGAAATGCCGGCGTTTATGATCATTTTGGCGCAGATGACGCAGGGCTGGTGAGTACAGTACAGCGTCGCCCCGCCGATCTTGATCCCGAGGCGGGCAGCCTGAATAATGGCGTTCTGCTCCGCATGGACGGCATAACAAAGCTCATGCCTCGTGCCGCTCGCTATATTCAGCTTTCGTCTGAGGCACTCTCCCTTCTCGACGCAGCTCATGATCCCCGCCGGCGCCCCGTTATACCCCGTCGTCAGAACACGCTTGTCCAGCACGATCACCGCGCCCACATGCCTGTTTTCCTGAAAACAGCTCGACCAGCCCGCCACTGTTTGCGTGAGTTCCATAAACCGCTTATCCCATTTATCCATGCCTGCGCCTCCTTGCTTTTTTATTTTAGCACAACGCACATAAAATTGCAAGCGACGCACAAAAAAACAATACCGCAGAGCCATATTAGCACTCTCGAAAGAAAAGTGCTAAATTTTTCTTTTTTTTGCTGCAAAACATTTGACATTTCTTTCCGTATGAATATAATATATAGTAAATTAGCACTCGGGAAGCATAAGTGCTAACGACAAGACTGAAAATTTTTGGAGGCGTAACAATGAACATCAAACCTTTATTCGATAAAGTGGTCGTTGAAAGCGTCGAAAAAGAGGAAAAGACCAAGAGCGGTTTCATCCTCCCCTCTTCGGCGCAGGAAAAGCCGCAGACGGCGCGCGTGGTAGCGGTCGGCCCCGGCGGTACGGTTGACGGCAAAGAAGTGAAGATGGTCGTCAAAGTCGGCGACACCATTCTCTACTCGAAATATTCGGGCAGCGAATTCAAAGTAGACGGCAAAGAATTCACTATCATCAAGCAGGGAGACATCCTTGCCATCGTAGAATAAAGTTTGGAATTGCTGGAGGTAAAATTCTATGGCTAAACAGATCAAATACGGCGACGAAGCAAGGAAGGCGCTCGAAAAAGGTGTAAATACCCTCGCCGATACAGTTAAAATCACGCTCGGCCCGAAGGGCAGGAACGTCGTTCTGGACAAGAAGTTCGGCGCCCCGCTGATCACCAACGACGGCGTGACCATCGCAAAAGAGATCGAACTCGAAGACCCGTTTGAAAATATGGGCGCCCAGCTCGTCAAAGAAGTTTCCACAAAGACCAACGACGTGGCGGGCGACGGCACCACCACCGCAGTGGTTCTCGCGCAGGCGATCATCCGCGAAGGACTGAAAAACCTTGCGGCCGGCGCAAATCCTATTATTCTCCGCAAAGGCATTGACAAAGCGGTCGACACCGCCGTTGCAGAGATCAAAAAGATCTCCAAAACCGTTGACAGCAAAAAGGCGATCGCTCAGGTCGCGTCCATTTCCGCAGGCGACGAAACGGTCGGTCAGCTTATCTCCGACGCGATGGAAAAGGTCGGCAAAGACGGCGTCATCACCGTCGAAGAGGGCAAGACCATGAACACCGAACTCACCACCGTCGAAGGTATGCAGTTCGACCGCGGTTATGCCTCCGCCTACATGGTAACAAACACCGATAAGATGGAAGCGGTGCTCGACAGCCCCTACATCCTTATCACCGACAAGAAGATCTCCAACCTGCAGGAGATCCTCCCCATCATCGAACCCCTCGCACAGCAAGGCGCCCGCCTGCTGATCATCGCGGAAGACGTCGAAGGCGACGCTCTCGCTGCCCTTATCGTCAACAAACTTAAAGGCGTGTTCAACTGCGTTGCCGTCAAGGCGCCCGGCTTCGGCGACCGCAGAAAAGCGATGCTCGAAGATATCGCCATCCTTACCGGCGGCACCGTCGTTTCCTCCGATCTCGGTTATGAATTCAAAGACGTGACCACCGATATGCTCGGCAGAGCCGCACAGGTCAAAGTCGACAAGGACAATACGACCATCGTCAGCGGCGCAGGCGATTCCGAAAACATCAAGGCGCGCGTCAACGCCATCAAAGCGCAGATCGCGGAAACGACCTCCGATTATGACAGAGAAAAACTTCAGGAGCGCCTCGCAAAGCTCGCAGGCGGCGTAGCCGTGATCAACGTCGGCGCGGCGACCGAAGTCGAGATGAAGGAAAAGAAGCTCCGCATCGAGGATGCTCTGGCTGCGACCCGTGCCGCGGTCGAAGAAGGCATCGTTCCCGGAGGCGGCGTCGCCCTGCTCTCCACTTCCGCAGCCGTCAAAAAGCTCATCAATACCCTTGAAGGCGACGAAAAGACGGGCGCACAGATCATTCTCAAAGCCCTTGAAGAGCCTATCCGTCAGATCGCGAAAAACGCCGGCCTTGACGGTTCCGTGATCGTCGAAAAGATCACTTCCTCCAAAAAGGCGAACTTCGGTTTCGATGCTCTCAAGAACGAGTACACCGATATGGTGGAAAGCGGCATCATCGACCCGACGAAGGTCGCAAGGAGCGTACTGCAGAACGCGGCTTCCGTAGCGGCGACTCTGCTCACCACGGAAAGCGTCGTGACGGATATTCCCGCACCCGAGCCCGCGGCTCCCGCAGGCGGCGGCATGGGCGGCGGAATGTATTGATCCACCCGTAAAAAGCGAAGGGCGAGGCCTTATGCCTCGCCCTTTTGTTGTGTCCGGAAGTAACGCTCCGCCGTATATTCTGCAGAGCCATTCCTTGTTATGTTATCTTATCTTGTCCAAAATCTTGGTCAGCGCATATTTGCAGTGTTCATAGGTCAGACCGCCCTGAAAATATGCGATATACGGCTCTTTTACCGGAGCATCGGCAGAAAGCTCTATCGACGCCCCCTGCACAAATGTTCCCGCAGCCATGATGACCTGTTCCCGGTACCCCGGCATATCCCAGGGCTCCAGAGTAACAAAACTGTCGACGGGCGACGCCTCCTGAACCGCCTGGATAAACCCGATGAGCTGTTCTTTCGTTTCAAAACGGATGGCTCTCGTGATATCATAAGGCGGTACATCCACGGACGGAGAAGTCACAAAGCCGAGTTTCTGCAGGCAGGCGCCTATCAGCAGCCCGCCTTTGAGGGCTTGTACGACGACGTGCGGCGCAAGGAACAGCCCCTCATAAAAATACTGATACCCGTACGCATAGGAGCCGACCTCCGCCCCGACGGACGGCGCCGTCATGCGGCAGGCGATTTTATCGACATATTCGCGCTTCCCGACGATATATCCGCCCGTAGGCGCGATGCCTCCGCCCGCATTTTTAATAAGCGAACCGACGCATACATCGACGCCGTTCTGCGTCGGTTCCGTTTCCTCGACGAACTCACCGTAACAGTTATCGGCAAAAATGCATCCCCTGAATCCGCATTCGCGGACAAAAGCACAGGCTCGCGCGATCTTCTCCTCACTTAAAGCATCGCGCCATTCATACCCGCGCGAACGCTGGATAAACACTACCTTCACCGAGGCATCTTTCAGCCCCTCGCGCACCGCATCAAAATCGAGATCCCCGTCTTTCAGCTCACATTTCTTGAAAGATATTCCGTAATCCGCAAGCGAGCCGTTATCCTTGCCAGAAATGACCTCCTGCAAAGTGTCGTACGGGTTCCCGGTAATGGAAAAAAGGGTATCTCCCGCCCGCAGCAAGCCGAACAGCCCGACCGTCAGAGCGTGCGTGCCGGAAAGTATGCTCGGCGACACGAGTCCTGCTTCCGCACCGAACACGTCGGCAAAGAGCTGACCGAGCGTATCACGCCCCTCATCGCCGTATCCGTAGCCGCTCGTCCCAACAAAATGGCGCAGTGCCACGCGGTTTTTCTGGAAGGCTTCCATTACCTTGCATTGATTTGTGTAAGCGATCCTTTCCAGCCTTGCGAATTGCCCGCAAAGTTCTTTTTCACATTCAGCGATCAGTTTTTCTGTATTCTGCATAACATTTCCTCGACCTTTTTTTCATTGTCATCGGCTTTCGGGTCAAGCCACACGATCCCGGGAAGTTTCTTAAAAAAAGTGATCTGCCTTTTGGCGTAATTGCGCGTATTCTGCTTTATTACGTCACGCATAGTACTGTACGAACAGTTTCCGTTCAGATATTCAACGACTTCTTTGTAGCCGATGCCCTGCAAACATTGGCTGTCTTCCTTTACACGTTCCGACAGCATATGCACTTCATCCACAAGCCCAGCCGCGAGCATTTCGTCCACGCGCGCATCAGCACGGGCATATAATTCTTCCCGCGGAAAGTCAAACGCCACGGCAAGGTACGGAAAACGCGGAACGAACCCGTCATCCTGCTCCGACTTCTTTCTGCCCGTAAGTTCATAGATTTCGAGCGCCCGGACGACGCGGCGGACGTCGTTCGGGTGCAGCTTTTCCGCACTGTCGGCATCGACGGAGGCGAGCAAATCATGCAGAGCTTCCTTTCCCTGCTCCCTCGCCAACCGTTCATATTTTTCGCGCAAGACGGGGTCCGCCCCGACGCCGCCCTGCCTTCTGGCAAAGAGCAGCGCCTGTATATAAAACCCCGTCCCGCCGCAGACGACGGGAACTTTCCCCTGTCCGAGAAGGCGCTTACAGACGGGCAGAGCCAGCCGTTCATAATCGCTCACGGAAAAACTTTCGGACGGGTCAGCCACATCCATCAGGTGATGCACGATCCCGCCCCGCTCCTCTTCGGATGGCTTTGCCGTACCGATATTCAGGCCTTTATAGACAAGCATACAGTCTGCGGAAACGACCTCACTTTTGAGCCTCTGCGCCATGCGCACGGCAAAAGCAGTCTTGCCCGAAGCGGTCGCACCGCAAACCACAAGGACGGCCCCCATATCAGACGATCCTCTTGAACATCTTTTCTATTTCATACTTTGTCATCTTTACTGCGATGGGTCGGCCGTGCGGACATTTCAGCCCCATGTCGCCGTGCAGCATCTCAAATAGCTTCTCCTTTTCGGAATCGGTGAGCAGCATTCCGCCCTTTACCGCGTGTTTGCAGGCAGTCATCGCTATTCTGTCGCGCAGAACTTCGGTAAGGCGTATCCCGCGCAGGGAGCCGACCTCGGAAAGGAGCTCCTCAAAAAAGGAACCCAGGTCAATGTCCTGTAAATCGAGAGGCACGGCAGAGATCTTGAAACTGCCCTGCCCGAATTCCTCCATTTCAAAACCGATACGGCGTATATTTTCCGCATTTTCGGCGAGAAAGGCAAATTCCTCTCTGTTGACGTTGAGAACATACGGCACGAGGAGAGGCTGCTGCACGACTTTACGCTTTTCGGCTTCCGCGCAAAGCCGGTCGAAGATCAGCCGTTCGTGCGCCGCGTGCTGATCTATGATATAGGCATTGTCCCCTTCTTCATAGATCAGATAAGTATTGAAAAGGCATCCCCGGTATACCGCATTCTCAAAGATCAGTTTTTGCTGCCTCGTCTTATTTTCCAAAGCCTCGAGATACCGCTTATTCTCTTCAAAAACAGCCTGCCTTTCCCTTTCCTTTTCGGCGTCTGCCGCCGGTGCGCTGTCATGAAACTCAAAAACGGCGCCCCCCTTCATCTCCGAAGCTCTGGGAGGGACAAAGAATGCGTCCTGACGGCGCGGCGCCTCCTTCATATGCCCGGAGCCGCCCTCCGGCATTGCCGTCGAAGCATCCACAGCCGTCTCCTCCCGCTTCGGAACGGCGGTATTCTCCAAAGAAGCAGTTCTCGGCGCCGCTTCGGGCTCCGCAGGCGCATCCTTCGCCCCGACGACAAATTCAAGGGCGCTCGCATTGCCGTCGAGAACGGAAGATATGACCGAGTAGATACAGCCGTATACGACCTGATTATTCTCGAAGCGCACATCCGACTTGTTCGGGTGCACGTTCACGTCAACGGCTTCGGGCGGGATGTCTATATACAGTACATAGAACGGATACTGTCTCTTCATCAGATAGCTCGCGTATGCGTTTGAAATAGCCGAACCTATCGTATTGTTCACTACATATCTGCCGTTGACGAAGACACTCTGATACGTCCTGTTCGCCTTTGTGAAAGAAGGCTTGCCGAGAAACCCGCGGATGCGGATGCCGTGTTTTTCGGCGTCGATTTTATAACATTCCTGCACCGTATTGCCGCCGTAAACGGCGGCAAGCGCCTCATCCTCGCCGCCCCCGAAAGATTGCAGCGCAAGTTTTCCGTCAATATAGTAGCGGAACGCGACGGTCGGATTGCCCAGCACGAGGCGGGACACGAAATTGGATATATCCCCCTCCTCGCCCTTGTCCGATTTCAGAAACTTTGCCCTGACGGGAGTATTGAAAAAGAGGTTCTCCGCACATATCTCCGTTCCCGCGCCGAGCGCACAGGGCGTTATTTCTCCCATCTTTCCCCCGGAACAGACCAACTCATACGCCTCATCCGCCCCCGCCGCACGGGAACGAAGGCGCACGTTTGCGACGGACGCAATACTCGCGAGCGCCTCGCCACGGAATCCCAGCGTCCGTATAAAGTCGAGATCTTCCGCCCGGGCGATCTTGCTCGTCGCATGAGGAAGAAATGCGGAGCGCAGGTCTTCTTTTCCGATCCCCGCCCCGTCATCCGAAACACAAATGAGATCCTTTCCCCCGCGCTCGATGCTGACGGTGATATTTTTTGCCCCTGCGTCAATGCTGTTTTCCACAAACTCTTTGACGACGGAGTACGGCCTGTCAACGACCTCGCCCGCCGCTATGCGATTATAAACATTGCTTTCGAGAATGTTGATCTTCGCCATTTTTGTTTATCCTTTTGCTTTTTCTGCCAGATCGGAAAGAAGGTTGAACGCCTGAATGGGCGTCAGGTTGTTCATATCTATTTCCGAAAGGATGCGCTCCGCTTCGCTCTGTACGTTTTCCGCAGGCGCGTCTTCGGCCGCGCCGCGCGCAATGTCGTTCTTTTCAAGTTTTTTCAGTATCTGCCTTGCCCTGTCCGTCACCGCAGAAGGGATCCCCGCCAGACGGGCGACCTCGATCCCGAAGCTCTTGTTTGCCCCGCCTCGCACGATTTTGCGCAGAAAGACGATGCCTGCGGCCGTCTCGCGGACAGTCACCTTATAATTTTTTACGCCCTCGATCTTGCCCTCGAGTTCGGTCAGCTCGTGATAGTGAGTCGCAAAAAGCGTCTTGGCGCGAATATTCTGCGATAAATATTCGAGCACTGACCAGGCAATGGACAGCCCGTCAAACGTGCTCGTCCCCCTGCCCACCTCGTCGAGTATGAGCAGAGAATCTTTCGTCGCGTTGAGCAGGATAGAGGCGACCTCCGTCATCTCCACCATAAAAGTGCTCTGGTCGAAGATCAGATTGTCGCTTGCACCTACGCGGGTAAAGATCTGATCTATGACGGGGATCTGCGCCGATTTTGCGGGAACGAAGCTGCCGATGTGCGCCATCAGGACGATGAGCGCGGTCTGCCGCATATAGGTGCTTTTGCCCGCCATATTCGGCCCCGTGATGACCATCGTATGCGTTTCATCGTCGAGCCGGGTATCATTGGGAACAAAGCGTTCTTTGGAAAGCGCCTCCACGACGGGGTGACGTCCTTCCGTAATGCACAGCTGCCCGCCGCGATCTGCGATCTCCGGACGGCAATAACCGTTTTCCTTCGCGACGGTGGCAAAAGAAACATAGCAGTCGAGCCTTGCGATTGCTTCTGCAAGTTTTTTAAGTTCGCCGATACTGTCGGCGAGTGTATCCCTGATCTTGCCGAAAAGTTCTTCTTCAAGTCGCAGGCTCCGCTCCGAGCTCGTCAGTATCTTTTCCTCCACCGCCTTCAATTCATCGGTGACATACCTCTCCGCTCCGGCAAGCGTCTGGCGCCGCTGATAGGAATACGGAACTTTACTCAGAAAAGAATTCGTGACCTCTATCGTATAGCCGAACACGCGGTTATATTTTATCTTCAGATTCTTTATCCCCGTCTTTTCGCGTTCTTCCGCCTCCATTTCGGCGATCATGCGCGCCCCGTTGTCGCGGATGTCGCGCAACTCGTCAAGCTCCTTGCTGTACCCTTTGCGTATGTAACCGCCTTCCTTGATGTTGACGGGCGGGTTCTCTATAAACGCAGACCGCAAAAGCTCCGCCATCGCGGAAAAATCTCCGAGCCCTTGTACGATCCTCCCGATCTCTGCGGATGTAAAGCCTGAAAGCTGAAAGCGCAGATTTGGGAGAAGCGCAAGGGATGCCCCCAGATTTTCGCAATCGCGGGGCGTAAGATTATTGTTGGAGATCTTTCCCGCAATGCGTTCGATATCGCGGATCCCCTTCAGTGTGTCCGCAATGCCGAGGCGGACGACCGTTCCCTCATACAACTCGTTGACTGCACGAAGCCGCTCTTCGATTTCTTCTTTGTTCTGAAGAGGGTTGAGGATGAGCCGCGTCATCATTCTCGCCCCCATTGCCGTCTGCGTCTTATCCAGCAGCCAAAGCAAAGACCCGCGCCTTTTTCCGTCCCCGATGGTTCGCACAAGCTCGAGATTGCGGATGGCAGCCCCGTCAAGCATCATCGTCTCTCCGCCCTTCGTAAAGCGTACATTGTCTATGATGCGCAGGGCGTGCTTCTGCGTCTCCCGCAGATACTCAATCAGAGCGCCGCAGGCGGAGATCACCGCAGGTCTGTCTGCTATGCCGAACGGCGCAAGCGTTTTACACCCCAGCTGTTCGAGTAGATTTTTCTCTGCATGACGCAGCGAAAACGCCCACGGCACATAGCAGGAAAAAGAAGGAAGCGAGCGCAGCAGGTTCTGCCCTTTTGAAGCGAGGAGGTAGCCGTCGTTGCATATGACCTCCGCGGGCGATAATTTTGCCAGCATTTCGAGGCTCTCTCCGAGCTTCTTTTCGCCGGAAAACTCCGCGGCATTGAATTCTCCCGTCGTTATATCCGCCCACGCGAGTGCATATACATCCCCCTCCGCAAAGGCACACGCGATATAATTGTTTGTCTTTTCGTCGAGCAGCGAATCTTCGATGAGCGTCCCCGCGGACACGACGCGGATGACGTCCCTCTCCACCATCGCCCTCCCCGGGCCGGGTTCGGTAAGCTGCTCGCAGATGGCTACTTTTTTACCCAGGCCGACCAGCTTCGCGATATAAGTATCCGCCGCATGATACGGGATGCCGCACATCGGGGCACGTTCTTCCAGCCCGCAGTCTCTCCCCGTCAGTGTCAGGTCGAGCAGCTGCGAAACTTCCTGCGCATCCTCGAAAAACATCTCGTAGAAATCGCCGAGCCGATAAAACACGATACAGTCTTTGTATTTTTCCTTGACTTCGAGGTAATGCCTCATCATCGGTGAAAGGCTCATTCGTTCACCCCTCCTTCCTCTTCCGTAAGCGTTCCCGTGAGCGAAACGCCGGAAGTTTCGCTCACGCGCATCCGCACGAATTCGCCGATCCGATCCCGCGCGCTCCTGAAATAGCCCATCCTCCCGTACTCATCGCGGCCCAGATACAACCCTTTCGACGCATCATAATCTTCGCAAAGGATCTCGATCTCCTTTCCGCGATAAGGCAAAGACAATTCCCTCGTCTGCGCATTGACGAGCTCGACGAGCCGCATGATACGCTCTTTTTGCACCTCTTCGGGGATCTGCCCCTCCATTGCGGCAGCGACGGTGCCGCTGCGCCTCGAATAGACAAAGGTGAAAGCGGTAAAAAAGCCTGCCTCTTTTACGAGCGAGAGCGTATCGCAAAAATCTTCTTCGGTCTCCGTAGGAAAACCGACCATGATATCCGTCGTTATCTTGCAGTCGGGAACATGCCTGCGCAGCATTTCCACCTTGCGCAGATATTCTTCCGCGGTATATTTCCTGTTCATCAGCCGCAGGATGCGGTCCGAACCCGCCTGCACGGGCAGATGTACGAGGTTGCAGACCTGTTCGTTCCGTGCGATCGCCTGCACGAGCTCCTCTCCGAAGTCCTTCGGATTGCTCGTCATGAAACGCAGGCGGAACTTCTCTTTCCTTTCGCAGATTTTATCGAGAAGGGACGGAAAGCTGAACGCGCCGCCCCTGTCGTTGCCGTAAGAGTTGACGTTCTGTCCGAGAAGGGTGATCTCCTTATATCCTTCGTCAAGCAGGGCGTTGACCTCCGCGACGACATCCTCGGGAGATCTGCTGCGCTCCCTTCCGCGCACATACGGAACGATGCAGTAGGTGCAGAAATTGTTGCACCCGTACATGATATTCACCCACGCATTCGGATAACTCGTGCGGAAAGCCTGCGTTTCTTCCTCGTCGGCACGCCCGTCTTCCCATATTTCCGCAACCTTCTTTCCCTTCAGCCTGCGGTCGATAAGTTCCCCGAGCCGCCCCAGATTGTGCGTTCCGAACACAATATCCACAAAAGGAAATTTCTCCTTGAGTTTTTCCGCCGCGCCGTGCTGCTGCGTCATGCACCCCCCGACGGCGACGAGAAGAGACGGCTTCGATCTCTTGAGTTTTTTCAGCGCCCCTATGTTGCCGTAGGCATGATTTTCGGCATTTTCGCGGATACAGCAGGTATTAAAGACGATGATGTCCGCATCCTCATTTTTTTCACACTCGGTATAGCCGCGCGCGTGCAGAATGCCGGCGATTTTTTCCGATTCGTGAACATTCATCTGACACCCGTAGGTGATAATGCGATAGTATTTTTCCATGTGAACCTTTTCGTAAAAATTATCCTTCGATTATTATATCTTTTTTGAAGAATTTTTTCAAGCGAATGCCCTTGTCGCTGCATTAAATAATTCCCGCAAAATTAAGGAATACTGTATGGGAGAGGAACACCATGAAAATTTTTGCAAAGATCGCCGCCGCAACGCTCATATCGCTCATCGCGCTGGCCGCGGCAGGAGCCGTCTTTTATATTACCGTAACGGCGGATGCGCGCCTGCAAGCCGAAAAGCTGACCCCCGCGGCAGAAGGGTACGCAGTTTATGACGCAGCGGACACGTTCATCGCCGGACTTTCTCCTCGCGGAGGACATAAAAGCGTCAAAGGCGCCGACCTGCCCGCGTATGTCAGGGATGCCTTTATCTGTGCCGAAGACAAAAATTTTTACAATCACGGCGGATTGGATTACAAAGGCATCGCGCGCGCCATGCTCGCAAACCTTCGCGCGCGTTCATTCAGACAAGGCGGCTCCACGATCAGCCAGCAGCTCGTCAAAAACACGCAGCTGACGAGCGAAAAAACGCTCATACGAAAACTCCGCGAAATAAAACTCACCAGACAGCTCGAAAAGAGGTACTCGAAAGATCAGATCCTGGAAATGTACCTGAATACGATCTATTTCGGGCACGCGTGCTACGGCATCGCCGGCGCCTCCGAATTTTACTTCGGCAAGGACGCAAAAGACCTCACCGCCGCGGAAGGCGCGACGCTTGCGGCCGTCATCCGCTCCCCGAACAACTATTCCCCCTTCGTCAACCCGGAAGTCTGCCTGCGCGCACGCAACAATGTCCTGCGCCGTATGCGCGATCTCGGCAAACTCTCCGCCCCCGAATATGACCGCGCCGTCAGTGCAGATCTCCCGCAGCGGCGGGAAGAAGTCATATCCGCGCAGAGTTATCTGGAAGCGGTCCGGGCGGAACTTGAACAGCTCCCCGTCTATTCGCCCTATAAATTCCTGTCGGGGTGTAAGATCTATACCTATATGGATGCCCGTATGCAGGAATACGCAGAAAATCTGCACACAGACGCAGACCGTTCGGGCAAAAGCATCCTCATCGCAGACAACGCCTCCCGCGGAGTCAGCGCATGGTCGTCTACGGAAGGGACGGTGCGCAGCCAGCCCGGCTCCACATTAAAACCGTTCATCTATGCCGAAGCCATCGAGGAGGGTCTGCTTTCCCCCTGCTCCCCGCTCCTTGACGAACAGACGGACTTCAACGGCTATACCCCGTCCGACTATAAAGACAGGTACAGCGGATGGGTCTCCGCCCGCACGGCGCTGGCACAGAGTATGAATGTACCGGCGGTAAAAGTGCTCAATATGCTGGGAACGGAACGGGGCGCCCGCGCGCTGCGCAGCCTCGGGCTCGCCATAAAAAAAGAAGACGAAAATCTTTCGCTCGCTCTCGGAGGTGTCAGCGAAGGCTTCACCCTGCGCGAGATCGCCGGTGCCTACGCGGCTCTCGCGGGCGGCGGAAAATTTACACCTCTCTCCTTTATCCGGAAAATCGAGGGAAAAGACAAGACGCTGCTCTACGAGCGTTCCGCCGTGCCCGTCCGCGCCTTTTCGGAAGATACGGCAGCGCTTACGATCGACATGATGCAGACTGCAGCAAAAGAAGGAACGGCGAAAAAACTTTCCGTTCTGCCCTTTCCCGTCGCCGCAAAGACGGGTACAAGCGGGAACGACGCCGGCAACACGAGCGCATGGACGATCGCCTGCACGGCACTTCATACGGTCGGAGTCTGGATGGGGAACGCCGACAATTCTCTGACCAATATAACGGGCGGCGGCCTGCCCTGCCATTACGCCATGCTGCTGAACAAAAAACTGTACGAACACGGCACACCGCCCGCATTCACCCTGCCTCCCTCCGTAACGGAATGCTCCATCGACATGACCGGATACGCGAACGACCATATCGTGCGGCTCGCCGCACCGGATCAGCCGCCCGGAACGACTGCACGCGAGCTTTTCAGGAAAGATTTTGTCCCGAAGGAAAACAGCGCCATATATACACAGCCGCACGATCAGGCCGTCGTATCCGTAAAAGGGAGCAGTATCTATATTGATTTATGTCACACACAATACTATGATTATGAAATAATACGCGAGGATAACGACAACAATACAGAGATATACAGCGGAGAAATAGACGGAACATTCACAGACAAAACCGTATCGCCCGGCAAAAAATACCGCTACCGCATACGACCTTACTATATCGGCGAAAGCGGCGCACGCATTTACGGCGAAGAGATCGTGACCCCCTATGTTATGACAGGAAAAGCTCCGCTTCCCGATAAATGGTGGAAAAGATAAGCAAAAGCGCGCCCTGCACCGGGCGCGCTTTTGCTTCAGAAGTTCACCCGTTCCAGACCTGCAAGCGATTCTGAAACGAGAGCATCTATATCGAGGCGTTTTTCCGCCTCTTCGACCTTCTTCAGATCCGGACGTATGAGCGGATGTTTCGGCAGGAATACCGTACAGCAGTCCTCATACGGCAACACAGAGGTTTCATAACTTCCGATATCTCTGGCTCGTTCAATGATCTCTGTCTTGTCAAACCCTACCAGCGGCCGCAGAACGGGCATGGAAACGACGGCATTTGAAGAAGTCATCCCCTCTATCGTCTGGCTCGCGACCTGTCCGAGGCTTTCCCCCGTTATGATACACTGCGCATCTCTTTCGCGCGCTACCCGCTCGGCGATGCGCATCATAAAGCGGCGCAGGAGCGTTATCATCATTTCGTCCGGGCAATGGCGGTGGATCGCCTCCTGTATATGGGTAACGCTTACGATATTCAGTTCGATCCCTCCCGTGTATACGGCAAGGATCTTCGCAAGTTCTTCCACCTTTTCACGCGCCTGCATATTCGTATAGGGATAACTGTGAAAGTGTATCGCCTCTATTTTCATGCCGCGCTTGGCGATCATGTATCCCGCCACGGGGCTGTCGATCCCGCCGGAAAGAAGCAGCAACCCTTTTCCCGACGTCCCGACCGGCATACCGCCCGCACCCTTGATGACCCCGGCAAAGACGAGCGCATTGCCTTCTTCACGGATATCAATGCTGACGATCGTCTGCGGCGTATGCACGTCTACGCGGAGCGACGGATTATCGGCAAGCAGACGGCCGCCTATCTGCGCATTGATCTGCATGGAGTTCAGAGGAAAACTCTTGTCGCCCCTGTTTGCCTGTATTTTGAACGAGCCGCTCTTCGGCGCGACGAGCAAAACCGTTTCATAGACGGCCTCCATATCCGCAGGCACAAGGTAGCCGATACTTAAAGAATGCGTCCCGAACACTTTGCGCAGACGCTCCGTGATCTCATCTGTACACGATTCGTCGAATTTTTCTACCAGATAACGTCCGCTCGTCTTCTTCATTTCATGGCGGATCCCCGCAAGCGCCTTTTCAAGGTTGACCATAAAAACCTTTTCAAAGTATCCGCGGTTCTTTCCCTTCAGATGGATCTCGCAATAGCGAACGATGATGACCTTTTCTCTCTGCATTACCTCATCCTTTCCGCAAGCTCTGCGGCACATCTGTTCATGACCGAAACGGCCTCTTTTATCTCCTCCGGCCCGTTGGATGCGGAGAAAGAAATGCGCAGCACCCCTTCGGCGCGGCGTTCCTCCAGCCCGCAGGCGAGGATGACGCGGCTGTATCTGTTCTTTGACGAACAGGCGGAACCCGTCCCGACCATGACGCCCGCATCGTCGAGCATATGCAGCAACACCTCTCCGCGAAGCCCGCACGCCGCAACGCTCAAAATATACGGGGATGCGCTTTCGGAAGAGAGTATCTCAAAATATTTCTTTTCGAGCCCCTTGCGGACGTGATCGTTCAGCGCGCGCACTCTTTCAAGATCGCCGTGAATGTTCCCGAACTTTTTGGCTGCGGCATATTCAAACAGTTTGATCGCAAAAGTATTTTCCGTCCCGCTGCGAAGCCCGTTTTCCTGTCCTCCGCCGTATATCAGCGGGGAAAGCCTGCTGCCCTTTTTACGGATCAGCGCGGCCGCGCCGCGCGCTCCGCCGATCTTATGCGCGCTTACCGAATAGAAATCAATATCCCTGCCGAGCACAAAAGGGATCTTCCCGAACGCCTGCACGCCGTCGCTGTGAAACAGGGCGGCGGGAGCGGCCTTTTTGACGCAGGAAGCGAGCCGTCCTATATCATTGATCGCCCCCGTCTCGTTATTGACGTGAATGACGGAAACAAGGGCCGTCTGCGCGTCCGTCTTTGACAGAAGGTCTTCCTCATTCACGCTCCCGTCCGCATTCAGCTTTGCAAAGCGGACTTCTGTTCCGCGCTTCGCCAGTTCTTTCGCCGTATTGTAGACTGCGGCATGTTCCCCTTCCGTCGTGACCATATTCCCGCGCCGGACTGAAGAAAGCACCGCCTGCACATCCGCCTCGCTGCCGGAGGATGTAAAGACAAGCTCATACCCTCCCTGCGGCGCTATGAGAGACAAAATATTTTTCCTCGCCTCCTCCACGGCACGATGCGCAGAAAAGCCTCCGCGATACAGGGCGGACGGATTATAAAAATCTGTTTCCAGAAATTTGAGCGCCGCTTCCACCGCCTCCCTGTCGGGCGCGGTGGTCGCGGCATTGTCGAGATAGATCATTTCTTATAAAATTCCGTTTCCAAAATATTCTTATTGCTGCAAAAGCGGACGATATGAACGATCAGCTGCTGGCGGCATTCGAGAACGAGTATCTTTTTCCCTACATTCGTATTCGCCTGAATGTAGTAGAACTCCTTCTCTTCCTCCGCCTCTTCGTTCGGCGTCAGAATATCCTCTTTGATATCGGGAGAGGCCTTCAGCTTTTTATACGATTCCGATCCGACTTTCCCGATCTTGACGATGCGCTCTTCGCCCAGCCTGTACAGCAATTTGCGTTTGCGCTCATGCAGCACCTTTGAAATGCGCAGCTCACCCGAAACAAATGTATAATCGTAACTGACATAGAAGGAATGCCGTTTTCTGAAAAAAAACACCGCACCTACGATCATGACGACGATCATGACCGCCCAGGGAATGAGCGAACGCCAGAACGCACCGACGTCGATCTCCGTCCCTTCTTCTACGGGCATCATGAAGAGCAGCCAGATATACAGCACCGCGAATGCCGCAAACAAGACGCAGAGTATACCGCTCACGGTGAACAAGGTATACCGTATTTTTGCGGGCTTTAAGACGTGCATAGACACGCTTTCTTCGTAAAAAATCTCCTGCATAGGCTCTCTCCGTTATCAGAATTCGACGGTGCCCTCGAACACCTGCTTTACATTGCCTGTAAGCGTTACCCTTCCGTCGGAAGAATAGCGAACGATGAGATCGCCCCCGCGGACTTTCACGGTGATATCTTCATCATATCTGCAATAGCCGGCAAGTACGGCTGCCACGACGGATGCCGCCGCTCCCGTACCGCAAGCGAGCGTTTCCCCGTTCCCGCGTTCCCATACGCGCATTTTCAGCGTCCTCGCGTTGACGACGCGGACAAACTCCGTGTTGACGCGCTGCGGGAAATACTCCGCATATTCAAACTGCGGGCCGACGTTTGCGACGTCAACCGCATCGACCTTATCGCAGAACACGACGCAGTGCGGGTTGCCCACATTGACGAGCGTCACCTTGTAATTCTGACCGCCGACGGTTATCTCCCTTCCGACGACGCTGTCGCCTTTCAGCGTCGAAGGGATCTTCTCCCCGGCGAGCTCTGCGTGCCCCATATCGACGCTGACGGAACCGACCTTGCCGCTGAATGTATAGAGCGAAAGATCCCGAACGCCGCTCAATGTTTCGATGGTAACGCGTTTATCTTTGACGATCCCGTTCTCAAAGAGATACTTCGCGACACAGCGGATGGAATTTCCCGCCATACCGCCTTCGCTGCCGTCCTTGTTGAATATCCTCATCTTCGCGTCGGCGACCGCAGAATTTTCGATGAGCACGATTCCGTCCCCGCCGATGCCGAAATGCCTGTCGACGAAATTGATGGCGAGAGACTCGGGGCAGGTGATTTTCCCGTCGCGGTTATCGAAGAAGATATAATCGTTCCCGCAGCTCTGCATCTTGACAAACCGCAGCTTTGTCTTCTCGCCGCGCAGGGCGTTGATATCGACAAGCTCCGTATTCTCCTGGTTGAAGCGGCTCGCAATGATGTCGGCGAGTGCGTTCGCCGTATCGAGCGAAGTAAGCGTGGTGATGCCGAGCAGAACGGCGTGATGATGCATGCGGATATAGTCGTTGATGGAATCCATATCCGTCTTTCCGGTATACACGATATAGTCGATCTTCCCGTCGTCCATCAGCCGCATGATCTCGTCGCTCTGCGAAAGGCGGTCCACCGTCCTGACATCTATTCCGAGCGTGCGTATGGTTTCGGCGGTGCCCGCCGTCGCGTAGATATTCAGCCCGAGATCGCTGAACTTTTTCGCAAGCCCCAGTATCTCGAATTTATCCTGATCGTTGACGGTAAAGTAAACGCCGACCTGCCGCTGTTTGCCCGGATGGCAGAGTTTGAACCCGGCAGAAACCAATCCCTTAAAGAGCGCTTCTTCGATCGTCTTGCCGATGCCGAGCACTTCGCCGGTAGACTTCATTTCCGGCCCGAGCTGCGAATTTACGTCATTGAGCTTTTCATAAGAGAATACGGGGACTTTGACGGCGACGTAAGGAGAACTCTTATACAGCCCCGTGCCGTACCCGAGTTTCTTCAGCTTCGCTCCCACGATGATCTTCGTCGCGAGCTCCACCATCGGCACGCCCGTGACCTTCGAGATATACGGAATGGTACGCGAAGCGCGCGGGTTGACCTCGATGACATACAGTTCGTTATGGAACACGAGGAACTGTATATTGATCAGGCCCTTCGTTTTCAGAGAAAGAGCGAGCTGCGTGGAGCACTCGATGATCTTATCGAGCATGATATCGCTCAGATTGTACGGCGGATACACGGCGATGGAATCCCCGCTGTGCACGCCCGCGCGTTCGATATGCTGCATGATGCCGGGGATGAGCACGTCGGTACCGTCGCTGATAACGTCGACTTCGAGCTCCTGCCCCATCAGATATTTATCGCAGAGGACGGGGTTTTCGATATGCTGCGCAAGGATCACGTCCATATAGCGCGAAATATCGCTCTCCGTAAACGCGATGGTCATATTCTGACCGCCGATGACATAGGAAGGACGGAGCAGGACGGGATAGCCGAGCCTGTCCGCGGCTTCGAGCGCCTCCTCCTTCGTCATGACCGTGAGGCCCTTCGGGCGGCTGATCCCGAATTTTTCGAGAAGTTCGTCGAAGCGTTCGCGGTCTTCCGCCATGTCGACGCTGTCTGCCGACGTGCCGAGAATGCGCACGCCCTTTTTATCGAGATAATTGCAAAGTTTGATGGCCGTCTGCCCGCCGAAGGTGATGACGACGCCGTAAGGCTTTTCGCGGTCGATAACGTTCTGCACGTCCTCCGGCGTGAGCGGTTCGAAGTACAGCCTGTCTGCCGTATCGAAGTCGGTGGAAACGGTTTCCGGGTTGTTGTTGATGATGATCACTTCATACCCGAGCTGTTTGAGCGTCCACACGCAGTGCACGGAAGAATAATCGAACTCGATGCCCTGCCCGATGCGGATAGGCCCGGAGCCGATAACGATGATCCTTTTCTTTTTGCTTTCCTTTACAAAGGGAAGCGCCTCGTCGTGCGCATAATCGTCGTACGTCGAATAGAAGTACGGCGTTTCCGCGGAAAATTCCGACGCGCAGGTATCCACCATCTTATAGACGGCGCGGCGATGATACGGGATGCTCTGCCCGGAAAGTTTTTCCAGCTCTTTATCGGGATAGCCGAGCCGCTTTCCCTCCTCGTAAAGCGTTCTCGTAAGTTTTTCGCTTTTGAGCCGCTTTTCAAAGTTGACGAGATTGAGCAGCTTGTGCAGGAACCAGCGGTCGATCTTTGTGATTTCAAAGATCTCGTCGACGGAGATACCTTCTTTCAGTGCCGCAAACACGGTGAACAGGCGCTCGTCGGAGAGCTTTTTCAGCTCCTCGCGCAGATCTTTGCCCTCATACTTGTCGAGATTGAGCGAAGAGAGCGAGATCTCCGCCCCGCGCACCGCCTTCATGATCGCCATTTCGAAAGAGGTGCCGATCGCCATGACCTCCCCCGTCGCCTTCATGCGGGTGCCCAGTTCGCGCTTCGCATAGAGAAATTTATCGAAAGGCCATTTAGGCAGCTTGACGACGATATAATCGAGCGCCGGTTCGAAGCAGGCATACGTCTTGCCCGTCACGTCGTTTCTGATCTCGTCCAGCGTGTAACCAAGCGCGATTTTTGCGGCGACCTTCGCGATAGGATACCCCGTCGCCTTCGACGCGAGCGCAGAAGAGCGGGAAACACGCGGGTTGACCTCGATCACGGAATACTCGAAAGAATCGGGATTCAGGGCAAACTGACAGTTGCACCCGCCCTCGATGCCGAGTTCGGTGATGATGTCGAGGGACGCCGTGCGCAGCATCTGATATTCTTTGTCGGACAGCGTCTGGCAGGGCGCCACGACGATGGAATCCCCCGTATGGATGCCGACGGGGTCGAAATTCTCCATCGAGCAGACGGTGAGCACGTTGCCCGCACTGTCGCGCAGCACTTCAAATTCGATCTCTTTCCAGCCATAGATGTACTTTTCGACGAGCACCTGCGTGATGGGCGACAGCATCAGCCCGTTGTGCGAGATCGTGCGCAGTTCTTCCTCGTTGTATGCAACGCCTCCGCCCGCGCCGCCGAGGGTAAAGGCGGGACGTATGATGACGGGATACCCTATCTTGTCCGCGACGGCAACGCATTCCTCCACCGTGTAAGCGATATCGGAAGGAACGACGGGCTGCCCGATCTTCTGCATCGTTTCCTTGAACAGCTCGCGGTCTTCCGCACGGTCGATGGCGTCGACGTTCGTCCCGATCAGTTTTACGCCCCACTCGTCGAGGAATCCTTCCTTTGCGAGCTGACAGCCGATGGTCAGTCCCGTCTGCCCGCCGAGCGAAGCAAGCAGGCTGTCCGGACGCTCCTTTTTGATGATGCGTTTGATGCTCTCCGCGGTCAGCGGTTCGAGATAAATTTCATCCGCAAGCGCCTTGTCCGTCATGATCGTGGCAGGGTTGGAGTTGCAGAGAACCACATCGACCCCCGCGTCTTTCAGTACGCGGCAGGCCTGTGCCCCCGCGTAATCGAACTCCGCGGCCTGACCGATGACGATCGGGCCGGAACCTATGACGAGAACTTTTTTGATGTCGCTTCTTTTAGGCATTTGTTTTTCCTCCGTCCATCATCGCCATAAACCTGTCGAAGAGACCGCGCGCGTCGAGCGGGCCCGCGCACGCTTCGGGATGGAACTGCACGGTAAACGCATTGAGCTGCGGATATTCCACCCCCTCGCAGGTATTGTCGTTCGCGTTGACGTAACTCAACGTCCCGACCTCTTTTATCGAATCGGCAAGCACCTCATACCCGTGGTTCTGGCTTGAGATATAGACTCTGCCCGTTTTCAGTTCCTTGACGGGTTGGTTCGCCCCGCGGTGACCGTACTTCATCTTTTTTGTGCGCCCGCCCATCGCAAGCGCGAAGAGCTGATGCCCGAGGCAGATGCCGAACACGGGAAGCCTGCCTGCGATCTTCCGGATATTTTCTATGATCCCTGTATTTTCCGCGGGATCGCCGGGCCCGTTGGTCAGCATCAGTCCGTCAGGCTTCAGAGCAAGGATCTGCTCGGCAGTATAAAAGGACGGCACGCGGATGACCTTGCAGCCGCGCTTCACGAGCTCGCGGGCTATGTTCTCCTTCGCCCCGAAATCCCAGAGCACCACCGTGCGCAGGGCCTCCGCATTTTCGTAAGTGACCGCCTCCGCACAGGTCGTGCTTATCACCGCATCCTTCACGGTATAGCGCCGCAGCGCTTCCATGTCCTGTACGGGACGCGAAGAAATGACGGCGTTCATGACGCCCGCCTCGCGGACGGTGCGGGTAAGTTCGCGCGTATCGACGCCGTAAACCCCGGGGATATTGTGCGCCCGCAGATATTCGTCCAGCGTCCCTTCGCAGCGGAAATTTGACGGTTCGGAACAATATTCGCGGACGATATAAGCCGTGAGGAAAGGCTTCCTGCTCTCAAAATCGGCGGAGATCATCCCGTAATTCCCGATGAGCGGATAGGTCTGGATGACGATCTGCCCGTAATAGCTGGGGTCGGTGAGCGTCTCTATGTAACCCGTCATGCCCGTCGTGAAAACGAGTTCGCCGACGACATCGCCGCGCGCGCCGAAGCGTTTTCCCTCAAAGACCTGCCCGTTCTGCAAGGTCAGATACACTTTTTCTTCTTTCATAGCAAACCCCTGAAGGATGTTTTATCTTTTGAGCAATTTCACGAGCACCGCTTTCTGCGCGTGCAGCCTGTTTTCCGCTTCGTCGAAGATCTCGTCCGCGTGCGCTTCGAACACCTCGTCGGTGATCTCCTCGCCGCGATGCGCCGGCAGACAATGCAGCACCATCGCGTCGGATTTTGCGACACCCATAAGCGATTTGTCTATGCAATAGCCGCGGAACACCTTTTCGCGCTCTTCTCTCTCGCCTTCCTGCCCCATCGACGCCCATACGTCCGTGTAAAGCACGTCCGCGCCGGCGGCGGCCGCCTTCAGATCGGAGGTAACGGTGAACCTGCCGCTCTCCTCCGCCCACTTCATGATCTTCTCATCGGGACGATAATCGTCGGGGCAGGCGATCGCAACTTCCATCCCCGTTTTGATGCCGCCCACGATGAGGGAATTGGCCATATTGTTGCCGTCGCCGACAAAGCACAGTTTCAGTCCCTTCAGGCTTCCCTTATATTCGCGGATGGTCATGAGGTCAGCAAGCACCTGGCAGGGATGACAGTAATCGGTAAGCCCGTTGATAATAGGAATGGAACCGTATTCCGCAAGCTCCTCCACGTCGGACTGTTTATAAGTGCGTATCATGATCCCGTCGAGATAGCGGGAAAGCACGCGCACGGTATCCTTGATAGGCTCTCCCCTCCCCAGCTGAATATCGCGGTCGGAAAGGAAAAGGGCGTGACCGCCCAGTTCCGTCATGCCAACCTCGAAGCTGACGCGGGTACGGGTGGAAGATTTCGTGAAGATCATGCCCAGCTTTTTCCCCTGCAAAACGGGATGGGGCACGCCGTTCTTGCGCTCGTATTTGAGCTGATCGGCAAGATTGAGTATGCCGAATATCTCCTCGGCGGTAAGGTCGGCAAGTTTGAGCAGATGTTTCATTCGGAGATCACCTCATTGAGAATTTTCAGGCCGAAATCTATTTCGTCCTTCTTTATCGTAAGCGGCGGAAGCAGCCGCACTTTATCTTTGGCGGTGAGCACGATCAGCCCGCGTTCAAGGCACTTTTCCGCGACTTCCCTCGCGTTTTTCGTCGTATCCAGCCCTATCATCAGCCCCATGCCGGTCACGCTCCGCACGTTTCTGATCCTTCCTAAATGGGTGAACAGATAGGCGCTCTTGCCCTGCACTTCGAGCAGGAGATCTTTATCTATCCGGCGCAGGATGCTGCACGCCCCCGCGCAGGCGATAGGGTTGCCCCCGAAGGTCGAGCCGTGGTCGCCTGCCCCGAACACGTTTTCACACTTGCCGAAAAACATGGTCGCGCCCAGCGGCAGTCCGCCGGCAAGGCCTTTCGCCGTCGTCACGATGTCGGGCGTGATCCCGTAATGCTCATAGGCATACAGTTTTCCGGTCCTGCCGTTGCCCGTCTGCACCTCGTCGATGATCAGGAGTATGTCGTTCTTTTTGCAGAAGACCTCGATCTCTTTCACCTGTTCGGCGTCGAGCGGACGGACGCCGCCCTCGCCCTGTATGAGTTCGAGCATGACCGCGCAGGTCTCGTGCGAGCAAAGCCGGCGTACCCCTTCGTACGTCGGGTCGGCATAGGAGAAGCCTTCCAGGAAGGGCATGAAATACCTGTGCATCGCATCCTGTCCCGTAGCGGACAGCGTGGCGATCGTCCTGCCGTGAAAAGAATTTTTCAGGGTGACGATGCGGAAGCGCCCTTCGCCGTATTTATCGAAAGAATATTTGCGCGCCGCCTTGATGGCGCACTCGTTGGCCTCCGCACCCGAATTGGAGAAAAAGACCTTTTTTGCGCCCGTCTTTTCGCAGAGCATCTGCGCAAGCTCGGTCTGCGGGCGGGTATAATAGTTGTTGCTCGCGTGCTGCAGTTTGTTCAGCTGCGCAATGACCGCCTCTTTCCATTCTCCGTCGTTGACGCCGAAGCCGTTCACCGCGATGCCGCTGCCGAAGTCGACATACTTCTTTCCGTCCTCCGAATACAGCGTCGCGCCTTCACCGCGGGCAATGTCCGCCTGAAAGCGGTTATATGTGCCCGCGATATACTTTTTGTCTGCATCTCTTATCTGATCAAAACTCATAGCTGCACCTATTTTATCTATTCTATCATAAATCGGCCGCGAAATCAAATATTTGCCCTTGCCTTTCTTTTCCGAAGAAAACTTTCCCTCGGAAAAGGCAGTAAAAAAGACCGATCCTGCAATCAGTCTTCGTTTACGAACATCGTACCGATACCGCGGTCGGACAATGTTTCGACGAGGATGGAATGCTCCACCCTTCCGTCTATGATAAATACCTTTTTCACGCCGCGGCGGATCGCCTCGCGGCAGCACTCTATCTTGGGGATCATACCGCCGGAAATAATGCCCTGCTTGATGAGGGAGGGAATATCGCTCACATAGATCTTTTCGATCAGGCTCGCCTCGTCGTCCTTATCGCGGAGGACGCCCGCGGTATCCGTCATGAGGATGAGGCTCGTCGCCTTCAAAGCCCCTGCTATCACCGCAGAAGCCGTATCCGCGTTCACGTTATAAATATGCCCCTCGTCGTCATACCCCACCGTAGAAACAACGGGGATATACCCCTTGTCGAGGGCGTCTGTAATGACGCGCGTGTCCATCTGAACGATCCTGCCTACATACCCCAGCTTCTCGCTCTCCTTTTCGCACTTCATCATGTGTCCGTCGATCCCGCAAAGACCGAGAGCTTTGCCCCCGATCATTTCGAGGCGGTTGACGAGAGATTTGTTTATCTTTCCCGCCAGAACCATGCGCACGACTTCGGCAGTCTCTTCGTCCGTATAGCGCAAGCCGTCCACAAACACGGACTGTTTGCCTATCTTTTTGAGCATTTCGGAGATCTCCGGCCCGCCGCCGTGAACGAGAACGACCTTCACGCCGATGAGATTGAGAAGGACGATGTCGCGCATGACGGACATCTTCAGCTCTTCGTTTATCATCGCGTTGCCGCCGTATTTGACGACCACGACCTTTCCGTTATAATCCTGAATATACGGCAAAGCCTCGATGAGTACCTGCGCGCGTATTTTTCTGTCGTTGATTTCCTTGATATCCATTCCTGTGCTCCTTACGATCAGGTGCGGTAATCCCCGTTTATTTTGACGTAATCATACGTCAGATCACAGCCCCACGCCGTAGCCTTGCCGTTTCCGTCGCCGAGGCGTATCAGCACTTCGATCTCGTCTTCGGAAAGCACTTTTTTCGCCTCTTCTTCGGAAAACGGGATGCCGCTTCCCTCGCGGCAGACCGCGACCGTCCCCGCGCGGCTTCTGAAATCGACGCTCACCCGTCCGATATCGACCTCCGCGCCCGCATAGCCGATCGCACAGAGGACGCGGCCCCAATTTGCATCAGCACCGAACATCGCCGCCTTGAACAGAGAAGATTTGATGACGGACTTTGCGACCGTACGCGCCGCCTGCCGGCTCTTTGCGCCCGTCACCTTGCATTCGAGCAGCTTTGTCGCCCCCTCGCCGTCCTTTGCGATGCTGCGGCAGAGCGCGGTCGTCACCTTGTTGAGAGCCTTGCGGAAAACGGTGAAATCTTTTCCGGGAGCCGTTACAGGCTCATTCTCCGCCATCCCGTTTGCGAGCACGCAAACCATGTCGTTGGTGGAAGTGTCGCCGTCGACGCTGACCATGTTGAAGGAATCTTTCACATCCGCCGAAAGTGCCTTTTGCAGCATTTCGGGAGAGATCGACGCGTCCGTCGTGATAAAGATCAGCATGGTCGCCATGTTCGGGTTGATCATGCCCACGCCTTTTCCGATCGCACCGATGCGGCACTCTTTCCCGCCCAGCGTGAAGGAATAGGCTATCTGTTTGTCGACGGTGTCCGTCGTCATGATCCCCTGCGCCGCAAACAGGCTGCCGTCTTCGCTCAACCCTTCCGCGAGCGAAGGCATCCCCGCTCTTATCGGTTCGAGGGAAAGCGGCTGCCCGATGACGCCGGTAGACGCGACCACGACATCCGCGGCGGGAATGCCGGTCTGTCCTTCCACGAGCGCGCACATCCCTTCCGCGATCTCTTCGCCGTCCGCATTGCAGGTATTCGCATTGCCGCTGTTGCAGACGATCGCCTGCGCATATCCGTCGGCGACGTGACGCTTCGTGACCCTGATCGGAGCCCCTTTTACGAGATTCTGCGTATAGACGCAGGCCGCCGCAGCGCGCACATCGCTGACGATCAGGGAAAGATCCCTTTTGGTCTTGTTTTTCCGTATGCCGCAATGCACGCCGTTTGCCCTGAACCCGACCGGCACGCAAACTCCGCCTTCGATTTTTTTCATACTTCTTCCGTTCTCCTTTTTCCGTCAGATAAGCGACGTACGCTCATCGAGCCCGCAGGCTATGTTCATGCACTGGACGGCCGCGCCCGATGCGCCTTTGCCGAGGTTGTCGAACACCGAAGCGAGCAATATTCTGTCATCGTTGCCGCTTACGAAGATCTCCATCCGGTTTGTACCGGACAATCTGTTCGCGGGAAGAAATCCGCCCTCTTCCTCCGATACGGAAATGAAATTACACGACGCATAGTACTCTGTAAAATAATCCTTTATATCGGATATATGCAGCTTTTTCTTCAAAAGCCGCGTATGCAGAGGGACACAGACGCACATTCCGCAGTAATAGTCGGCGACGATCGGGTCAAAGGCCGGCGCAAAATCCAGCCCGCAGACCGCCGTCATTTCGGGGAGATGTTTGTGCGCCTGTCCCAAAGCGTATTGGCGGGGGCTGTCAAACTCCTTTGCCCTGTCCGCTCTTTCGTACTCGGCGATCATCTTCTTCCCTCCCCCGCTGTATCCCGTCACGGAATGACAGACGAAGGGATAATCGGGTGCGGCGATACCGCCCGCTATCAGCGGATAAACCAGAGAGATAAAACCGCTCGCATGGCAGCCCGGCACGGCGATGCGCCCCGCCTGCTTTATTTTGTCGCGATGTGCGGCCGACAGTTCCGGAAAGCCATAAGCCCATGCCGGATCTGTTCTGTGCGCCGTAGACGCATCTATGATCTTCGTAGCGGGATTCTCGCAAAGCGATACGGATTCCCTTGCCGCCGCATCCGGAAGGCAAAGGAAAACCACGTCCGCCTTATTGATGCACTCCCGCCTCGCCGCGGGATCTTTCCGCAATTCGTCCGGCAATGACGTGATCCGCACGTCTTCCCTTCCGCCGAGGCGGTCATAGATCTGCAGCCCCGTGGTGCCTTCTTTGCCGTCTATAAAAACTTCGATCATACCCAAACCCTTCCGCACGGAAATATCCCGTGCAGTATTTTGCGGCACCCCTGCACAGGCGCGCCGCAATAAAAAATTTTTCCGGGAAACAGGCCTTACCTGATCTCTTTGTTCTCGAGCAGCGCCTTTACCTTGACGGGGAGCCCGAACAGATTGATAAAGCCCTCCGCATCGTGCTGATTATACACGTCTTCCTCGCCGAACGTCGCGATCTCTTCGCTGTAAAGCGAATGAGGGCTCTTCGTCCCCGCGGGAATAATGTTCCCCTTGTATATTTTCAGCCGCACCTCGCCGGTAACGTTTTCCTGCGTCTTGTCCACGAAAGCGGAGAGGGCTTCGCGCAGCGGCGTGAACCACTGACCGTTATAGACAAGTTCGGCAAACCTGACGGCGATATGCTGTTTGAAATGCTGGGTGTCCTTATCGAGGCAGAGCATCTCGAGCTGTTCGTGCGCAAAATAGAGGATCGTGCCGCCCGGAGTTTCGTACACGCCGCGGCTCTTCATCCCTACGAGGCGGTTTTCGACGATATCAATGATGCCCACGCCGTTCTTTCCGCCGATCTCGTTGAGTTTGTGCATCAGCTCGACAGAACCGAGTTTCTTCCCGTCTATCGAAACGGGGATGCCCTTTTCAAAACCGATCGTGACATAGGTCGGCTTATCCGGAGCCTTTTCAGGCGAAACGCCCATTTCGAGGATTTCGTCATATTTCGGCTCGTTTGCGGGATCTTCGAGATCCAGCCCTTCGTGAGAGAGATGCCACAGGTTTTTATCTTTGGAATAGCTCGTTTCGCGCGTGATCTTGAGAGGAATATTGTGCGCTTCCGCATAGTCTATCTCTTCGTCGCGGCTCTTGATGTCCCAGATCCGCCAGGGGGCGATGATCGTCATGTCGGGAGCAAAAGCCTTGATGGTCAGCTCAAAGCGCACCTGATCGTTTCCTTTCCCCGTACAGCCGTGGCAGATGGCGTCCGCGCCTTCCTTCTTTGCGATCTCCACGATCCTCTTTGCAATGACGGGGCGCGCAAAGGAAGTGCCGAGCAGGTATTTGTTTTCGTAGACCGCGCCCGCCTTCATCGTCGGATAAATATAATCTTCGATGAATTCCTTGCGCAGATCCTCTATGTACAGTTTGGACGCACCTGTTTTGATCGCCTTTTCTTCCAGCCCGTCGAGCTCGCTTTCCTGCCCCACGTCCGCGGAGACGGCAATGACTTCGCAATTATTGTAATGCTCTTTCAGCCACGGTATGATGATGGAAGTATCCAGCCCTCCGGAATACGCCAAAACGACCTTTTTGATCTCTTTCTGTTTCATATACGACACCCTCGTAAATTTACTGCCTTGCATTATACAATATTTCTCGCGCGCGGTCAAGCATTTTTATATATCTTTCATGAAATCACTTAAAATAATTCACTGTTTTTTGCATATTTTTTATAATTATGCATATATTTGCGAATATTCATGAATAAAAATATTTTATACAAAAAAGTGACGCAACTCCGCGTCACTCATCTGTACATCCTTGTCAGAAACGAATATTTTTTCAGCAGCCGACGCCTTTGGCGATAATCCCCGCAATGCTTTCCGACGAGCTTCCAGAATGCGGCGGAATGGTTCATCTCCTTCAGGTGGCACAGCTCATGGATGAGGACATACTCCCGCAGCGCAGGCGGAAGCATGACCAGCCGCCAGTTCAGGCGTATCCGCCCGTCCGCGTCGCAGCAGCCCCATCTCGCCTTGAAGTCGCGCACGGAAACATCTGCGGGCATCATCCCCGTCCGGCGGGAAAGTTCGAACACTTCATCGGGCAGGAACAGGCATCTCGTCCGCTCAAAAAACGGACGCACGGCTTTTTCGTTTTTCAGGAAAAATTCGCCGCCCTTCTCCTCGCTGCGCGCCGCTCCGTACTTTACCGGTTTCCGAACGCCGTCGTCGAGCAGCGTTTTTCCTTCCATAACATCCGCAAACTCCCCGCCCGTCTGCTCTTCTATCTTTTTCAGGATCCAGCCTTCCTTTTCCGCCACAAAGCGTCCGACGAGTTCGTCGGACGCGCCCAGCGGTGCGCGAACGACCACTTTCCCTTCCGAAACGGTTATGGTCAGCGTGCGGCGGCGGGAACGGAAGATCCTGTAACGGACGTCACTCAAAGCAGACGCGCGCGGCGACGACGGTTTCGTCGCCGTTCTTCACGCCCTCGATCGCAAACACGCCGGGAGCGACTTCCTCCCTGTACATCTCGAGCAGATCGTTCTCGTGCGTCTGTTTTATATAATGAAGCTGGAAACTCTTCAACTTCTTTTCCTCGAGCTCCTTCACCGAAAAACAGTTGAACACATAGTCGGCATACCTGATATTGTTGACGTGGCGGTTCAGGTCGTATTCGGAATTGGCGATGCGCAGAGAAAACGCGGCGCCGCCGGAACGGGAAACCTCCGGGATCGCCCAGTCGTCGAAAACGACGCTCTTTTCTTCCCTGAAATCTATCTCCGGCTGTTCGATCCGGGAGCAGGGCAAAATACGGCCGCTCGTCTGCAGGATGCACCAACGCGAATACGCCCGCATCGCCGCGCCCGCGCCGTCTTCAAGCAAGAAGCTGCGCTCATAGATCGCTTTGTTCGGTTCATGCGGCCATGTAACGACCTTTATCTTTTCTCCGTATACGGGTCGGCGCACGACTTCCACATAAATCTTTGACAATACCCAGAAGCAACCCTTTTCCGCCAGGCTCTTATATCCGAGCCCCATCTCTTCGGAATGATCGCCTGCGGTCTCCTGAAAAAAACCGAGAACGGAAGACGGCTTTATCCTCTGCATAAAGTCCGTCTCATAATTGCGCAATACAAATTCTCTCTGCAGGCTGCTGCTTGCCTTCATCTGTCGGAACCTCTTTGATTTATTTCTTTCATTTTACTACAAACTCCCCCGCTTTGTCTATCTTTTGAGGGGAAGATGTTTCCGCCGAAAAAACTTTTTATTCCATATATTATATCTGACATAATACATTGCAGAAATATAAAAATTTTAATATATTTGCCAGAACATTGACAAATTAAGGACTTTATTGTATAATATTGTCGTAAGGAGGTGAATGGTAATGGATCCCGAAAACACCAATGACAAACAGGAAAATTCCTCTATCAGCAGCGACCTGATACGCGGGCACATCAATACGATCATCCTGCGCACGCTCTACGACGGAGATAAATACGGCTACGAGATCATCAACGAGATCGAAGAAAAGAGCAAGGGACAATATTCCTTAAAACAGCCTACGCTTTACAGCGCCCTCAAACGTCTGGAAGGGCAGGATTACGTTACATCTTACTGGGGCGGCGTCAGCAACGGAGGCAGGCGCAAGTATTTCCAGATAACGGATAAAGGCCGCCAGGTCGTCGAACAAAACCGCGCGGAATGGGAATATTCCCGTACGGTCATCGACAGCCTTATTTCTGAAAAGGACTACGACTTCAGCAACCCTCCCCCCGTTTCCTCCGTCGACTTCAATCTGTTGAAAAAATCGACATCGCGCGTTCCTATCATCCGCGGAGAAGACGAGGAGGAAATAGAACTGCCCGAAGATTTTGAAGCCGCAGACGCCGTTCCTCCTTCGGCAGAACGGCAAAGCGAAGAAACCGCAGCACCCGAAGCGGAAAGCGACGCCGCAGGTGCCGTTTCCGAAGAAGCGTCCCCCGCCGCGGTACAGGCATCCGCTGCTGAAAGCAGCTCCGTATCGCAGATCCCCGATAGCGAAGGCGCGCCCGAGCCGGAGCAGCCCGCACACGAAGCGGAGGAAGCGCCCGCACCGGAGCCTCAAAGCGGACAACCCGCACCCGAAGAGCCGCAGCCTCTTACCGAAGAAGAGAAACAGCGCATCCACGAAAACTACAAAGTACTCATCGGCGACGACAGCGACGCGACTTCCTATTACTATTCCCAGGTCGCGAGAAAAAACCGCGAGGAGCGCACCGCCTACGATCAGACCGTATTCAACGACTCCCCCGATGCCTATGCCGATGACCCTTACGCGCAGCAGCAGTATGCACCGGAACAGGGATACGGTGAACCGTACCCGCCGCAGGACGATTACAGCGAAGAATATCTGCAAAACAAAGCCATTTCTTCTGAACTGCTCTATTCCAGCAAACCGCCCGCAGAGCGTAACTATAAAGAGCTCATTTCACGGCTCTATGACAATACACATACAGGCCGCGAAACTCCTCCCGAAGAACAGCCCCCCGTGCAGGAAGAGCCCCAAGCTCCGGCAAAAGCCCCTGCGCCCGAGCAGGACGAGGCGGTTGCCCCGGAAACCGTACGGGCAAAGACAGCAAGCACGATAGAGTTCTACGACGTCGAGGAAAAGGCCGAAAACGACGGGCTGCGCATCACAACGGCCAACGGAGCGAGAACGCGTTCCGCCGCGAAAACGGTCGGCAACACCTTCGATAAAGGACGCGCCCTTCTGTTTGCCGCCATCTGCACCGGCGTCATCGGACTGATAGAGTGCATCATCAACAGCTGCCTGCACGGCGTATTGCAAACTTCTGCCGCCTATGTCGTGATCCCCTACGTCATTGTTTTCGTAGGCGTCGGCGTCTTTCTGTTCCTCTTCTTCAACGGGTACGGAAAGAACAGCCGAAAGACGCAATCGCGCTCCTATATATCGGCAAGCCTCGTGATCTTCGCAAATCTCGTACTCGTCATATGCGTGATCGCTTCCTTCGTGATCCTTAATTCCGAGCAGGAAATTTCCGTCGGCCTGAAGATCTTGAAATACGGCGTTTTCCCCGCGATCTTTGCCTTCAATCTGCCTGTATTCGCCTTCTTCTACCGCTATCACTGCAACCGTCAGTAAAAAGATAACAGAAACGCGCCCCGCCTGTCGCGGGGCGCGTTTCTGTTCCTCTGTTCAGTCCTGCTTTTTATTATACACGACGGGCATACATCCTCCGTAAAGGTTCCCGCGCACGACGTCGCAGACGCACCGGGCCAGGTTTTCTCCCGACACGCCCGCCTTTGCCTTCGAGCCGTCCTCCGAAATGAGATACCCCGCCTTTTTGTTTTTGAGATACGGATTCATGTAGCGGATGACCGTGAAGTCTGCCCCGCTGTTCTTCACCTCTTCGATGGCCTTGCAGGCATCGCGATAAACGTGAGGGGCAAAAGAGCGGAAAAACTTTGTAAAGAAACGAAGGATCCGCCCCTTCTCTTTTTCTGCATTGCAGACCGGAGCAACGAGATAGATGCGCGACTTCCCGTATTTTTTCATGACGGACAAAACATTTTCTATCCCGTCCGCATAAGGCGTGGAAACATCCTTTTTGCTCCCTCTGCTTATCGGTTCTATCAGGCATACGACAACATCGGCATCCTGAACCGTGCGCTCCATCGCTTCGGCGTCATGTACGCCGCCCCTCTGTATCTCATAATTTATACTGTCTATCCTCGCTTTTGCGGGGGCATCCGTATATACGCAGACGAAATCTCCTCCGTCAGTCAGCTTTCGCAAAACTGCCCTGCCGACTTCGCCTTCAGACCAAAAAAGTGCTACTTTCATCTCTGTGACCCCATTGATTTTGTACGATTATATTGTATACAATTTTTTTGACGTTGTCAACGATTTGCCTTGACATTTTCCGTGAAAGCGTGTAAAATTATGTTACAAAAAGGAGGAGGAAACAATGGACGAACGGGATCTTCTCAAACTCGACAACGATATAGCCTTTGCGCTCTATGCCTGTTCCAAAGGACTTATCCGAAAGTATAATCCCGTACTTGAAAGCCTCGGGCTGACATATACTTCCTATCTCGCCATGCTTTCCCTTTGGGAGAAAGACCGGCAGAGCATCGGAGAGCTCGGCAAATCGCTTTTCCTCGATTCCGGAACGCTGACCCCGCTGCTCAAAAAGATGGAAAAACAGGGGCTGATCCTGCGGGAGCGCGGAGAGGAAGACGAACGGGTCGTTTATATCTCTCTCACGCCAAAAGGCAAGGCCCTGCGCGAACGCGCAAACGAGCTTGTCTCGGCGCTTAAAACAACCATGCGGCTTTTTGAAGACAAAAACCTGTTCGAAGGGCTGAAAGAACTTCTCCCCTTGCTCTACGGTATATAAAGAAGACGGAAGAAAACAAATTTTCTTCCGTCTTTTTATTTCAGAATTCGAAAAGCGCTCCGTCATAGGCCGCAAGAAATCCGCGTTTTTTTGCCTCTTCCTCTATGCGCCTGCGGAACGGCGCAGAATTGTGCGAAAAATGCGTCACGCAATACTGTGTACCGCCGTGAACGATACCGTAATCGGCCAGTCTGCCGCGCACCGTCTCATTCTCTGCAAATCCCATATGACGGGGCGAATGCGGCGACGGATCGTCGGCGAAGGTACAGTCGAGGCTTACGAAATCAGCCCTGATCCCGTTCCCGGCGAGAAAAGCGTAGCATTCTTCTCGCAGCAAGCCCGTATCATTGAGATACAGAAGCGTTTTTCCCTCTCTGCGGATACAGTAGAGCAAAGATCTTTCTTCCTTCGTATGCGTTGCGGGAAGGGAAAAAATTTCGTATCCGTCCGCCTCGAAGTGACCGAACGGCTGTACGACGCGGAAGCGGATCCCGGACAGAACTTCCGGTTTGATCTCCCTGCGCGTCCCCTCCTCATACACTTCGCGCACCGTTTCGTCTCCGTAAATATCGAGGATCGGAGAAGTCATCCCCGAAGCAAATTTATATCCGCGGTTGACAAATTCCTGCGCGTAAAAATGATCGGTATGCGAATGCGTGACGAGCAGCGCGCGGACGGCGGAGAGGTCGACGCCATACCGTACGGCATGCAAATAACTCTCCGGGGGAAAATCGACGAGCAGCTTCCCGTCTATAAGGGCCTGTGACCGGGTACGCCATTCCCTTTCGGGGTCTTTCCTTGCCGCCGAACAGTGAATACAGTTACAGAACGCTGCGGGAAACCCCTCTGCCGCGCCCGTGCCGAGATATTGTATACGCATTTTCAGACCTTCAGCATTCGTATATGACCGTCACGGGGCCGTCATTGAACTGTTCTATCTTCATGTCGGCGCCGAATACTCCCGTCTTTACGGGTACGCCGTATCCGCGCAGCAAATCCGCCGTGCGCAGATAAAGAGGTTCCGCGATCTCGGGGCGCGCCGCGCCGATAAAGCTCGGGCGGTTTCCCGCAGAACAGTCCCCGTACAGCGTAAACTGCGAAATCAGGAGCACTTCTCCCTTCACGTCCTGCACGGAAAGGTTCATCTTCCCGTTTTCGTCCTCGAAAATGCGCAGCCGGGCGATCTTTTTCGCCATCGCCGCAGCATTCTTTTCGCCGTCGTCGGGAGCTATCCCCAGATAGACGGCGAGCCCGCCTTCGATCTGTGAGATCAGTTTTCCGTTTACATTGAGCGCGGTTTTGCGCACCCGCTGGATGACCGCACGCATATTTCCCTCCGTATAAACAGAGAGCCGCTTTTCGGGCGGCTCTCTCTATCTTTGCAGCATCCTCTTTATTTGACGCGCTCCATATACTCGCCGGTACGGGTATCGACGCGGATGGTCTCGCCCTCATTTACGAACATAGGCACCTGGATCTTTGCACCCGTTTCGAGGGTCGCCATCTTGGTTGCGTTCGTGGCGGTATTGCCGCGCACGCCCGGCTCGGCTTCGACGATCTTCAGTTCGACGAAGTTCTCGCACTCGACGGAGAAGGCAGCCCCTTTATAAAAACGCACCGTGACGGCATCGTTTTCCTTGATATACTTGAGGGCGTCCTCCACTTGGTCATAGTTGAGCGGCGTAAGATTGAACTCATCGTCCATGAACCAATACAGCTCGCCGTCGGTATAAGAATAGGTCATCTTTTTGGTCTCGATGTGTGCCTGTTCCAGTTTTTCGGAAGGATTGAAGGTCTGTTCGAGCACCGCGCCCGTCACCACATTCTTCAGCTTCGTACGGACGAACGCCGCACCCTTGCCGGGTTTGACGTGCTGAAATTCGACGACGACATAAACGTTCCCGTTGTATTCTACCGTTACGCCCTTTCTGATATCACCTGCTGCAATCATGTTTTCTGTCTCCTTAATAAAGTTCTGCTGATGCGGAAATACCGCTTTTACCGGTTCAGCACCGTCAGTTTTTTATCTGTTTTCATGAAGCTGACGGCCCTGCCGTTCTCCATGTAAGCGCTGTCCTCGATGCGGATGCCGAATTGCCCTTCAAAGTACGCGCCGGGTTCGATGGAAAACACCATGCCGTCGCAGAGCTTCTGTTTCCCGGAAGGGCCGACAACGGGTTTTTCGTGAATATTGATCCCTATCCCGTGCCCCAAAGAATGCGTAAAGAATTTATCTATCCCTTTTTCGCGCAGATGATCCCGCGCGACCGCGTCGGCTTCTTTGCCGGTCATTCCCGCGCGGATATTCTCCGCGGCCTTCATATGCGCGCCGTAAACGGCATCGTACATGGCAACAAAATGTTCGTCGGGATGCGAACCGAACCAGACCGTGCGCGTCATGTCAGAACAATACCCGCCGTAGCGGCAGCCGAAATCCATCAGCACGGGCATCTCCGGCATGAGCCTGTCGCCGCAGGGCGCATGATGCGGCACCGAAGAGTTTTTGCCGAACGCAATGATCGTTTCAAAAGAACGATCCTGCGCACCGCAGCGGCGCATCAGATATTCCAGAAGCCCCGCGCACTCATTCTCCGTCATCCCCTCGCGAAGTTCCTGCAGAAAGAGGCCGTATGCCTCCTCAGCGATCTCGCACGCCCGCCGTATAAGGGAAAGCTCTTCTTCGCTTTTGACGGCCATCGCCTGCTCGAATGCGGGCATGCTGTCCGTAAGTTTGAAACGCTTCGCACGCAGTTTTTCATACTGCGGCATTGTCAGCCGCGCCAGCGGAACAGCCAGCCTGCGTATTTTTTTACTTTTTATATAATCGAGAACGGTCTCTTCGGACTTTGCGATTTCGACGCTGATAAATTCGCCTTTAAGGGCGGCTTTTGCGCCCTCGGCATAGCGCGGATCGGTAAAAAACACGCTTTCCTGCGCGTCGGTATAGACAAACCCGAAGCTGCTCGGAAAGCCGGTGAGATATTCCCGCAAATCGGAACTCGCCGTCAGCATACCGTCAGCCTTCAGTTCCCGAAATAATCTTTTCGTATTGTCCATAAAATTATTTTACCAAATTTTCGCGCATAAGTCAATTTATCGCATACGCTTTTTCGGAATATTTGCGTCAGCGTGTACAGACGGCTTCATATGCCCTCTTCATCGCAAGCGCATCTTCCGCCTGCGTGCCCGCCGATTCGCTGACGATATAAGGTTCCAGCCCCGTCTCCTTCAATGCCACGGCGAGCGGTTCGAATTCGGGGCCGTACATCGTATCGGCAAACGTAAGGTGTCTGACCTCGCCTTTCGGCCCGTATTGAATTTTCGAGAAATGGACATGAAAATGCTTCACGCGGTCGAAGCCGAGTTCGGAAATCATATAATCCAGCCGCTCGCGGTAGTCGCTCACCGATTTCAGGCTGCCCTGCTCTCTCGCGTTCAGATGTCCGAAATCGACTGCCGGAAGGTAGATACGGTCGATTTTGCAGAAGCGCACGATCTCCTCGAGCGTGCCGATCTGCGCGATCTTTCCCATCGTTTCGGGGCAGAAATACAGGTCGTCCAGCCCCGCCTCATAGATCTTGTCGCGCAGGATCTTCAATCTCTCTTCCGTAAGGCTGACCGCCTCCTCCCTTTCCATCTTTCCCTGCGTCGCACTGTGAAAGACGCACCGTTTCCCGCCCATTGCGCGCAGGGCGGCGCCGCTCTCAAGGACATAGCGGTAGGAATTCTGTGCGTTCTCTTCTTCGGGATTGGCAAAATTGATGTAGTACGGCGCATGAACGCTGATCTCCACTCCTTCCGCCTGAAAAGCATCGCGGATGGACTGCGCCGTCTTTTCGCTCATCCGCACCCCTCTTCCGAAAGAGTATTCGAAGCAGTCAAGCCCCATGTCGCGGACGTATTTCGCCGCCTGTTCGGTATGCGCATATCCTGCCGCATAAAAACTTTCGCTGTTGCCGCTCGGCCCGAATTTGATCATCTTATTTTCTCCAGATCGCTTTTCAACTGACGGGAAAGTTCTTCTCCGGAAGAAAACTTCCGTATTTCGCGGAGATAAAAATCAAAGCAGACGGTGATTTCTTTCCCGTAAAGATCTCCCGCATAACCGTCCGCATAAACCTCGAGAACGACGCGTTCATCTCCGAATGTCGGGCGCGCGCCGTAGTTTGCGATGCCTCTGTACGATTTCCCGCCGATATGCACCGTCACGGCATAGACGCCGCATTTCAGCGGGTACTTGCCGGGTGCAAGATGCAGGTTCGCAGTCGGAAAACCTATGCGCCTGCCGATATGCCGCCCCTCCGTGGAAACCTTTCCCTTAATAAAATACGGCTCGCCCAGCAGTTTCGCCAGCGAGGCGACGTCCCCTTCGTCGAGCAGTTTTTTCGCACGGGTCGCCGCGGCCTTTTCGCCGTTCTCTTCCACGAGTTTTTCGGCAAGCAGGCGTATCCCCTTCCGCGCGCAGAATGCTTCAAGTTCCTTTACGCCGCAGGCAGCTCCGTTGCCGAACGTATAATCTTCCCCGCACACGAATGCGCATACGCCGACCGATCCGACCAGTGTTTCGAGAAAATCGCCTCCGCTTATCTTCCGGAAGGCTTCATCGAAATGCGCCGCACATACAAAATCTATCCCTGATTTTTCAAAAAGAGACAAGCGCTCCTCGAAAAGATAGATCTGTCCGCCCGCTTTGGCGTCGTAAAACGTCGTGATGCCCGTTTCGCAGCCGTATTCGGCGGAAAGCGCCTTCGCTTTCGCGATCAGCGCGCGATGGCCGACGTGCACGCCGTCGAAATATCCCAGCAAAAGGACGCACGGCTTACCCGGACGGTTTTCCCCGTAGTTATAGACCTTCATGCGCTTATACCAATTTGACCTTTGCCCGTATATTGCCGTTCTCGGCAAGAGCGATCCCGTACAGTTCATCGTCGAGAAAGAGCTTATATTCCCCGTTCTCGCCCTCGAACGGGATATGCTGACCATTGCGCAGCCGCCACGCATCCTTCCCGTCGAAATCGAGGGAATGAAGATCGAACACGAGTTCCGGCGGGATCAGGTGAGCCTGCCAGTTTTCCTCCGTCAGATCTTCGGGAGAAACGCTCTCCCCGAGCGTAAAGAAGCCGCTCTTTTCCCGCACGAGTGAAGTCATGACGGCTACCGTCCCGCAGTGTCCGGCAATATCCCTCCCCAACGAACGGATATACGTCCCTCCCCCGCAGGAAACGAGAAATTCATATTCGCGCCCGCTCTTCTGCCCGATAAGGTGCAGAGAATTGATGCGTACCTTGCGCGGAGCCATTTCCACCTGTTTTCCTTCCCGGGCGAGCCTGTACGCCCGCACTCCGCCTACGCTCTTCGCACTGTATGCGGGAGGCAGCTGATCGATCTCACCCAAAAAGGAGGAAAGCACTCCCTCTATTTCTTCGGCCGAAGGCACGGGCAGCCCCGTGCGCAACAGCGTACCCGTACTGTCGAGCGTGTCCGTCTCTTCTCCGAATCGGAAAACGGCGCGGTAGATCTTCTCTTTGTTCAGCAGATACCCGAACAACCTCGAAGCATTTCCCACCGCCACGGGCAGCACTCCGCAGGCGAGAGGATCGAGCGTTCCCATATGCCCGCACGCGATGTGCGTGATCCTTTTGACCCGCGCGACGGCAGCCGCACTTGAGATCCCCGACGGCTTATTCAGATTTATGAACCCGCTTGCGTTTTCCAAATTTTCCTCCGATTGAAAAAGGACGCCGTTCCGGCGCCCCAATCAGCTTTCGAGATGCTGCTCCACGGTATAGCGCAGCTTATCTATGACCTCTTCCAGGCTGCCCTGCAGCATACATCCGCTTGCAAGTATGTGTCCGCCTCCGCCATAGACGGAAGCGACCGCGTTCACGTCCGCCTTCCCTTTGGAGCGCAGAGATATTTTGAACCGCTCGTCGGCGACTTCCAGCAGGCAGAGCGCGACCTCCACGCCGTCCACGGAAAGAGGAAAATCAATAAACCCTTCCGTGACGTCGGAAGAAGCGCCGCAGGCCGCGAGCTGCGCCCTCGTCACGCTGATGAAGGCGATGCGCCCGCCGCTGAAATAACGGATATCCGCCATCGTCCGCCCGAACAGTTTTGCCCGTTCCGGCGATTGCCTGCGGAACATATTGTATTGTATCAGATTGATGTCCGCGCCGCAGGAAGCAAGTTTTGCCGCCGCGAGAAAGGTGCTTTCCGTCACGTTTTTATGGGCAAAATTGCCGGTATCCGAACTCAACCCGAGCATGAGATAATTCGCGGTAAGCGCGTCAGGCTGTCCTTCAAAATATTGTGAAAGCTCCGTCATGATCTCGCAGGTCGCCGCGCGTTCTTCCACGAAATTATAGTCCGCATAGCGCGTGTTCGAGATATGGTGGTCGATATTGAACTTGATCTTTTTGGCCCGCTCGAACGTATCGCCGAGGGTACCGAGGCGGTGCGGTTCGCTGCAATCGACCGCAATATACGCCTCCGCAGAGGCGGCAGGCATTTTGCCGATCCCGTCCATCCCTTCCAGAAAGGTAAACTTCTGCGGGATCGCGCTTTCGCAGACGACGCTGCACCGCACGCCGACGGAATGCAGCATGCGGCAAAGCCCCATCCCTGCGCCCAGCGTGTCGCCGTCCGGCCTCATATGGCAGAATATGACGGCGCTTTTCAGTTGTTTCAGCCTTCCGGCGATCTCTTTTAAGGTCAATTCTTTACCTTCTCTCGGGTGTCAGTTCTCTTCCCCGTCCTCTTTATGGATCTGTTTGATCAGACGGTCGATCTTGTCGCCGTATTCCATCGTTTCGTCCCACAGGAAATGCAGCTCCGGCACCGTACGCATCTGCATCATGTGCGCAAGTTCGTGGCGGATAAATCCCGCCCCCTCGCAGATCGCGTCAAAGGTCTGTTTTGCCTCTTCCGCATTTTTCCCGAGAACGCTTATATAAATTTTCGCATTTTTCAGGTCGGGAGAAACGTCCGCCTTTGTCACGCTGACGATGCCGCGTATTTTGTCCGTCTTATATTTTAGTTTTGTGGAGATGACTTCGTAAACCGCCTTCTGATATTCGGAAGAAAGGCGCTGTCCCCGAAGCGATTTCATACTGCCTCCTTTGCCTTACGCAGGGATCTCCTCCGTAATGTAGCACTCGATAACGTCGCCGACCTTGATCCCGTCAAAGCCTTCGATGCTGACGCCGCACTCGAACCCGCCCGAAACTTCCTTCACGTCGTCTTTGAAACGCTTGAGCTGGCGGACGGCGCCCTCGACGATCATCACGTCGTCACGGTAAATGCGCAGTTTTCCGCTGCGGACGAGTTTGCCTTCCGTCACATAGCAGCCGGCGACCATACCGACGCCCGTGATCTTGAACGTCTGCAGGACGTCGCATTTGCCGGTCATGACTTCGCGGTACTTCGGCGCAAGCATACCCTTGAGTGCCGCCTGGATATCGTCGAGAAGCTCGTAGATGATGCGATAAGAACGTACGTCCACGCCGCTGCGCTCCGCCAGAGCCTTCGCCTTCGTATCGGGGCGGACATTGAACCCGACGATGATCGCATTGGAAGAATCGGCAAGCATGACGTCGGATTCGGTGATCGCGCCCGCGCCGCTGTGCAGCACGTTGACGCGCACCTCGTCGTTGGAGAGCTTGAGCAGCGACTGTTTGACGGCTTCGACCGATCCCTGCACGTCGCCCTTGACGATAATATTGAGCCCCTTGATCTTGCCTTCGGCGATCTTGCCGAACACGTCGTCGAGCGTGACGCGCGTCTGCGCCTTGATCATGGATTCGCTCTCTTTGCGCTTGCGCTCTTCAAGCACCTGTTTGAGCAGCTTATCCTGCTCGACCGCAATGATGGAATCCCCCGCATTGGGTACGTCTTCGAGGCCGAGGATGGAAACCGCCATCGACGGGCCTGCAGATTTGACCGTCCTTCCTTTATCGTCGATCATGGCACGGATACGCCCGCTCGTGGTACCGGAGATCACGTTGTCGCCGGTATGCAGCGTACCGTTCTGTATAAGAACAGACGCGACGGGGCCTTTCCCCTTGTCAAGTTTTGCCTCAATGATCGTGCCCCTCGCCATCTGATCGGGATTGGCCTTGAGCTCCTTGACCTCCGCCACGAGGTTGATGGCGTCGAGCAGGTCGTCTATCCCTGCCCCGGTCTTTGCGGATACGGGAACGACGATCGCATCGCCGCCCCATTCTTCGGGGACAAGCCCGTGATTGGTCAGTTCCTGTTTGACGCGGTCGAGGTTCGCCTCCGGTTTATCCATCTTATTGACGGCGACGATAATGGGAACGTCCGCCGCTTTCGCATGGTTGATCGCCTCCACAGTCTGCGGCATGATACCGTCGTCCGCGGCGACCACGAGCACGACGATATCCGTGACGGAGGCGCCGCGCGCGCGCATCGCCGTAAATGCTTCATGCCCCGGCGTATCGAGGAAGGTGATCGTCTTCCCCTTTACGGTAACGGAATAAGCGCCGATATGCTGCGTGATGCCGCCCGCTTCACCCGCCGTAACGTTCGTACTGCGTATTTTGTCGAGCAAAGAGGTCTTGCCGTGATCGACGTGGCCCATGACCGTGACGACGGGAGGACGCACGACGGCGCCTTCGTCGCCGGCGGTCTCGCCTTTGTAGATTTCGTCGAGCGCTTCCTCGGCGGTCTTTTCGGGTTTGTATTCGAGTTCTATCCCGAGATCGTTCGCTATATACGCCGCCGTATCGTAATCAATGGAATCGTTGATGGTCTTTGCGATGCCTTCCTTGAACAGGCGCTTGGTGATCTCCACCGCCGTGATCCCGAGCTTTTCGCTCAGAACTTTCAGCGGAATGTTCTCGCTGGTAACGACGGCGTGCTCGATCTTGATGGTCTGCACCGCCTGCTGTTTCTGCTTTTTGACGCGCAGTTTCCTGTATCCGCTCTTATCCTCGTCAAAATCGGATACGGAAACCTGCTGTTTCACGAGCGCACGTTTGCTGACCGTGCGTTTCTGCTCGCCGTAAGGCTTTTCATACGCAGCCTTTTTCTTGGCAGGCGACGTATATGTCTTTGCAGGCGCTGCGGGCGGAACGGCTGCCGCATTGAACCTGCCGGCAGGCCTTGCGGCATTTCCCGCCGCAGGACGGGGCCCCGCGGGGCGCGCGGAGGCAAAGCGGTTTCCCTGAACGCCTTGCGCCTGCGGGCCGCGGCGTTCCGACGCGGGGCGCGCGGCGCCGCCCTGCTGTCCCGCTCCCTGGCTCTGCGCGGGGCGTTCGCTCCTCCCCCTGCGTTCGTTCAGGCTCGTATTGATATAGGTGGCCCGGGCAGCAGCGCGCTCGCGGCGATCCGCATACTGCGTGCGGATGATCTTTTCCTCCACACCGTTCTTGCGCTGCGTGACGATCTCCGGCGCGGGGCGGGCAGGCACGGGCCCGGCTGCCTCCGCCGGCTGTGCCGGCGCCTCCTCTTCGGCTTTTTTCTCCGTCACGGAAGGGGCAACGGCCGGCTCTTCCGTCTTCGCCGCTTCGGGAGCAGATTTTTTCTCGGAAACGTGCTCTTCTTTTTCCGGCGTTTCGGAAGCCTTTGCAACGGAGTCTTCCGCCTTTTTCGCGTCCTTCTTCTTTGTTTCGGCCTTTTTATCTTCCTGCACGGGAGGCTGTGCAGGGATCTCCTCGGCCTGCGGAGCGGCGGCTGCGGGCGCGGTATCCGAAACAGGCTCCGCGGTCTGCGCGGCAGCCTCTTCCAAAGCAGCCTCTTCCTGTACACGGCGGCGCGCTTCGTTCTCGAGATCTGAAATTTTGCGCAGGATCTCGTTCACTTTTTTTTCGGTGCCCTGCACGTTTTTCAGCAGCGCCCCGATCCCGTCTGCCCCGAGGAGAGTATTTATTTTTTCGATATTTGCGTAATTGTTCTTTGCTTCAGCCATCTTGCTCAGTGTTGCCTCCCGGATAATTTACAAAGCGTTCGTCTGTTGCCGACAGAATCGCTTTTGCCAGATTTTTATCTCTCACAGCCGCCAGCTTGCAGTTCGGCTTGCCGACGACGTCTTCCAGCGGCGTGCCCCTGACGAGTACGATGCCGCAGGTGAATTTCTTTTTCAGCGCAAGCGCCTGCTTGCGCGCATTTTCCGATGCCGTTTCGCATAAAAGAAGGAGAAAAACATCTTTCCTTTGTGCGGCAACGGCATTGAACCCGCAAGTCAGCTTCCCCGCGCGGATACAGAACCCGATATAACTTTCCGCCTTACTTCTTTGCAAGAAAATCCTCCTCGATCTTTTCGTATACCTCTGCGGGTATTTCCGCCGAAAAGACCTTGTTCAGGAGCCTGCCTTTTTTCAGCTTCCTGATACACGCGGGGTCGTTACACACATAAGCGCCCCTGCCCGCCGCTTTGCCCGTAAGGTCGATGAATACGTCGCCTTCCTTCGGCCTGACGACGCGCAGCATCTCTTTTTTCGGTTTCATTTCGCGGCATGCCACGCACATGCGCACGGGTATCTTTTTGGCTTTCACGGGTCTACCTCTTCCGACAGGCTATTACTCCTCTTCGGGCATTTCTTCCGGCTCCTGGCCGATATCGCGGAGCTCCTCCATCTTTGCGGCTGCGCTTTCGCTCTTCACGTCGATCTTCCAGCCCGTAAGGCGTGCGGCAAGGCGTGCATTCTGCCCGTCTCTGCCTATGGCGAGAGAGAGCTTGTCGTCGGGAACGACCGCGATCGCAGACTTTTCCCCGACCTCCGTTACGGATATCACTTTTGCGGGAGAAAGAGCTTTGGCGATAAATTCGAGCGGGTTTTCGCTCCACTGGATGATATCCACTTTTTCCCCGCCGAGTTCCGCGACGACGGCATTGACGCGGGAGCCCTTGTTCCCGACGCAGGCCCCGACGGCATCCACCTGCGGATCTTCGCTGGTTATTGCCATCTTTGTCCTCTGCCCGGCTTCGCGCGAGATCGCCTTGACGATCACCGTTCCCGCCTTTATCTCGGGGACTTCCTCTTCAAAGAGGCGCTTGACAAGCCCCGCGGAAGTACGGGATACGAGCACCTGCGCCCCCTTGCCGCTGTTCTTGACGTTTTTGACATAGACCTTGATGCGGTCGTTGACCTCGTACTTTTCGCCGGGGACCTGATCCTGCGGCAGCATGACCCCTTCGATCTGTCCCTTTCCGAGTTCTACATAAACGTTGCGCGCGTCGACCTTGCGCACGACGCAGGTCATCAGTTCGTCCTTCTTGTCGGAGAACTCGTTGAGCGTATTGTCCCGCTCCGTTTCGTGCAGCTTTTGCAGAATGACTTGCTTTGCCGTCTGTGCGGCGATGCGGCCGAAATCTTTCGGCACGAATTCCTCATACACGAGGTCGCCCGCCTTATAGCTCTTTTTGATCAGCTGCGCCGCGGCTACGGATATCTCCTTTTCGGGATCTGTGACCTCTTCGACGGCTGTCTTGACCGTATAGTACTTTATACTGTTTTTTTCCGGATTGATACGGATATCGACCTCGCCGGCGCCGTTTTCATACTGCTTTTTATATGCGGATATGAGCGCGTTGCGAAGCGCTTCCAGGAAAATATCCTGGCTTATGCCCTTTTCCGTTTCAAGATCCGCCAGAGCGTCAAAGAACTCTTTGCTAACCATTCCTGTTCTCCTCAAAGATTTTTATCTCGCGCAGGTTCTCTTCAATCGAAGTCGATCGCCTGCGACAGCTTCACGATCTGCGTCAGATTCAGTTTGAACACTTCCTCTCCCGTATCGAGCGTCACGTTGCCCGCCTGCAGATCATAAGCAGCGAGCACCGCCTCAAAAAACTTTTTCCCTTTGTGCGGAGCGTACAATTTCACTTCCACCCTCTTCCCGAGATTGCGGCTGTAATCGCTCTCTTTTTTGAAGGGACGGTCAAGCCCGGGGCTGCTCACGTTGAGCGTATACGGCTGGCCGAAGGTGGGATCGAGCGCATCGAGCACGGGGTCGGCTGCGTTGTGGAATTTCTCGCATGTATCGAGGTCGATCCCTCCCTCCTTGTCCGTATCGAGAAATACGGTAAGCGAAGGATTCTTCCCCTGCCTGAACACGATCTCGTAAATATCCACGCCGACCTCTTCCGCTACGGGACGCAGCGCCTGCTCTATTTCCTCTACCGGCCTGACTTTCATTCTCTTCTCCCGGATACAGAATCACGCACATAAAAAGATTTGAGAGCGGTGACCCACTCTCAATCCCTAGCTAACACTATTACTGTGTCAAGTATACCATATAATTATGATTTTGGCAAGCATTTTTTCGCTTTTATCAGTTCGATAAAGATTTTTGCTGTAACAAAGGCATCGTCCCATGCGCGATGATGATTGAAAACAAAATGGTAATGGTCTGCAAGCGTATTGAGCTTGTAATTCGACAAAAAAAGCATGCTCTGCGCTATCGTCATGGTATCGAACGTCCTGAACTCAAAATCAAACTCTTCCTGTTCGGCGTAATAGCGCACGAACTTATAGTCGAACTGCACGTTGTGGCCGACAAGCATACAGCCGTCGCAGAACCTGCAAAAGTCGGGGATGACCTGCCCGATCTTCGGCGCGCCTTTGAGCATCTCGTCCGTGATGCCGGTAAGGCGCACGATCTCCTCCGTGAGCTTCCGTTCGGGATCGACGAGGGTCGTAAACTTTTCCCGTATCTCCCCGCGCTCTATCTTGACCGCGCCGATCTCCGTGATCGCATCCATCCTCCCGCCCGTCGGCGAATTGACCAGCCCCGTCGTTTCGAGGTCGAACACGACGAACGTATTGTTGACGAGGTCGGGCGGAAGTTCCGTGCTGCCGAACATGCTGATCTGACTGTAATCTTCTATCTTTTCGGGAAATACGGTCGTATAGCGGAGCGGGATGCTCTTGCTCTTTTTCTTTTCCGGCACAAACCCTTCCGGCGCCGATCCCCTTCCTATACAATGCGACGTAAAGCTCAATCCCCCGTTAAAGAGCTCGTTCTTGCCGATGGCGACGATGCTGTCCCCCTCCTGCAAAGCCTTTACTTTTTCTTCCGACTTTTTCCGTCCGAAATAGGAAAAAGAAAGCGTACCCGTGGCGTCCGCGATCGTAAAGCGGAGGTACGGCTTTTCTTTCTGTGTTTTCCGTTCCTGAATATGCCGGATCACGCCGCACACGACGAGATGTTCGCTCTGAAAGGTACAGTCGGCAATGCAAATCGCCTCTTTGGGCGCTTCCCCGTCGTCGATCGGTTCAAACCCGGAAACGGGGAAAGTCCGCGCAGGGCGGTAATCGAACGGTTCCTCCTCCGCATCCTCCGCGTCCTCGTGTATCCCCTCTTTTTCCTTGCCGACGAGCGATCCCTTGAAAACATTGCAAAAATTGCGCGACAGCATCCGCTCGATATCCGGAATAAGTCCGTCGTTTTTCTCAAAGAAACCGCGCTCCATCGCGTCCACGCCGAAGGTAAAGCGGACAGGGTCGCCCGGCGTCACCTCTATGTCTTCCGCGCGGATACAGGCCGCCGCCGCGCGGTGATTGCGGTCAAGATAATTGAGTATCTTCGTCTTGACGAGATGTTCGTCCGCCACAAGTTTATGTATAGAACAAAGAGAGCGCATCGACTGCGGCACGGCCTCCCGCACGAGGGCGGCAGCTGCGCGTTCGTCCTCTTCGGAATAAGCCGAGTCGGTAACGATATCGAAGGTACACGCGCGGCTGCGCGCGTCTATGTCGATCCCGCGCAGAACAGCGCGGCTCAACCCTTCATTTTCATGCAGTCTGGCCAGAAATTCTGTCTGATTCATCCCTCATTCCTCTTCCAACAGGCGGCGCACCTCTGCAAGGAACTCTTCTTCCGCCCTGTCTGCGGCCACGCTTTTTACGGGCACGCCCTTGCTGAACAGCACACACTTGTCCTTGCCCCCGGCAATGCCGAGGTCGCAGTCTTTCGCCTCGCCGGGCCCGTTGACGACGCAGCCCATGACCGCGAGCTTCAACGGTTTCTTTATGCCGAAGGTCATCTTTTCGACCTTCCCCGCAAGTTCCATGCTGTTCCACTCGCACCTGCCGCAGGTCGGGCAGGAAATCACCTCAACGAAATCCTTTTCCAGCCCGCAGGCGCGCAGGATCCGCTTTGCCGCATAGATCTCTTCCACGGGATCGTCCGTGAGCGAAACGCGTATGGTATCCCCGATGCCGTCAAGGAGCAGCGCGCCGATGCCGACGCTGCTCTTCACTACCCCGTTTTCGCGCGTGCCGGCCTCCGTTACCCCCACATGGAGCGGATATTGCGTTTTTTTTGCGAGAAGCCGATACGCTCCGACGGTAAGCGGCACCGACGAAGCCTTCACGGAGATCACGATGTCCTCCACTCCGTACTTTTCAAGCAGGCTTACATTATACAGCGCACTTTCAACGAGCGCCTCCGCCGACCTTCCGTATTTTCCGAGAAAATTCTTTTCGATGCTGCCGGTGTTCGCGCCTACCCTCACAGGGATATGGTGCGCGCGCACACAGTCGGCGACCCGCTTTATCCGCTCTTCCCCGCCTATGTTCCCGGGATTGATGCGTATTTTGTCCGCCCCGTTTTCCACGGCAAGGACGGCAAGCCTGTCGGAAAAATGGATGTCCGCCACGACGGGCATGGGAGAGCGTTCCTTCACCGAACGGATCGCGCGGGCGTCCCGTTCGTCGCGCACGGCGACGCGGACGATCTCGCACCCCGCCTCATACAGGCGGTCAAATTGTGCGAGAGTCGCTTCCGTATCGGAAACGGGCACCGTGGTCATGGACTGTATCCTGACCGGCGCACCGCCGCCTACGGATATATTCCCGATTAAAACCTGTCTGCTCATGATCTTTCACCTATAAGAAAAAGAAGCCCTCATTCGGGCTTCTCCTCCGCTTTCTTGACCTTGCTCTCTTTCATCAGGCCTTCGAGCTCGCTCATAAAAGAGGAAATATCCGTGAATTGCCTGTATACGGAAGCATAGCGGACATACGCGACCTCGTCGATATCCTTCAGCCCGTTCATGACGAGTTCGCCTATGCGCTTGGACGTCACCTCCTGTTCGAGGGAGTTATAGATCTGTTTTTTGACGTCGTCGACGAGTTTGTCGATCTTCGACATGGAAACGGGACGCTTTTCACACGCCTTGATGATGCCGTTCTTGATTTTCCCCGGATCGAAAGCCTGTCTGTTCCCGCCGTTCTTGACGACGAGCACCGGCGCCGTTTCTATCGTTTCATAGGTAGTGAACCGTCTGCCGCACTGCATACACTCGCGGCGGCGGCGTATCGTCCTGCCTTCGTCCGTCGAACGGCTGTCGATCACCTTGCTCTCCGTGCATCCGCAATACATACATTTCATAAATAAGCCCCGCCTGCACTATATGCTGTGGATATGTATATATAATACCACAAAATGAGTGCAATGTAAAGCATTTGTATAAATTTTGCCGATTTTTACGGGGCTTCGAAAGGTTTTATGCGTGCGCCGTCTTTTAATAATCCGTCCTTCCGAGCAGATAATCGGTGCTTGCCTCAAAATATTCGGCAAGCCGCACGAGCATGGCAAGGGAAGGTTCCTGCTTGTCGCTTTCCCGTGCGTGTACCGCGTTGCCGCTCACATTCATCAATGATGCCGGCTGTTTTTGCGTGACTCCCTTCCCTGTCCGCAGCTCTTTCAGTCGTTCTCCGAAAACTTTCATATATGGTATATACACACA
>ERZ1643249.342-NODE-342-length-56076-cov-7.573160_pt1 | contig 56076 bp, 41 predicted proteins | sample MGYA00579263_ERZ1643249 | MGnify/ENA primary metagenome ERZ1643249 (study PRJEB29033, sample SAMEA4952264) | chicken gut metagenome | biome: Broiler Chicken; feature: Gastrointestinal Tract; material: Caecum | place: Ireland | collected 2018 | study: Broiler...
TGTTGGCCAGGCCCCAGCTGCCGTTCTGGTACAGCAGGGTGACCGTCTTGCTTTCATTGTCGTTCAAAGTGTGGGGGCCAAAGTCGCCGATGTACTGGTCAACGTAGTTCTGAGCAGCGACAGAAACTTTAACAATGAAAGCCTCGTTGTTTCGATCGTAGCCCAAGCTGGACTTATCCACGGTAATGGTGGTATCGTCAATATCGTAAGTCTTGCTGTTGTGCTCGTCGCAAGTGACCGTAACATCCTTCAGCAGACCGGCCACAGTGATGTTGTCGGGCGCCTCAGGCGCAACGCACTCGGCCAGGAAGCTGACGGTTGCCTCCTCCTCATTGGCTACGATCCACTGGTCGTTGACGTAGGCCAGAAGTACGCCCTTAGAGCCCTCGCCGACGATCTTGTGTTCGCCAGCCATCTGGGCGATGTACGAAACTGCCGTAATGGTGACGGTGCACTCGTAGTTTTCCTTTCCCATCGTGGGATTGGAGATAACGTAGCTGTCATCCAGCAGTTCGGTAAATGTCTTGTTGTGGTTGGGGTTGTTTTGGCAGGTGACCTCAACGTCCAACAGAGAGTTCAACGTGGAGATTTCAGGTTCAGACGGCGTAGTAGACGAAGTTGTGTCGCAGGACAGCGTAATCGTCGCAGCCGGAATAGTTTCATCCAAAGCCCAAGCGCCGTTCTCCCACTTCAGTTTGATCGTGACATCCGTAACACCCTCTTCAATCTCATACAGATGCTCGCCATAGCCGGGGTATGCGGTTTCGTAGGCATTGACATAAGATTCGGTGCGATTGATAGTAACGGTCGCAGTGATCGCGCCCTCGGTATAATCGACTTTATAGCTTTCATTTTCCGGTTTACCCTGATCAAGCAAGTCGGAGAGCAGCTCTTTATGGCTGGTATTATCGATACAGACAATTTTGATTGCATCTTTCAGCAGGCCATCCAGCTCTTTATCCGTAGGCTCATGGGGATCTTCGCTCGGCTCGTCAATTTTCTTCCACTGCGCGTAGAGGGTCAGATTCGATATTTCATCATATTCATAGATAGTATCAGCAGCATATGGTGTGCCACTACCATCCTTCGCAGTATTCCACCCCTGGAACTCATAACCTTCGCGCTCGAACATGTTGTCCAAGATCATTGCGCCAGTGGTGTAGTAATAATATTGGACGTAAGCGTCCGGTCCACCCTCGTAATTCGGATCATAAGTAATCTTTTTATTAGGGTTAGTATCCGGGTCTTCAATAAGGCCGCCATCTGTCATAAGCAGAATAATTTGTGCGCGGTTAAAACCGGCAGCACTATACCTCAGCCCCATCGTTTCCGAGAAAGCAATTCGGCCATCCTGTAACCCTGCCGTTCCGGTAATTTCACTCGTCCAGCTGCCATCCGATTTGATTGTATACAGGTTATTGCCTTCTGTCCAAGCATCGCCACTGCGCCAATACTCAAAATGGTACCCATCTTTAATTACCGGCTCCACAGTAACATATGTGTCTTTCGGCAAATACACCGCACCCGTCTGGCTAAAATCTGTATACGGGAAACTATATTCCTTGTCAGCGTAACTAAAACTAATATTCAACGTATCGCATGCGGCATCTGCATTAACCGCTGCCAAATTTTCGTTAATCGCACGGGTAAAATCAGTTTTTATTCCGTTTTCATAGTTGAAAAAGTACAATTTAATCGTGTTATTTCCAGAGAAAAGCGAAGGGACCATACCAAAAACCAACTTGTTATAGTCTCCCAAACTATTATACGTAAATGTCTGGCCGTCAATATTCGAAGAATATTTAATGTCCTGCATATTGACAGTATCGAAATAATAGCCGTCATTGACATCCAACGCAAAGTTATTCAGCGCATTAGAAATATTCAGCGGTTCCGAGGTGTAAACCAACTCATAGTTCAAGTACGCTTCAACAGTGGTAAGCTGTTTTCCGCCCTCTTTCCAAGTAATGGTGCCGAGGTCAACAGTATCATTTTTCAGCTCAATAACGTGGCTAGCCTCAGCGATGTGGAGATAAATTGTGGCATTGTCGCCATTATCACTCCAAGTAAAGGTGCTGCTTTGAGCATCATTAAAATCACCGGACCAATCCGATACGTTAACTCCATCCGCACCAGTGACATCAACCAACTCATACGCTGTTTTATAAGCATCGCTCAGAGTAATCGTCATGGTCCACCCGGTACGAAGTGCTGATCCTATTTCCGCCCTATCGATTTCTTGATTGTTCTGGTCAACAGCAATTACGGTCAAGTTAGAGCGTAAATCCGTCGCAAGACCTTCATAATATTCAACAGAGAAGATTTCATTAGTACTGTTAACTGTCTTGCCGCCTACAACTACACCTCTCGCTGCCTTAGCAGGCTCAGTATTCTGGCCGTCGGTAGTCTCTTCTGTCAAAGTCTCGTCGCTAGTCGGCTCCGTCCCTGTCACAACCTGGCTGGACGAACTCTCATCGACGTCGATGCCGTCCGTGTTGTCCGCCAGCGCGCCGGCCGGCAGCAGGCTGGCACACAGTGCCAGGGCGCAGACCATTGCAGCGATGCGGCGGAACCTTGTTTTCCATGTTTGCATCTCAGGATTCCTCCCTTAGTATCAATTGCGTTCTTCTTTGGTGTATGCCCGGCGTGCCGGGCGCGGTCATTCAGTGGATGCTACCCCATCTACGCCCCCTCCTTCCATCCTGCGGCCGTTTGTTCGGCCTGCAAAAGCTGGTCGTAAGCCTGTTGGAGCATCTGCTCCAGGTTGGCGTAGATGTCGTTTTGGGTCGCCTGGTACAGGTTGCGCAGGCAGCGGGGGCTGCCCTTTTGCTCCGGCACGCCGGCAGCGCGGCAGAGCTCCTGCATCTCCCGGCACAGGTTGGAGCGGTTGATGGGCCGCCCGCCGCGGGTGATGAACACCGGGCCGGATGCCGGGCCGTGCTCGGCGATATAATCCAGCAGTTCCTGGCGCAGCGCCGCCGGCAGATGGAACTCCAGCGGGCTGCCGCGGCAGTCCAGCACGGCGCCGCCGTCCTGCACCACCTGCACGGTGATCTGCTCCAGGCACTGCAGCGACAGATCGGTGGTGGCAAACAGCTTGATCAGCAGGTACAGCCGGTGCTTGTTCTGGCCGCGGGCCGTCTGCAGCAGGCGCAGATATTCGGCACGGGTCAGTTCCGGCACCGGCACAGCGTTCGGGCGGCTGTGGTGCATCAGCAGGTCGTGCCTGCCGCACCGGCGGAAGTAGTTGTTGGCTGCCGAGATGCGCATGTTGACGCTGCGCTGCCGGTACCCCTGCCGGTGCAGGTCCGCCTGCCAGGCTTCCAGCAGCTGGGGCGTGGGCAGGCCCTTGCCGGCCAGGAAATGCTGCAGCTCGTACAGGGCGCGGCGGTAACTGCGGCATGTGTCCCGGTTCCAGGCCGCACTGTCCGGCCCCTGCAGGAACGCTTCCAGCGGGAAGCCGGGCAAAATTTCCAGATCGCGTTCTTCCACAAGTCCGCCCCCTTTCTGCAAGGTTTCCAGCAAAGCCGCAAAATCCCGACGGAGAAGCGGCATCCGCCGCATGATCGGGCTTTGCATCTGCCGCCCTTCAACGTTTTTGTGCTGCCGTGCCGTCCGCAGAACCTTTGTTTCCTGCGTCACACGCGCTTTCCCCGCCAAGAGATCGGCAAATGAAAATGCAGTCTCGACCATTTTAGCATCAAAATAAACATTTCGTTGCTAAAATGGTTATAAACTACCTGTTTTCATAGGAATCAATATTTTCATTTATGGTATCACACCGTCTGCGAAAAATCAAGCGCCCGGGCGCCAATTCGGCAGTTTTGACCAAAATTAGTGCGAAAAATCCGTTGGAGGAACTAAAAATCCGCCTCGCAGTCTTTTTGCGCGTTTTCCGGTCATTTTGACCGTCCCGCCGCCGCAAAAGCGCCCCGGTGCTTTCGGGCATGGGGTCGGCGCCCGATCAATATTTTACATAATATAATTTATGTTGTATTTTAGGGCAGTCAATCGTCGTTCCGGCCCATACTGCTCTCCCGGCTGCACCGGTTTGGCGGGGCGCCCCGGCAAACCGGTCCGGCGGACGCCGGCGCCGTTGGGGGATTGCCCGCAGGCGGCGCCTTCCCCGCCGGAAAGACGCCGCCTGCAAAATACGTCCAGAATTTATTCTGCTTGTACTCTCCCTGCCGCTGCCCGCCGGCCGGGCACGGCGGCGCGGCTCAGGTCCGGCCCATGCTCAGCGCCAGCAGCAGCATGCCGCCATAGTAGGCCGTCAAATTGGCAATATGCAGCGCCCGGCCGCCCCGCCGCGGCGAAAAATACAGGAACAGCAAAATCAGGTCGGACAGCCAGAACAGCGCCGCGCCTGCGGCAAACAGCGCCGTGCCTGTGCCGGGCGCAGCCAGGGCCAGCGCGGCGCTTTGGCCGGCCATCAGGCTGACGGCAAAGCAGTAGGCCGCGCCGCAGCCGCCCAGCCTGCCCATATCCAGCAGTCGGCGGTGCAGCAGCCAGGCCAGCACCGCGGCGGCCGATGCGGCAAAGACCAGCGCCCCGGCCGTGGGGCGCATCCGCCGCCACAGCCCGGCCAAAAAGCACAAATGCCCGCCCGCAAACAGCCCTACGCCCCACAGCAGCGCCGCCGAACGCCGGCTCAGGTTGTACAGGCCCATGGCCACATCCCCCGCCGCGCACAGCACAAAGCCGGCCGGCAGCGGCCAGAGCCAGGGGCTGCCGCCCGTCTGCCAGGCACAGACCGCCGCCAGCGCGCAGAACCCCGCCCCGGCCAGCGCCTTGGCGGCCGGGTAGGCGGGACGGCCCCGCAGCGCCACCACCGCGGCGGCCAGGGCCAGATAGATGATACAAACCAAAAGCTGCATGGGCTTTCCTTTCTTGGCGTCCGGGCACGGCCGCCCCCGGCACAAAGCCGCGGCGATTGCCAAGCCGGGGCAAACCTGATACAATCGGGGCAGAAGGCTGCGCTTGTCCCTTCCAGTATACCCAATGCAGCGGGCTGCGGCAAGCCCCGTTGCCGCGGCAACGGACAAGACCGGCCAAAACGGGGAGACTATACTTATTATAAAGGAAAGCAGAATACGACCGGGCGGGGCATCCCGCCAAAGGAGGCTTTTTATGGCAGAATACAGGGATATTGTTGTGATCGGCGCGGGCATTGCGGGCATGACGGCGGCCATCTATGCCGCGCGGGCGGGCAAGAGCGTGCAGGTGCTGGAATGTGAGGGCTTTGGCGGGCAGATCGCCTCTTCTCCCCAGGTGGAAAACTACCCCGGCATCGCGTCGGTGTCCGGCGCGGCGCTGTCCGACGCCATGTACAGCCAGGCGTCGGCGCTGGGGGTGCAGTTCAGCTTTGCCAGGGCGGCGGGCGTGCAGCCCCAGCCGGACGGCGGCTTTGTGGTGCCCAGCGACGGCGGGGACTTTGCCTGCCGCAGCGTGGTGCTGGCGGCGGGCGCCCGCCACAAAGGGCTGGGCCTGCCGCGGGAGCAGGAGCTGACCGGCCGGGGCATCAGCTACTGCGCGGTGTGCGACGGCGCGTTTTACCGCGGCAAAACCGCCGCGGTGGTGGGCGGCGGCAGCGCCGCGCTGCAAAGCGCCGAGTACCTGTGCGGCGTGTGCGAAAAGGTCCTGCTGATCCACCGCCGGGACGAGTTCCGCGGCGAGGCCGCCCTGGCCCGCCGGGTGACCGCCAACCCCAACCTGGAGCTGATGCTGGACAGCGTGGTGACCGGATATCTGGGCCAGGACCGGCTGACCGGCCTGACGGTGGAAAACAAAAAGACCGGCGCCCGCACCCGGGTACCGGTGGACGGCGTGTTTTTGTGCGTGGGGCAGGCGCCGGGCAACGGCCCCTTTGCTCCGCCGGTGGAGCTGGACGAGGCCGGCTACGTAAAAGCCGGCGAGGACTGCCGCACCAGCGTGCCCGGCCTGTTTGCCGCCGGGGACTGCCGCGCCAAGGCGGTGCGCCAGCTGACCACCGCCGCGGCCGACGGCACCGTGGCTGCGGTGGCGGCCTGCAGCTGGGCGGACGCCCACCCCGCCCCGTAACCCCGGCCGCGGGTGCATCTGGTTCGCTGATGAACTATTTGTGAACAAATCGAAAACTTTTCCCCCGCCCTATTGCATCCTGCGCCGGGCGGGGGTATTCTGTATAAGCAAATGCTTAACGCAGGTTAAGTAATTTACAGTCCCGGTTTTTTCGGCCGGGGCGGAAAGGCGGCGTCCCCATGGACTCGGACCAGACTTTGAGCGAGCTGTTCCAGCTGCTGTGGCAGATGTACAAGACCGTACAGCTCAGCCTGCAGCAGGTGGAACGCTGCTGCCCCAGGGGGCAGTTTTTTATGCTGGAGCGGCTGGGCGTTACCATCGACCGGCATGGCAGGGACGGGACCATCCCGGTCTCCACCCTGGCGGCGCAGCTGCGGGTGCTGCCGGCGGCGGTGTCCCGCTCGCTGCGGCAGCTGGAGGACGCCGGCCTGGCCGAGCGTGTGCCCGACCCCGCCGACCACCGCCGCGCCCTGGTGCGGCTGACCCCCGCCGGGCTGGCGCTGCGCCGCCAGGTGGAGGACGGGCTGCGGGAGTATATGCGCCGCGTGGTCTGCCGCATGGGCGAGGCGGAGTTTGCCCGTATGCTGGCAAGCTGCCGCGCCTGGGACGAAGCCATGCGCGCCGAGCTTCCGGCCCAGGACGGCGCAGTTCCCGCCCCCTGCCCCTGCGGGCAAACACAGCAATCCCAAAAGGAGGAAACCGCTTCATGCTGAATATTTTCCGTCACCTGGCAAAGCATTGGGCCACCATTTTGGCAGTGGTGGTCCTGCTGCTGGTGCAGGCCAACTGCGACCTGGCTTTGCCAAGCTACACCTCTGACATTGTGGATGTGGGCATCCAGCAGGGCGGCGTGGAAAACGGCCTGCCGGGATCCGCCCGCCAGACCACGCTGGACGCCCTGTCGGTGCTGATGAGCGGCGAGGACGCCGCCGCGCTGGACGCCGCCTACGGCCCCGCCGACGAAAACGGCGTGCGCGCGCTGCTGGACGCCGTCACCGAGGAACAGCAGGCCGCCCTGGCCGACGCGCTGACCACCCCCGACGTGGTGCTGTATATGGCGGCCGCGGCCCAGTCCGCCAGCCGGCAGGGCGTGGAGACCGCCCTGCCCGAACCGCAGGACCTGGACAGCGCCGCCGCCATGCTCAGCGCCGCGGCCGCCGCGCCTGACTTTGACCACGAGGCGCTGCTGGCCCGGCTGTCCGGCGCAGCCGGCAGCCTGGACGCCACCGCCGCCGAGACGCTGGCCAGCCAGGCCGTGCAGCTGGTGCGGCTGGAGTACCAGGCCCAGGGCATCGACGGCGGCGTGCAGATGCACTACCTGCTGACCACCGGCGGCGAGATGCTGCTGGTGGCGCTGCTGATGGCCGCCGCTGCCATCTCGGTGGGCTTTCTGGCCAGCCGGGTGTCGGCCGCGGTGGGCCGCGACCTGCGCCGGCAGGTGTTCGGCAAGGTCATCAGCTTCTCTAACGCCGAGACCGACCGCTTCTCCACCGCGTCGCTGATCACCCGCACCACCAACGACATCCAGCAGGTGCAGATGACCTCGGTCATGCTGTTGCGCATCGTCATCTACGCGCCGATTTTGGGCATCGGCGGCATCATCCGGGTGGCCGGCACCGACACCGGCCTGTCCTGGATCATCGTGCTGGCGGTGGCGCTGCTGCTGGCGCTGGTGTTTGTGCTGATGCAGGTGGCCATGCCCAAGTTCAAGATCATGCAGAAGCTGGTGGACCGGCTGAACCTGGTCAGCCGCGAGATCTTGACCGGCATCATGCCCATCCGCGCGTTCAGCCGCGAAAAGTTCGAGGAAGAACGCTTTGACGCCGCCAACAAGGACCTGATGAAGACCCAGCTGTTCACCAACCGGACCATGACCTTTATGATGCCGGCCATGACGCTGATCATGAACGGCATCAGCCTGCTGATCGTCTGGTTCGGCGGCCATGCCATGGAAACCAGCGGCATGCAGGTGGGCGACCTGATCGCCTTTATCACCTACACCATGCAGATCGTCATGTCCTTCCTGATGCTGACGGTCATCTCCATCATGCTGCCCCGCGCGGGCGTGGCCGCCGACCGCATCGAGGAAGTGCTGCGCACCGAGCCGGTCATCGAGGACCCGGCCCCGGCGCAGCTGCCCGCCGGCCTGGAAAACAAGCAGTGGCGCGGCGTGGTGCAGTTTGACCACGTGAACTTCCGCTTCCCCGGCGCCGACGCCGACGCGCTGGAGGACATCACCTTCACCGCCGAGCCGGGCAAGACCACCGCCATCATCGGCTCCACCGGCTGCGGCAAGTCGACGCTGCTCAACCTGATCCCCCGTTTTTACGACGTCACCGGCGGCAAGATCACACTGGACGGCGTGGACCTGCGGCAGATGTCCCAGGAAACGCTGCGCGCCCAGCTGGGCTATGTGCCGCAGAAGGGGGTGCTGTTCTCCGGCACCATCGAGTCCAACCTGAAATTCGGCGGCGACGCCATCCCCGACGCCGACATGGTGCAGGCGGCCGAGATCGCCCAGGCCGCCGAGTTCATCTCGGCCAAGCCGGAGGGCTACCAAAGCCCCATCGCCCAGGGCGGCACCAATGTTTCCGGCGGGCAGAAGCAGCGGCTTTCCATCGCCCGCGCCATCGCCAAAAATCCCAAAGTCTATCTGTTTGACGACAGCTTCTCGGCGCTGGACTACAAGACCGACGTAACGCTGCGCCGCGCGCTGAAAGAAAAGACCGGGGACGCCACCGTCATCATTGTGGCGCAGCGCATCTCGACGGTGCTGCACGCCGACCAGATTTTGGTGCTGGACGATGGCCGCATCGTCGGCTGCGGCCGCCATGCGGACCTGCTGGCCACCTGCCCCGAATACCGCGAGATCGCCAAAAGCCAGCTGAGCGAGAAGGACCTGGCCAAAGCCAGCGTCACCGCCGGCGAAACTGCGAAAGGAGGCCAGGCCTGATGCCGCCAGTAAGACGCGGTCCCGGCGAAAAGCCCAAGGACCTGACCGGTACCCTGCGCCGCCTGCTGGGCACCATGGGCAAATTCCGCGCGGCGTTCATTGCCGTGCTGGTCTTTGCCATGCTTTCCACCATCTTCAACATTGCAGGCCCCAAGATCCTGGCCGAGGCCACCACGGCCCTGGCCACCGGCTGGTATGCCATGATCACCGGCACCGGCAGCATCGATTTCGGCTACATCGGCCAGATCTTGCTGATCTTGCTGGGCATGTACCTGCTTTCGGCCTGTTTCAGCTTTGTGCAGGGCTGGCTGATGAGCGGCGTGTCCCAGCGGCTGTGCTACGACCTGCGCCGTCAGATCAGCGAAAAGATCAACCGCCTGCCGCTGGCCTACTTTGAAAAGCGCACGGTGGGCGAGGTGCTCAGCCGCATCACCAACGATGTGGACACGCTGGGCCAGAGTTTGAACCAGAGCGTCACCACCCTGATCACCAGCATCACCACCATGATCGGCGTGCTGATCATGATGCTGTCCATCAGCCCGGCCATGACGCTGATCGCCATCCTGATCCTGCCGGTATCCATCTGCCTGGTGCTTTTGGTGGTGCGGTTCAGCCAGAAATACTTCCGCGCCCAGCAGAAATACCTGGGCGACGTCAACGGCCAGGTGGAGGAAGTCTACTCCGGCCACAACGTCGTCAAAGCCTTCAACCGTGAGACCGCGGTGCTGGACGAGTTTGGCACCGCCAACGACAAGCTGTACGAGTCCGCCTGGAAGAGCCAGTTCCTCTCCGGCCTGATGATGCCGGTGATGAACTTTGTGGGCAACCTGGGCTATGTGGCGGTGGCCGTGGTGGGCAGCATCTTTGCGGCCCAGGGCATCATCACCATCGGCGAGACCCAGGCCTTTATCCAGTACGTCAAAAACTTCACCCAGCCCATCCAGCAGCTGGCGCAGGTGTCCAACATGCTGCAGAGCATGGCGGCCGCCGCCGAGCGCGTGTTTGAGTTTTTGGCCGAGCCGGAGGAGGACCAGAAGGCCGACCCCGCCCGCCGCACCGACCCCGCCGTCATCGACGGCCATGTGGACTTTGACCATGTGCGCTTTGGCTACAACCCGGACAAGGTCATCATCCACGACTTCAGCTGCCATGTGGAGCCGGGCCAGAAGGTGGCCATCGTCGGCCCCACCGGCGCCGGCAAGACCACCATGGTCAAGCTGCTGATGCGCTTTTACGACGTGGACAGCGGCTCCATCGCCTTAAGCGGCCACAACGTCAGGGACTTTGACCGCACCGAGCTGCGCGAGGGCTTTGGCATGGTGTTGCAGGACACCTGGCTATTCAAGGGCACCATTATGGAGAACATCCGCTACGGCCGCCTGGACGCCACCGATGAGGAGGTCATCGCCGCGGCCAAGGCTGCCAATGCCGACCACTTTATCCGCACGCTGCCCGGCGGCTACCAGATGGAGCTGAACGAGGACGCCTCCAACGTCAGCCAGGGCCAGAAGCAGCTTTTGACCATCGCCCGCGCCATTTTGGCGGACAACAGGATCCTGATTTTGGACGAGGCCACCAGCTCGGTGGATACCCGCACCGAACAGCGCATCCAGACCGCCATGGACAACCTGATGCGCGGCCGCACCAGCTTTGTCATCGCCCACCGGCTCTCCACCATCCGGGACGCCGACACCATCCTGGTCATGCGCGACGGCGACATCGTCGAGCAGGGCAGGCACGAGGAGCTGCTGGCCAAAGGCGGTTTCTACGCCGAGCTGTACAACAGCCAGTTTGAGGACGTGACGGCGTAACGGCTTTGCCCGCGCCCCTTCTTCCTTTGCCGGTTCCCCGGCCTGCATTTCCCCGCAGGCCGGGGATTTTTGTGTGGTTTTTACAAAGTTTGCGCCGGTTCTTTGACAGGTTTGCCAAACGGCAGTATACTGTACCCAAATCCAAGCGGGCAGCCGCCCGCCTCAGCGTGTCGAGAAACTCGACACGCTGCAAAGGGGGCAACGCTTCGACTGGCTAACGCCAGCTCGGCGCGTTTCCCCCTTTGGAATGTCCGGGTTGCGGTGCCCGCATCATGCGGCGCGCCTTGGACGGCGCTTGCATTCTGCGACCGCTGCCCCTGCTCCGCCTCGCTGCATCCGCCGCAGGCGGCGCTCGGCTCCGCAGCCCTTCGACAAAATTTTACGGCAAATCGCGCACTCGTCGCTCTGCTCCTCGCACACAATTTGCCGCAAAATTTCCCTAGTGGTGTCGCCGTCGTCGGCGCCTGTCCGCCGACGGCGACGGATTTTAACTTTTTCGACAATCTGAAGCGGGCAGCCGCCCGCTGTCTGGAGGGACCCTGATGAATCTGCATACCCTGCCCGCCTTCTCTCTCAACGCGCTCTCCTCCCGGCAGGAGGAAGCCTGCTTTGCGCTGCTGGCCTTCAACGGCGGCATCGCCGGCGGGTTCGGCAGCCTTTTCTGCGGCCATGTGTTCGCCAACGCCCAGACCGGCAGCATGATCAGCCTGATCGGCGAGCTGCACGCCGGCCAGTGGGCGGGCGTGGCGGCGCGGCTGGGCGGACTGGCGCTGTTCATTTTGGGCATTGCGCTGACGGTGGTGCTGCCGGTGCGGCTGTTTGGCGGCGACGCCCGCCGCTGGCAGCGCGCCTGCCTGCTGGTGGAGGCCGCCTGCTTTTTGCTGCAGGGGCTGCTGCCGGTGGGGGCGCTTTCCGATATTTCCTTTGCGCTGTACCTGTGGCCGGTGTTTTTTGCGGCGGCGCTGCAGTACAACACCTTTACGGCGCTGCACGGCGTGCCGGTGTCCACGGTATTCTGCACCAACAACTTCCGCCAGATGACGCTGCACGCGCTGGTGTGGCGGCGCATGCGCCGCGCCGCCGGCCCGGAGGACGCCGCCCAGGCCCGGCGGGAGCTGCGCATCAGCCTGACCTATCTGCTGGTGACGCTGCTGTTTCTGGCCGGGGTGGCTTTCAGCGTGTTCACGCTGGAGGCACTGGGCACCGGGCAGATGTTTTTGTGCGCCGGGCTGCTGTTTGCGCTGTGGCTGTGGCGCACCATCGACCGCCACCTGGAGCAAAGCGCCGCCCGCTGACCTGCCGCATTGACAAAAGCCGCGGCGGCGCTTATGATAAGGGTATCGATCAGCGGTCGATCCGCTGCAAGGGGTGTTGCTGTTATGAAGATCTGGATCTCTCAGCGCGCGCAGAAGGGCGGCTATGCGGTGCATCTGCTGGCCCGGATGGCGGGCATTCTGGTGCTGGCGGTCGTGCTGGCGGTGCTGGGCGGCATTGCGCCGCTGGTGTTCGGCTGGCCAAAGGAGCTTTCGATGCTGCTGATGGTGCTGGGCGTCACCGCGCTGGTGGTGGCCCTGGCGGTGGCGCTGGGCCGCCGCAGCGAGGCTGACACCATGATCTACTGCCGGGACGACGAGGGCCGGCTGTTTGCCGTGGACGCCCGCAGCTATGTGCGGCAGCGGGCGGGCGGACGCAATGTGATGGGCGCCGCCGTCAAGACCCAGCGCATCCTGGCAAACCTGACCGGCGGCGTGCTGCAAAAGTACATGGCCCAGCCCCAAAGCCTGACCGGCCTGACGCCGCAGATCCTGGCGGTGGAAAACCTGAAACCCGCTGCCGGCGGCTACGCGCTGGTCTGCGCAGTACGCATGCCGGGCGGCGCCGAGGCAAGGCAGAGCTATTTTGTATCGGCCGGCATGGAGGACGCCGACGAGCTTTTGCACGAGCTGGAAAAGCTGCGCTCGCTGGAAAGCCGGCTGGAACCGCGGGATACCCGCCACACCGGCGCGCTGGTGGTCAGCGCCGCGGCGGCGCTGCTGCTGGGCGCGGTGTGCGCCGCCAGCCACCCGGCGGTGGGCCTGCTGGACAGTGCGCTGTATTTCCCCTGCCTGGGGCTGGCCTTTGCAGCGGTGTGCGTGGTGGTATGGTTTGCCGTCAAGCGCAGCCGCGGCGAGTGAGCGCCCCCTTTCCCCTGCCATAAAAGGCCGTGCGGGCTTTCCCCTTTTTGGGGAAGCGCCGCACGGCCTTTTTTCTATGCGTTTGTTTTTGCGTTTGTTTTTCAAAAAGGATCTGCCGGCGTCACATCTTGACGATGGCGTAATACTTTTTCGCCGTCAGGGCGTAGACCGCCACATAGCACAGGGCGAACACCCCCAGCGTGACCAGGCAGCACAGCACGAACAGCCCCTGGTCCGCCACGCCGAACGCCGAGATCAGCCTAAACAGCATGGGGAAGGCCGCCGCCAGATGGATGGCCGCCATGATCAGCGGCAAAAAGAAGATCATCAGCACCTGGCTGCGGATGGTGGCCCGCACCTCGGCGGCGCTCATGCCCACCTGCTGCATGATGACAAAGCGGCTGCGGTCCTCGTACCCTTCAGACAGCTGCTTGTAGTAGATGATCAGCACGGTGGCCATGGTGAACATCACCGCCAGGAAGATGCCCAAAAACACAAAGCTGCCGTTCATGTTGTACATCTGCTGCCGCATACCAATGTTGGTAAACACGGTGATGCGGTCCATGCACTGCGGCAGCGGCTCGGCGGCATTTTGCAGGGCGGTGGCGCACTGATCCACCTGTTCCGCGTCGGTCATGCTGGCGGGGTTGATGGCCACCACCCAGCGCACCGAGGGGACAAAGCCGGTCTCGGTGGGGGTGATCAGCTTTACCAGGTCGGCCAGGGTATCCTGGTCGGCGACCACCAGGCAGACCGTGTGGGCGCTTTCCATCTGGCCGTTCAGCGCCGGGAAAGGCTCGCACTCCCCCGCCGCCGTCATGGCCACGCCGCCCACCGTAAATTCGGCAACGCCCTCCGGCAGGCCGTTGGCCAGCACCTGGCCGGGCTGCAGCGCCGCGGTCTGGCCGGTCAGGCGGGCATAGTCGCCCGCGTGCATGATGCGCACGTTCCAGGCGTCCGCCGCATACTGGTTGGCCGGCACATCCGCGGTAAAGGCGCCGTCGGCGTAGTGGGTGTCCACCACAAGCAGCGCAAAGCTGGCAAACTCGTCGTCAGCCACGCCGTAGTCCGCGGCCACCTGCCGCATCCGGGCGTCCCACTGGGAAAAATCGGTGTCCCGGTAGGTCTCGTCACTGCAAATGGCGTTGATGCCGATGGCGTTGGGGTACATGGTATCCACGGTGCTCTCGATGCCCATATACAGGCAGACCGTCGTCGCCACGCTGACCAGCACGGTGGTGACCAGGATGCAGATGTTGGCCAGGCCGCGGGCGTTCTGGTTCATGCGGTAGATCATGCCGGACACCGCGGTAAAGTGCCGCGGCTGGTAGTAAAACCGCTTGTTTTTGCGCAGCGCCTTGAGCGCCACCACGCTGCCCGCGCCAAACAGGCAGTGGGTGCCCACAATGACCAGCGCCACCGCCACAAAAAACAGCAGGATGACCATGACGATGTCGGTGGTCGTGACGGCGATGTAATACCCCGCCCCCAGCGTGACCAGCCCGAACAGCGCCAGCAGCCAGCGGCTTTTGGGTTCCCGCTCGCCCACCCGGTCCGAGTGGAGCAGGTTGATGGGGTCGGCCCGCCGCACCTGCCGCAGGTCGAACAGGTACAGGCAGAAAAACAGCACCGCCATGGCCGCCGCCGTCTGCCAGGCGGCGGGGATGCTGAAGGAAAAGCCCATCACCACCTCAAACCGCATCAGCCGCAGCAGCACCAGCAGCATCAATTTGGAGAACAGCGCCCCCAGCGCCAGCCCCGCCGCCACGCAGGCCAGGCAGAGGAACAGCATCTCGAACCCCAGCACCGCGGCGATGTTGCTTTTTTGCATGCCCAGGATATTGTACAGCGCCAGCTCCCGGTTGCGCCGCCGGATGACAAAGCCGTTGGCGTAGGCCATGATCCAGACGGACAAAAACGCCATGATAACGCTGCCCAGCCCCAGCATCAGCAGCACGTAGGCCGCGCCGCGCATCTCCATAACGCTGTCGTTGTAGGTCAAAAACAGCATCAGGTAGCACATGGCGGTGCAGGCCGAGCCGATCAGGAAAAACGGAAAATAATACTGCCGGTTCTTGGCCAGGTTCTGCCCGGCCAGCCGCAGGTACAGCGCCAGTTTAGTCATGATCCTCACCCCCGGAAAGCGCGGTCAGCGTGTCCGAAATGCGGGCGAACATCTGCTCGGTGGTCAGCCGGCCGCGGTACAGCTGGTGGTAGACCTGGCCGTCCCGCAAAAACAGCACCCGGCCCGCGTGGCTGGCGGCCCGCACGCTGTGGGTGACCATCAAAATGGTCTGGCCGCCGGCGTTGATCTCGCCAAACAGCCGCAGAAGGCTGTCGGAGGAGCGGGAGTCCAGCGCGCCGGTGGGCTCGTCGGCCAGGATCAGTTCCGGCCGGGTGATCAGCGCCCGCGCCACGGCGGCCCGCTGTTTCTGCCCGCCGGAGACCTCGTAGGGGTACTTTTCCAGGATCTCCACAATGCCCAGCTGCCGGGCGATGGGCCCCAGCCGCACCTCCATGTCGTGGTAGGGGGTGCCCGCCAGCACCAGCGGCAGAAAGATGTTGTCCTTGATCGAGAAGGTGTCCAGCAGGTTGAAGTCCTGGAACACAAAGCCCAGGTGGTCGCGGCGGAAGGCCGAGATGGCTTTCTCGCTGATTTTGGTGATGTCCTTGCCGTTCAAAAGCACCTCGCCGCCGGTGGGGCGGTCCAGCGCGGCCAGGATGTTCAAAAGCGTCGTCTTGCCGGCGCCGGACTCGCCCATAATGGCCAGGTACTCGCCGCGCTCGACGGCAAAGTTTACGTCGGCCAGGGCCTGCACCTTGGTCCCGCCAAAGCGTGTGGAATAGGTTTTTTCCAGGTGCCGGATCTCAAGCAGTGACATGGTGTTTCTCCTTGCATCGTTGTGTATCGTTTCGCGGCGGCGCCGCGGGGTCGGCTGCCGCGGGCGGCAGACGCGCCGGTGCCAAACGGGGAAGAAAAGCCCCGGCGCGCCCGCCCGCGGACTTGCAGGGCAGCCGGGCGGCCCCGGCTGACAGGGGCGGACGGCGCGGCGTGCAGTGCGTTGGGGTATGGGGCCGTCCCGCACCCTGTACCTGTATTATACTGCGCGCGGCCGGGCGGTTCCATCGCGGCGCCTTACAAAAGCGGGGCCCAACCTTACAGTTCTGTCACATTGGCACGGGACGATCCGCAGACGCAAAAGCGCCCCGGCCTCAAAAGAGGTCCGGGGCGCAGGCACGGCGGCGGAAGAGAGATGGTAACGAAGAAGAGAGAAAGGTCACAAGCCGCCGTTACGGGAAAGCATCAGGCATTGCCTGCGGCTTTTTGGGGCGCGGTGCCCTCCGCCGAGGGGAAGATGATCTTGTTGACGAAGAAGAACACCACCATCGAGATACCACCGTTCAGCACGGTGGTGCCGATGTTGTAGATGAAGTCGGGCACAAACAGCCCGGCCACCGCCACCCACACGCAGTTGATGGAGTTGACGATGCAGGTGATGACGCAGAACGCCGCCAGATACCAGGCGATCTGCGGGCCGAGTTTGCCCTTGGAGCGGAACACAAAATTCCGCTGGATGGGGAAGTTGATGCACTCGCCGATGACCATGGCCACCATGTAGGCGCAGAAGTAGGCAAGGCCGCCGTGGGCCTGGTCGTAGCCCAGGATGTTCCACTCGAACGTCTCGCCGAACAGCGTCACCGGGATGCCCGGCCAGCCGAAGCTCTGGTCACCCAAGCCGGCAAAGGCCGCGGGCAGAAACTGCAGCATCAGGTACTTGAACACCGTGATCAGGTTGCTGACGATGACGAACAGGCCGCCCTCCCGCACCCACTTGGCGGCCGCGGGGTGCTTGGCGGCAAATTTTGTCCAAAGGTTCATGGCTGTGCCTCCTTGCCGCCGCGGTTCAGGCGTTTTTCCATGGATGCGTTCAAGATCAGGTTTTTGACCAGCTCAAACAGCACCCGCAGGATGCCGATGATCCAAAAGCCTTTCAGCTCCATGACCAGGCCGTCCACCATGCCCATGCTGACCATGCCGCCCGTCATTTTGGCAATGGCCCGCAGCGGCATGTTGTAGTTGAACAGCAGGTTCAAATCCGGCGTGCCGCTTTGCAGGCTCTTGTCCAGCAGGTGCTTATGCACCACATGGACCAGCCAGCCCAGCGGGCTGCGGCCGTGGCCGATCTCGCCCAGCGTCATGTTGCGGTCGATGGCGACTCTCGGGTGCGGGACGGCATGGCCCAAAAGCACCTCAAACTCGGCGTCGGGCACGTCCTGCGCCTGGCCGCTCTGGTAGTGGGGCAGCGCCAGCCCCGCGTAGGGGTCGGCATCGCCGGAAGGCGCCACCGTGACGGTGCCCTCCAGGCGGATGTCCTCGCTGGAGGCGCCCACCCGCACGGTGTAGCTGCCGCCCTCCACCGCCCAGCGGCCGGCCGGGTCGTTCCAGTAGCGGAACGCCTTGTCATCCAGCGGAATGGCGACGGTCCTGCTCTCCCCCGCTTCCAGATGGACGCGGGCAAAGCCTTTCAGCTCCTGCATGGGGCGGAAGATCTTGGCGTCGGGCTTCGAGACATACACCTGCACCACCTCGTCGCCGGGCAGGCTGCCGGTGTTTTTCACCGTCAGCGTCACGCCTTCCGGCGTGGCGTGCAGGCCGCTGTACTCGAAGGCGGTATAGCTCAGCCCGTAGCCGAAGGGATACGCCACCGGCACGCCGGCGGTCTGGTAGTAGCGGTAGCCCACGTACAGGCCCTCGCGGTACTCGACGGTGCGGCCGTCGCGGCCGAAGTTTTTGCAGCTGGGGTTGTCCCCGCAGTGCAGGGGCCAGGTCTCGGCCAGGCGGCCGGCGGGGTTTACCTTGCCGGTCAGCACGTCCAGCACGGCGCCCGCCCCGGCCTGGCCGGACAGCCCGGCCCACACAAGCGCCTGGCAGTGGCTGGCCCAGCCGGTCTCGACGGCGCTGCCGCAGCTCAAGACCACCGCCAGCCGGGGGTTGGCCCGGTGCACGGCCAGCAGCAGGTCGATCTGGTTTGGCGCCAGTTTCATGTCGCTGCGGTCCAGGCCCTCGGTCTCCTTGACCTCGTCCAGGCCCAAAAACAGCAGCACCACGTCGGCCTGCTCAGCCAGCGAGACCGCCTCCGCCTGCAGGGCGGGGTCGGGTCTGCCGTTGCGGTCAAAGCCTTTGGCGTAGCCGGCACAGCGCAGGCCGCTGGCCTCGAACACCTGGCGGAAGCTGTCCACCCTGGGCGCGTTGACCAGGCTGGAGCCGGCCCCCTGGTAGCGGGGCTTGTCGGCAAAGTCGCCGATAACGGCCACCTTGGCGGCGGGGTCCAGCGGCAGCAGGCCGCCCTTGTTTTTCAGCAGCACGATGCTCTCGGCGGCGGCTTTGCGGGCCAGCGCGTGGTGGGCGTCCCAGTCGATGGTCTTGGGGGCCTGTTCCACCGCCGCGGTGGTGGAATCCACCAGCGTCAGCAGCTCCTCCAGCCGGGCGTTGACGTCCACCTCGCTGATCTTGCCGTCCTGCACCGCCCTGACCAGTTCCCGGACGGAATCCAGGCCGGGGGCGGGCATTTCCAGCGTCGAGCCGTTTTTGACGCCCAGCGCATGGTCGTTGGAGCCGCCCCAGTCGGTGACGACGGCGCCGGCAAAGCCCCAGTCGTCCCGCAGGATCTCTTTGAGCAGGTGGGCGTTCTCGTTGGCATAGGTGCCGTTGACCAGGTTGTAGCTGGTCATGATGGTTTTGGGGGCGCCCTCCTTGACCGCGATCTCGAAGTTGGTCAGGTAGAGTTCCCGCAGGGTGCGCTCGTCCACCACCGAGTCGGTGGCCATGCGGCGCAGCTCCTGGCTGTTGGCGGCAAAATGCTTGGGGCAGGCGGCCACGCCGTTTGCCTGGATGCCGCGGATGTAGGCAGCGGCCATTTTGCCGGAGAGATAGGGGTCCTCGGAGAAATATTCAAAGTTGCGGCCGCACAGCGGGCTGCGCTTGGTGTTCAGGCCGGGGCCCAGCACCACCGCCACGTCCTGGGCGGCGGCTTCCGCGCCCAGGGCGCGGCCGATCTCCTCGCCCAGGGCGGGGTCCCAGCTGCTGGCCACGGCCGACGCCGTGGGAAAGCAGGTGGCGGGCTCGCTGGGGTTCTGGCCCAGATGGTCCGCCGGGCCGGCCTGTTTGCGCAGGCCGTGGGGGCCGTCGCTCAGCCAGATGGCCGGGATGCCGTACTGCGGCAGCGCGCGGGTCTTGAAAGTCGCCGCACCGGACAGCAGCGCGCATTTTTGCTCCAGCGAAAGCTGCTGGATAATTGTTTTTGTATCGGGCATGACATTAGCTCCTTCGCGGATAAAAACAGGCTGCGCCTGGCGTCTGCCTGCAAGCAGAAACCAGACGCAGTCCCATTTTTCATGTTAGCGATCCGCAGATGTTTTTTCCGTGAGGTTTTGTACACACAGCATCTGTTCTGTCCGCTTTAGCGTTATCGGGCAGTTACTTTGCCGCTTTTTCGTTTTTCCAGCGGCGGCGGATCGCAACAACACCCCAGACGATCAGGGCAGCAGCCACAATGGCTTCGCCGATCAGGATGAAGTAATAGTTTGCAAACGGCAGCTCGACGATCTCAGTACCATGCACCACGCCATTCATAGCGTTGGAGTTTACAGTCGTGTACAGGATGTGTTTGAGAGCCTGACGGGAATAATACTGGGAAGCCGGATTGGTGATGTCCAGCGGGGCATCCACCGCATAACCGGTCAGTTTCAGGTCGCCGCCAGCGCGGATGCACTGCTCGGTGTCCATGTAGCCGCCGCCGTCGTAGTCGGTGATGATGGTGCCGTCAAAGCCCCATTCGTCGCGCAGAACGGCGGTGAGCAGGTTGTAGTTGCCGCCGGCCCAAGTGCAGCCGATGCGGTTGAAGGAGGACATAACTGCCATGACTGCCGGTATCTCGGCCGTAGTCTCGGTATAGCTGTCGGTATCAGCATCGTACTGCTGCAGCTTGATGGCGGTCATCGGGCGGTCCTCGATGCAGGTCTGGAAAGGCTTGAGGTAGATCTCGCGGATGGCCTGCTCGTTGGCAAAGGTTGCCACACCGTTGCGGTGGTCCTCCTGGTCGTTCAGGGCAAAGTGCTTGATGTAGGCATAGACACCCTTTTCAGCGCAGGCGCTGCTGGCCTCCAAAGCCATCTCGCCGGACATGAATCCATCTTCAGAATAATACTCGAAGTTACGGCCGGCAAAGGGGGTACGGTGGATATTCATAGCCGGAGCATACCAGCCAGAAATGATCCCGATGTAAGTATGATCGCCCCAGTTGCCGTCAGCGGCCAGGGCATCCTCGCCCACATAGTAGCCGTGCAGGTAGGAGTTCTCACGATCCCAGCTGGCAGCCAGGTTGGCGGCGCAGGGGTAGGTGATGGAGTAAGGCTCGTGGGTGACGCCGCCCTCATTCAGGCCGGAGGGGCCGTCGAAGTCGATAGCACGGGGCTTGCCGGTCTCGGTGTTGGCCAGGGTCTGGTAACCGCCGTTGCGGATGATGGTTTCCAAATCTTCCACATCCATCTGGTCGATCAGGGCATCCCAGCCGCCTTCAGCCTCCACCTCGTCGAAGTCGCGGCCGCGATAATCAACAAGTTCCAGGTCGCCGTCCTGGCTGTACTCACCAGCCATGGAAGCAGCTTCTTCCTCGGACATGGGGTTCAGAGATGCCTCCGCCCCCTTGAGTTTGATCTGATCAGCAATTTCGTCGGAGACTTCCACTTCCCAGGTGTAGCCGTTCTTTTCGCTGTACTCACTGGCACGCTGGCTGTCCTGGTTGCCGTGGGTTTTGGGGAAGGTGCCGACCCAGTCCTGACGGGTCAGATACTGGTCGCGCGGGGTCAGCTCGTCGTAGCTGGCATGGTCGAACTGGTTGGTGATGACAGTGCCGTTCTCGCTGGTGGCAAAGGTCACATTGTCCACACCGCCGTTGCCGGTGTAGCTGTATGTCCAGACGCCCACCATAGAAGCATCCGGCGTACCAAACAGACCATCATTCTCCACCTCGCTGTAGGCCAGGAAGTTGTTGGCCGCATGATGGGCGTTGGTGGCGGCGGTCAGCAGATAATCGCCTGCCTCCAAGATGTAGGTCTTGGCATTGACATCATCATAGGAGATAAAGTCATCGCGGTTGACGGTAACGGTGACAGTCTCGGATTCACCGGGCTGCAGGTCACCGGTCTTTTCAAAGCCCACCAGGGAGACAGCAGACTTTTCCACATAGTTGGCTTTGTCGTAATCGGTATAAGGCGCGTTCAGATAAACTTGGACGACATCGCGGCCGTCGGTGTCACCGGTGTTGGTGACGGTGACGCTGATCTGGATGTTGCCGTCGGCGTCCATGTTGCTCATGGTAAAGTCAGACCACTGGAAGGTGGTCAGGGTATTGCCATAGCCGAAAGGATACTGCACGGTGGCCGCATAGTCGTAGTCGCCGGCGTTTCCCTGCTCCAGCATCTTGTCAAAATAGCGTGTCTCGTAGTATTTGTAGCCAACGTAGATGCCCTCGTCGTAGAAGATGCCGGCTTCCACATCCTCACCGTTGTTGACCAGCATCATATCGCCTATATTCTGCATGGCCGGGGAGGAGAAAGCGTCATAGGCGAAGGTGTCCACCAGGTGGCCGGAGGGATGGACGTTACCGCTGAGCACATCGGCAATGGAGCGGCAGGTATCGCCGCCGGCACCGGGCGCCCACAGCACAGTGGAGATATTCTCGTAATCAGCGATCCATCCCAGCTCAAAAGCGTTGTTGGTATTGACTACGATAATAACATTGTCGAAGTTCTGATTCAAGTAGTCGATCACGCCCAACTCAACGGAATCCGGCTCCAGATAATGCTTGTCGCGGTCAGCATCGGTAGCGGCCGAATCGCCCATGTAGCGGCCCAGGTCACGTCCCTCGCCGCCGGTACGGGAGATGAAGAAGATGGGGGTAGTTCCCTCCGCTTCCTGCTTGGCCTCGTCAGGGATGGCGTCGATGGGCGCCTCATTGATGGACCAGTCCTCGGCCATGCCGTACATGATAGCGCCGCCGCCGCGGGTGTAGGTGTCCTTATTCTCCGTGTAGAAGTTCCACAGAGACTCATTGATGGTAAAACCCTGCTCCATCAGCGCGGTGCGCATATCGCTGGAAATGGTGCTGACACCGGAACCGGTGCCGCCGGCCAGCAGGTTAATGGAGGAAGCCGAGAACAGGCTCAGTTTGGAGCCGGGCTCCACAGGCAGGCCCTTGCCGTCCTCGTCCTTGTTGTACAAAAGGACAAAGCCCTCTGCACCGGCCTGGCGGGTATAAGCCTGCTCCGCCGCCTGCAGTTCCGCCGAATCAGCAATGTCACGAGTGTAATATTCCGCATCAATATTGCTGGCAGGATTGCCGAAATTGAAATCGGTCTCACCGAAAATGTCACGCAGAACCAAGTCATAGCTGGATGTGGTCACCACGCTCAGCACGATGGAAAACACCAGCAGAATTGCCAGAAGCGGAGCCACAATAGCGGTAAATGCTTTTGCGCTCAGCTTCTTTTTCTTCTTATCTGTTGCCAAAAGAATCCCTCCTGAAAAAGGCTATGTAATTTGTCTTATGCGCAGGGGAACCGCCCCCTGCGCCATTCCGAGCTGTTGCGGTCAAGGCCAAAAGCCGGGTCTGGCCGACACCTTCAAAATTATGTTTCGCGTAGTTCCTCCTTCTCTTTGCCAATGCAAGATGCACCATCCGGAAAGTGCATTGCGAATCGAGAGCCTCTCTTTTCTTGTACACAATTCTATCACGGATCGCCCTCTCCAACACACTTTTTGCATAATCTGTCGTTTTTGGAGCATAATCTGTAATTTGGCCGGAAATTTCCAAATTTTTCATGTGCATTTTACACAACGCAGTCCCGGTGCGGCTTGTGCACCCTGCCAAAAGCACCAAAAAGCGGCCTGCTTGCCGCAGGCCGCTTTTCGCGGGTAATTATCTTTTTTGTCCCCGGTTCAGATCCAGTAAAAGCCCCAGCTGGGCAGCCACAGCGTGCTGGCCGCCCAGGCCGTGGGCACCGGCAGGCCGGACAACACGGGATAAAACCACACAAACAGCACCAGCGACGCCCCCACCAGGCCGGCGGCTGCGCGCCGGGCTTTTTTCTGGTCGGGCATGTCCGCCAGCACCACCGCAATGGCCGCCAGGCAGAACATCGAGCTGGGGAAATAGTGGTACAAAAAGGTGCACCGCGCCACAAACATCCAGGGCACCAGCTGGGCCGCGTACAGCACAAGCACCGCGGCGCCGCGGCGGCTGCCCCGGCCGGTCAGCTGCCGCCAGGCAAGCAGCAGCACGCAGTACAGCCCGGCCAGCCACAGCACCGGCCCGCCCATACCGGCAATGCTGCCGCGCATGGTGTCCGGCAGGCCGCTGTTCTGGTAATACCACACCGGGCGCAGGTCCAAAAGCCAGGTGTACCAGCGGCTTTCAAACGGGTGGGTAGCCTGCAGGTTGGCGTGGTAGTCGTACATAGCGGTCTGGCAGTTCCACCAGTCGGCCACGCCGAAGGACGGGTCCCGCCAGGTGTAGGGCAGGTAGGACGCCAGATAGATGATGAACGGCACCAGCACGTAAAACAGCACGCCGCCCAGGATCGCGGTGGAAAACTCCTGCCGGAAACCGGGTCTGCGCTGCCGCCAGCAGGCGTACAGCACGCCAAAATACAGGATCGCCAGCCCGATGCCGGCATACATCCCCGTCCATTTGGACGCGCACCCCAGCCCGAAGGCCACGCCGCCCAGCGCCATGGGCAAAAGCGCCTTGTCGATGCCCTTTTCCAGCGCCGTCTGGGCATACCATACCATGCAGTGCGCCCCCAGCAGGATAAAGAAGGTACCGTAAATGTCAATGGTGGCAATGCGGCTTTGGCTGAACCGCATAAAATCCAGCGCCAGCAGGCAGCCGGCCGCCGCGCCGATCCAGCGTTTGCGGGTCAGCCGGCGGGCAAAGCACCAGGCCAGCGGCACCAGCAATACGCCGAACAGCGTGCCCGAAAACCGCCACCCGAAGCCGGTCATACCAAAAATGGCGATGCCCAGCATGATAAGATCCTTGCCCAGCGGCGGGTGGGTGGTCTCGTAGACGGTCATGCCGTGGAGCATCTCGTACCCGGTGCGGCCGTGGTAGATCTCGTCAAAATACATGCTGTTGAGCTGGCTGATGGTTTCCGGCACCAGGTCAGGCTCGTCAAACAGGCCCGCGCCGCCGGAGGTGGTGGTCACCGGCAGCGGGTCGCCGGCGGCGTCCCGCAAAGACAATTCAAACACCTGCCCGCCGGAAAGCGTGGCCGTCCAGCTTTGCCCCTGCGATCCCGGCAGCGCCACCGCCTGCCAGCAGAACACCGACCCCAGCTGCCCCTGGTAGACCACATTGCCGGCGCCGTCGGTCAGGGTCAGCGTGTCGCCGGCGTTGACGCCGGGGTAGATCCACAGCGTGGCGGGCTGGCGGTCACTGTCGATGGTAAAGGTCACGGTCTGGGCGCCGGCGGCGGCGTCCAGCGGGTTTTGCGGGGCGGCCATATCGCCCAGGTAGGCAAAGCTGAGCACGCCGGTGGCCAGCGTCAGGGCAGCCAGAGCAAGCAGTTCCTTCCGGGTCCAGCGGGGCGGGCCGCCGGCAGGGTCTTTGGCCGTCAGGGCGTTTGGGCGGCGGGGCGGGGCCTCCCCTGCCGGGCGGCCGGCGGCGGCCAGCGGGACGGTGCGGCCGTGCGCCGCAATGTCGTACACCGCATAGAACAGCAGCAGGCAGAAGGCGGTCTCGGCCAGGCCGGCCGCGCGGGTGATGATGCCGCTGGCGGCGCTGGTCAGCCAGGCGTCGTCGGTATCCACCTGCACATAGACCGCGCACAGGTTGACAAAGCCGGTCAGCGTCATGCCGGCGGCCGCGCCCAGCAGGCGGCGGTCATCCCAGCGGGCGGCGGCCCACAGCGTCAGCACCACGGCGGGGATCAGGTAGCGTTCGTGCATATTGTGGGCGAAGGTGAACACCCCGGCCAGGTAGGCTGCCGCCAGCAGCACCGGCGAAAACCGCCCCCGCCGCAGCGCCAGCCACCCCGCCGTGGCCAGCGCGGCGGTGAGCAGGACGATGTGGGCAATGCCCAGCATCTCCCAGGTGACGGGGCCAAGCACGGCGCCGTCTTGCGCCGCCCAGTTGCCGCCCAGCGCCGCAAACCAGTTGAAGGCGTTGACAGCGGCGTAGGGGTAGCTGCCGGAGGTATCCACATATTTTGCCACCAGCCCCGGCACAAGCCCTGTTATGCCAAAAAACGGCAGCCCGGCCAAAAGCGCCGGCGCCAGGGCCAGCGCCGCGCCGGCCAGCGTCCTGCCCGCCATGCGCAGCTTGCCGCCGCGCCCCGGCGCGGCCAGGATGCCCGCCAAAAAGCAGACCGCCAGCACCGGCCCCGCCAGCAGCGCCTGGGGCTTGACGGCCAGAGCCACGCCGTACAAAAACGCGGCGGGCAGCCAGCGTTTTTGTTCCAGCAAGGCAAAGCAGGCCAGCAGCGGCAGCGTCAGCGCCGCGTCCACCTGGCCCCATACGCCGGTGGCAAACAGCAAAAGCGGGCTGAAGGCGGTGAACAGGGTCAGCCGCCGCTGCGCCGCCGGGTCGGGCAGATGGCGCACCGCCGCCTGCCAGACCAGTGCCGCGCAGGCGCAGTCGCAGGCGGCGGGCACCACGGCCAGGATCAGCCGCGAAAGCCCGCTGCCCGACGCAATGCCCAGCGCCGACCGCAGCGCCGCCGCCAGCCACAAAACGTACAGGTAGCCGGGCGGGTAGTCGGCAAAATAGCCGTCGGAGTAAAAGTTGGCGGGGCCTTCCGCCAGCAGCTTGTCCCCCCAGGCAAGGAAACAGCTGGTGTCGTAGGGGTAGCCCTCGGTGGCGGCGGCCAGCACCAGCCGCAGCACAAAGGCCAGCCCCAGCACCCAAAGCAGGGTGCGGCGGCGGGCGGCAAGATCCGTTTGGTTGGGCATGGCGTGCCCTCCTTTGCAAAAAGTGGCGCTGAACCAGAAAATGGGGCGCAGAGCGCCCCATCGGTGGGTGTATGGACTTTTACGCCTTCGAGACCTTGGGGCCCTGGGCAGTGTCGGTGACGGTCCAGCCCATCTCGGCCAGCCGGGCGCGGATGGCGTCGGCGCGGGGCCAGTCTTTGGCCTTTTTGGCCGCGGCGCGCTGGTTGACCAGGTCCATCACCTCGGCGGGGACCTCGTCCTTTTTGCGGTTGTACAAAAGGCCCAGCACGCCGGCCAGCTCGTCGAACATTTGGGCGGCCTGCTCCAGCGCCGGGCGGGAAGCCGCGTCGGACAGGGTGTTGATGTCCTTGACAAAGTCGAACAGCGCGGCCAGCGCGTCAGGGGTGTTCAGGTCATCGTCCATAGCGGTGAAGAACTTCTGTCTGGCCTGCTCCGCCTTTTCCACCAGCGCGTCGGAATCGCCGTGGGCGTGCTCGATGGCAAAGTCCAGGTTGTTGCGGCAGGTGTACAGCCGCTCCAGCGAGTTCTTGCAGCTCTCGATCAGATCGACGGTGTAGTTCAGCGGCATGCGGTAGCCGGCAGTGAGCATAAAGTAGCGGATCGGCTCATAGCCGTACTTGTCCGCCACCTCCCGCACGGTGAAGAAGTTGTGCAGGCTCTTGGACATCTTCTGGTTGTTGACGTTCAAAAAGCCGTTGTGCATCCAGTAGCGGGCGAAAGTGCAGCCGTTGGCGCACTCCGACTGGGCGATCTCGTTCTCGTGGTGGGGGAACACCAGGTCCTGGCCGCCGGCGTGCAGGTCGATGGTCTTGCCCAGGTGCCTGCGGGCCATGGCGCTGCACTCGATGTGCCAGCCGGGGCGGCCGGGGCCGTAGGGGCTGTCCCAGCAGGGCTCGCCGGGCTTGGCGGCCTTCCAGACCGCAAAGTCGGCGGGGTCCTCCTTCAGGTCGTCGTCCATCTGGCTGCGCAGCTCGCGGTTGCCGCTTTCCAAATCGTCCAGGTTCAGATGGCTCAGCTTGCCGTAGCCGGGGTCGGACTTGACCCGGAAATAGACGTCGCCGTTGCGGGCCACATAGGCGTGGCCGCTTTCCACCAGGTCGGCCACGATGCCCAGGATCTCCTGGATATGGTCGGTGGCGCGGGGCTGCACGGTGGGGCGCCTGACGTTCAGGCCGTCGGAGTCCTTCAGGTACTCCTCGGTGTAGCGCCGGGCCACCTCGGCCATCGACACGCCCTCCTCTTTGGCGCGGGTGATGAGCTTGTCGTCAATGTCAGTGATGTTGGAGACAAAGATCACCTTGCGGCCGCGGTATTCCAGGTAGCGGCGCAGGGTATCGAACACCACCAGCGGGCGGGCGTTGCCCATGTGGATGTAGTTGTAGACCGTGGGGCCGCAGACGTAGATGCGGTATTCGCCGGGGGTCTGGGGGACGAACTCCTCCTTCCGGCGGGTCATGGTGTTGAAGATCTGCATGGTATGGCTTCCTTCCTTCCGGCGGGTCAGGGCCGGGTGGGTAGTTCAGTACATGGATACAACCTTATTATAGCCGCGGCGTGCGGCGGGCGCAACCGGCAGACGGTGAAAAAAGTGCGCATGCCGTCCGGTCCTGTCCTGTTATTTCGCGTTGATGAAGCACGCCCGGTTCTGCCACAGATAGATGGCGCCGGACAAAACTGTCGCGGTCGCCACCAGCCAGCACAGCGCCTGCACGATCAGGATGAAAGCAATGAGCGCGGGGGAACTGACAAAGAACTGCACCACATAGTAGAAAATAATGGTGACCATCTGCAAAACCGTCTTGACCTTGCCCCACAGGTTGGCGGCAATAACGGTGCCCCGCTCGGCGGCGATCATCCGCACGCCGGCCACGGCGAACTCCCGGAACAGGATGACGGCCAGCACCACCGGGTGGCACATGCCGTCCACCACCATGTAGATGAAGGCGGCGGTGGTCAGCATCTTGTCGGCCAGCGGGTCCATGAACTTGCCGAAATCGGTGACCAGGTGGTTTTTGCGGGCGATGTAGCCATCGAGAAAATCGGTGAAGCTGGCGGCCGCAAAGATGATGCCGGCAGCCAGCATGGCGGTGCGGTCGTAATCGGAGGTGCCGATGCGGCCAAAGGCCGCGAACACCATAAAGACAGGCACCAGGATCACACGCAGCATCGTCAGTTTGTTGGGCAGATTCATGGCTTATCCCTCCGCAGGTTCTGCATCCTCTGCGCGGCCTTCCACATAGCCGTACAGGTCGTAGGTATCGCTGTCGGTGACGGTGACGTTGTAGAACGCCCCCACCTCCAGCGGGGTGTCGCCGGGGGTCAGCACATTGCCGTCGATCTCCGGGCTGTCGGCTTTGGAGCGCAGCAGGTACATGCCGCTCTCCTCGTCAAAGCCGTCGCAGACACATTCCAGCGTTTGGCCGACCTTTTCATGCTGCTTTTTCTCGCTGATCTCGGCCTGCAGCTCCATGATATGGTCGGCGCGGCGCTGTTTGGTCTCCTCGTCGATCTGGTTTTCCATGCGGGCGGCCACGGTGTTCTCCTCGGCCGAGTAGGCAAAGCAGCCCAGCCGGTCGAACTGCACGGTCTTGACAAAGTCGCACAGCTCGGCATACTGCTCCTCGGTCTCGCCGGGGAACCCGGCGATCAGCGTGGTGCGCAGCGTCAGGCCGGGGATGCCGGCGCGCAGCTTTTCCACGGCCTGCTCGATCTCGCGCCGGCCGCCGCGGCGGTTCATGGCCTTGAGCACCGCGTCGTCGCAGTGCTGGATGGGCAAATCGAGATAAGGCACCACCTTTTTGTTGCGCTGCATCGCCGCGACAAACTCGTCGGTGATGCGCTCCGGGTAGGCGTACAGCACCCGGATCCAGCGGATGCCCTCAATGGCGTTCAGCCGGTCCAGTAGCTCGCACACCGCGCCGGGCCTGCCCCAGTCCTCGCCGTAGGCGGTGGGGTCCTGCGCCACCACGATCAGCTCCCGCACGCCCTCGCCGGCCAGCCATTCGGCCTCGGCCACGCAGTCCTCCAGCGGGCGGCTGCGCAGCGGGCCGCGGATCAGCGGGATGGCGCAGTAGTGGCAGCGGTTGTTGCAGCCCTCGGCGATCTTTAAGTAGGCGTAATGGCGCGGGGTCGAGATGACGCGGCGCCCGCCCAGCGGCATGTCGGTCTTGGGGCCGTAGCTTTCCAGCTGGCCGGCGCCGTCGGCGCAGACGCGGCGCAGGATGGCGGGCAGCGCCTTGTTGGAGCCGATGCCCACCACCGCGTCCACCTCCGGCATCTCGCGGGCGATCTCGCCCTTGTAGCGTTCGGCCAGGCAGCCGGTGACGATGACTTTCAGCGCCGGGTTCTGCTGCTTGTAGCTGCAGGCCAGCAGGATGTTCTCGATGGCTTCCTCCTTGGCGGACTGGATAAAGCCGCAGGTATTGACGATGATAGCGTCCGCCTCGGCCGGGTCGGCGACGGTCTCGTGGCCGTCGGCCAGCAGCGCGTGGCAGAACACGTCGGCGTCCACCTGATTTTTGGGGCAGCCCAGGGATACGATGGCAAGTTTCATAGGTTTGGTCCTTGTTCTAATTGGGTGTGTCAATGTCAAGATTCGCCGGCGTCCGCCTCCCCCGCAAAGCGGTCCACCGCCTCGCGGATGACGCCGTGGGGGAAGCCCCGGCGGGCCAAAGCGGCCATGACCTGGGGGCGTTTGCCCTCGGCCAGTTTGCGGGCGTAGCTTTTCTCGATCAGCGCCACGGCGGCGGCCAGTTCGGGGCTGTCGCCCTCCCCGTCCTCCGGGGCGGCGAACAGCTCGTCCAGCACCGCGGCGGCGGTATCCCGGTCGATGCCCTTGGCGTTCAGGTCGGCGGCGATCTCCCGCCGGCTTTTGCGCTTGCGCAGCAGCTCGGCGGCGCGGCGGCGGGCGTAGCTTTCATCGTTCAGCAGGCCCAGCTCCTCGGCCTTGGCCACCGCCGCGGCGGCGCTGTGGGGGTCGAATTTGCGGCAGAGCTTTTGGTACAGTTCCCCCGCCGCGTGGTCCCGCAGCGCCAGAATGTCCAGCGCCCGGTCAATGGCCTTGCGGGTGTCGCTTTTGCGGCGCAGCTCCTCCAGCTGCCAGGCGTCCAGCTCGTCCTCCATGTGCAGGTCGGCGGCGGCAAAGGTCTCCTCGTCCAGAGAGAAGGCAAACTCCCCGTCCAAAAACAGCGCCAGCCTGCCCTTTTTTGTCTCCTTGATGGCGGTGATCTGAGGCATGGGCGGCTACTCCGATCTCTAAAATTCGTTGGCATCCGCGGACCTGTGCCGAGGATGCCGGCATGACAGGGAAATTATTCGTCCACCATAATGTCCAGGTCGTCCTCGCTGCCGGTGGTCTTGGGAGCAGGCTCGGCGGCGGGTTTCCCGGCGGGCTTGACCGCTGTGACCACATCGCCCGGCTTCAAGGTCTCCTTCTTGCCCAGCGACACCAGCCGCTCGGCGTTGTCGCGGATGATCTTCTCGATCTCGTCGGCGACCTCCGGGTGCTCTTTCAGGAAGATCTTGGCATTGTCGCGGCCCTGGCCCAGGCGGGTATCGCCGTAGTTGAACCAGGCGCCGCTTTTTTGCACGATGCCCAGCTTGACGCCCAGGTCGATCAGTTCGCCCACCTTGGAGATGCCCTCGCCGAACATGATGTCGAACTCGGCCTCCTTGAAAGGCGGCGCCACCTTGTTCTTGACGATCTTGGCGCGGGTGCGGTTGCCGATAAAGTTGCCGGCCGAGTCTTTCAGGCCCTCGATGCGGCGCACATCGACGCGCACCGAGGAATAGTACTTCAGCGCGCGGCCGCCGGTGGTGACTTCGGGGTTGCCGTAAACGACGCCCACCTTCTCGCGCAGCTGGTTGATAAAGATGCAGACGGTGTTGGTCTTGCCGATGATGCCGGTCAGCTTGCGCAGCGCCTGGCTCATCAGGCGGGCCTGCAGGCCCACGTGGCTGTCGCCCATCTCGCCCTCGATCTCGGCCTTGGGCACCATGGCCGCCACCGAGTCCACCACGATGGCGTCGATGGCGCCGGAGCGCACCAGCGCCTCGCAGATCTCCATGGCCTGCTCGCCGGTGTCCGGCTGGCTGACCAGCAGGCTGTCGATGTCCACACCCAGCGCGCGGGCGTAGGCCGGGTCCAAGGCGTGCTCCACGTCGATAAAGGCCACCTCGCCGCCGGCTTTCTGCGCCTCGGCCAGCACATGCAAAGCCAGGGTGGTCTTGCCGGAGGATTCGGGGCCGTACACCTCAATGATACGGCCGCGGGGCATGCCGCCCACGCCCAGCGCCAGGTCCAGGCCCAGGCTGCCGGTGGAGATGGAATCCACCTGCATGGCCACATTGGCGCCCAGTTTCATCACGGCGCCCTTGCCGAACTGCTTTTCGATCTGGGCCAGCGCGGTAGCCAGCGCATCCTTTTTGTCTCCGCTGGGGACCACCCGCTTGGCGGGGGTCGCGGTCGCTTTCTTGTCTGCCATCTTGTGCCTCTCCTTTGTTTGATCGCCGTCGGGGGCGGTTTTGTGTCAGGTTTGCAGTATCCTGCGCGTCTGTGTCCTATTATATACGGTTTTGAGCAGAATTACAACCATTAGTTGTTGATTTGCAGTCCCTTTGCCGGGGCTTTCTGCATCCAGACCGCCCGCGGGTTGCCGCCGTAGTCGCGGCGGGCGGCAATGTTCTGCCACCCGGCCCGGCGGCCGATCTCCTCCACCGCCTGCTGCTGCCGCCAGCCGATCTCAAACACCAGCCAACCGCCGGGGCGCAGGCAGGGCAGGCAGGCGGCGGCCAGCGCGCGGTAAAAGTCCAGTCCGTCGGCGCCGCCGTCCAGCGCCATGGCGGGTTCGCGGGCGGTCTCCGGCTGGAGGTCCGCCATCTCGGCGGCGGTCAGGTATGGCGGGTTGGACACCACCAGGTCCACGCTGCCCGCCGGGCAGGCGGCGGCGTAGGCCATGGCGTCGGCCTGCACCGCCTCCACCGCCAGGCCGCGGGCGGCCAGGGCGTTGGCTGCGTTTACCTGCAGGTAGGCAAAGGCCGCGGGGCTTTTTTCCACGCAGGTCACGCGGGCGGGGGGCACAAACCGTTTGACGCCCAGCCCCAGGCAGCCGGTGCCGGCGCACAGGTCCAGCACCCGCGGCGCGGGGACGTCCATCCCCCGCAAAAGCTCCACCGCCGCCTCGCAGACCACCTCGGTGTCGGGCCGGGGGCAGAGTACGCCGGGCCCGACCTTGAGCGTAAAGTCCAAAAAGTCCCACGCGCCGGCAATGTACTGCAGCGGTTCCCGCGCGGCGCGCCGCTCGGCCAGCTGCGCCAGCGTTGCCGCGGCGTCCGCCGCCAGCGGCGCGGCGTCCAGCCGGGGGTCATGGCCGGGGCCGGCGGCCAGCGCGTACAGCACCCCGGCGTCGTAGGCGGCGTCGGGGCAGCCGGCGGCTTCCAGCACGGCGGCCACCGCCCGCAGGGCGGCGCGGGGGGCAAGCCCTGCCAGGTTTACCACTTGCCTTCCTCCGGGTTTTCCGGCAGCACCGGCGTGACGGCGGCAATGGCCACCTCGATCATCGAGTCGTCCGGCTCAAAGGTGGTCAGCCGCTGCAGCCACAGCCCCGGCCGGGACACCGCCCGCGCCAGCCAGCTGTTGGAGCGCCCCGCCCACTTGATGACCTCGTAGCTGACGCCCACCAGCACCGGCAGAAGCAGCAGTTTGTACACAACGCGCAGGGCGGTGCTCTCCCAGGGGAGCACCGCATACAGCACGATGCCGATCAGGATGACCAAAAACAGAAAGCTGGTGCCGCAGCGGGGGTGGAAGCGGCTGTGGCGGCGAACGTTTTCCACCGTCAGTTCCTCGCCGGCCTCATAGCAGGCAATGGTCTTATGCTCGGCGCCGTGGTACTCGAACATGCGGTGGATCTCCTTCAGGCGGGAGCAGAGGAACATGTACCCAAGGAAAATCGCCATTTTCAGCACGCTTTCCAGGATGACCCGCGGCCAGCGGCCCAGTTCCACCACATTCCCCAGCAGCCCTGTCAGAAAGGTGGGCAGGAAGGTGAACAGGAAGATGGCCAAGATCACGCCCAAACAGGCCGAGACCGTCATCAGCGCGTTCTGCACGGCGGGGCTGGCGTGCTCGTCCAGCCATTTGTCCAGCTTGGACTCGGACTCCTCCTGCTCCTCCTCGGTCATCGAGATATCCGCCGAGTGCATCAGGTATTTGTAACCGTTGTACAGGTTGTCCGCCATGTTGCAGACGCCCCGCACCAGCGGGATCTTGTTGTACCAGTGGGTGCGGACCTCGCTCTCGCTCAGGTCGATGGTGCCGTCGGGGCGGCGCACCGCGCAGCAGATCTTTTTGGGGCCGCGCATCATGATGCCCTCCATCAGGGCCTGGCCGCCCACACTGGTGCGGAATTTTTCTACCGGTCGTTTTTCCAGTTCCATAGGGTCTCCTTATCGGTTTTACTGCCGGTCCACAGCGGGCATTCCGGTTGCGGGAAGGGGCAGCGGCGTCATCCGGCGGGGCTGCCCGGCGGGGCGTCGGGCGGCGGCAGCGGGTCGTGCAGATGCTCCTGCCCGGCGTGGTAGACCGGCAGCGTGACGCTGACGGTGGTGCCTTCGCCCAGGGTGCTGGCAATGTCCAGCGTGCCGCCCAGCGCCCGGACGATCTCGTCCACCACCGCCAGGCCGATGCCGGACCCGCGCACGGCGTTTCTGCCCTTGAAAAATTTCAGCCTGACCTTTTCCAGGTCGTCGGGGGCGATGCCCCTGCCCTCGTCCCGGACCGCCGCGGTGACGGTGGACCCGCTGCGCGAGAGCAGCAGCGTGACCGACCCGCCGGGGCGGGAATACTTGACGGCGTTGTCCAGGATGTTCACAAACACCTGCCGCAGCCGGGCCGGGTCGGCCCAGACGGGGTAGGGTTCCGGGGGCTCCTCGTAAATCAGGCGCAGGCCTTCTTTCTGCATCCGCGGCTCAATGAACAGCGCCGCGTCGGTGGCTTCGGCCACCAGGTCCAGCACCTGGCAGTCCAGCTTGACGCCGTTCTGCAGCCGCGAAAAGTCCAGCAGGTCCTCCACCATGGCGTACAGGCGGTCGGTCTCGGCGCTGATGACCGCCATGCCCCGGCGGTAGACCTCCTCGTCGGCGGGGCCCTGGGCCGCCACCGTCTCGACCCAGCCCTTGATGCTGGTCAGCGGGGTGCGCAGCTCGTGGCTGACCGAGGAGATAAAGTCGTTTTTCATCCGCTCAGTCTCGGCCAGGGCCTCGGCCATCTGGTTGATGGTGGCGCACAGGCGGCCGATCTCGTCGTCATAGCGCGGTTCCGGCAGGCGCACGGTCAAGTCTCCGGCGGCGATCTTGGTGGCGGTGGCCTCCACGCGGCCCAGCGGCAGCACGATGGAGCGCACAAAGAACAGGCCGTTCCACACCGTCACGCCCAGCACCAGCAGCACCAGCCCCAGCGAGATCAGCACATACTGGACCATCTGCCGGTCCACCAGCGTCAGGCTGGTGACCAGCCGCATGGCGGTGATGCCGTCCGCCGCATAGGGCACAAGCACACTGACGGCCATGACACGCTCCCCCGCCGAGGTGCGGAAGGTGGACACCCCCTCCCCGCTGGAGCCTGTCACGGCCTGGTAAAAGTCGTCGCCGGCGGCCAGCTCCTGCGAAAAAGTGCCGCTGGAGGTGGTCAGCACCATACCGCTGCCGTCCAGCAGCATAAACTCGAACTTGTCCTTCTCGTCAAACATCTCGACGATGCGGCGCAGGGCGCGGCCGCGGCTGTACGCGGTCTCGTCGGTGTCGCCGGCGGTGCCGGTGGCGCGCAGCTGGCCCTCGATGGTGGAAAAACGGTTGAACATGGCCTGCCGCACGCTGCCGTAAAGGTTGTCGTAGGTGGAATACAGGAACAGCGTCTCGGCCAGCACCAGAAGGACCATGGTGATCAGCAGGCCGCCGCGCAGCCAGCGCCGTGTGATGCTGCTGGTCATGCCAGCCGTCGCCTTTGCCATGGGCTGCGCCCCCTTTCCGCGTTCCCCTGCGATACTTTATGCGTTCCAGCGGTAGCCGTAGCCCCACACCGTCAGGATATGCTGGGGGTTGCTGGGCTCGTCCTCCACCTTCATGCGCAGGCGGCGGATGTTGACGTCCACGATCTTGACGTCGCCGTAATAACCCTTGCCCCACACGCCTTCCAGGATCTTGTCCCGCACCAGGGCGGTGCCGGGATTTTTGAAGAACAGTTCCATGATCTGGAACTCCACCTGGGTCAGGTCGATGGGCCGGCCGGACTTGTACAGCACGCGGCTTTTCTCGTCCAGCACAAAGGGCCCGCTGATCAGCTGGTCCGGCTCGGCGGACCTGCCCTCGGCGGAGGCGGAGCGGCGCACCCGGCGCACCAGAGCCTCCACCCGTGCGATCAGCTCCGACACCGAGAAGGGCTTGGTGATATAGTCGTCGGCGCCGATGGACAGGCCGCGGATCTTGTCCTGCTCCTGCCCTTTGGCCGATACGATGATGATGCCGATGTCGGCATTGTCCCGCCGGATGGTCTCGCACAGCGAAAGGCCGTCCATGCCGGGCAGCATAATGTCCAGCAGGGCCGCATCGCAGGGTTCACCGTGCAGCAGTTCCAGCGCGCGCTCGGCGCTGGGGGCCTCCAGCACGTCCCAGCCGGCGCGCTTCAGGTTCAGTGCGACCATCTCGCGGATGGCCGCCTCGTCCTCCACTACCAGGATCCGTTTCATTGTGCCTCTCCTTCCTGTGCGGGGCTTGGGCGGAAAGTTCCGCCGTTTACTCAAACAGCACGACGCCTTTTTGCAGGTCGGACGCCGTCAGGCCGTAGTAGTTGTTGATCTCGCGGAACTGCAGCTGCTGGCTGCCGATGGTGGCGATGCGCACATAGTTTTCGCCGCCGGCCTCGGCCGGGTCAACGATGCGCAGCTCGCAGTAGGCCATGGTGCCGGCAGCGTTGCACAGCAGCCAGCCGGTGCCGGGGCCGTTGGGCCGCACCAGCACGTTGCCGTGCATCGACTCCGGCAGCGGCAGGAAAAACCGATACTCGGAATCGTAGATGCCAAAGCAGAAATTGCCGCCGCTCTCGTCGCCGTAGTCCTGCCAAAGCAGGAATTTCAGCCGGCTGTCCAGCGGCTCGTTCAGGATGCCGCCGTCGGTCAGCTCCTGGGGGATGTCGATGGTGCCGTTGCCGTCAATGTCGGTGCTGAGCAGCGCCGGGTCATACCGCAGCGTCTGGCGGCGCATGGTGGAGGGGCTGATGCCCTCCGGGTAATAGGTGCCCAAAAAGCCGGTCTCGCTGTCGTAGGTGATGATGCTGCTGGCCAGGCTGTTGCGGGCGGCGCTGGCCCAGCCGTCCATGACCAGCCAGGGCCTGCCCGCGGCGTCGGTGCCGGCGTGCAGCGCCGCGCAGCCGGAGTAGTCGCCCTCGCCGATGTTCAGCGTCTGCAGCGACTGGAAGCCCTGGTCGGTGTTGGTCAGCAGGTTCAGCGTAACGCCGCCGTTCTCGGTGTCGGTGGGGATGGCCAGCACCAGGTCCTGCGTCTCGGCCGAGCCGGTCACGTCGGCCAGGCTCTTCTCGGTGTACTGCTGATTCAGGATGGTCTGCAGCGTTTCGTCGCTGTACAGGTAGACCACCAGATACCGGTCGCCCTGGGCGCTGGTGTAACCCACCAGCAGCTGCAGCGAGTCGGCGTCCCGCAGGTGGGCGTAGGTGACGGTCTCGACCTCGCCGGAAAGTCCCTCGACGGTCTGGGTCACCCGCCAGTCGTCGCCGCTGGGCTCCAAAATCGCCAGCCAGACGTTGGTGCTGGCGTCGGAGGTGTACAGCACGGCGGCCTCGCCGGTGCCGTCGCCGTCCCAGTCGCCGAACAGAAAGGGCGACAGGAACTCGCCGCTGGCGGGGTAGCGCAGCGTGGCGCTGACGCCCAGGTACCGGTTGAGCGCCGACTGCACCGCGCCGGTCTGGCCCGAAAGCTGGGGCGCGCGCAGCAAGGCCTCCACGTCGGACCCCAGCGGCGTGCCGGAGCACCCGGCCGCCAGGCAGAGGGCCAGCAGCGCGCAGACCAGTTTGACAAAGCGCATGGCGGCCCCTCCTTCCCTGCCGCGGCGCCGCCGGCCCGGCGGGGCCTGCGGCGTCCCGATATACGGATATAGTATACCACATTCAGCCCAGCACCGCAACGCCAAGCAGCATGGTCAGGCAGCCCGCGGCGGCCCCTGCAGCCCCCGCCCGGCCGGCCCGCAGCGCCTGGGGCAGCAGCTCCGCCAGGGCCACCCACAGCATGACGCCGGCCACCACCGCCACCGTGCCGTTGAGCAGCGCCGGCGTCAGCACGCCGCGCAAAAGCCCCCAGGCCAGCAGCGCGCCCAGCGGCTCCGCCAGGCCGGAGGCCAGCGCCGCCCCCACGGCCTGCCAGCGTTTGCCGGTGGCCCAGGCCAGCGGCGCCGCAATGGCAAGCCCCTCCGGGATGTTGTGCAGCGCCACGGCCAGGGCGGTGCGCCGGCCCAGGGCCGGGTCCGCCGCGCTGGAAAACAGCGTCAGCACGCCTTCCGGCAGGTTGTGCAGCACCAGCGCCGCCCCCACCGCCAAGCCGGCCCGCAGCACCGCGGTGCGCCCGGCATCCCCCTGGCAAAGCCCCGCCAGGGCAGCGTCCTCCGGCAGCAGACGGGACAAAAGCGCCGCGATCACCGCGCCCGCCGCCATCAGGCTGACCGCCGCCGCGCCCGCCCCCGCCGGGAGCATCCGCCCGCCGTAAAAGGCCAGCGCCTCCGGCGCCAGGTCCGCCAGGCTGATGGCCAGCATGACGCCGCCGGCAACCCCCATGCAGGCGTCCAGCGCCCGCCGCGACGGCCGCACCGCCGCGGCCAGCACGCCGCCCAGCCCGGTGGACAGCCCCGCGACAACGGTATAGAAAAACGGCGACGGAACCATACGCGCCCCTCCCCTGCCCTTGCAAACTGTGCACGGCGCGCAAAACGCCCGCCGCACAGCAAAACCTATGCGGCGGGCGGGGGTGTGTATGCGGTTTTGGCCGGGCAGGCCGTTATACCATGGGGATGCAGACGCGGTTGAGCTTGACCTGGCAAACCTCCTCCGTTAGGATCAGTTCGGCGGTTTTTTCCCAGCTGTTCTGCAAAAAGGCGTCCAGTGCGGAGTCGCCCTCATAGCCGTCCATCGCGCCCCAGCTGCCGGAGGCCTGGTAGGTATCGCTGGCAAAATCGGCCCCCTGCTCCACCAGCGGATCTTTGACCGAGGCTTTCCATTCGGCCTGCTGCTCCTCGCTCCAGGCTTCCGCCAGCGGCTGGGCACTGTGCCAGGCCAGGTAGTTTTCATTCAGGATACTTTCCTGCGGCACCTCGATGCGATACGACGCACCGCCCAGCGCCGCGCCGCGCATGGCCGGGCGGTAGCTCTCGGCCGGGGCGCCCATGGCGGTCTCCATGTTGGCCTGCAGCGTTTCGCGGTCGGCAGCGGCTACATAAGCGTTGACCGAGGTCAACGCACCTTCTGTGTTGAACCAGAGGATCACCTCGCTGGCATCCACGCCGAACAGGGTGCCGCTGTCCATGCGGACACTGGGCTGGTAGCCGTCCGCGCCGGGGTCGGCGGTGAAATCGACACCCTGCTCTTCCAGAGCAGCCACGGTCTGGTCGTAGCCATTCGCCCAGGGAAACTCCGGCGCGGCGATGTCTTTGTCCGCCGGGGCGGCGGCGCAGGCGGCCAGGGCCAGCGCCAGGCAGAGCGCGGCCGCCGGTTTGCTCCATTTCAGTTTCATCATAGACTCCTCCGTCGATTTGGACAAAATGACCTGTCAAAAATCAGCGAACCGCACAACGATGCAAGGGTATCACCCCGTTTTAGAAATTTTTATCGACAGCTTTATCCCCAGTATAGCATATCGGGCGTTTTTTTCAATCCATCGGGCATTTTGGGGCAAAATTTTGTACAGTCTATTTGATTCACATTTTATTTCGTTTCTAAATTCGAAAAATATTCGGCTGCTCTGCACTCCAATTCCTCAATAGAATGTATACCTCGCTTTTTAACAATATTGTGTAATTCAGGAATCGCTAGAAAGAAGGAGTCCCACAACGCCTTTCTGAAATAATCACGCTGGTAACGCCCCCAGCGATAGTTGAATACTTCATGATATGGAACTCTCAATCGTAATATGGATTTGTAGCTTTCCGATGCATATTCTCGACAAAGCAAATATGCAACCATATCCATAACTCGCTTTTCCAACATCCTCATAGTGTTTAACACAATGGGGTGGTCACAAAGATTTTCATCATCCGCAGGATCCCTTAGTTGTTGCATACATTTCTCATCATTTGTAACTGCCAAAAGGTCAGGATAACCATCAAACAGTTTTTTCATTGCCTTGTTGTCGCCATGCTTAGCAGCAGACGAAAAATATTGCAAATACTCTTCTATAGAAAGTTCTTTTCCGCTCATATCGGTCTCCCAAGCGTACTTCCTCTGCGCAAACGATTACTCTGGAGAAAGTATAGAGCAGAAGTTGCATATTTGTCAATGTTAATCATTCATTATTATCACTGTATGATTATGTCCTTTTTCGGTACAATAAAACTAAAGATTACGCCCGCCGGGCGGGAAAGGCAGGACGCCATGGACAATCGGACAGATGAGACCGTCAGGCAGATCGCTCTGCGGCTGCGCAGGATCCGGGAACTGAAGGGCCTGACGCGGGAAAAGTTCTGCGAACCGCTGGGCGAAAATTACGAATATTGGGGCCTGATCGAGCGGGGCGAACAGCCCATCAGCCTGCCCAAGCTGCTGCAGGTCTGCCAGGTCTACCACATCCCCATCGAGACGCTGGTGGAGCCGGATGCGGAGCCGCAGGACACCGCACCGCTGCGGCAGGATATTTCCGCCCTGCTGGGACAGTGCACGCCCCGCCAGCTGGAGGTCGTCCGCAAATTCATTTCCGACATTGCACTGGCATTATAAAAGCACCGGGCCCAAAACAGGTCCGGTGCTTTTTGCTTGTGTTTGTATGGGGGCTGCGGCTTATTCCGCCGCCAACAGACCCACCGCGCGGCTGGTGCCCAGGCGGTCGGCGCCCAGGTCGAGGAACTTTTCCATGTCCTCCACCGTGGAGATGCCGCCGGCGGCCTTGATCTTGCAGCGGCCGCGGACGCAGCGGGCAAACAGCTCGATGTCGTGGAAGGTGGCGCCCGCCGTGGAGAAGCCGGTGCTGGTCTTGATAAAGTCCGCGCCCGCCTCCACAACGATGTCGCACATCTTTTCCTTTTCCTCGTCGGTCAGCAGGCAGGTCTCGATGATGACCTTGAGCACCTTGTCCCCCACCGCGGCCTTGACCGCGGCGATGTCGGCGCGCACATCGTCGTACTGCTTGTTTTTCAGCCAGCCGATGTTGATGACCATGTCCACCTCGGCCGCGCCGTTCTCAACGGCGGTCTTTGCCTCAAAGGCCTTGCTTTTGGTGTCCATGGCGCCCAGCGGGAAGCCGACCACGCAGCACACCGGCACCCGGCCGGCCATGTACTCCACGGCCTGGCGCACATAGCAGGTATTGATGCACACCGACGCAGTGCGGTACCGGATGGCCTCGTCGCACAGCTTTTGCACCTGGGGCCAGGTGGCCTCCGGTTTCAGCAGGGTATGATCCACTTTGGACAGGATCTCTTCTTTTGTATAATGGCTCATCGGAATTCCGCTCCTTTCCTGCAATTGCGGCAGACGCGCGCCCGGCCCATGCCGCAGGCGGCCAGAACCAGCGCCGTCACCCCCGCGGTGATGGCAATGATGGACAGCACCATACCGGCCACGCGCAGGCCGCCCCCGGGAACCTTTCTTTCAATCATAAAAAGCTCTCCTTTCCCGCGCGGGGCCCTCTGTTTTGGCCCCATGCGTTTGTGTTTTTGCGTTTTACTGCTGTTTTTTAAAGGTGAACAGCTTGGAGAACACATAGTTGGAGAGGATGACCACCACCTGGCTGAACAGCTTGACGCCCATGGCCCACAGGTCCGAGACGCCGCCGGCGTCCACCGCAAACCCGATGGCCGGGCCCACCAGCTGCACGCCCAGCATAATGATGACCTGGTCCATCACCAGCGTCAGCAGGCGGAAAGCCACAAACTTGCCGAACTCCCGCAGGGCGTCGGCGCCGTGGTTCTGGCTGCGGAACACAAAGGTGCGGTTGGTCCAGTAGGCAAACAGGATGCAGATGATGTTGTCGATGATGTTGCCGATGCCGGTGGCAAAGTCGGTGCCAAAGGCCAGCTGGAACACCGCGAACACGATCAGGTTCAAAAGCGTCGCCAGCCCGCCGAAAAACAGGTAGGCCAGCTGCTCGTAATATTTGGTGATAAACTTTTTGATCGTTTCCATATCGTTTTCGGGATCGCTTTCAGGCTTGCGCTGCGGCACACCGGCCGCGCCGCCCGGCGGGCGGCCAGCCGGCAAAGGGGCGCACACATCCCCCGGTCTGCCGCCCGGATGAAAAAAGGGCCCGCCTGTTTTGCCAGGCAGGCCCCTCGCTTACGGGATACGGTTTGCGGCGGTCAGGCATGCTGCCGCCGGGCTTGCGCCGGAATCACTCGGCGTCGTCGCCCTCGGTCGCCTCGTCCAGGCAGGCCTTCATGGACAGGCTGATGCGCTTGCGGTCGAAGTCAACGTCGATCAGCTTGACCTTGACCTCGTCGCCCACCTTCAGCACGTCGCTGACCTTGTTGACGCGCTCGTTGCTAATCTCGCTGATGTGGACCAGGCCGTCCACACCGGGCAGGATGCGGACAAAGGCGCCAAACTTGGTGATGGAGACGACCGGAGCAACAAACTCGCTGCCGATGGGATACTCGTTCTTGAGCTTCTCCCAGGGGTTGTCCTCTTCCTTCTTGTAGCCCAGAGAGACCTTCTGGTTCTCGGGGTCGTAGCTCTTGACATACACCTCGATGGTATCGCCGACGCTGACGACCTCAGAGGGATGCTTGATGTTGTTCCAGCTCAGCTCGCTGATGTGGCACAGGCCGTCCACGCCGCCGATGTCAACAAAGGCACCGTAGGAAGTCAGGCTCTTGACCACGCCGGTGTACTTCTTGCCGACCTCGACATTGGCCCAGAACTCCTCGCGCTTGACCTTGTTCTCCTCAGCGGTCACCTTGTTGATGCTGCCGACGATCTTGCGGCCGGCGCACTCGGTGATGTACAGGCGCACATGCTGGCCCACCAGCTTGGTGTAATCCTCGTCACGGCGCATGGTGGCCTGGCTGCGGGGCACAAAGACGCGCACGCCCTTGACGTTGACAACGACGCCGCCCTTGTTGGCTTCCATGACGTCGCCTTCCATGATGGTGCCGTTCTCGCAGGCCTCGGACACGTCCTTCATGCCCTTCTGGGCCTCGAAACGGACGCGGGACAGGGTGTCAACGCCCTCCTGGTCGTTAGTCTTGACGACGACCAGATCCAGCTCGTCATCCACCTTGACCAGGTCTTCCATCTTGGCGTTGGGGTCGTGGGTCATTTCGCTGAGCTTGACCACGCCGGTATGCTTGGAGCCGTCCACGCTGACGGTGCACTCGGTCGGGCTGACGCTGATGACCTTGCCCTTGACGATTTTACCAGCAAACAGGGGCTTTGCCTCGGACGCCTCCAGCATCTCGGCAAAGCTCATGTCGTCACGAATTTCTTCACTCATACAGTTAAGTACCTCCTCGATTATAGACGAAGGCGTTGAAGCCCCGGCCGTTACGCCCACCACTTTCGCACCTTTCAGCCAGTTCCGGTCCAGTTCAGCTGCTGTCTCGATACTGACGGCGTCACAGTGCCTGGCGGCGACCTGCAACAGCTTTTGGGTATTGGAAGAATGATGACCGCCAATGACGACCATACGGTCGCATTTTTGGCTGAGGTCTTCCGCTTCCTGCTGCCTCGCCCACGTTGCATTACATATTGTATCAAATATTTTGGGATTTGTACACCATTTTTTTAGAAAAGCCTTGCACTCCTCCCAACTTTCCACCCGGAAGGTGGTCTGTGCCACCACATAGATGGACTTTTGTGGCTTTTCCTGCGCGGCCCAGGCTTTCAGCTCCTCCAGGCCGGAAAAAACCACCACCGGGCCGGTCGCATGGCCTACAATGCCCTCCACTTCGGGGTGGGTGCGGTCGCCCGCCACCAGCAGGACCGCGCCGTTTTTGCCTGCCTCGGCGGCGATCTTATGGATTTTTGCTACAAACGGGCAGGTCGCATCATGAAACGCCAGGCCGCGTGTGCTGATTTTTTCGTACACGGTCTCAGGCACCCCGTGGCTGCGGATAACGACTTCGCAGCCGTCGGGCACCTCCTCGACGGTATCGCAGGTCAGCGCGCCGCGGCTTTGCAGGTCGGCCACCACCTGGGGGTTGTGGATCAGCGGGCCCAGCGTGGCGACCCTGCGCCCCTGGGCAAGCAGATCATAGGTCAGCTTGACCGCCCGGTCCACACCAAAGCAGAAGCCGGCGGTCTTGGCAAGATGGATCTCCATAAATTACGCGCCTCCCTGCGCGGACGGCCCGGCGCGGCGGCCGGGCAAACGGGGCAGAACCCGGTCAGGCGCCCTTCTCCGGCTCGGCGGAGTTCAGCTCCATTTGGGGCAGCTCGACCTTGGGCAGCTCCAGCGGCGGGTCCTGCTCTTCCGGCCGGGCCGCGGCCCTGGGGGCCGCCGGCTTTTCCGGGGCCGGGGCGGGCCTGGCCGCCGGGCGGGCGTTCAGCTCCTCCGCCGTGGGCGAGCCGGGGAAACGGTTCTCGTTGTACAGCTGATCCCAGCAGTCGTTCAGCCGCCGTTTCAGCACGCGGATCTTGCCAACGGAACGGCGGGGGTCGTCGATGTGCAGGTCGGCGGCGGGGATAGCCGGGCCAAAGCAGACCCGCACCCGGCAGAACAGCCGCATGCGGCCGCTTTTGGTGTTGTAGATGATGCGGCAGGGGATCATATCCACGCCGGCGGCACTGGCCACCACAAAGGCGCCGCTCTTGATCTTGCCGATGCGGCCGTCCTTGCTGCGGGTGCCCTCGGCAAAGATCAGCAGGCCATGGCCCTTCTCCACCTGGTCAGTCACCTTTTTCAGCGCGCCGGTGTCGGCCTTGCCGCGGGCGATGGGCACCGCGCCCAGGCAGCCCAGCGCCCAGCCGATGACCGGGTTTTTGAACAGTTCTTCCTTGGCGATGATGCACATGCGCTTCCAGCTGAACACGCTGATGGCGATGAACACCGGGTCAATGTCCGAGATATGGTTGGCCGCCACCACATAGCCGCGGCCGGCCTTGTCCCCGATCAGGTATTCCCGCCCGGTCACCTCAATGCGCCACAAAAGGTGCCAGACCACCCAGGCGATCGGCAATACAATCCAATACAGCACCATAGTCGTTTCCTCGCTTTTTTCACTTCTATTCTTCCGGTTGTTGGCATATTCCGCTTGGCGCGGTCCCACGGCGGCCATACCGTGTTTCTTTATCGCCGGTCCGGCCGGCGGGAAAGACCAGGTCCTGCAGTTTGCCCGGCTCTCAGCCCTGTTTGCCGGCAGCCCGGTCCAGGATGACCTGCTTGAGCGCGGCAAAGCTCTGCTCGATGTCCAGGTCGCTGGTGTCCACCAGGACGGCGTCCTCGGCCCGGCGCAGCGGGGCGGCGGCGCGGTGGGTGTCCTGGTCGTCCCGGCGGCGGATGTCGGCCAGCACGGTGTCGTAGTCGGCAGGCTGGCCCTTGGCGACCAGCTCGGCGTAACGGCGGTCGGCGCGGGCTTCGGGGCTGGCGGTCAAAAAGATCTTGACGGTGGCGTCGGGCAGCACCACGGTGCCGATGTCCCGGCCGTCCATCAGCACGCTGCGGCTTTTGGCCAGCTGCCGCTGGGTGTCCAGCAGGAAGGCCCGCACCGCCGGGTTGGCCCCCACGGCCGAGGCCGCCATGCCCACCTGCTCTTGCCGGATGGCGTCCGAGACATCCTCGCCGTTGAGCAGCACGTGCTGCGCGCCGTCCTGCAGCAGGATGTCCAGATGCACCTGCGGCAGCAGCGCCGTAACGGCGGCGTTGTCCGCCGGGTCTTTGCCGGCGCGCAGCGCATACAGGCCGACGGCCCGGTACATGGCGCCGGTGTCCACATAGGTATAGCCCAGCTCGGCGGCCAGACGCCGCGCCATGCTGGATTTCCCGGCCCCGGAGGGCCCGTCGATGGCAACAGAGATCATGGTATGCTCCTTTGCTGACAATCAGGAATTAACAATCAGGAATGAGGAATTGAGGTGCGGCCTGCGGCCGCGGATCGGGGATATTAGATTTTCAGGTTGGTGCAGCAGGCCGGCGATCTCATCGGCCCGGACACCTGGCGGCGGGCTGCCGCTTTTGGGGTGCCGCCCGTCCGCCTTGCCATGCAGGGCGGGCGTTCACGCCCGCCGGGATGTTTGCGGCAGGCGGCAGGTTCGCGGCGGGTGAAATCGCCCGCCCTGCAAATCAACCGGAAGCACCCGACGATCGTTTTCCCGGCGCCCTGATCAGCCAAACCGCCCCATTCACCCGGCGGCCGCCCTGGCGGCCGCCCTGGCGGCCGCCTGCGCGGTGGCCCAGGCGATCTGCAGGTTGTAGCCGCCGGTGCGGGCGTCCACGTCCAGCACCTCGCCGGCAAAGTAAAGGCCGGGGCAGAGTTTGCTCTCCATGGTTTTGGGGTCCACCTGGCCGCAAGCCACGCCGCCCGCGGTGATGACCGCGTGCTGCAGGTCCCCCAGCCCGCTGACCGGCACCTGCCAGTGCTTGCAAAGCGCCACCAGCGCCTGCTTTTGGGCTTTGGTGATCTGCGCCGCGCGGGCGGCGGGGTCGACGCCCCACTTTTTCACCGCCACCGGCCGCATCGAGCGGGGCAGCAGCTTGTCCAGCGCGCCCTGGGCGCTGTGGCCGCCCAGCAGGGCGAAATCACGGGTCAGCCGGTCGTAGAGCATTTTTTCGTCCAGCGCGGGTTTCAGGTCGAACTCGCAGACATATTCATGCCGGGCAAAATCCCCGATCCAAGTGGAGGCAGACAAAACCAGCGGCCCCGACAGGCCAAAGTGGGTGAACAGCGCCTCGCCCTGCTCCCGGAACACCGGGCGGCCGTCCTCCAAAAGCGTCAGCGCCACGTTGCGCAGCGAAAGCCCCATCATCTCGCGGCAGGCCGGGTCGGGCGAGACCAGGCTGCACAAACTGGGCTGGGGCGGCGTGACCGTGTGCCCCGCCTGCCGGGCCAGCTTGTAGCCGCTGCCGTCGCTGCCGGTGGCAGGGTAGCTGACGCCGCCGGTGGCCACCAGCACCGCCCCCGCCCGCAGTTCCCGGCCGTCGGCGGTGCGCACGCCCGTGCAGCGGCCGTCCTCGATCAGCAGCCGTTTGGCGGAGCCTTGCAGCAGCTGTGCGCCGGCGGCGTAGCGGCGCAGCGCCTCCAGCACGTCGGCGGCGCGGTCGCTTTGCGGGAACACCCGGCGGCCCCGCTCGGTTTTCAGCGGCACGCCCAGGCGTTCGAACAGCTCCATCGCCGCATCGGGCGGGAAAGTGTACAGCGCCGAGTACAAAAAACGCGGGTTGTGCCGCACCATCGTCAAAAAGGTCGGCACATCACAGTGGTTGGTCAGGTTGCAGCGCCCCTTGCCGGTGATCAGGATCTTCTGTCCCGGCCCCTTGGGGTTGTGCTCCAAAAGCGCCACACGGGCGCCCTTCTCGCAGGCGGCGCCGGCGGCCATCAGGCCGGCCGCGCCCGCACCGACGATCAGCAGGTCAGGCATTGGCATGGCGGGGCCTCCTTCCGGTCAGGATGCCCACCGCTGCGAACAGGATCAGCAGCGGGTGGACGGTGGCCAGGTACATCGTCGAGGTGCCGATGCCAAAGCTGGACACCTCCACAAAGGCGATCATCGCGCAGCGCAGCGCCGCCATAAACAGCAGCACCCACAGCATCGCCCAGGGCAGGATTGCTTCCGCCCGGCGGCTCTTGAATACAGCGGGGATATTTTTCAAGTTCAAATACAGTGCGTACACAAACGCCAGCGGCAGCAGCACCGCGTACAGATAGCGCACGCCCTGCAAAATGCCGAAGACCAGTTTCTGGTACGGGCTGTAATAGGGGGTGTCCTTGCCGGCCTCGGCCGCGCCGTTGACCTGGCAGTGCAGGTAGGAGGTCCAGGCGGCAAAATCCTCCTCGGTGCCGATGGAACGCAGCGTCTCGCAGGGGGCGCAGTCCTGGAAGGTCAGCGCCCACAAAGCGCCCTTGGCGCTCTCGGCCAGCACCGGCAGCACGTGCTCGGCCCGGATGGGCGGGGTGGTGCTGCTGCGCTGCCCGGTCCAGCTGGGCAGCGTGCCGTCGTCGCACAGGGCGTTGATGCGGTCGGCCACTGCCTGCCAATAGCTTTCCGCCCCGGCGGCGGTGTCGTAGACGCCCGCATACTGGGCGGCGCGGCGGATGGCCCAGTAAAAGCTGCCCACCCGGTAGTCGTCCAGCTCCGGGTCGCGGAAATCGTTTTGCAGCTGGGCGTCCTCCTCCAGCCAGTATTCCAGCGGTTCCAGTTCGGGGACGTTGTCGTACAACAGCTGCCGGGTTTCCTTGGTCCCCCCCACCAGCGGGGTGTAGCCCTCCGGCGCGGCCACCCGGTACATGGCCCCCATGGCGTCGGCAAAACTGCCGCTGGAGAAATCCGACAGCGCAAACACGCCGTAGTGCTGCCAGTTCAGCCCGCAGAAGGCCAGCACCCCCGCCGCCAGCAGCGCAAAGGGCCAGGCAAGCGCCCCCAGCCGGGCGGGGCGGCGCTGCCGCAGCGTCAGCCAGGCAAGCACCGCCGTGGCCAAAACGGCAAAGGGCAGCAGGAACAGCCCGGCGTCCTCCCGGTTCAGATAGCCGGCGGCCAGGCCCGCGCCGGCGGCCAGCAGCCAGGGCCAGCGGCGGGCATCCGGGGCGAACACCGCCCGCACCACCGCGCCGCAGAACCCCGCAAAGCAGACCAGGCACAGCGCCGGGAAGATGTTGTCCCGGTAGACCCGCAGCGAGTACGCCGCGCTGACCGCCGGGTTGAAGGCCAGCGCCGCAAACACGGCAAGCCTTGCCCAGTTGCCCCGCCCGGCCCTTTGCAGCCAGGGCCAAAACGCCTGGGACGCCAGCAGCGCCGCCGCGCACCACAGCGCCTGCCCGGTGACCAGATAGGGCAGGTGCAGCGCGTTGAGCAGCGCCAGCCACACCGCAAAAAACATGCTTTTGGACAGGGTCAGGTAGTCGTAGGCGCCCAGCCAGTCCCCGGCGGAGATGGCGTTGGCAGCGCGGAACATCAGCTCGTCGTCCAGCGGCGCGCCGCCCACCCAGATGTAGGCCGTCTGGAAGGAGGCCAGCGCCAGCTTGACGGCCGCAAGGCCCGCCACGCACAGCCAGAACCCGCGCGCGGACAGCGCCGGGATGCGTTTTTTTGCGGTTGGCATGGCAGGGCCTCCTTTCTGGAATCACAAGGAATTTTGGCGCGGCCGTTGGCGGGGCTGCGGGCGCTTTTCGGTACAGCCGGCACATGGGCAGCCAGCCCGGGCGAAGCCTCGTCGGCGGGCGAGAACGTCCGCCCTACAATGCGCCGGGAATGGGTGCCTGGAAATCGACGTGGACCGCAGCAATCGGGTTTGCGGGCCCGGTTGCCGCCCTCCCTTGCTTTGCAGGGCGGCGTTTCCGCCCGCCGGGGGACGTGGCACCTGCCGGGGCGTTTCCGGGCCAATGCAGACAGCGCCGGCCCGCCCTCACTTCTGTATCTTTTCCACGCTCTCGATCAGGTACTTCTGCTTTTTGAAAATCAGTTCCACCAAAAGCGACAGGTACTTGACCACGATGGCCAGCACCGCGAACACGCCGGCAAACCCGACGGTCAGCACAAACATCGTGGTGGTCCAGCCCGCCACCGGGTGGCCGGTGCAGAACACCACCAGCGTGTAGACCAGCTCCACCAGGGCCAGCAGCATCATCACCAGTGCGATGCCCACACTGGCCTTAAAGCCCGCGTCGGTGTACAGCGCCAGACTGTCGGCCGCCAGGCTGAACCGCCCGGCCGCTTTGTCCACGATGCGCCCGGAAAAGGTCAGGTCGGCCATTTTCAGCCCCGACGCGGCGTAGGCCGCCTTGCGGTAGGGCAGGTGCTCGCTGGAGGCATGCACCCGGTTGACGGCCCGGCGGGTCACCAGGCGGAAGGCGTCGGTGCGCAGGGCGTAGGCCGAGTGGGAATTGGCATTGAACACCCGGTAGAACAGCCGGCTGCTGCCGCTGGTCATGTCCGGGCAGACCGACACGATGTCGTTGCCTGCCAGCGCCGTCTGGTACGCCGAAAAGATCAGCTCCGGCGGGTAGGGCGCGTCGGTGGTGTCGAACTCGTAGACATAGTCGCCGATGGCCGCGTCCAGGCCCGCGTTCATGCAGGGCTCCAGCTTCTGGTACAGGCTCATGTGCAAAAAGGTCAGCGGCTTGTCCAGGTCTTTGGCCCAGGCACGCAGCTGGTCCACCGTGTCGTCGGTGCAGGCGTCGTCCACCGCCACCAGCTCGTACTGCTCAAAATGGGCGTCCAGCTGCTCTTTCAAAAGCCGGAAAAACTTGACGGCGCGGGCCCCGTCGTTGTGCAGATAGACCACTGCCGAGACAAAATTCTTTTCTTTGTTGCTATTGGTCGTCATTGGGCCAGCACCTCATCCAAATCGTATACGGTATTGATCTTGCCGGAAAGCACGCTGACGAAATCGGGGCCGGCGGCCATCTTCCGCACCACGGTGGGGCGCGAGTCGTCGATCTCGCTGGCTTTCAAAATCGGCTTCATGCTGAAAAGGCTGCCCCTGTAGGCAAAGCCGTACTCTTCCCGCAGGTATTTGCGGGCCAGCTGGCCCATGTAGGGCCAGGCGCTTTTGGGCCGGGCCGGGCACTCGTCGCAGTTGTACAGGCTGCCGGGGCGGCAGCGGCCGCCGCTTTTTTCCTGGCAGGGGAAGGCGGCCACCGTGTCGTAGCTGGTCTCGTGCGGGGTAAAAGTGACGCTGGTCAGGCTGTGCAGCCCGGTCTGGCCAAAAGGCATCAGGCTGAAAAAGGGACCGTCCATTACGGTGATGCCGGTGTTGTACAGCCGCTTGTCCACCTCGCACAGGATGATCTCGCACAGCTCGTACTTGATCTTGAACGGCTCGAACCCGGCCAGGGCGTGGATGTCGTTGACGCCGGCGTAGGCGGCGTTGAGCACAAAGGGCGCCTCGGCGGCGTCGCCCCCGGCGGTGACGCGCCAGGTGTCGGGGCCGCGCTCGATCTTCTCCACCGTGCGGCCGCAGCGGATCTCCACGGTGGGGCAGTTTGCCAACTCCTTCAAAAACCAGTCCCGCAGCACGTGGGCGTCGTAGGTGTACTCGGTGGTCAAAAACGCGCCGTCGCACAGGCCGGGGTTGAAATACTTTTCCGGCGGCACGTCGTCGCAGCGGATGCCCGCCGCCCGGCAGAAGCGCCGGAACTCGGCGGCGTTGGTCCAGGAAAAGTGGGCGCTGGTGGCGTAGATCTGGTCAAAGTCGGTGCGCAGGCAGAAACCGTAATCCTTGCAGAACCGCTCAAAATAGCGGGCGCTTTTGATGGCGGTGGAGTAGCTGCGGGGGTAATGGTAGCCCATATGGACGCGGGCCTGGTTGATGTAGGTGGCCCGCATAAAAGGCGCGGCGTCCCGCTCGAATACCAGCACCCGCTGGCCCCGCCGGCCGCACTGCAGCGCCGCGTACAGGCCGTACAGCCCGGCGCCGATGATGATCTTGTCCACCGTCATGGGGATCCCCTCGCTTTTGTGACAGATTACGGATTATACTTCCCCGCCAGCGTGGCAAGCAGCACTTTCATCAGCTCGCTGTTGCCCTTGAAGCCGCTGATCTTGGTGGGGGTGGCGCCGGTGGCCGGGTAGGCGCGGGTGACGGGCACCTCGCAGGCTTTCAGCCCCAGTTGGGTGGCGCGGACGCTCAGGTAGGCCAGCAGCTCGTAGCCCATGAACACATCCCGCAGCGGCTTGACCGCCGGGTGGGTCAGGTACTCGCGGCTGTAAGCGCGGTAGGCGTTGGTGGTGTCGGTGAACCACTGCCTGGCCGCCAGGCTGATGATGGGCGCGTGGATCAGCCGCACCGCCAGGTAGCGGGATCTGGGTGTGTTGATGGCATGGCCGCCCTTGACAAAGCGGCTGCCCTGCACCAGGTCGTAGCCTTCCTTCAGCTTGGCGATGAACCTGGGCACATCCTCGATGGAGTCCTTGTTGTTGCCGTCCACCGTCAGCACGCCCTGGTAGCCGCGCTTCAGCGCAAAGTGGATGCCCATGCGCAGCTGCGCGCCCTGTTTGCCGGGGCCGGTCTTGGTCAGCAGCGTGTTGACGCCGTACAGTTCCAGCGTTTCCGGCTTCATGCTGCCATCGGTGGAGCCGCCGTCGCACAGGATGATGTCGCACACCTTGTCGATGCCCGCCCGCTGGGCGCGGCCCAGCTCGGTGATGATGCGGGCGCCCTCGTTGATGACGGGGATCAGCAGGCAGTAGTGGGAGCGGCGGGACGCCAGCTCGCAGATTTCATAGTCCGGCACGCCGGACACGTTTTTGACAGAAGCGGTCGTCATGCAAACACCTCCGCGATCTCGTCGATGGCGCGGCGCACATTGTCCAGGCTGGTGCGGCCCATCTCGATGGAAACAAAGCCCCGGTAGCCCACGGCTTTCAGCATGGCGGCCAGCTCGGCGTGCTCAGGGCGGCGGCGGACCGGCGCCAGGCCCGGTTCGCTGATGTGCACATGGCTGACCAGGTCCAGGTCGGCGATAAAATCCCGCAGCCGCTCGCCGTTGGCCAAAACGGTGGACAGGTCCAGGTTGACCGCCAGGCCGGGGCTGCCCAGCCGGCGCACCAGCGCGAAGGCGTCGGCGGTGCGGGTCAGGTAGTTGGTGTAGACGGGCGGGTTGGCCTCGACGGCCAGCACCACACCGTAGCGGGCGGCCAAAGTGCCCGCCTGCCGGAAGAACCGGTCCCCGGCGGCGGGGTCGTCGCCCTCGGCCAGGGTGCGGTTTTTGGGGCAGCCGAACACCAGGCTGGGGCAGTTGAGCGCGTGGGCGAACTGATACGCCCCGGCGGTGTAGTCCAGCAGCCGCTCGGCCTCGCCGGCGTTAAAGATGCTGCCCTGCTGCCCGTACCAGATGCTCTGGATGCTGGGCACCGCAAAGCCCCATTTGTTTTTCAGGTAGCCGCCGAACAGCGCGGCGGAAGAAAGCTGGTCGTAGGGGTCCTGCGGGAAAACGCGGGTGGGGGCCAACTCCAGCCCCGCAAAGCCGTGGGCCTGCATCTCGGCGTAGACGGCCTCGTCGTCGGCTTTGTCCCAGGCGATGTTACTGATGCTCAGCCGGATGGGATTCGCAGTATCCGCCATGTCAGTCCCTCCATTCCCGCATAAAGCGGCAGATGTCGTCAAGCTCCTGCTCCGCCGTGCAGAGATAGCCGTCCGCACCGCCCAGCAGCCCGGCGTGCAGGCTGCGCAGGTCGTAGTCGAAGGGCGGCTTCGCCAGCTCGTTGACCCAATCGGTTTTTCCGGTGACGGCGGCGTAGACCGCCGCGGCCGAAACCGGCGGCGGGGTCAGATTCAGGCAGGTCAGGCCCTGCGCCAGCGCGGTCTCGATGTCCCGCCACAGCCGCCGCAGATCGTAGAACTGGTAGCGGCTGCGGCTGTCGGTAAAGGCCAGGGCGTTGAAGTCATTGCCGGCAAAAAACGCCCGCAGCGCCGCCGGGTCGGCCCGGCCGTTTTGCTTGTAAAAGCCGTTTTCCGCCAGGGTGTAGCCGGCGCGCACCAGCGTGCTTTTTTCCGCCAGCTCGGCGTATTTGTCCGGGCGCAGCATGGCGGGGGTGATGGTGTGCAGATCAAACAGAAAGTTCTTTTTCAGACCCAGCCCGTACAGCGCCGGCAGCCGGACGATCAGCGCGCCGGGGAAATCCTGCCGCACCCACAGCTCCAGCATACGGCGGTTGCGGCCGTAGGCGGGCAGGGCGGGGTCAGTCGGGTCGGGGGCGTCGGCCTCGGTTTTGCCGCGGCTGTCCGGGTAGACGGCAATGGAGGAGATCAGCACCAGTTTTTTGGGCGCGATTTTGCGCAGGTTCTCCCGCGCGGCGCGCATCACGGCCAGGTCGGCCTCCGGGTCGGCGTTTGCCAGAAACATGGCCGCCGGCACCCCGGCGTAAACGCACAGATCCGGCGATGTGCCGTAACTCTCTGCAATGTCGCTGGAATGGCGGGCGGCGGCAAAGGCGTGCTTTGCCAGCAGGTTGCCCCCCACAAAACCGGTGGAGCCGACAAGAAGATCCTGGATGGGCATGGGGCGTTCCCCTTTCTGTACATTTCGCGGCGCCGGCAGGCCGCCCGGAGCGGCCGCGCAGGCGCACACTGTCTCATGGTATTTATTATACTTGGTACATCTGTAAAAAGCAATCTGCCGCCCGTCAGCCCCCGGTAAAATGCCGGCAAAAAAGTCCATGTATTATTATGCAGCAACCGGCCGGCGATTGTCATTAGACAATTCGTTCAATTTTGTTGAAACGGGTAAAAGGCTTTTCCCTGTGCGGAAAGTTGCACTTTTTATTGTACGGTGCTAGAATGTACGCAGTTATCCGCCCCCAGTGGACCACAAAATGGCAAAAGAGAGGAATTTTTTATGCAGCACCATTCCCTGCGCGAAGCGGTGAAATTTTGGAGAAAGAGCCCACTGCTGATGGTGATTCTGATGGTCGAGCTGGCCCTGTTTGTCTCTGCCGTATGGGCAGCCGCACAACCACCGGTCAGCTATACCTTCACGCCGGAACAGCTGGAACCCATTGCCAGCGAGGACGTAACTTTGAGCTATGACGAAAACGGGTATTACGGCGTAACATACGACATTGACGGACAGGACATTTTGCAAACGCCGGAGCTGACACTGGTTCCCGGCAATTATGAGGCAGATGTGATATACAGCTACAGTCCCACCCGCACGGTGGAAGGGCGCATCCACCATTCCAACGTACAGCTGGTGGATGCGGCAAACGAGCTTTCCGTTGCGGAGGGAGCCCTGGTGCTGGACGAGAACCGCACTGAGCAAACCGTGCTGATGAGCGTTTATCAGCCAACCGACACCGCGCGGGTGATATTCCACAATGACGGTGGTAAGTACACGGTAGGCGGCATCACGTTGACTCAGGACATGGGGTATGCCGCCCTGTGCGCCCTGTGGGTGCTGGTCTGCTGCCTGGCGGTAGACGGGGTATTGCTGTGTATTCTGCCAGCCAGCCCGTTTTACCGCGGGGGCGGTCCGGCGGCAGCGTTTATAATTTTAGGCTGTGCAGTGATATTTGCCAGCGCCCCCTTGATGATGGAAGGGGTCGACCTACGCGGTGCAGACAGCGTATACCATCTGGAACGTATTGAGGGCATTGCGCAGGGCCTGAGGGACGGCCAGTTCCCGGTGCGCCTGAACTCTGCCGCAAAAAGCGGCTATGGGTATGCCAACTCTCTGTTTTACGGGGAACTGTTTTTGTACATTCCAGCAATCCTGCGCCTGCTGAATGTAAGCATCCAGGATGCCTATAAGATATATGCCATTGGCATCCAAATCGCTACGGCCGCCATTGCATATTTCAGCTTTAAGCCTATCTTTGGCCGCAAATTGGCTGTTGCAGGCAGCGTAATCTATTTGCTTGTCCCATACCGGCTGCATCGCATGTATGATCCCATGGCGGTTGGTGAGTATACCGGCATGGCATTTCTGCCTGCAATCGTCCTTGCACTGTGGTTACTGTATCACGGCGAACCAAACAAGACGAATTGCCGCAAGGCAATGCTGATACTGGTCTTGGCGTACAGCGCAATCTTGCAATGTCACATGATCACACTGGAGCTTTCGGTGCTGGTAGCAGCGTTGATCTGCCTGATTTTCTGGCGAAAGACCTTCCACAAGCCAATCCTGTTCACTTGGCTGAAGGCAGCCGGTTTAGCGGTAGCTTTGAATATGTGGTTTCTTTTCCCGTTTGTCACATCCATGTTCACTGGCAGTTACAGCCGCGTTTCCACAATCAACATTCAAGGAAGTGGTATTTCGCTGGCCGGACTGATGTACAACAACAATGAATTCGGTGTAGGCATACCACTGTTGCTATGTGGCTGCATCGCCGCCTGCATTTTGGTTGGTGTCAAAAAGCTTTCCCCTCTCTGGCGCAAGGCAGGGCAGCTGTCTCTGGTACTCGGCGCAGTATGTGTGTTCCTGACAACAAAAATATTTCCCTGGAATGCACTCAGCAATATCCCGGTTCTTGGTCGGGTGCTGCAGGTGATCCAGTTTCCATGGCGGTATTCTACCATCGCGGCGCTTGCATTGATTTTTGCACTGCTGTGCGCGGTTATGGGGCTGCTGGAGCTTTCACATCAGGATTTGGCGCATGTAGCACTCTGCTTGTGTGTCAGTGCGGTGGTTGTCAGCACAACCTTGTACTGGAACGAGTATATTCCTTTGATAGACGAGACCAAAGGTCTGATCGATACCTCGCAGATTGCCTACGAGCACAATTATAATGTCAATAACAATATGCGGCTCGATCTGGATAATCTGTATATTCCCAAGGAGGCAACGGAGACTAATGACGGTTTTGTCTACAACGAAATTGTCACCAGCGTCAACTTGGGGGATTTCACCCGCGAAAACGGTGTAACCAGCGTAGAATATTCGGAATATCTGGGCCAGGACGGCCATATTGAGTTCCCGCTTTTGTATTATCCCGGTTACAAACTCATTAAGGGCACCGGCAGCATTTTCAAAACCGCCAACGGCATGGTTGGCGTTCTGGTACCCGCCAACAGTGAAGGAACGATCTCGGTCGCTTTCCGGGAGCCTCTGCGCTGGCGTCTGGCCGACCTGGTCAGTCTTACCACCGTTGCAGCTTTGGCAGGCAGCGCCGTTGTGTACCGGTTCCGCCGCAAAAAGCGTGCTTTCTCAGGCTGATGTTCCCCGTTCCGCCGGATTCCAAATCCGTTTTCGTTTTGACGGTTGCCGGCACCA
>ERZ1643249.344-NODE-344-length-56014-cov-5.411980_pt1 | contig 56014 bp, 71 predicted proteins | sample MGYA00579263_ERZ1643249 | MGnify/ENA primary metagenome ERZ1643249 (study PRJEB29033, sample SAMEA4952264) | chicken gut metagenome | biome: Broiler Chicken; feature: Gastrointestinal Tract; material: Caecum | place: Ireland | collected 2018 | study: Broiler...
CAACAAAATTTTAGGCACTGCCATTCTGTATCAATACCCCCTCTTTTTTAAAATCATATCCACAAATTGCGCAAAGATTTTCAAGAAGTATTTCCTCCGTCGCCCCCTCGCACAGAAGAATTTTTTTAACGGGGTAGAGCAGCGATTCATCGTATCTCAGTTTGTGCGGGTCAGTCTTTTTTGCCAGCAGTCTTTGAATTTGCTTCAGGTTGATTTTTAAATCCGGCTCGTCTTTTATTATTTCAAATGCAGCTTCAAGATTCAGACCTGCACGGAGATATTTTTTTGAAAGAGGATTCGGGTAAAACAGGCGTTCTTCTTCCTGCATGATATAGTTGTTAAGGAAATTGTCAAAACCGGTATGGATTTTTTGAACGCTTTGATTGAAAATTTGCACGGCGAGGCTGATTTTTTCGTCAATATCAATACGGGAAATATTAACTTCCTGCGCGTTTTCCCTTATTAAAAATTTATTTATAATGTCGCTAAATACGCGCTCATATCTCTCATATGCGGGTTTGAGGCGAAACAACCTGTCTAAGATAACTTTTATATAGGATTCGGGAATGTTTTTAAATTTCATAAATTGTTAACTTTTTCAACTTTACTTTATAAAAAAATACCAAAAAAAGCAATTTTTATCTTTGTTTCGGTTTAAAATAGATATGGGAAGAATAGTGTATGGTACAACAGTTCAGCTCGGCTAATTTCTACAAAAATACAAATAATGATAATCCCGTAAGCAAAATTAAAAGCGCTGCGATACAGGGCGGTGCAAATAATGCGCAGGCAAAAAATACCTGTGTATACGGTAAAGACAGCCTGCTGCCTTACAATCTTGCAAATATTGTGCCGGTAAGGACGCAGCTTGAAACACCCGGAGAAAAACAAATGTATTCAGAAATTTTATCCGCCCTGAATTCTTCTCAATACAGTATCTCGGCCCAGGACGGCGTTTCGATTGCAAAAAAACTGGATGGGCTCTTAAAGAGCGGAAAGCTTTTGAGTTCCTCATCAAATGACAGCTCCACAACTCTTAAAAATCTTTATGATATTTTAAAAACGCCGAGATGTTTAAATTTTGACAATTCTAAAATTCTGGCGCAAACTATTGATGCTCTTTATAATCCCGCAGTTATTACCCAGAACTTCGGCGATATACCAAATAACGTGAAAGACGGTATTTTAAAAGGCAGTAAAATAGCACAGGATGTAAAAGCTAACCCGTCGCTTATGGACGTCGAAGGCTCGGGTACCTGTGTTGCGGCAAGTGTTGAGTTTCATATGGCAAATAAGCACCCTGCCGAATTTGCGCGCTGGGTTTCCGGATTAACTTCGCAAAAACGGGAAGTTGAGCAAAAAGTGCGTCTTGACGCATTGTCGGAAAATATTCTTGACGCGGTCACTTTCCTTGATATCTTTGAGGCAAAACAGAAAGATTTTAATTTTGAGTATACAACCCTTTCTCTAAAGCCTGATGATGCGGCATATATAAGGGCGCAGGTGCAAAATGAGCACTGGGATAAGGGTGAGAGAACGATTCTTGACGCTCTTATGCAATCAACACTAATGCAGCTTGGCTCTCAGGGAAGCTATGACTCTCTGACCGACATAAGAGGCGGAAAATTTTCCTCAAATCCCCAGGGGCTTGTAGAAACAGAGAAGACCTTTATTGAGTCGGTTGTTGAAAATAATGAAAAACTTTCCATAAGATATCAAAAAGTTGACGATAATCAAAATCTAATCGGCTGGGAGTGCGACTTTGACAAAATTCAAAAACACATAATCGACACTTTAAATACGGGTGAAGACGTTATTATAGGCTATGTTTTGACAAACGAAACAAGCGGCAAAACAAAAGAAGCAGGTTACGTAAATACGCCAGATAATGCGCCGAATAAAATTATAAACGGACATGAGGTAACGATTGTAGATTATAAAACCGATAAAAACGGCAAAATAACTTTTGTCTGCAACGACACGGATGATGACGAGTCAAAACTTGTTGAATACAGCGCAGATTTTCTTATTCCCAAAATCCACCATGCTGCATATCCTGTGTGCATTGTGGAAGATGATTTAAAACTTATTGAAGCTCAGCAAAATGCCGCATAATTCTTGTATTTAAAAAAGGCGGCACCCAGATTCGAACTGGGGGTGAAAGCTTTGCAGGCTCCTGCCTTACCACTTGGCTATGCCGCCGGATATCAAAACTTTAACTTGTTTTATGTTAATAAAGACAAGTTGCGATGTCAAGGCTAATTTGTTAAAAACTATTAATAAATCGGTTGAAATTAAATATTTAGCCAATATAATATTATCACATAAGGTAGACTACAATGAGGTAAATTATGAAAAAAGACATACATCCCGATTACAAAAAAACAACAATAAAATGTGTTTGCGGTAATGAAATTGAAACAGGTTCCGTACAGGAAGACATCACGGTTGAAATCTGCAATGCCTGCCACCCGTTCTTTACCGGCAACCAAAAAATCTTAGACTCTGAAGGCAGGGTTGAAAGATTTAAAAAACGCTACGAAAAGAAAAATTAACTTTTTAAGGGCGGGCAAAATGCCTGCCCTATTTACAACGAGAGTCTGTCCGAGGGGGATTAATGCCAGATACTAAAATGAGCGTAAAGTTAATATCTAAGCCGCAAAATATTTTAAAAACGGTCTATACGGCGTGCAGAACATGTTATAGTGCGCTTTCGCCGGAGGAAATCAATGCTGCTGCGGACGATGAGGAAAAAATGCTGAAGCTTATTGAAAGAGTTATATCTTCGGGGCATTATTCCACTATAGAACATATACAGCTTTCTTTTGCAATATCGAATGTTTCGCGCGCCTGCACTCATCAGCTTGTAAGGCACAGACATATGTCGTTTTCGCAGAAGTCACAGCGTTATGTTAAAGAAAAAGGTGATTTTGACTATATCATCCCTCCTGAAATTGCTTCACAACCTGATTTAAAAGAAAAATTTGAAAAGCACATGCATGAGGTTGCGCTTCTTTATCAGGAATTTGTAAACCACGGCGTTAAAGCGGAAGATGCGCGTTCTGTTTTGCCTAATGCAGCCGCAAGCTCCATGGTTGCAAGTTTAAATTTGCGGGAACTTATCCACCTTGCCAATTTAAGACTCTGCACGCGTGCACAGCTTGAAATACGCACGCTTATAAAGAAAATGTGTGATGAAGTGATAAAAGAGGAACCCTGGCTCAAGGCTCATTTTGTACCCAAGTGTGAACGCCTCGGGTACTGCGACGAAGACAAATCTTGCGGAAGGATGCCACAGCGATGAATGACATGCTTGATAAAATTAAAAAAATTGAAGAAAAATATAAAGAACTCGGTATAACGCTTTCAGATCCTGATGTAATTGCCGATTACAACAAGTTCCGCGACCTTTCAAAGCAAAGAAAGGCAATGGAAGAAACTGTTGAAACATATAATGCATACAAAGATGCACAGGAGGCAATTGACGAAGCCAAAGAAATGCTCCATGGCGAAAAAGACCAGACCATGAGAGAATTTTTAAATAATGAAATTGCTGCAAATGAAGAAAAAATTATCCAATATGAAGAAAAAATGAAAGTACTCCTTCTTCCTAAAGACCCTATGGATGATAAGGACATTATGCTTGAAATCAGGGGCGGTGCAGGCGGGGATGAAGCAAATATTTTCGCGGGCGACCTTATGAGAATGTATATGAAATATGCCTCTTCAAAGGGCTGGCAGACAAAGATTTTATCTGTTAATGAATGCGAAGCGGGAGGTGTGTCTGAAGTTGTTATTTCAATTAAGGGCGGAGAAAACATTTATTCCCAGCTAAAGTACGAATCAGGCGTACACAGGGTGCAAAGGGTTCCGCAAACGGAATCTCAGGGCAGGGTTCATACATCAACGGCAACGGTTGCAGTTATGCCCGAGGTTGATGATGTTGAGGTTGAACTCAATCCTTCTGATTTGGAAATTTCCACAGCGCGCTCGGGCGGTGCAGGCGGGCAAAATGTAAACAAAGTTGAAACAGCTGTCCGTGTCGTACACAAACCCACCGGTTTAATGGTCTTTTGTACCGAAGAGCGCTCCCAGCTGCAAAACAAAGAGCGTGCCCTGCAGATTATTAAAGCAAAACTTTACGATATGGAAGTTCAAAAACAAATGCAGGAAGTTACAGACCTTCGCCGTTCTCAGGTCGGAACAGGCGACAGATCCGAGCGTATCCGCACTTATAATTTTCCCCAGGGGCGCCTTACCGATCATAGAATAGGGCAGAACCTGAATGTTTGGACGGTAATTGAGGGCGAACTTGACGAACTTATAAATTTGCTGATTCAGTATGACCAGAAGCTCAAGCTTGAAAAACTTGCCGAGGCTTAGTGTCTTTTGTGCTGTTGTTCCGGCAAGGCGTCACTTTTTTGTCGCTTTCGCAATAATATTTAAATATTTTCGTGCTGTGCGTGATATTTTTTTGCGCACCCGCAGTTTTTGTATTGTGCATATTTCACCTGTTTTTTTATTTACTTTAAAATAAAAATTTTTACATTGAGCCTGTTATTTCAGGCATGGTATAATCTTTTTAATATGAAGGATTTAAAGTTAATAATAATTGCCGTTTGTATTTTTATTTTGGCTGTTGTTTTGATGTTTTATGCTGCCGGCAAGAGTAATACAAAACGGGCATACGGTCTTTACAGGCAGGGACTTGGGTTTTATGCTCAAAAAGATTATCATAACGCCTATTATAATTTTTCAAAAATTTCACGCTTTTCAAAGCTATACCATATTGCACTTTTAAAACAGGGACAGTGCGCGCTCAACGTCGGTGACAAAAAGAGCGCGTATTCAAAATTCAAACACCTTGGCAATATTTCGCATGATGTACACCTTGCCCCTTACGCCCTCTATAACGCGGCTTTAATAAATATGGAGCATAAGAAATACTCTCATGCATACAGGAAATTTAAAACGATTTACAAAAAATATCCTGATAGCGATTTTAAAAAAGCTTCGGCGTATCAGCTGGGAGTTTTGTGCAAAGATAAAAAACCGCATGCCGCAAAAGATTTTTTTATGGAATATATTGAATATGCTCCATACGGACGTTATGCAAAGGCTGCTGCACAAAATATGCTTGAGTCGGGTCTTGTTTTAAATGATGAGGAAAAATACAATATAGCAAATGCTCTTTACTATTCTTTTGAATACAATGAAGCTCTAAAGTATGCCGGAATGTCAAATACGGCGGCTGCCGCCGCACTGTGTGCAAAAATACATGAACATTCAGGCAGTATTCGCAAGGCTCTTTCTTATTATTTAAAAGCTCTTGCCATTTGCGATGAAACACTTGAACCCGAGGAGATTTCATCTATTATCGGGCGTTATCTGGCACTTTCAAAAGAACCGAAAAAGGATACCTGTGCTTTCCTTTTAAAACAAACAAAGAAAACTGCCGCATACCCTGCGGTTTTGTATACGTATGCAAATTGCCTTACAAAGCTCAGCGCCATAAAGTGCTATCAAGCTGTTTATTCAAAGTACCCTGCTTCTTACTGGGCGCCTGAGTCGCTCAGGAATGTTATTATGTATAGTTATGAAACAGGCTACTCAAAAAAAGCAAAACGGCTGGCGCAAGATTATCTCGGAAAATATAAAAATACAAAATCCGCTCCTGCGGTAAAATTCTGGTACGGAAAAATTTTATCGGAAGAGAAAAAAACTGCCGAAGCCGGGCGCGTTTTTAAAGAACTTATCAGCGAGTCGCCTGACAGTTATTACGCTTATATAGCTTATAACCTGCTCTGCGGCAGGCAAACTCCTTTAAACAGCGTTAATTTGGGGAAAATACCCAAAGGCGGCAATTTTTCAAAAAACGATTTAAAACAAATTTTTAATAACGATAAAACCCTGGTAACGCTTGCATATCTTGGTGATATTGAAGCGCTTGAAGAGCTTCGTGTGCATGATGATTTTGCCGCAAGTTATATAGCATACAAAAAAAATAATTTCCCGTATGCGATTTATTATGCCAATAAAGGCTTTGAAAAGTTAAAGGTAAAACCGGCGCACAGCGATGCAAGATACAAGCTTTTATATCCGCTTGCATATACTGATAAAATTAATAACAGCTCAATAAAATTTGCTCAAAATCCTTATCTTATGCTGGCTCTGGTTCGAGAAGAAAGCGGATTTAACCCGGAGGCATTAAGTCCTGCGGGCGCTTCCGGATTAATGCAACTTATGCCGCAGACAGCATCTTCTCTTGGCTTTGGCAGTGTGAGTGTACAAGATTTATTTAATCCCGATTTAAATATCAAGCTCGGAATCAAATATTTTTCCGATCTTAAAAATATGTTTAATCGGACAGAAATGCTTGCCGTGCTCTCTTATAACGGCGGGCCGTATAATGTTCAAATGTGGACTTCTGACCTTGAACATAAAAGTTTTGATGAATTTGTGGAGGATATTCCATATCTTGAAACCCAGAATTACATTAAAAAAGTTTTCGGCAGTTACTGGAACTATGTGAGAATTTACGGCAAAAATTAAAAGCCGCTTCAAACGAAGCGGCCTAAACATTTTTTGTGCTTATTTACCTGATGTTTAAAACAGTGCAGGTTTTTTTACAGGTGCTGCACCCGGGATAGATTCCCAGTTTGCCGCCATTATTTTCTTAAACGATTTTAAAGCCGTATCTTCAAGTTCGCCCAATTCTTCAGCCTGCATGATTAATTCACGCAAAGGAAGAAGTGCTCTTTGATCTCTCAGGACACCCAGCGCTGCTGCAGCACCCGCACGAACCAAATCGTTTTCCTGTGTATTTTTCATAACTTCAATTAAAGCGGGGACGGCTTTTGTGTCATTTAATTTGCCAAGAGAAGTCACCGCGTAAATTCTGACGTTAACCCATTCGTCTTTGAGCATTTCTATGATTTTGTCTACGGCTTTTTTGTTGCCGATTTCACCAAGTGCTCTTGTTGCATCACATCTTACGTTAACTTTTTCATGATCCAGAGATTCAATTAAAGCATCTGTTGCAACATCACCTATTTCAATTAAAGCATCTGTTGCTGTAATGCAAACCTGCGGGTTTTCATCATTAAGGGCTTCAACAAGCGGCTCAACAACGATTTTACCGCCAAGGCGTCCAAGCGCTCTTGCTGCGCGAACGCGTACATCAACGTTTCTGTCTTCTCTTAAAGATTCAATGAGAGGGACGGTGGCTGTAGTGTCGCCTAACTCGCCCAGCGCCCTTGCTGCATAAAGGCGTACGGAGCCGTTTTTGTCATTTTTTAAGACATCAATAAGGGGTTTAACCGCATTAAAATCGCCCATCTCGCCGAGGACTCTTGCGGCATTATAGCGCACTTTTTCGGAGTTGCTGGCTTTAAGGTCTTTAATCAACTCTTCAAAAGACTTTTTCGCCTGTTTTTTTCTATTGTTCACACTAATTGTCATTGCTTCCTCCAATAGACATTCTCTTCACACAAGATTTTATTAACCTTCAATTAATTAAAAACTTATTTCAAGAGAATATTTACCTTTTTGCTACTACCTTTAACTTATATTTTACATTTTTTAACATTAAACAATAATTTTTTAATGGTAAAAAGAACACTTTATGTTATTAATATAACATTTTTTTTTGACTTTGTCTTAGTTTATTTATATTAGTTAACAATTTATAATATATGTTTTTGTAAAGATAGGTAATAAACAAAAATATCAATAAAAATTTTCTTTACAAAAGTTTACACGTTTTATTAGCACATGTTTTTATTTTGGTGTATTGTATACATGCTGGAATTGCGTGTTGAATTGAAATTTTAATAAGTTGTTAGGTGACATAAAGGAGAAGAAATTGTTAGTTAGAGCGATTAATACCAATCTTTACAAAAACAACGGTTATGTAAATTCGCTGAATTTTACTGCCGCAAAACAAAAAAAATCCCAGCCTCAGACAAATCCTTACGGCACGACTTTTGATGAAGAGCGCGCAGGAGAGGATATTAAAAAAGCGCTTGAAGTTTTGGGCAACAAAAAGCTCGAACTTATTATTCATAATGCAAGCGCTCCGAGCGAAGCCGGCAAGGATGTCGGTGTCGGTTCTCTCTACAGTGAATCTTCAAAAGATATCCTGATTCCTTTTCTCGAAAAATACGGTTTTTCCGGGGTGCAGGTTGACCCCGAGGGCATGCGACCCGAGCATGACGCTTCTCCTTATGTTTCAAATTCTTTTGTTTACAATCCTTTGATTATAGACCTTGAGGATTTAACCAGACCTGAAAACGGCGCAATAATTGATAAAAACGTATATAAATCAATAGTAAGACTTAATCCCGCAAAAGGCTCTGAGCGCGGCGACTACGAGCACGCGCGCGACAGTTTTGATTTGGGTATCACAAATGCCTGGAAAAATTTTAAGGCAAAATCTGCAAATATTGACTCTATTTCTGACCCGGTAGAGCGTGATGCAATTGCACAGCTTTCTGACGAGTACGAATCTTACCGTGAAGAAAACGGTGAAATGTTAGAGCCGTATGCAATATATTCTATTCTGTCGGAAAAATTTAATAATGATTACTATAAAAATTGGCCTCAGGATGTGCAAAATTTATACAACCCTGAAAATACCGGCCTTATTGCACAAATTAAATCTCAGCATCAGGATGATATAGATAAATTTATATTTACCGACCTTCTTGCAAAAAATGCCCGCGAAAAGGGTATAGAAGCTTTTGAAGAGGCCGGTATCCAGACAGAAGGCGACAATCCGGTTGCTTTTTCAAATCAGGAGGTATGGGCTCACCCCGGAGCATTTTTAAAAGACTATAAAATGGGCTGTCCTCCCGACAATGATAATCCTGATGGTCAAGCATGGGGCTTTGCGGTTTTAAATCCCGCAAAACTCTTTAATTCGGACGGAACACTGGGCGAGGCTGGACAGCTTCTTTATGACAAATGTGAAAAGCTTGCAAGAGATAATCAGGGCGGTATAAGAATTGATCATATTGTTGGTCTTATTGACCCTTATGTGTATAAGAATTCTCCTGTAGATAACAGTGCGGGCAGACTTTTTTCATCACCTCATAATCCTGATTTAAAACAGTTTGCAATTCCGGTTAATAAGCCTGACAGTGCAAAGAAATTCGGTGCAATACTTGAAGATATTGTCCTTCCAGCCTGTGAAGAAGCCGGACTTACAAAAGATGATATTATATGTGAAAACCTCGGTGCAATACCCGACCATGCGTGTGCAGCATTTGAAAGACTGGGACTTGGCGGCATGATTGTGACACAGTATCACAACGGTATGTCTGCAAGGCCTTCCGACACCATAATGCTTGGCTCGCATGATACGCTTCCTTTTGTAACTTATGTGAATAATCTCTACGGCAGACACGGGCAGGATGCTTTTAACCATGCGCTCTGGCCCGCGGTTGAAAATTCTCTGCCCAGAAATGCTACACATGATGAAAAACAAGAAGAATTTGATAAATACAGATTTGATATGAACAGGCACCAGCCGGAAGTAAACAAGCAGGCCTTTAAAGAAAAGAAATTCACAGAGCTTTTTACCAGCCCGGCGCAGCGTGTTCAGATTTTCTGGACAGATCTTCTGGGTATGGAGCAAAGATATAACACGCCCGGAACTTCAAGCGGCAACTGGTCATTAAGATTGAGTTCGGATTTTGAAAAGCAGTTTGACCCTTCTATGCTTATTCAGGCCCTCTCTGACGCTCTTAAAGCTCAGGACGCTAAAACAGTCAAAGAAAATCAACAGCTAATAGACTCTCTTGATGCAAACGCCCGGGCTGCAAGAAATGAGAATGGCAGCACACTTAATGTAAGGGTGTAACGCTTAAAAAATAAGGCAAAATTCCCGCAGTTTTGTTACAATGCGGGAATTTTTATGCTTGCGGATTAAAGTTTATAAAAACAGAACAGTCCTTTTGTTTTTCAAAAGGACTGTTTATTTGCTATGTGATAAATTTCGCTCTTTTTGTGTTATTCGGTCATATTGTATATTGCATCTGATGCAGCTTTATCTATGTCTTTTATGCTATGCTCTGCTGCATTTAAAATTTTCGCCGTATCTGTGCTGAATTCACCTTTATTGAATTGCTTATTGTATGCATTTTTAGAATCTTTTAAAATTTGTGATGCAAATTTTGCTTCTTCTCTTGTCTGAAACATTGTATCAATATTGTTTTCAAATTCTTTTTTCTCTTTGTTTGCAAGACCTATTCCAAGCCCCACCGCTGCAAGAATGCTTGATATAAATATAATGCCTCTGGAATTTCTGCTCAATGTGCCGGTGAGTTTGGGGTGTTTTGCCGCAAATGCGCTGAGAGGTTCGCCTATATGTTTTTTTATAGATTTTACAAAACCGTTGGTGCTGAAATTTTTATCAAACTCTGCAGCTTTTTTGCTAAGCGACGCCATTTTATCCGGCATTTTTTACCAAGTGCGCCGATACCTTTTTGCAGTAATTTTGTTGCTCCCGCATACAATGCCATGCCGCCCGCTATTGTTCCGGCAATCGAGATTCCCGCTTTTGCGGTTTCGTTATCGGTTTTTTTGGCTGCTTTATCGGAGACTTTGCCTGCAATGTCAAAGGATTTTATAAAAATAAGCCATGAAGCAAGACTTAAGACTCCTGCGGCCAGTTTTGCAGACGGAGGAGCATTTTTTATTACATCGCCGGCTTTAATTTTTGTTTTTGCCATATCATTAAGCACAAAGGCGCCCACGGTAGCAGGAAATACAAGACGCGAAACCTTTGCCGTCAAAGATTTGTCGGTATCTCTTTTTGCTTTTTTTGCACTTGCGGCAATAATTTCGCCATCTGATATTTTAGCTGCAGAATTGATTTTTCTTATCGTGTTTTTTGTATCATCGCTGTAATAAGGTATCTTTACCAGATTTACGCGCGTATCCATACTTAACCTTCTTTCACGATTGTTTGCAAAAAGCAAATTTTCATATATTATATTGTAATATGATAAGTACAATAAATGCAATTAGTTGCGTTATTATCAGGTATATGGCATAAAATTTTACAAAACTAAACAAAAGGGGAAGGCAGTTGAACTATATTAAAATTGTTGATGTTACAAACAGGGATGGTGTACAAACTTCAAGGCTCGGTCTTGCTAAACTTCAAAAAACAATTATAAATATCATGTTAAATGAGATGGGAATTAATCAATCCGAGTTTGGTTTTCCTACAACGGAACACGAAATTAATTATCTTAACGGCAATTTGCAGCTCGTGGAACGCGGTTTGATTAATAAAACAAAGCTCTCGGGCTGGATGAGGGCAATTGCTTCCGATGTTAAAAAAGCCTTTAAAAATGTTCCCAAGCTCCAGTATATTAACCTTTCCCAATCTACCTCGGAGCAGATGATCAGGGGAAAATATCAGGGCAAAAAAAATAAAAAAGATATTTTAAATCAGACTTGCGACGCCATTAATGAAGCAATTGCGCAGGGTGCAAAAATAATCGGGGTCAATGCGGAAGACGCTTCACGCAGCGATCTGGAGTATTTAATTGAGTATGCAAAAGAATGTAAACGCTATGGCGCGGCGCGCTTTAGATACTGTGATACCCTGGGGTATGACGACCCGCAGACTGCGTATGAAAGAATATTTCAAATTGCAAAAGAAGCGCAGATGGATGTTGAAATGCATTTTCATAACGATTTAGGTATGGCGACCGCATGTTCGGTTATGGGTGCAAAGGCGGCAATTGACGCAGGAGTTGATGCTTGGATTAATACTGCGATAAACGGTATGGGTGAGCGTGCGGGTAATGCCGATTTGGTTTCATGTATCCTTGCAATAGAAAAATCAAGCGGTTTTAAGGGCAGATACAAACTTGACCCGCAGATTGACATTTCAAAAGCCTGGCGTCTTGCAAAATATACTTCTTACGCTTTTGGTGTGCCGATTCCCATGAATCAGGTCGCGGTAGGGGACAATGCCTTTGCACATGAAAGCGGAATTCATGCCGATGGCGCCCTTAAAGACAGACGCAACTATGAACTTTATGATTATGAAGAACTCGGCAAGGGTGAACCCGAAATTATTGAAACCGGCAGAATGATTACCGTAGGCGAATACTCGGGAATTAAGGGTTTTAGAAATGTTTACCAGAATCTGGAACTTGAATTTAATGACGAGGATGAAGCAAGGAATATTCTTGAACTTGTTCGCTATGCAAACGTTCACACTCAAAAACCTCTGACTGACAGCGAGTTGAAATTTATTTATTATTATCCCAATATTGCGGCAAAAATTATGACTGTTGAACCCTACTACAAGCCTCACGGCGCTCTTAAGGAAAGAATTGAAAAAGTCGACAATGTTGTTGAAGGTTCAAAGATAGTTTAGTATGGATATTGCTGATAAAAAAGTTTATATAGAAACACTCGGCTGCCAGATGAACAAGTCAGACACCGAAAGGATTCTGGGTATTCTTTCGCACTTCGGATACAGCCCCTGCAAGGATGAAAATGAAGCTGACCTGTGCATTGTAAACACCTGTTCAATCAGGCAATTGTCAGAGGATAAAGCATACTCAAAGCTTGGCGTGTGGGGTAAAATGAAAAAAGAAAAACCCCTTAAGGTCGGTATATGCGGATGTGTTGCGCAACAGGAAAAAGAGAAGCTTTTAAAGCGTTTTCCGTATGTAGATTTGGTTTTTGGAACACAAAATATATATGAACTTCCTGCACTCATTCAAAAGGAAGGCAGAGTGTGTGCAGTTAGGGAAAAGCCTGTAGGAGAGGCGGATTTTAACATAACTCGTGCCCAAAATCTCAATGCCTGGCTGCCTATTATTGAAGGCTGTAATAATTTTTGTTCATATTGCGTTGTTCCCTATACAAGAGGACGGGAGCGCTCGCGCGAAGTTGAAATAATTTTAAATGAAGCAAGAAATATATTAAAACAAGGGTTTAGGGAAATTACGCTTCTTGGGCAGAATGTGGACAGTTACGGAAAAGACCTTCCCGATAAGCCTTCTTTAGCTTTTCTTTTGCGCGAACTTGATGCACTTGAGGGTGAGTTCAGAATAAGATTTACGACTTCTTACCCTACTGATATAACCGATGAACTTATAGAAACGGTTAAAAATTCCGAAAAAATATGTGAATGTTTCCATATCCCCATGCAAAGCGGCTCAGACAGGATATTAAAGGCAATGAACCGCCGCTACGACAGAAACAGATACGCGCAAATTGTTAAAAAAATCCGCGACAATATTAAAAATGTGACCATAACCTCTGATTTTATAGCAGGATTCCCCGGGGAAACGGATGAGGATTTTGAAATGACACTCAGTGCGTTTGATGAGTTTGAACTTGATTACTCAAATACCGCAGCCTACTCGCCGCGTCCCAATACTCCTGCGGCAAAGATGACGGATAAGTTTCTGGATGAAGATGAAAAAAAACGCCGGCTTGCAATTTTAAATGAAAAGGTTAAAGAAATGTCGCTCAGGTCGAATCAAAAATATCTTGACTGCGAATTGGAAGTTTTGGTTGAGTCTTTTAAAAACGGAAAATTCGAAGGAAGAACAAGAAATAATAAGGTTGTCCATCTGACAGGCGAGGATATCTCAACAGGTGACTTTGTAAATGTAAGAATTACAAAAGCCTCTACCTGGTGTTTGTTTGGAGAAAAAATAAACTAATGCGCAAAAAATAATTTTTACGTGTTTTAACTGTTTGCGACAATACAATAAAAGGAATATGCATATGAAAGTAAACCCCTTAAATTCTGCTGCGAATTTTATACAAAGAAAAATTGAAACTAAAAAAGCTGCCGAAAAAGCGGTGGACAGCCTTCTTGATTTATATGGCAATAAAATTGATTCATTTGAAGTATTTACAAACAAAAAAGGCGTTGTTTCGGCACTCGGTTACTCCGGAGGTGATTTGTATACTCACGCGTACAGTATTTTGCCTGACGGAACACACATTCAAAAGGTTATAAGCAGGGAAAAGAAATCAAACAGCATTGTTAATAACTATATGACATTAATTAAGGATGCATTTAATCATTACAGCTTCAAAAACCGGACGGTAAAACATACGATAACTGCAAGCGTTCCGCAAGAAGCCGAATTTACGCTTAATCGAAAAATGTCTACCCTTATTGACGCGGCAGATATGTTTGGTAAAAAGTAAAAAATGAAACTTTATTAATGCAGGGTTAACGGTTGATTTTGACTGTTAACTCTTCTTTTGATTCTTCATAGCCGGCACGTCCCATAAGCGCATACGTGTAGTTTTTTGCCTGCTCTACTCCGGGCTGGTTAAAGGCATTTATATTGTATAATTCGCCTATAATTGCCGTCTGGACTTCAAGCATGTAAAACAGCTGTGCAAGGCTTCCTGCATTGATTTTCGGCAGTGTTATGGTTAGATTCGGGCGTTTAAAGTCTGTAAGTGCGACGGCAGTAGAGTCAGCCTCGGCATTTATGAGGTTGTTTATTGTATTTCCGCCTAAATACCCGATACCCGTATATTCAAATATTTTCGGTATTTCAAGTGTTGTATCAAATTCTCCTACGCGGATAAAAGTGATGATTTTGTCGTTTTTCCCTTCGTTATAAAGTTGAATCTGCGAGTGTTGATCGGTGGCACCAAGCGCCTTAATGGGTGTCGGGCCGATATTTACTTTGTTGCCGTCGCGGTCAACTTCCTTGCCAAGTGATTCCGCCCACAGCTGCACATACCAGTCGGCAACATATTTAAGTCTGCTTGAATATGGCATCATAACCGATATGTAATTGCCTTTTTGGGTATCCATAAGATAGTGTATAAGTGCATTCTGGGCGGCAATGTTTTTTCTTATGTCGGTATTTTTGAGCGTCAAATCCATTACTTTAACGCCTTCCATAATTTCATCTATATCAATACCCACAAGCGCCATAGGAACAAGCCCCACGGCAGAAAATACCGAAAATCTGCCGCCTACGTCATCCGGTACGACAAAAGTTTTATAGCCCTCTTCGTTTGCAATCTGCCTTAAAATTCCTGTTTGTTTATCAGTTGTTGCAACGATATTTTTTCTGTAGTCATCCCCCAGCAGATTTTGCATTCTGTCTTTTATTATCATAAACTGTGACATTGTTTCAGCTGTAGAGCCCGATTTTGTAATGACATTAACAAGTGTCCTTTTTAAATCAAGCATATTAAGAAGTGCATTTATCTGGTCGGGGTCAATGTTGTCTAAAAAGAAAATTCTCGGAAGACCGCCTCTTTCTTCTTTTGAAAGCATATTCCAGTACGGTTTTAAAAGCGCTTCGCACATTGCTATTGACCCCAGTGCGCTTCCGCCTATGCCAAGGACAAGCACATTGTCAAAACGCCCTTCTACCATTGCGGCGTACTCTTTAACATACCATACGGTTTCTTCATTGTACCCGAGATTCATCCACTGGAGCCATTGTCCGGGTTTATCTTTTCTTAAATTTAAATCAAGGATAATATCACTGATTTTCTTTTCGTACTGGTTAAACACTTCTTCAAGGTTAAGACCTCTGTCCTGCCCCAGAATATCAGCGCTTACGTTCCTGTAGTTGAATTCTATCATGTGTACTCCCTTGAAATTAAAATTAACGGCTTCTTTTATTTTATCCGCTGAGAAAGATATGTAAAGAGTTAAAATATTGCCTTGGCGTGCAATTTAAAAATACTGTTTTCCTGAAATCCTTTTTATATGAAAGATAATTTTTATCGAAATTTTAAAAAGAGTTTCGGCGAGGGCAGCTACAATGCAAACATCTATTGCGCTCTGATCGACTCTTATTTAAACTCTCTTAAGTGTAAGGGTACTTTTTGCGGCAAGCTTTCGGAATTCAAAAAAGTATTTTCTTATATACTCGGGGAATACAAAAAACTTCTAAAACAAAAAAATCAAAATGACGAAATTTTCTCGCAAATTTTACACGATATAAAAAGTCCCATGCTGGGGATAAAATTTGCACTTGAAGAGTCAAAAAGAAACAAGCTTGAAGACGAGATATATAAAATTAACTCGAGCGTATTAAATACGATTCAGGATTTTTTGCTTTTATATAGTTTTAAAAACGGGTTTTCCGAACTTGATTTTGAAAACTTCTCTTTATACGAAGCGGTAATATATGAAGTCGAACTTTACACTCCTCTTTTAAAACAGAAAAAAATACGGACGGATTTTCTGCAAGGTTGTTCACATCCTGATGTATATTCAAACAGAAGTGTATTTGCAAGGATAGTGTCAAATCTTATATCAAATGCCATTAAATATTCACCTCCGGGGGGTATAATATCGTTCTATATAAAGCAATGCGGCAAATTTGCATTTTTTGATATTACAAATAAATTACAGCCGCAGCATTTTGCGGACAAAGATAAAATGTTTGAAGAGTTTAATACGCAGGATAAAAGTACATCGTTCGGACTCGGGCTTTTTATATCAAAAAGACTTGCAAAAAGAATAAACTCTGCAATTAGCGTTAAAAAACACGGGGATGAAATAACCTTTGAGTTAAAAATGCCTAAAACTGGCTGTCGAGGTCATGAACAGTGATTTTGGCCGACATTTCGGCAATCACTCGTGAAATTTCAAAACCGCTTATCATAACTTCTAAAATAAGTTGTGAATTGATAAGTACGGTTTCTGTGTATTCCATTGAATCCATATCAAGAATGTCAAACTCGATAAAATCATCGCCTACATACTTGATTTTGCCGAATTCCGCATCTGTTGCCCATCTTAAAAATACTACGGCTTTTTCTAAAGCTTTTAATTTTTGAATCATCCTCATAATTACATGATATTATTATTTTTATGAATGTCAATTTCATAAATTGCGATTGTAACATTGTAAATTGCGGTCAAAAAAATATGGAGCTTGATCTTAAAATGCTCAATGACGCTATAGAAAACTTGCATAACCATGCATCTTTAAGATTTTACAACTGGTCGCCAAAATGCATAAGCCTGGGTAAAAACCAGCCTATGGAGCCTTTTTATAAAGAAAGCGGAATTGATATCGTAAGAAGGCCGACGGGCGGGCGCGCTCTTTTGCATGACAGGGAGCTAACGTATTGTTTTGTCTGTCCGCAAAAAGACGGTATGAGCGTAATGACTTCATATAAAGAAATCTCGGACGCTTTGATTCTGGGGTTTAGAAAGCTCGGCATAGAGCTTGATTACTCAGGTTCCCGCGGTGGTGATATGCGCTATTGCATGAATATTTCCTGCGGCGCGGATGTCAGTTATATGGGGCGAAAATTTATAGGTTCGGCGCAGTTTCGCTCCCGCGGCTATATTTTGCAGCATGGTTCAATTCTTTATGATTTAGATTTTGAGCTTATAGAGAAGATTTTTAAACAAAAACCAAAAAAAGACTCTATAGTAACATTAAATGAAATCAATCCGAATATATCGCAAAAGTCGCTTATTGAAGCGCTTAAGGAAGGTTTTTGTGAAAAATTTCAGGAGTCTTGACAGTTATTTTTGTTCAGGTTATATTGTTTGTTGCAGATAGGTTGGTCGCGTCTAAATGCTTATATGCTGCGACCCCTTAAAATAAGGAAGGACAAAAAATGTACGCAATAGTCGAAACAGGCGGCAAACAGTACAAACTGGAAGAAGGAAAATACACGGATATCGAGTTATTAGATGCCGAGGCTGATTCCAAAGTAGTGTTTGATAAAGTCGTAATGCTGGTAAACGGCAAGAAGTCAAAAGTGGGACAACCCTATGTAGAAAATGCAACCGTTGACGGCACAATCGTTAAGCACGATAAAGCAAAGAAAGTGATTGTTTATAAACAGCGTCCAAAAAAAGGATACAGAAAAAAACAAGGTCACAGACAACAATTTACAAGAGTAATGATTAACAAAATCAATACAAAAGCAGGTAAGACAAAAGCTGCTGAAACCGAAGGAGAAGAATAATGGCACATAAGAAGGGCGTAGGTTCATCTAAAAACGGACGCGACAGCGAAAGTAAGAGATTAGGCGTTAAAAAATACGCTAACGAAAATGTGCTTGCAGGTAACATCCTTGTCAGACAACGCGGCACAAAAATTCATCCCGGCGTAAACGTTGGCAGAGGTTCCGATGACACTCTGTTTGCAATGATAGACGGGGTGGTAAAGTTTGAACCCTACAGAAGAACAAGAAAACAAGTCAGCGTATACGCTGTAGAATAATTGAAAATTGAATAATGGATGGGGGCGTAGCTCACTTGACGAGGTTAACGAGTCAAAGCGGCTTGTCCGCAAAGTTAACCAGCTGAGCCCCTGTCGAAATTGAAAATTGAATAATGGATGGGGGCGTAGCTCACTTGACGAGGTTAACGAGTCAAAGCGGCTTGTCCGCAAAGTTAACCAGCTGAGCCCCTGTCGAAATTGAAAATTGAATAATGGATGGGGGCGTAGCTCAGCTGGTTAGAGTGCATGCCTGTCACGCATGAGGTCGCGGGTTCGATACCCGTCGTCCCCGCCATTTTTAATTTGACCCTTTTAGGGTCTTTTTTGTTAGCAAAATTAATACTTTCAGATGGTTCGTGTGTACTTTTTTGTCCGGTTTGATTTGTATGGATAGATAGATTATTTTGGTAAAGTTTGCTTTGTGTGGGAGTTTTCGGGTCGGAAAAATTAAGTTTACCCAAAAAATCAAACTGGAAAACCGGACAAATATTTTGACAAAACTGCTTTTTTAGAATTTAGCTGGGATTTTTATGCAATTAAAAAAGAAAACGGGGAGCAAATCCATACCCTGGGGTGTGAAACGCAGCTTCTTGTTTTGCGAAACAATGAGTGGAAAATTAGCACTATTCATTATTCTTAAGGGATAAATTCGTAAAAAGATAAGAGAAACAATTTTATGAAAAGCAAATTATATCTGTTTAGATTGATGTATTTTAACAGGTAGTTTCGGAATTTTGCACAGTTTAGGAATAATCGCTAAAACTCAAATATAATGGGCTTTTTAGCGGTCGGAAATACGCAAAAATAAAATTCCTAAACTGCCCGAAAAGTCCTTGAAGTGTCCGTTGGTGTCTAAACAAGGACAATTGTTCAAACCCGCATGTGGCGGGAATTTAACAGTGGTTTAGGATTTTTTACACAGTTTAGGAATTCATGTAAAGGACTTTTGAAAAATTCAGGTCGGAAATCTTTCAAAAAGGTCGGAAATTTCATGAATTGAAATTTATATATAAAGATCTTAAATTATTATCCGATGTTCTGCGCACTATTTTATTTATTACTATCGGATAATATTCTAACTTGTATTTTAGCGTATCATTCAGCCTGCTAAACACTTTCCCATTGTGCCGCCAATTAAATTCAGATAAACCTTCAAGAGGGAATTCATCATTAAAAAACTCCCTAATTGTTTGAATTCGATTATACCCATCAACAACAAAACATTCATTTTCATTTTTATTCGGTTCATAAATAAATAATTGCTGTACAAATAATCCAAAGAACAATGACTCTATAAAATTATTTTTTTGTTTTCTTGTCCATTTCCTTCTATCATTAAAATATTTATTTAACCGTTGATATTCAGGCAACAATAAATCTTTAGCCCATATATTCACCACTTTAATTCTGCATTCCTCTAATGCATCTTTCATATTTATAACTTTGCCCATAGTGTGATGTTAGCATAAAAATAATTGATACAAAGCAGATATACATTCATTCTTGGCAAGCTAATGCGAGCTTTAGAATGATGGATGCAAAACTCTAACATACAAGTAATCTTTGATTACGTAAGCATGTTAAGAGTTGTTGCCAAAGCTCGGAAAGGGTGTTCCAATTTATTGTCTTCAGAGCTAATGTGTGTACGATGAGAAACGAAGAATACATAGATATAAATAAAGTGGCGAAAGCCAAAGAATTAAAAAGCACACGCAGTATAAGAATTGCGATTCAAAAAGGTAAATACGAGGCTCGCGAGATAACGGTTTTCGGCGGTAAATCCTATGAGATTTTATACTCTTCACTTGAAGCTGAGATTCAGGAAAAACTTGAAGATGAGGAGATGAAATGCACCGCATTAGTCCCGGTTAATAATAAGCCCCAAGTACCTTCGTTTATGTCGGATAGAGCAAAAATGACAGCTTTAGCAAGAGTTGATGTAGTTAACGAACTAACAAAAGTCAGAAGTCAATACAAAACAAAGAAAGAGGCTGATGCAACATTTTTAGAATTATACAACTCAGGGCTTTTACTTCCTGTTGTATATAGATTTTTAGGAAGTATCTCGGTTGGCACTTTACACCGATGGTTATCAGTATATGAGGAAACAAACGATTACAGAGCTCTAATACCGGGTTACAAAGTAAGTAAGCAGAATGAATATAACTCCATTCTAAACGACGAAATGAAGCAAGTATTTTTAAAGTTTTTACTGCATCCGAATAAATTTAGTCTTAATAAAGCAGTACATTTATCTAAAAGCATTCTTGAAAAACGGGGATATACCGCACTACCTTGTGATTTAAGTTTTAAAAGGTTCGCGGAACACTACAAAAAGAATAATTATGACAAATGGATTTTATTTAGAGAAGGTGAAAAAGCATACCACGACAAAGTGGAAGCATATATTGAACGGGATATTTCAGTTCTTAATGTCGGCGATGTCCTAATCGCTGACGGACATGTTCTGAATTTTCAGGTTATTAATCCATTCACAGGAAAGCCAACCAGGGCAACTCTGGTTGGCTTTTTAGATTGGAAATCAACGGCATTGGTCGGCTATGAAATTATGATGACTGAAAATACTCAATGCATAGCATCAGCATTAAGAAATGCCATCATTAATTTAGGTATGATTCCAAAAGTAGTCTATCAGGATAACGGCAGAGCTTTTAAAGCAAAGTATTTTCAATCTTGCGATTTTGACGAGGAGGGCTTTAGTGGAGTGTATGCCAATTTAGGCATCCGCTCCGTTTTTGCTAAACCATATAATGCCAGAGCGAAAATTATTGAACGATTCTTCCTTGAATTTCAGGAGGAGTTTGAAAAAATGATGCCAAGCTACATCGGAACAAGTATTGAAGATAAGCCTGCATGGCTAAAACGTGGTGAAAAACTCCACAGAAATATGCACAAAAAACTTACTAATAATTATATCCCAACTGTTCAAGAGGTTATTAAATATATTGATTGTTGGATTGATTACCATAACTCAAAGCCTTGTCCTAACGACCGTTCAAAAACTATTCGTGAAATGTTAAATGCTGTTCAAAAACAGGACATTGATAAAAATATCTTGAACGATTTAATGATGAAAACAGAGGCTCGAACAATTAATAAACATGGTATTACATTTCTTGGAATGCATTACAGAAGCGACGCTATCCTCGGACTCAGGGATAAAGTTTACATACGCTACAGTCTGTTCGACCTTTCAAAAGTTCATGTTTATTCAATGAAAGGTGAATTTTTATGCGTGGCTCACAGGGTTGCAAAAGTTCACCCGATGGCAAGAGTTCTCGGCACTGTAAAAGATATGGAAGAATACAAACAGCAATACCAGAAACAACAACGCCAATTTAAAAAAGCTAAAAAGGAATTTCAAAAATACTTCCCGAGTGAAGAAGCTGAAGTTTTAGAGATTGAGCCTGAAGATAATGACACAGATATTCAACCAATTATCGAAAAACCGAAGCGTGAACGGAAATTAACACCTCGTGAACAGCAGATGAACAAACCAATTTTTAATTCAAATTATGAAAAATACGAGTGGCTGATGACACATGGAACAACAAATCCTGATGAGAGAAAATGGCTTGCTGACTATATGAGAAGTGATGAATACTACAATTTATATGGAGATTAATTATGAATAATACAAAATTTGTAAAAACAAAAAACGTTAAGCGGTTTGTAGCCTTGATGGATGAACTTCAAAAACTGCCGCCTAATATTCCAAAACTTGCATTGGTTTACGGTGACCATGGGCTTGGGAAAACCAAAGCTATTATTTGGTGGGCAACAAGAAACGATGCTATTTATGTAAGAGCTAACAACGAAATATCTCAAAACGGCTTATTGCAAGCTATTGTTGATGAACTTGGCGAAAGACCAATGTATTTAATGCAGGAAAATTTTAAACTCATTCTCAAACATTTAAAACAAGACCCTAAAATAATTATTGTTGATGAGGCAGACTACCTCTTTAACAGTAAAAACGTTATTGAAATTTTGAGAGATATTCAAGACTCTACAGGATGTCCTGTTGTTTTATCAGGAATGGGAGCAATGGATAAAAAGATTGCAAGATTCAAACACTTTGAGGACAGGCTTTTTAAGAAGTTAAAGTTTGAACAATTTAACAGTTTAGATATTAAAGAAATTATTAATGAGCTTACCGAGCTTAATTTTACCGAGGATGCAATAGAATATCTTGAAACAAGGACAAACCAGTTTCGACAGCTTGTAAAGCTGATTAACAGAATTGAAAAACTGTCCGAAACAAATAAATTTGATGAAATAGATGAATATACTCTGAAAGGAATAATTAATGAAAGACAAACTAATTTCCCTGTGTCGACGGTTAAAAAACTTTACGCGTGATGAACTTCTCAGCTTTATAGATATTGAAGAAGAAGTTTTAGATTTAACGCTTTTGTTTTTAATTGATGAAGGCAGTATTGAAGAGTGTGATGGAGTTTATTCTTATGTAAAATCCTCCACATTAAAAAGCAATGTTAAACGGCAAAACAAGAGCTTGCATTGCATGTTTCAATTTCATTCTCCCGAAACAATTGATTTACTGATTAAATCATTTTGTCTTGGACTGCAAACGCAAAAAGCCGCATATTTATCAAACTTAAATAATAGTTGTGTTGCGGATTTCTATACGGAATTCAGAAAACTGATTTATGAAAGACAGTATAAAACTTTACTGAATTGTTTCTTTGAAAAACCGCAAATAGGCAGGTATAGAATATTCTTTGAACAATATGCGTATTTTTATGTCTACAATAATCGGGTTCTTGTTAGTGAAAAACTTTTGCAAGCTTCAGCAGAAAGGACTTTTGCAAAAACAGAAATACAAGAATTTAAAAAGGTTTACAGCTTTTTAACCAGACAGGTTGCTCATAATACAAATCAAGCTAAATTACATCATAAATTGGCAGAAGCAATCTGGCGAAGAGAGCAGACCTTTGAGGCTTTATATCAGGATTTAAAAATTAATTTGCTTAACATAAATTAATAAATTTGTGGACAATTTTTAACTTTACCCCTTTTTGCCTGTGGCACAAGAGTAATTTTTTTCTAAATAAATAATTTGATTTTTTTAATCTTTCGTTTTATCGCTTTTTTGGTATTAAATGTTGTCAAATAATTGACAGGTATTGCTTTTTCACTCCTTTATTTTTTTAAACTTATAAATATAATTAATTCATTACCTTGGGAATTGCAATGTTTGCCAGATAAACAAAGGTCTGCAGGGCTAAATTTGCTGTGCAAAATTGTACAGGCGGGTAATTTACGAACCCCAACCAAGCTAATACAGCTTGATATAGACATGTAGACTATATCAAGAGAGGAATTGAAAAAATGCAAAATTGTGCTGATTGCAAAAGAAAAATTGTATTAAAAGTCATTTTTACCATTTTAAATTTAAAACCCTCTGAAATAGCTAGAGGGTTGAATATCTCAAGGAGCCTTGTCAGTAAATATCTTGCCGGCGAAAGGCACTCTCATGAATTGGATTTGTACTTAATCGAACGCATTTTTTCCATCAAAGTAAAGGATTATGCCCGCAATGTCACAAGATAACGGAAAAAAACCGATTTGGCTTGATTCTGATACTGCCTGCGAAATTTTAAATATAGGACTGAGAACACTAAAAACCAGATGCGCACGTTGCGAGCTTATATACAAAGTAGTAAAAAAAGGAAGAAAATCCAAATACTATATCAATTTTTCTTCTCTGCCCGAAAAATATCAGAAAATATATCTAAATAAAAATGCATTGACCGACATAAAAGTTGACAGAAGCTACTCTGATTCACCTGTTTGGGCAAAAGCACAGGCAGAAAAATATATGGCTGTAATAAAAGCGGCTGAGGGATTAAAGGGCAAACAATTAAAATATTTTATCGAAAAATGGAATCTGGAAAATGCAAATCTTAAAACCTCCTATTCCTGCTTTATGCTTATGAAAAAAAGATATGACGAGCGGGGTATATGCGGGCTCTTGGCAAACTACGGACATTCCGGCAAAAAAGTTTGGATTGATGATTTGCATTTTGATTATTTTAAAACCCTTTATTTAAAAGAAGGAGCACCTTCGCTGCGCAGTTGTTGGGAATCCACTCTGGGATATGCCATGCGAAATAACGGTATGCAAAAGGCCGATTTTCCAAGTCAAATGGCATTTAAAAGAAAATTAGAGCGGGAAATTCCAAAGCAGAGCATTTATCTTGCAAGATATGGACAATCCGCTTGGAACAGGAAATACGGCAATTACATTGATAGGGATTACTCTAGCGTAATATGCGGAAAAGTGTGGGTTTCGGATCATGCACAAATTGACGTTGCCTGTCTGTCACATGACGGCAACATCGTATTTCCCTGGGTCACTGCCTGGCGTGATTATAAATCAGGCAAATGGCTCGGCTGGTTTTTGCAATGTGGACATCCAAACTCTGACCACATTTTCCAGACTTTTTATTATGCAGCAGAAAATTTTGGACTCCCGGAAGATGTCATTATCGATAACGGAAAAGATTATCGCTCAAAAGATTTTGCCGGCGGCCGCAGGATTGTGCGTGTTGACTCCGATAAAATCAAAACAACTTCAATGCTCTCTGAGCTTAATGTTGAGGTGCATTTTGCACTTCCGTACAATGCTCAGACAAAACCGATTGAACGCGATTTTTTAAAGATTAAAGAACTGCTTTCAAAGCATTGTGTCGGTTATCGAGGCGGAAATGTTGTTGAACGCCCGGAAAAACTTGCGGCTGAAATCAAAGCCGGTAAAATAATGCCGTTTGATAAATTCAAAGCCATATTTGATGATTTCATCATTAATGTTTTAAACAAAAGACCGTCTCAGGGTAAGAACCTTAAGGGCTTGTCGCCTGATGAACTTTTTAATCAGGAATTTAAAGAAAAAATTACAACATCTCGAGATGCTCTTAAATTATTCTGCATGAGGACTTCAAAGAATTTCACTATCGGCAGGAACGGTATTAAAGATAATGAATTCGGTATTACTTATTGGGCCGACTGGATGATTTCTAAAACCGGCTTAAAAGTTTATCTTCGCCGGGATGTTCAAAATTACAAAGAGGCGTGGGCTTTTAGAGCCGACAATGATGAATTTGCCGGAAAAGTTACAGCGGTAAAAGCGGTTGCAGCACTTCATGCCGATACTATTTCAAAAGAAGAATTTAAGGAAGCAATGGCAACTAAAAAACGAAATCTTAAAGTTGCCAGAGCTTACATTAAACAAACCCGAGAAATTTCTCTTGAAGAACAATGCGAAAATTACAAAACCGCTTATGCAAGCGTTGAAAGAAAAACAAAACCGAGAGTTTCAAAACTTGCCAATACAAATATGGATAAGGCTATTCGTAAAAATAAAGAAATGGAAGCTGTCGGCAAGTACGATTTATCAATGTTTTTAGATAAAACCAATATTCAAGATGAGCCTCTGTATCTTTTTGAAACAGATAAAATTCTTGATGATGAACTAAAAGGGGTGGCAAATGGATATTAGAGAAGATTTGCGAAATTTAATGTTACAGAAAAACTATAGCATTGGTTTTGTCGCAACCGCTACAGGTATTGCAAAATCAACAATAAGTATGTGGTTGAATAATAATTACAAAGGCGACAATGACAAAATTGCAGATAAAATTAATAACTTTATTCAACGCGAAAAGGAGCGTTCAAATAACGATAACGGACTTCCTTTTGTAGATATTTCAATCTCAAAATACATATTTGAAATCGCAAGAATTTGCCACACAAAAGGTAAAATTGGCGTTTGCGTAGGTAAGGCAGGACTTGGTAAAACCTTCGCAGCTAAAACCTATGTTAAAAATTATCCTGATTCAATCCTGATTGAAAGCGATTCAGGCTATAGTGCAAAATCTTTATTGCGTGAAATTCACAGAAGACTCGGACTTTCAGGTAAAGGCACTGTATATGATTTAATGAGCGTTGTTATTAACAAATTAAATCAATCCGGCAGACTTTTAATTATCGACGAGGCTGAAAACCTGCCTTATAGAGCTTTGGAAATTACACGCCGGATCCACGACAAAACCGGCGTTGGAATTCTTTTGCTCGGCAGGAATATTTTGTTTGAAAACCTGAAAGGCTTTAATAACCAGTATGACCAGCTTTATTCAAGAGTCGGACATAATAAATTACTGGATAAATTACTGCTTCAGGATGTAATAAAAATTCTTAATTCAATCGGACAAACTCCCGAATTAGCAGAGACATATCTTCAATATTCCGAGGGGAATACAAGAAGATTGGAACATTTGATTTCTCACAGCATTAGCATTGCTAAATTTAACAACAAGGCCGCGGTCGATAATGCAGTGATTAAATACGCTTCAAAATTACTTATGGGTTTGGAGGACAAAGAAGATGTTAAACGATAAGAAATTCCAACCCGACACTCCATTATTGCTATGCATCTTCTTGATTGCTCTGCTCATTTTTATTTCGGGCGTGCAAATCGGAATTAAACATGGTCGAGAGTTACAGCTTGACGATATGAGGATTAAATATGGCTACAATTTCACAGATTAGAAAAATCCATACATTAAAAAATATTCTCGACTTGGATGATGATTTGTATATTGAAATGCTAATGTCTTTTGGAGTCCGCTCATCTAAAGAATTAACATACACCGAAGCTGCTATTTTCCTTGAAATTTTAGAGGATAAGGCTGAAGAACGTAACCTATGGGAAAAACGGGCTAAAAAATATTCAAACTTAAATCGTGCAGGTAAAATGGCAACCCAATCGCAGCTTAGAATGATTGAGGGATTATGGCGGGAAATCTGCTATTACGATACAGACACATTTGCACGAAAATCCCTGAGAAAGTTTTTAAAATCAAAATTTAAAGTCGATGACATTATGTTCCTGACAAAAACCAAAGCCTCAAAGGTTATTCAGGCTATTTTGGGAATGAAGAAAAATTTAGCAAAAAGTGCAAGCGAGCAAGTGCCAAAGCCGGCAAGGCGTTAAGTTTTGACAGTTAGGCACTGTGAGCCGCACTTAAGTAGTAGAAGAGCAAATAAGGAGAAAAAATTATGCCAACAACAGAAAAAATGAATGAACAAACGTCCCAGGTGCTGGGAAATCAATTCTTCGGTGAATTCGAAAGTGATCAAGAAAGGCAAAAGAAAGAATGCGCAATTATCGGCTTAATGAAGAATCAGATAATTGTTCTGGAGGAACAATTGAATGATGCCAAGATAAAATTTGCCGAAGCGAATTTAGTTAAAGACAACTGGAGCTGCGCCAAAGAAAGGGAGATTGACTGCAAAATTCTGGAAGGTCAAATCAACATCCTTTCAAAATTGCAATACGACTTAGAAGATATGTTTTCTCCAACCCCTGCCTGCTAAAATAAGCAGGTCGAAACGAGCGGCAAAATAAAGCTGCTCGTCTTAGAGTAAGGCTCTAACTGATGAGACCATTAAGAGTAAAGGAGAACAAAAATGGAAAACAAAGCAATGCAAATCTTGGATCAGCAGATAGCTGAAGCCGAAGAAAAAATTACTCAGGCTAAAATCAACATAGCGGATGTGGTTATTAAAACCATAAATCTTGATATTAGGGGCATTAAATCTCCTAAAGATGCGCTGCCATTTGTTGAAGATGTAGAGAAACTGCCTCAATTTTTGACCTCGGTAAAGGAAAACGAGAGAATTCTTGCCGCCTTAACAAAATCTCGTGCTGAAATTTCAACAGTATGTTCGCATGAATATGTAAAATAACAGGTCGAAACGGTCGGCTAACAGTGCAAGCTGACCGTCTTAACGTGATGCGTTAACTGATGAGACCGGGTAATATAAGAGGATATTATGGATTACAAACCTTGGATGGATTATATAAAACCTGAAGATATGCCAAATGATGATTTAAAGTTCATTGCGGAAAGTGCCGGTATACGTTCTGCTCTGGCTTTAATTTTTTGCACGCCGGGCTTAACCGTTTCTGTGCCTAAAAATGCATTTACGGAAGTAAAAGAAAGATATATCGTGGGTCAGTATGATGGCAGAAAATATACTATAAACCGTCTTGCCATTGAATGCGGCTTTTCTCAACGATATGTGTATAAAATTATAAAAAAACACCTGAATGCATCCAGGCAGCCCAAGTGTTAACATTTCGTACAAATTTGGTTTTTTCCTGTATAATAATGGGCATTGGAGGAGTAGTTAAAAATGCCTGTAAAAGCCGAAGAAAAGCCCTTATATTTGCATAATCGCAATGACTGCATTTATTTAGGCTCTAATAAAAGGCGCGACTATTACTTTTGCAAAAAACCTTTAGATTTGAGCTCGGGAGTGCTTATAATAAGATTAAGCAACAGACCGAGCGATTATTTTTCAATGCCCCTTTCTGTTTTAACAGAAGCTCTTAAACTGGGGGAAATAGATAATGACAGCGCATTTGGCGATTGCTATTTATATTATTTGAAATATAAGAATTTTAATTTCTAATTAAAAAATGTCCGCTATGAATTTTAGCGGACATTTTGTATTAAATTTGTATCAAATTATCTATTTATACAAATTCTTTTATGCCTAATTGTTCAATATCTTCATCTGATAATTCATCTATCGGGGTTATAAAGTCCACACCTATATGATATTGTTTTCTGTCGGGGGCTATGCATAAGGCATATTCTTTATAAATTCTATTCGGGTGTTCGTAAGTTGCGAGTAAAATATCAATGCTGTTGGTTATATAATTAAAAACTTTTGTGCCGAATAATTCTTGATTGTAATCAAACTGATATTTTTTTGTAATTCCTTTTGCCTTATCATCAAATAACTGTTCAGCATAAGTATTAAAATAACCTTCTCTTATAATATCTTCAATATCCTTTTTGCCTTCAGCATTTTCATCTATATAGGTATCAGCAATCCAAGTTCCGTATTTAGATTGTAAAAATTCTTGAACCTCTTTATCTGATTTTCCCGATAGCTGCGTTAATAGCTTTAATGCCTTGTTAAATATCTGTTGTGCTTTTTTGACTGAGTAATAACTTTCAATTGTTGATAAAAATCCGTTGTAAATTAATACTGGTTGGTAAAATTGCTCGTTCATAATTTTGTTTCCTTTGTTTTAATGTCTACATTGACATTAATCACTCTGATTGGTCTGAACATCAAGTAATTAAAGGTGTTTCGTATCATTCAGATACATTATCAACTGTATTATTTTAATTTAGGTTGCATTTTAAAACTTTTGCAATTTTTAATGCATCTTTCTTTAAAATATTCAGGTATTCGTTTATTTCGTGATAATTTTTAATAGTTTTGTTATAATTATCAGTACACTCATTTATAAGTTTTCTTTGTTGCTTAATCTTTGCTTGACTTTCCCTGTTGCTGAGCAGAGTTTCTAATTCATTTTGCATTTCCGGCAATTTTTTTTCTTTTATACTTCTGAGTGTTGTTTCTAAAAATATCACTTCCCTTTTTGTGCTATTTATTTCTTTTTCCATATATTTAAATAAAACTTCTAGAATTTCTTTTGGTGTTGATTCAATCTGTTCCTTGGTAAATTGTGTTTGCGTTTTGATTTTTGATTTGTTTTTCATAAATTCTGCTCCTATATTATATCTACACTGGTATTAATCACTCTAATTACTTTGAACCTCAAGTAGTTGCTCGTGTTTCGTATCATTCAGACACAATACTAATTTAAGTCCCATATTGCCAAGCAATTTATGTGCCTTTGTATTTATAAGTTTAAGACCAGAGGAATCAAAATCTTGAAGCGGGATTAAGTCTCCATTAGTTTTATAAATATTTTCTTTTTTTGTTGTTTTTACCAATTCCCATGTGTCAACTAAATATTTGATGTCTGGCTCTTCTTTGAGCCACGAAGCATCGGTATTTTGTTTTACTTCATATATACGCTGTGGTTCATTTGGTTTATAAAAAAATCCTGTTAATTCTTGCATAATTTCCTCCATTTAAATAAAGAGGGGGCTTCCCCCTCTAAAATCTGTTTACCATTCGTTTTCCATATATTCGTCTTCTTCATATTCTTCAGCAGTATTAATTTCAATAGACTGATTATCATCATATTTGTAATAAAAAATACAGGCTTCTGAGTCATATTCAAAGGTTAAACATTTTTCTACAGTAATAACTTTGCCTAAATTATTTAACCTTGAGATATCGCAATTAGGTGCTGAGTAATCTAAATTTACAACGCCTAAAATACCTGCATCAACTCCAAACTCGCTACCGGAATAACTATCAAAAAAAGTGCCATCCCCGTAAGCTGTAGAACCTACAGCAAAATACCCATAATCACCATCTGTATAATCATTATCTGTCCCCCATTTGTCATAAAGATCTTTTCTTAACGCATAACAGGGGTCGCCGATAAAATAAGTTCCCGGCTTAAATTCTGCTTTAAATGATTTGTTTTCAGTCTGTTTCATAATTCATTCTCCTTTAATTGTCTACAGTGTTATTAATCACTCTCACTATAATGAAAGTGAAGTCATTGCAGATGTTTCGTATCATTCAGACACAATGATTAAAGGATGCGTTCTATATACCAGTTGGAATTTTGTAAGTTATTAAAATTCCAACGCAGACTATGATAAAAGCCTGATTCTGCATTGCTATTTTTTTTGACAAATGAAGGAAAGAAGTTTTTCCGATCTTCCATTCTTGAAAAATTATCAAGAGCAATTTTTAATTCAGCATTAAATCTTTTTTTGAATTCTCGAAAGCTCAATTCCAAGGATTCATGAGTTCTTTTATGTTTTACAATGATTTTTTGTGGCATAGCTAAATTTTAGTCCTTTATTATCCATATGTGTATTACCCGATCGGGTTTATTAATTATTTAAGTAAAGGGGCAATAATGCCCCTTATAGATACTTTTTGAATGTTCCCCTTAATTCTTCCGCCATTTTTATATGTTCTTTTATTGCTATTTCAACATGTTCGGGGTTTGCAATATCATATCCGGCGGTTCTTCTTATTCTTGAGGATTTTTTACCTTCAAGAAGTTGCCAGTCTAAAAAGCCTATTTCTGCTTCTATTTCATCTTTGTGCTTATATAATTTATTAAAAATTTCTTTGTCATTATTAATAAATAATTCCGTTGCAATGTATTTGTCTTTTGTATTTACTGTCTGCACTATCTGTACGCCTTTTTTGCCGATAGAAATATATTGATAATGCTGTGGTGCGGGCATTACTTGCATTTCGCTTTGAAGATTGTCGCATATTCCAAAATATTTTTCCCAATATGCTTTTTGCAAAAGTTTCGCCGGGGTCTCGTTGTTTCTTGTTTGTTTTGCTTTGAGTTCGGGTTTTAATAGACATTCAAAGTCTATTTTATCCTCGTTCAAAAAGGCTTTAAAAACAAAAATTCCAAAGCCTTTAACTGCATGTTTATTGATTGTTTTTACAGCATTTAATATGTTTTCTCTTTCATTTGCTACAATCCAAACAATAAATGTAGCTTGCGGCAGGTTTTGAATCAAGTCACTTCCTAAATGATTTAGTAATGTTTCATGATTTTGTGTTAATTCTGCGAATGTAACAATGGCTTTGCCATCTGCTTTTGGATAACCCGCCAATGTTGAAAGAATGATTGCTGGATGTGCGTTTTCCATAAATTCACTGAAGTTCTGTTTGCTTTTAAAAGCCTCTGATGCTGTAATTGTTGTCATAATGACCTCCTTTTTCTTGGTTGTCAGCATTAGACGGGTATCGCTACGCTTACACCCTCTGCCGACAATCCGCTTGTACATTGTCATTAATCGCTTGCATGTCAATAAATTACAAGTCATTGAGACTATTCCGTATCATTCAGACACAATTAATCAATTTTTTAATAGTGCACCGTCCCGTTCCTGTTGGAATCCGCTCTATACGGAATGAGTTCTTTTACTTCAAACTCGTCCGGGATAATATCGGGTATGCCATAGGAATTAGAAGATGTAAAGAAGTCTTTTTCAACATTTTGTACGTTTAATAAATCTTTCCAAGACATAATTAATCCACCTTATTAAATCTTTTAATTAACGATTTCAATTTCCTTTGATCTTTTTTCGACATTGAAGATTTGTATTTTTGAGCAATTTCAATAATCTGCTCTGCATAATTACCGGCTCTTTCTAAATCTTCCTTGTCCTGAATGATAGAAGAAGTTTCTTGATTCTCAATCTTTACCTGACCGTACCTCGCAAATTGCGAGATACAGTCACATAAGGATTTAAACATTGCGCAAAACCACATAAGGCTATTTCCTCAAATCCGCAACTACGGTCAAGAGATAATTTGCAAATGTTTCAATGGCATTTACGCCCTGATTAAAACAGTAGTCATCAAGCGCATTTGGTGAAGTTTTAATCTTTTCTTTTAGTTTTTTTAAACTGTCAAGAGCGGGCTGCGCAACTTTTGCAAGGTTTTCATAGAGTTTTCTAATGTATTTAGGAACATTCTTTTCCGCAAGATTAATAATGAACGGTTCTAAAACATTCCATAATTCATTCAAAACCTTCCAATTTTTAAGCCACGACAATAAACTCATAATAGTCTCCTTTTCTAATTAGCTTGTATTTGTTTTGCTTGATTTTTTCACGATACCAAGCAATTTTTTGTCTGAGATATTTCCCGACACTGTTGATTGCTAAATTCGGCAAATAATGCAGATAAGTAATGTCAATTTTGCCTTCACGCTTGTTTTTAGGTCGTCTCTGGTCGAATTCATAGTGTGTAAAAACGGATTTTTCAGAAATTAAAATCCCGTATTTTACACTCAAATAAGCAGCAAGACAGCAGAATGATTCGACCTGCTTTTGAGTCAGCGGATATTTTGTCAGCTTTTTATCAGATGTAAAACCTGCCATCCCGCAGAGAGCAAGTCCAATACAGCCGGTATTACCGCCGCCGCAGTGCATTGCATAATTTCCGTCATAACAATTTAAGTTATCTTCGGGCTTGTGTTTGCCGGGGTAAATTCTCCCGATTTTATCAACACAATAATGATATGCCTTTAAATCCTCGGCACAGGGAAAATGTGCACCCGCACTCCAATGCAGGCAAATTTTAGTTAATAAATTCATTTAAAATCTCCCTTCTTTCTCTTCGCTTTGCAATTAACTCCAGATATTCGCTTTCACTCAGCGTTGTTTCAATCCCTAAGTCTTTTTCCTCTCTGTATAGGGAAACTTGCTCGGCAGTATTTTTTAAAAATAACTCTGCTTCATCCTTGTCCAGAGAGTTAAAATATGCATTTGCATCAAGCACCCATTCATCGTTTATAAACACACAGTATTCATGGGGTTTTTCAGGCACTTCTAAATCTCCGAAAAGTTTTGTGTCTGTTATTGTATAAATTCCATCTCTTAATACCGAATACATTTAAAAAACCCTTTCTACTTGTAATACAAAAGAAACATTTGAGCTGTATGAGCGCGCTATATTATCACAATCCTTGAATTGCATAAGGATTGTAGAGGTTCGAATGTTAAATTGGCACTCGTCAATATGAAAACCATAGTTATTGTATTCAATTGCCGCATCATAGTTAGAGTCGGGATACCATGGCATAATATATCCAGTGGTTTTATCTTTAACTCAGCCTGAAATTTTTAAATTTTTATAGTCAAATCCCAGATTGTGAAAGAAAGAGTATAATGTACTTGCCGTTAAGTCTATTTCTTCACTTATGTACTGATTCTCGGTTGCATAACTGTATACATCCGAAACAAAATTATTTTGTGTTTTAATTCTGCCAGTGTATATTATTTCTTTTTCTTCAAATGATTTTAATTCGCCGTTGTACGAATAAAACTTGTTTTCCGGTATAACAAAACAATCAGCAACCTCATACATCTGAAATTCAGTTACTTGAGCCCTTGTTGACATATTTTCAATTTCCGTAATTTCAAGTTTAAACTGTATGCAATTTTCTATTATATCTGCATCAAAATTTCGAACTTCATTGGCTTTCCATTCGCTCTGATTGCTTATTTCCTTTAAAACAACCCACTTTTCACCATTAAAGCCCTTAATGTATCCGTTTTTAATACTGCCGCCGGGATCATCGTGCGAGGCTACAATAAAAAATCTTGCAATTTTTCTGTAATTGGGAAAATCAAACTGCAGCCACTGATTTCCGCCTACAATATTTGCCATCCATTTATCGTTTCGCATTCCGTTAAAAGCCAAGTGCGCCCCGTATGCCGCTTCGGATGAATAGAAGCTACTGCTGCTTGCTTTATATCCGTAATTAAACTCCTTGCTTGTAGTCGATGAAATCATTGCCGGAACAGAGTTTTCATTTGAATATATTTGCAGTGCATTTGAATAAGTTGGTCTGGCTGATGTTATAAACGGTTCAAATTTATTTTCCGCATTCTTTTTAAACCCCAGATACATAAAGGCATTGTTAAAGAGATTTTCTATATTCAATGATTCATTGATTTGAGATAATATGTTTGTCTTTCCTATGCCTGATTTACCTATTCCCGTATTTACAAGAAGAGGATTATCTATAGAAAAATCGAGCTTTGCTGTCATTGGCATAACATCATTTATTGATTCGTAAAGCTCAAAGGCGCCAATGGCAACATAAGTGCCTGCACCCGATATCTTACTTATAGTTATTCTATAGTATTTAAAATTTTCAAAATATGTCAGCGCAAAATATCTTTTTTCATTTTGCAGCCAGTTTAAATTATCCTTGTAATCCCCAAGCAGTGTCCAGTCTACATCGTTATTGCTGCCCTCAAACACAAAATCACAAGGGGAATATAAATTAGCGTCAGAATAGTTTCTGGATGTGATTGAAAAAGCTTTAACTTTTGGGGAAGTATTTTTAAATTCAATTTTTAACCATCCAGTAGTTATTCCATCTGCTGTTAACCATCCGTAACTATCATTATTATGATGCCTGAATGCCTTCCAGGCCATGTAATTAACAGAATCATACTGAGAACTTGATGATACGGCACAAAGGTCGTTTTCAAACGAATCCATAACAGGTATAATGTTGTCTGTAAGCTGAATTTTTTGTATGAAATCGGCTTTTCCGTTTTTATCCCTAGGTGCATCCAGTATTGTCTGAACGGGATAAGCATTTGTACTTTCTTCTCTGTGAGTAAAGTAGTTAACTTCTTTTACTGCATCTTCCTCAAACAGATAAATCCCGATATCTCCTTTTCTGGTAACCCTGTCCGTATTATTTTGCAATCTTAGATTTGTACTGTTTACAAGTTTTCTTGCATCCAGAAATTCCAAAAAGACAAAACCGCTTGTTTTCCCTGTCATACTTCTTATGACAGATGTCCCGGCAATTTTAAAATTATTTGTTTCCGAATTAATTTCCAGTGTATCTGAATTACATTCAATGGTTTGAACGGGATTTTTCTTGTAGTCCTCAAATTGTTGAAAAAGATTGTTTATTGCCTCTTCCTGTTCATTATTTGATACTCGCAGTTGTTCAAAATTACTGTTGATGTCACTTGAAACAGCTTTTGTCTTTGGTTTAAATTCAATTAATTTGTCAATTTTAGACATAATTACTCCTTAGTTTGAGGTATATTTTTTCGCCAAATAGCAAGCCAATTAACCTGCGGATTTGCTCTTTGCTCCGTGTTGTAGCAGGTAACACAAATTCGGGTTGTTTCTTTATTCCAGTAGCAATACAAAGAATCGTTATAATCTACATCACCGTTGAAATGAATGGTTCGTATTGAAGGGATAAAAGCTAACAAATCATCCATTGTATAACCGTCAGGGGGGTAAACATAGGTGGTTGTTCCCTCGTTATAGCCGCTCAGAATTTGCATATTATTAAAACCATGTATGCTCTCATTTGTGAGAATATCCGTTATTGGATGCGTATGCTCTTTTTCAGCATAAGGCTTTAGATTTTTGTCAGGTACAAGTCCGTTTTCATCTAATATAAGAGCCTGATTAGCACTGTTTCCTGCATGATACCCGTCTATAAGGTCGGCATTTAATTTTGTATTAATTTCCCCGTTTGATACAGGAACACAATTTTCATCATTTCCCGCATGAAACCCATCAACCATATCCGCATCAATCTTTCTGTAATGAGCATTTGGGTCTTGATTGTGCATATTTTCCAGATAATCAAAAGAAACAATACTTACATTAGAGTCAATAATAAGCTGCCTGTCCTCTAAGTTTTCGACTTCAAGCACAACCTTGACATAAAAATCTCTGGTTGAACCTTCTTCTTCAACAGGCTTGTAACTTTCAGGCAATCTTCCTACCGCAAATAATTTTCTGTTTGAATCATAGATTCCGATTTCTCTGATATAATATCCGCCGCTATCAGAAGGGATTGCACATTCAACGATTAATCTGTTCTCGTATTCTGTATCAACATATATTTTAGATATCGGGCCTCGATAAGTTTCATTGATTAATTCTTCCTGATTAACATCGGGATCATAATATCCGTCTCCGCCATCACCAACGGCAAAAGTTGTTAACTCCAAAGCTGTTTTATCCGCATAAGAGCGGGCAATTCCATTTTTGCCGCTATTGGTTAATATTGTATAAAAATCCATAAAACTCCTTTTTGCTCCTGTGAAATCAAAGATTTCTACGTCGCTATCGTTCAGTTGCGTTGGCAAATGCGCTGAGCATTTGCCAACTTCACTTCGGCTTTGCTATCCGAAAGACCAAACACTTTCGTCAAATTCAGATTTATCCCACGTGCAAACAGGAAGATTTCTTGTTTCATCAACCGGTTTTGACCAGTAGCACTCATCCCAGTTGCTTTCATCCCATATAAGTGATTTTTGAAAAGGGTAAATTGTTGTGCATTCGCCTGTAATACTCGCCATTTTGTGCTTATAATTTTTTAACTCGGACGACATTCCGATACTCAGGCTTGCAAGATGTGAACGTACATTTTTGTATTCATTGATTAAATCTTCGAGTCTTTCAATTAAATCAAAGTCAAGCCCTTTTGATACAAAATTAATGTCAACGCTAAACGTGAAAGGTTCTCCGCCTGTTTCAAACCATTCTTTGATGTTGCCTTCAAGTCCGAACATTTCAAAAATACGCAGCAATGCATATTTTGTACCTTTATATCTGTGGACTTCGATTGAACGTTTGATTAAATCTCTTTTTTCCTCGTCATTTCTGCACTGTAACCACCCTTCATTTCCTGTAACGTGATATTGTTCTGCAAGGTGTGGCAGTGCATCTGGGGGCAGATTGTCAATAATAGAAACAAGAATTACATCAAGCTCTAATTTTGAAAATCTTTCCTCGCAGATTTCATCAAAAATTTTTAGATTTATATCATCAATCGGGGCAAGACTACTCATCTGCATAACCTCCGATTGTAATTTCATAATTTACCAAATCAGCCCATTGATGCTCTTTTATATCAATATCTTCGGGCATTTCAAGCTCGACTTTAAACACGCCGTAAATGCTGTTTAATATAGATATAATTTGTGTTTTAATAACATCCTTGCCGAGTTTTTCAGATAATGATACCTTATACTCTTTCATTTTTGAGTCAATAGTTTTAATGACACTTTGAGAGTCGGCATCCATGTATAGAAGAATATTTGCTTTTATTGAAAACTCAACTTTTTCAGAAGCAAAAACCTGGACATAATCTGTTAAAGGGCGGATTTTGTCGTCACTTAAATAATTTTGTACTATTTTAATTATTTCATCACTAGGAATTCCGTCATTCGTCAATAGATAAATATTGACAACTCCTGCTGAGGGTGAAGTTATCGCAACATCTATAACCGACTGGTGAGCAGATAAAGCGTGATAGCGATATGCCCCGCGACTGCCTGCATTTGAGAATTTCTCGGGGGCTTGGCGAATTCTTTCTCTTAAACTGTCAGCATCCTCATCATCTGCACCGCCTGATGTTATGGTTGTATTTTCAACTGTTGAAATATAACTCAACGGGGTTATAAGGTTATTTATTGAACCGGGTGCGTAATTATTTGACGCACTTCCGGGGGTTTCACAAACTGCAGGGGCACTTACGGAAGTTTCACCGGCTTTTAATGTTACTGTTTCCGTTGTTTGGAATATAAAAAGTCCGTCCTTGGATTCAACTTCATATCCTGTTTCAATCTTAAAATCAAAATCAAGAGGTTCATCAACAGAAAATTTTAAAACTGTAGTTGAACAATTCGCCAGAAGTTTTGAAACTCCGAGAGGTTCACCAATATGCTCTAAAATATCAAGAGGTGCATAGCTCAACAGGTTTTGTTTTGCCGTTTCTTGAATTTTCATTCTTAAAACAGTTTCCCGGTATGCCCCGACATCAACCATAAGTCGTTCTATTTGTGCGGGTTGTAAAACTTTGCCGGACTTACCTTCATAAGCGGCAATCCATTCCTTGGTTATTACATCAGGATCTCTTTCAATAAAATTAGGTTCAGGCAGCTTTGTCATAATTCACCTCTGCTGTACCCGTAGCATTGGAATCTTTCAAAGTCCAATCAATCTTGACTGTTAAAGTTGATTGCTCTATTTCGACCTCAATAGAGTTTATTTTTATGCGTGTTTCCCATAAGGTGATTGAATCAGTTGCTTCCCGTACAATATTGGGGATTGCTTCATTTACCGGGTAATCAATATATTTGTAGATATCCGAGCCAAATGTCGGGCGGTGGGGAACTCTTCCTTTTGGGGTTAGCAGAATAATTGCGATACACTGGTTAATATCATCAACTCCCTCGGCTACTCCGCCGATAGAATTGAGTTTTAATTGCCAGTCAACATATGTGATTTCGTTTAGGTTTGTCATAATTCTTAAATATCAATTGAATCTAATAACAATCTTTGCTATAATAGAGGTATAATTTGTTATAAATGAGGTATAATTATGAATATTTCTTTAACACCTGCATTGGAAAAATTTGTAAACGATAAAGTTGCATCCGGTTTATACAATTCAGTTAGTGAAGTAATCAGAGAAGCTATTAGATTATTAATCTCTAGAGAGGGACTTTCACAAGAAGATTTGATTCGTTTAAACAGGGATATTAAAGAAGGCTTGAACGATACTAATGTCTTAGACGGGCATAGTGCTATGAAAGATTTAATGAGCAGGTATGAACAATAATTACAAAATTAAGAGTAAGGCTTTAGAGGATATAACCATTATTGCCGACCGCATAAGGGGAGATAATGAAAAGGCTGCATTAAGATTCATTCAATCGTTATATGATATCTTTGATAAACTTGCCAATTTCCCGAATATAGGAATTGCAAGAAAAGATTTTACATATAGGGATGTTAGATTTTTTGTTGTAAAAAAGCATTATCTTATAGTCTACAATATTGAAAATGATACTGTCTGCATCTTAAGAGTATTGTCTTCATATCAAAATATTTGTGCTTTGCTATAATTTTTTCATTTTTATTCCTTTCTTACATTGTTTTATTAGGTGCAGAAGTCGGGCTTCCTTGATTGCCCGTATGGGTGTGCGGATTGTAAATCTCTCTCATAGCCTGCATTGAAGAAGTTTTGTCCGTTATATCCGCATTAGATTTAATGCCGTCTGTATTAATCAGTTTTCCTGTGTGATTAATATTGCCGTTTAAATTAATGTTTTCAAAGGTTATATTCAAAGAGTTGGTTTCTTTATCAATATTAATCAGCGAATTATTCTCTAAATTGAGAGATAGTTGCTTTTCAGATGTAACAACCGGAACATCTTCTGTTGAATAAATCGCTCCGAGAATTACTCCGTCTTCTGAATTTTCATCCATAAGACAAACAACCTGCTCGCCGATATCCGGCATTGAATAGAATTTGTCTTTCAATGTTTTTGTCTGTAAAACAGGAAGCCAGTAGGAAGTTGACTCATCATCTTCAAAACTTACACGAGCCTGAGCTAAAATCGGGTTAATTTGTGAAACAATACCGAACCTTAACACGATTCCACCTCGCAAAAAGTTTTATAGCCGCTTGACCTGTCTAAGACATGACGAGCCTGTTTAATATGATATTTGCCTGAAAAATGCCCGATTCCTTTTAGTTCAATATTTGAACCTGCAATTAAATATGGATTTCCGCTAAATTCAAGAGAACCTTCAATTTTATCATCAGCAGTGCCGAGAGCCGCTTTTGCTTTAACAATAGCTTGTTTTCTATCCGAGCAGCGAACCGTAATCTTTAAAGTATCGCCTTTTTTGACATTTTCATTACGGGTGGTTGCTTTAACTGTTTTCTTTTTCTTTGGATCGAAATAAGAAACTTGAACAGATTTATATTTTTGAGAAGTTTTCTCACGCAGATTTATATGAAGTAAATCTGATTTATAGAATATTTGAGTGGACTTTGCACCTTTGAGCTTTTGTACATCATAGAAAACGAGATTATTTTCAGCAATTTTGAAGATATAACCATACTGCTCCGCTAATTTTGTTAGGAATGTGAGGTCGCGTTCCTGATGCTGCGTTATTCTGTCAACTCTAACATCCGCAATCTCACCGACCAAAGTATAACCATGCTTGTCGGCAATTTCTTTTGCGACTTGTTTTAAGGTTTTATTTTCATATCCTACGGAATTCTTTTGCCTTAAAGGTTTTTTAATACCTGCTGCAAGACCTTTTACGGTTATTACATCAGGTGGAGTGTCATATTCAAGTTCGTCAATCTCGAAAATGCCGCAATTTAAAAGTTTTTCTGCCTCGTAACCGATATATGCACGCAAGCAGTCGCCTTTTGTTGGAATCCAAAGCTCCTTGCCAGAGCTTTTCGGAATCTTCAAAAGTTATTTGAAGTTCGTCCGATTCCCCATGTTCAACATCCGTATATTCAATAGAAGTAACATACGGGGCGACATCTCGCGTTATATTCTTCTTTTCATAAAATAATTCAAAAATGGGGATTAGCATGTTTATTTTTCTTAATATTAAATAGTCTTAAAAAAGAGCTGTAATTAAACACTCTTGGAATAAAAATAAATAATAAGAACAGCTAAAACTTAGTAATAGCAACAAACGGGGTTGAAAATTTCAATTTTGCGTTTATAATATTTATAGATAGTCTTGATACGGTAAATCTTGCAACCGAGCCAACAGGCGACAGTGGTGGAGCAAGCCCACATAATCAAGACTATCTTTTTTATTGCTTATTAATATTTGCAATATCTGTCAAAGTTAAGCAGATGCAGAGATTTAACAAAGTTTTCTTTTCTATTTTTTGTAGTTTTTATAACCAATTTATAATATTTTTCATCAGCTTTAAAAAGAATTACGTCATACCCTGTTTTAGATTTGTAATATTTCGATGGAGATTTAACAATTAAAGGAATTTTAGCATAATCACTATCTTTAACTTCCGGATGAGATAATCTGTTTTTTATCAAATTATCTATTGAAAACTTTAATTCGCATTTGGTACAGTTTAAAAGCTTCTTAATGTCTTCAGATATAAAACCGATAATAATATAGCTGTTTAAAACAGATGAATTAAAAACTTGTCTGGCATAGGCTATTTTTTCAGAATCGTTCAATCCGTTAGTATTGTTCCTGATGTATTCAGCCAAATTGTAACCATCTTTGTTAAACTCTTCAAAATTATTATATTTCTTTGGATTAATTTCTTTCATGAAAAATGCCTTTAATATAATAATTCTAGCATAAACATCAGGGGTTAGCTGTTCTTATTATTTAATTTTCAAAGTACAAAACAGGGATAGGTTTATTTTTTCCAAGGAGGTAGTTCAAATTGTATTGTTTCGGATTCTTCAAGAACGGGAATTTTTAATTTAATGCCGGATTCTAAAACCGGCTCTTGTGCTACTTCGGGATTGGCTTTGATTATTTCTTCATACAGATTTGGATTGTTATAAAATCGGTATGAAATCATATCCCAACGGTCTGCGTCTTTTGTGACGTATGAATAGAACTCCGTCATTTCTTCTTAAATCCTTTCTGTTCCTGCTTTTCTTCAGAAATTTTTCCGGTATATTCTTTTAAGCGAACATCAACCTGAACAGACATTAAAGTTCCATCCGGTGCTGCCTGCTCTGTTGTCTGCCCGATTTCTTCAATCACGAAAACTCCTACATATTCACCGTTTCCTTTAAGAAATTTCAAAGGAGTTGCGGCATCTGCAACATCTGTAAGTTTTTTAATTTCTTCTTCCGGCACACAAAAGTTACGATGGAAATTGAGTTTTATGCTTTCTTCCTGTAAATTTTTGCCTAAAAATTGCAGAACGGGTTTATTACCAATACGGTCGTGCTGAACATAGTTGTAGGAAACGGTCTCATTTAAACCATTAAAATAAGTAATCAATTCAAACTTTATGTCTCCAAGTTGAGCAAACAATTTAAAACTCCTTAATAAGCAACTCTTTCCTTGCGTTCAAATTCCCGTTTAATGATGTTCACAACTTCATCTTTATGCTTTTTGAGCATCTTTAGGAATTCTTCTTTAGATTCAGATCCTGAAATTGTGATTGTCGGATTGTAGGTAATGACTATTGGCGGTGAAGTTGTTTTTCCTGCTCTCGCTACTTGAGTTTTTAAGCCCCCTGAAAAGAACCCCAAGGACTTATTCATCGCAGTCATTAATGGCAGTGGTTTTATTGTTGAAGCGATAGTTTCAACGATTTTTACTTTATGTAAATCTTTTAAAGGCCCTGTTTTTGCAGGTGAGTGCGGCAAGTGGTCTCTTATTACCTGAGCAACTTTTGAAATGCAGCCCTTAACCTTGGCTAATCCTGACATAATGCCTTCTGCAAGCATACTTGTAATTTTATGCCCGAACTCAAAGGCTTTTGTTACAAGCTCGACAAATTTTACAATAATATTTGTGATTGCTTTGCCAAAGCGAACACCCATTTTTTCAGCTGCACCGCCTGTATCTTCAACAGGTTTTACAAGTTTTTTGAACCAATCCGCTATGGCTTTGATTGGTGCAATAATAGGGGACATTGCTTTACCGATACGATTAAACAAAGGCATTAAGGGTTGTAAACCCTCTTTAAGACCTTGCCACATACCTTTGAAAAATCCTGAAATCGGTTTCCAGTATTTGTATATCACAAGAGCAACTGCCCCGATTGCAAGAGCAATCCATCCAAGAGGTGATGTCAATAAAGTTACTGAAAAAGCACGAAAAGCAATTATTGCATTTTTTATCATGTTTGGAATACCAAGAAAACCCGTTTTAAACGCCTTTAAACCGCCGATAAAATTCCCCGGTATTGCTTTTATTGATACAGTTATCCAATCTTTAAGCGCAACTGCCGATTTTGAAATATTGCCCGGCAATTCCTTAAATCCGTTAATAATGCCCGAGCGCATATTTTTATCAATTCTCCTTATATCTGCAAATAAACTATTTTTTAGCGAGAAAGTGGACATATTCAATCCGAGAGGATTTCCGGCCTGTATAATTTTTCTGCCGTAGGTTAAATTATGGGCAGTTGTGTTTAAACCTAAAAATTCAAGAAGCTTTATAGAGTTTTGAACTAAAATCGGGGTTAAATTTCTTGCATGGCTTAAAAATTTACCATACATTCCGACAAATTTACCTATAAGAATTGTTGCCGTGCCGAGCACTGTAAGTAAAATTCCTGCTCCGATAGTACCCATAATCGCGCCAAATAACCCCTTTTGTAATATCGGATTGTCATTTATTTTAGTCAGGAGTTCATTTATCTTTTTAAGAGGTTCCTGCAGATGCGGAAACACGAGTTCCTTCATATTAATTTTGAAAGCTTTAAATTGTTCGGTCGTAGTTTTCATCATGTGTTCAAAATCCGAATTAACAACTCCTTCAGCACTAAGTGCCGAAGCTTTTATTCGCTTATATTCATCAAGATTCTGCATCATTGGCTTAATGAAATTCAAAACCTGTTTATCCTGAAAAACTTCTGAGACTTTGAAAACATCGCCGCCTGAAAGTTTTGTCATAAGTTCAATAACTTCAAGGATTGGATCTCGACCGGCAGCGGCGGTATCTAATAAAACCCGCTTTAAATCTACCCCGAATGTTTCTTTGAAGTTTTTAACAGATAAAGGCGCTGTTACTTTTTGAATAAAGTTTTCTAGATTGTTTGCAGCTTCTGATGCCTCACCGGCACCTTTCATCGCAACCTGCAGGGCTGCACCTAATGATGCAACTGCCGGAGTTCCTTTCATGCCAAGCATACTTGCACCTGCGGTTAAACTCGGAAAAGCGGACGCCATATCTTTTAACTCAAATCTTCCCTCTTTGCCTGACATTGCAAGGATATCCATTGCTTTGCCGAGCTCAGAAACAGGAACTTTTAAGTTATCCGTTACCGAAAACGCCGTTCTTGAAATATCTTCAATAACAGCCTGCTCACCTGTAGCGGTTCTTCCGATTACATTCATATAATCGAGTGCTTTAGTTGGGTCAATACCGGAGGCAACAAGGACATTTAAGCCTTCTGCAATTTCAGGCCGCATTTGATTTGTGTAACGAGAAATTGATGCAAGACGTTTATCCATATCCTCAAGCTGTTTTGCTGATAATTGTCCGACGTTTCCCAATTCCCTTAATCTGTGCTCCATTTGAAACGCTTCAGGAATTGCCTCCGTTATTCCAAGTTTATGAGCCAGTCCGCCGCCTGCAACAGTCAGAGCTCCGCCGAGTTTTGCCATATTTTTACCAAGCGTGTCTAACATCTCGGAAGTATCTTTTATCCGATTTTGAAGTTTATCAAATTCGCTGTTGGATTTATTGACTGCATCACGAATAACCCTTGACATTCTGTCAAAGGCAACAAGCGTTAATGATACTTTCATTATTGTATCGAGCATTGTTCTTCGAATTCCTCGTTTCGGTTATTCGTATATTTGATTGCCTGATTGCACCAGTAGCTAAGTGCAGGGATTGGCATTTCAGATATTTCTGAATACTGCCACCCTGTTGTCTTGCATAAATGAACTATGCTTTGGCTGTCGGGGATAGCATAGCTGCGGCCACATTCGTCAGAGGTGTTACTATTTCCGTTTTCTCCTCTTTCTTTTGAACTTCTTTCGCCTTCCCGGTCTGAAACTTTCCCGAGATTTCAGTCTGCAGGGCTATAACGTCGCCTAAATCCATCTCTAAGATGTCCTCATAAACAAGTTTTTGTCCGTCAATTTCAGCAAGTTCCGCTATAAGAGCGTACGGGATTTCCTCGGATGTTTTTGCTTTCATTTGAGCCTGCAGCAGATCCTTACCCTTGCCCTGTTCAATGATTGCAATTTTTCCTGACGGAAGTGTTAATTCTTTTGGCATAGTGCATTCCTTTCTGAAGTATTGAAAAATATAAAATTTGTAGTAATATTTGGTTACAAGGAGAAAATTGTGTTCGCATGCAAATCAGAAATTATAAGAAATTTAATAAATATTGGGATATATTCGGAACGGTTTGCAAAAACGGTCGATTTATACACTGATGGCCTTTTGAGCAATAATCGTTTTGCAAATATCCGGTTAATGAATATAGATGATAAAGAATTAAGACAAGAGATTATGAATATCAATAAGCGCGAACTGTTGCTTTCTAAAATATTGATTTAAAGTTATGACCTTGCCCCGTTCAAAAGGCGTTCAAAAACGCTTGTATTGAATTTTTCTGTTGCGGCAGGTATAAACTATCATCTTAAATATTTTCAAGAGCTTTAAAAGCCTTCTGTCATTTTCAGGGTTTCATATCTTTTTCTTGTTGCAATTTCGATTTGAGAATAAGGAACCGAGCAGGCAATAAGAGCAAGTGCTAATGCCCAAAATCTGTCAGCGTGTCCGTTTACCTCTGACGTATCAGCGTCAAAACGGATATTTCCTGCTTTTGTGGCAATTCTTCTTATTGAGTGTAAGTCTTCTCTGATATCGTGCTCGTTTGGAATAAATACGGATTTATCCTCAAAATTTGTTCTCAAGTTGTACGCCATTTCCTCTTTTGATTTATTTGTGAACATAACGGGCTCTACCCTGTATTTGCCGAAATCTTTTTGTGCGGTTTCTGCTAATTGCATTCCGATACCGGTTGAGTCAATGCAGCATCTGCGCATTTTAGGATGTTTTAAGATTTTGGAGATAACCTGATATTGAATATGGAACGGTGTTTTTTCTAAGACCTTGACATATCTGGAGTATTTTGAATTTTCAAGTCGCTCTAAGCACCATATAACCGTTAAATCTTTTCGCCTGCCGATATCTACTCCGACATATAAATCACCCTGAATAGTGTCAAGAGATTTTAAAACATCCGGCATCTCGCAGGTTGAAATTAAATCGTAAGGAAGAAAAGCGCAGGCTTCATCAATTGCAATACAGCAGTATTCTTGAAACCAGGTGTAATCGTCAAAACAGTTTTTGCATTCTTCATCAAGCCATTCCTGCCGTTCTTCCTCTGTTGTGGGTCTGCCATAGATTTTATCAACAAGTCCTTCATTAACCGCAAGCTGAATCGGTGTTTTATGATGCGACCATTTCAATTTGCCTTTTTGAACCTGCTCTAAGAATTTGTAATACAAGCAACTTTGACCGTTATGTGTAGATAAAATTCTTAAAGGATAACCCCATGTTATACAGGGGCGAGCCGCTTTCCAAAGTTCGGCCGGATTATTATGAAATGCAAATTCATCAAGAACGACCTTTCCGCCTTTAGAACGAAAACCTTTTGGATTTGAAGATAAGGCATGGATTTTTGTACCGTTTGAAAAAGCAATAACATAGGCCTTAATGTCTTTTTCTTTGTCTAAAACCTGCTCGCCTAAATCTTTTGCAGCAATATTGAATAAAGTTGCCCATTGCTTGCAATAATCAATATACTCGCGTGCGGCTGATTCATCAGCAGAAGAAAACCAGACGGCAGGAACGGTTTTCTTAACGCAATCTCTTACATCTTCATAGCTTTGAACATACGTTGCTCCTATTCTTCGGGATTTCTCCCATATTTTTACTTTTGAACCATCATTTAACCACCGCATTTGATACGGCAGAAAAAATTTATTTTTCCTCGTTTTCGTCATTACGAGTAATTCCTAAAACTTCTTCTTCGATTTGTGCAATAAGTTCAGGAGTTAAACCTCTGGATTTTTCAGGTCTGTCTTTTCTTGCCACACCGTCTTCGTAATCTTTCACCTTGGTAAACATCGGAATTATGCGGCAAAAGGCATACATTCTGCCGGGATCTATTTTTTCACCGGAATCTATATCGGCAGATATGTCTTTCATAAGTTTGCGTGCAAATTCGTATAATTCCTGATGAAATGACTGCTTGGATTTTAGAAAACTTTTTCTTTTGTACTCCCAATCGAATTTTTCCTTCCAACGACATAGTGTTTTTTGCGAAACATTCATTTTTGCGGAAATTTCATCAATGGAATTATAGTCGTATACATATAGCCGCTCGGCTTCGTTTGCGAGATATTCTTTGCTATTCAAGCTCCGACTCCAGTTTTTTGATTTTTTCGTTTAGAGATTTTATCTCTTTTGTAATCTCGTTGAGTCTTTTTACAGATACAGAAACTTTTTCCGTATCAAGATTTTTAATGTCTTCGTACGGATTTAATAGTGATCGAATTAAAATAACAAGCCCCGATGCCTCTGTATCAAGAACACAGAGTCTCTTTTTTGCCTCGGCAAGCATTCCTTTCATCTGAAACCTTTCAAGATTCATTTATGAAACCTCCTTTTTTAAAATCGGACACCATAAGTTGTTGTCGATTTTGCTTTCAATTCTTGAAAGAATTGCTGCATGGTATTGATTGGTTTCAAGTAAATCCTTTAAAATTTCAAAGTTGTTTTTGATAATTTGTTCAAAGGCTTTAACCTGTGATTGGTGGTAAATATACCAGACCAGAAATATTAATGCAGGAAATCCTGTATTTTCAATAAGCGGGGATAGTTGATTTAAGAAATCCATATAGCTCCTTGATAATTTTTAGGATAAAAATAACCTCATACGGTTAATAGATACGAAAACATACATGTTTAATGCGGGTAATAAAGAAAAAAGGGTAGGCGTCCCCGCAAATTCATATATTGCAGTTTAAACCCTGTCACACTTTGCTTTCAAAAGATTTATACAAGTTTTTATTCAGTGAACTGTGCAAAGCAAAAATTTTTGAATAAATGCCTTTGAAACCCGCATGCGACAAAGGTTATACTCCAAATATACAAATTTTAAAAAGGACACCGCTTTTAGTCAAACGGTATCTTAAACGGAGAAATATATTAATGAAATTTTTTGAAGTATTTAAAGCCGGAACCTATCCTCAGGGCAAATTCACTAAAAAGGAGATTGCACAGATTGCAAAAAATTATGATCCGACATTTTGTGAAGCGCCCGTTACTATAGACCATCAGCAATCCGGTCCTGCGTATGGCTGGGTTGATACAGTAAAAGCCGAGGGAGATAAACTCAAAGTCAGCTTTAAAGAAGTCCCGGAAGAATTTGAAAAGGATGTTAACAGCGGCAAATACAAAAAAGTTTCCGTTGAGCTATACAGAAATCTTGAAGGAAAAGGCGCTTATCTAAAAGCAGTGTCTTTTCTGGGTGCTGCCATTCCTCAGGTTAAAGGATTGGAAGCTGTTAAATTTATGGAATCCGAATCCGACACTTATGAATTTGACTCTGAAGATGAGCCGGAGCAATTTTCAGAACAAGAAATTGAAGATTTAAAAACTCAGGTTGCAGACCTTGAAAAACAGCTTGCTGCATTCAAGGAATCAAACAAAAAACTTGAAACAATTAAATCTTTAAAAGAAAAAATCGCTGTCTTAAGTGGCGAAGTTGCCACTTTTAAAGAAAAAGCCCAAGGTAAGGAAGAAATTGAAAAAGAACTTGCCGACATTAAGGCTGCTATAAAAAAGAAAGAGTTTGAAGAATTCATTGACAAACAAATTGATAACGGAACTTTAGTGCCGGCAAATAAAAATACCGTGCTATCTGTTCTTCAGGAACTGGATAATATTAAAAAATTCGGTGAGGACTCGACAGTTGTTTCTGACTTTAAATCTTTTATCGAGTCTTTACCGAACCAGATAAAATTCGGCGAGCTTGCAACTAAAGAAAAGCAGGAAGACCAACAAAATGAAGATGTTGAAAAATTTGCAAATGCAGATGAAGAGAGTCTTGAAATCTTCAAAGAAGCAAAAACCCTCGCGGCTAAAGAAAACATCTCATTCAAAGATGCATTGTTAAAACTCAATAAGTAATACCCTTGAATTAATAAAAGGAGTTTAAATGGGAAGACTTGAAGAATTACGTATAAACGCGTATCTTTCGGAGGTTGCCCGCGGATATAGTAATAACGCACTTGTTGCTCAGCACCTATTTCCCGAAATAACCTCTGAAAAAGAGAAAATTGATATATTTGAATTTAATAAAGAGGCATTCAATATCTATGATACGGAACGCGCTATCCGGGCGAATTCAAATGTTATCTCGCCGCAAGGTTTTAAAAAGCATACAACTACTCTCACCGAGCACGATTTATCTTACCCGATAGATTATCGCGAAGAACAAGAAGCGGAAAAAGTCAAACTTCAGTTGCACGCCACAAATGTGGTTACCGAGGGTTTAAAATTAAAACTTGAAAAACAATGTGCGGATCTGGTTCAAAACCCTGATAATTATCCGACCGAAAATAAATTAATTCTGTCCGGCTTATCCTGTTTTACCGATGCAGCTTCCGACCCTCAGGGTGTAATTGACGATGCCAAAGATGCGGTTTCTCAAAAAATAGCGCAAGATCCAAATACTATGGTTATAGGGCAGGCTGCTTGGAAAACCCTTAAAAAACATCCTCAACTCAAGGGCTTAATTTCTGACAATCTTAATAAATTGGTAACCATAAATTTATTGAAAGAAATCTTTGAAATTGAAAACATCATTATCGGTAAATCAATATTTGCCGATAAAAACGGAAATTTTGTCAGAATCTGGCAGGATAATATAGTTCTTGCATACGTTCCTAATCTCGGTTCATCAAGAACCCAGTATGATCCGTCTTTTGCATATATGGTTTGAAAGAAAGACGCCTTGCAAATTGACGAATATCAAAAAGAAGGTAACAAAGTTAAGTATATTCGCGCAACCGATATTTATGACCCGTTTCTTGTCGGTGCGGAAGCAGGTTACTTAATTTCAAAAGTAAACGGCGACAAAAAACAATCAACCGAACAAGGGGGCAGTGATGATTAATAAGTACAAAGTCAAACATACGTCAATAATGCACAACAGCAGGTTATACAAAGAAGGCTCCATAATCGAGTTATCCGATGAGCAGGCCAAGCGTCTTGAAGATTTTGTAGACCTTGTTAATGAATCTTCAATTAAAAAGCAGCAGAAAAATCAGAACGTAAAAATGTCTGTAAAAACCAACGTTGAAACAAAAAGTGAAACTGTTAAAACCAAGGAAAACGTAAAAGAAAATGAAGCTTCCAAAGGAGGCACAGCAGATGACAAATAAAACCTACATCCCTCTCTTAATTGAATCACTAAAAACAAGCATTGATTTACGACCGCACAGGTTTGCAGGATTTAACGGCGCCTATTGTACGGCAGGCATAAAAGCTCTCGGCGTTACAGATGCTTCAACTCCAGGGGGAGAATATGCTCCGGTTGCAGTTCTCGGAATTCTTCTTGTAGAAGCAGGCGGAACAATCGCTGCCGGTGACGCTGTTGCCTCTGATGCCGAGGGCAGAGCCGTTAAAGCTGTAGATTCTGCTGCTATAAACGGCTATGCCATTGATGCAGGCACAGCAGGTCAGGAAATAAGAATTATACGAGGAATTTAATATGGATTACTGCACGATTGACGATATTGAAACACAGACCTCCACCCCTACACTTATCCAACTTACTTCTGACGATGGGCAAGAAGCTGTTGATCGTGTCGTTGCCCAAGAGGCTATCCTTTATTCTTCCGCGCTCATCGACGGGTATTTGAGAGGCAGGTACTCTCTGCCTCTTGATACCCGTTTTCCTTTATTAAAAATCCTCGCCATTGATTTGAGCATACACAGGCTCTATATACGCCGAATGCGCGATGAAATGCCCGAAGTTATTGAAAATAACTACAAAAACGCAATTTCAACCTTAAAAGATATTCAAAAAGGCGTTATATCCCTGCAAAGCGAAAACGATTCTTTTGAAACAGCAGGATTTAATGCCGAGGAATACAAAACCAACAAAGAGATAATTGACAGGCTCTTTGGTAAGGAGCGCATGTTTGAATATTAAATGCGCGAGCCGCGTGTAAAGCCCGAAACGACTTTGTTGGGGCAAAGACGATGCAAGGGTGTAACTGTTCAATGGCGATACAGGAACACAAGGATGTAAATCCGAGTACTACAGGAGCTTTATTTATTGAATATACGTGAAATTGAAAATTCAATAATCGAAAAATTAAAATCCTCGTTCCCCGAACTTCTTATTCAGGGTTTCCCTGATAAACCTGCCGAATTTATTTTACTGCATCCAATCGGTGCTTTACTTATCCATTATCAGGGAAGTAACTATACTTCCACTAACGCTCTTAACTTTATAACACAGGAAAACAAAAAAGAATTCTCTATCACTGTTGTAACGCGCAATTTGCGCTCTAACAAAGGAGCGTACGAATTTATAGACGGAATTAAATCTGTTTTAACGGGTTTTTCACCTGACGGCTGTTCAAAATTAAGCCCTTCAAAAGATTTCTTTATCTCCGAAAAAGGCGGCATATGGCAATACGGAGTTAATTTTACACTCACCACTACAAATGTACAAAATTTTTAAATTTACCCCACCCCATTTATCTTAGGAGGATTTATGCCTGCAAGTTTTTTGCATGGTGTCGAAACCATTGAAATAACAACAGGTGCAAGAACAATTACCACCGTAAAAACTGCGGTTGTAGGAATTGTGGGAACCGCACCGATTGAAAATGTTGAAGATGAATACAAAACAATAAATACTCCGACTTTGATTTTGAATGAAGTTGAAGCAGTGAGATATTTCGGAAATCATAAAGCCGGCTTTACCATTCCGCAAGCCTTAAAAGCAATATTCGATCAGGGCGCAGGGATTGCTATTGTAATTAACGTTTATAACCCTGATAAGCACGAATCCGTTGAAGATGTAACCATTGGCGAGATTAACGGCGGTATTGATGCAACAACGGGTAAAAGAACGGGAATGAAAGCTTTTGAAGATTGCTACTCTTTGTTTGGATATTATCCTAAAACAATTATTGCTCCTGTATTTTGTGAAGAAACTGCGGTTGTTACCGAAATGAACACTATTTGTAACAAAATCCGCGCCATGGGCATTGTTGACGCACCTGTCGGAGCATCGGTTCAAGATGTCATTAAAGGCAGAGGAACGGGCGGTACAATTAATTTTAATACTTCATCCGAACGTTTAATTCTTTGTTATCCGCATTTAAAGGTCTATGACTCCGAATCTGATTCTATAAAACTACAGCCTTATTCGCAGAGACTTGCAGGTGTTATCGCCGCAAAAGATGTCGACAAAGGTTATCACTGGTCGCCGTCAAATACTGAAATTCAAGGAATAATCGGTATTGAAAGACAACTTACTTCAATGATTAACGACCCGACATCCGAGGTAAACAGTCTGAATGAATGCGGAGTTGTAACTGTTTTCAATTCTTACGGCTCAGGTTTTAGAACCTGGGGAAACCGTTCTGCCGCATATCCTGCCTCAACTCATCCTACAAACTTTATTAACGTCAGAAGAACGGCTGACATTCTTCATGAGTCAGTTGAGTATGCAATGCTCCAGTTTATGGATTATCCGATTGATAACGGTTTGATTGATTCAATTTGCGAAACGGTTAATCAATTCATTAGAACCTTAATAGGTCGCGGCGCATTGATTGATGGCAAGTGTGTATTCAACTCGGATAAAAACCCGGCAACTGAAATTGCAAACGGGCATCTCACCTTTGATATTGAGTTTATGCCCCCTACTCCCGCCGAAAGGATAACTTTTGAATCTTTCATTGATATCGAGCTATTAAAATCGTTAGGCGGTTCCTAATGTATTGCATTGTTAACGATAATGGGAAGCTTGATGTTTACGCTCAAAGCAGCGATCGCTGCCATAAATGTAAAAATACGCACAAATGCCCGCTTATAGTCGCACTCAGAGATGAGTTTGTTGTTATGCGCTATTCGGATATTTCAATTAAAGACTGCTGTTTCTTTAAAAGGCGCTTGTTTTAGCGCATTTGTGCAGTCTGAAAACGGAGTTTATATCAATGTCAAAAATAGAAATTAATAAATTAACCAATGCCAATGTATATATGAACGGAGTTAACCTTTTAGGAAGGGCAGAAGAGGTACAGCTCCCGCAGATTAAACACAAAATGGCGGAGCACAAGGCTCTTGGTATGGTTGGTTCCGCCGAGTTCTTTGCAGGTATTGATAAGCTGGAGTGCAAAATCAAGTGGAATGCACTATACCCAAGTGTTATGGCTATATGCTCAAACCCCTTCCTGTCTACAATGATACAGGTCAGAGCAAATCTTGAAACTTACAATGGTACGGGAAGAATTAAAGAAGTTCCTGCAACCGTCTTTTTAATCGGAACTTTTAAAGAGTTTCCCCTGGGTAATATCAAACCGCAGGAAAATGCAGAATATGAAACAACGATGTCTGTAACTTACGCAAAATTAATTGTAGACAGCATTGAAATTTTTGAAATCGATGTTCTTGAAAATATCTACAAAGTCGGAATGGTTGATATGCTAAGCACCTTCAAGAAAAATACGGGGGCTTAGAATGCGTGAGCCGTGTGTGGAGGGGCTTGCGATGAGCAAGACCCGCAACCGTTCGATGGCGACGTAGGAACGCAGGCGAAGCCGGGTACCACAGGAGCTTTTAACATTAGATTAAAAAAGAAAAGAAATTATGAAAAATAAACTGTCCGAAGAAATCGCGACCCGCAAGCGTGCTTTAAATTTTTATTCTCTAGCCAATATTCTGCCGGATCCTGATATTGTTCTTAGAAAACAAGGTAGGGATATCAGGATTTACAAAGAACTGCTTTGCGACCCTCATGTTTTTGCCTGTACACAATCTCGCAAGTCAGGTGTTCTTTCTCTTAACTGGGAAATTAATCGAGGTTTGGATAAAGATAAAAACGCCAAAGCAGTTGAAGAATTACTTAAAAAACTGGATATACACAAACTCATATCAGATATTCTTGATGCAACACAGTTTGGATTTCAGCCCTTAGAGGTTATCTGGAAGAAAACAAAAACAGGATACGTTTTACCTGAAAAAGTTGTTGCAAAACCGCAGGAATGGTTTTGTTTTGATGATGATAACAATCTAAAATTCAGAACCAAATCTGATTATTACGGCGAAATTGTCCCTGATAAAAAATTTCTGCTTGTTCAAAATAATCCAAGCTACAATAACCCCTACGGCGAACGGACTCTGTCCCGTGTATTCTGGGCTGTAACATTTAAAAAAGGCGGATTAAAATTCTGGGTTGTTTTTACTGAAAAATACGGAATGCCGCATCTTATAGGTAAACACCCCCGCGGAGCAAGCAAAGAGGAAACAAATATTCTTGCCGATATGCTTGAAGATATGGTTCAAGATGCCATTGCTGTTATTCCTGATGATTCTTCGGTTGAAATTCAAGAGGCAAATAAATCTTCCTCTGCCGAGATTTATGAAAAACTTATCGACAAGATGAATGCCGAAATTTCTAAAGCAATTCTCGGGCAAACATTAACAACCGAAGTCGGCAGCATTGGCAGCTATGCCGCGAGTAATACTCATATGGCAGTCCGTCAGGATATTGTCGATTCAGATAAAAAACTCGTTGAAAGTACAATAAATCAACTGATTCAATGGATTTACGATATAAATTTTTCAAATGAAAATGTTCCAATCTTTGAAATGTATGCACCGGAAGAAGTTGATCTAACTTTAGCACAAAGAGATAAAATTCTTTCTGAAACAGGGATTAAATTTACTAAAGAGTATTTTATTAAAGCATACGGACTTGAAGAAGATGATTTTGAAATCAGGGAAGATGTTCCATCTGTACAAAACTCTCAATTTAAAGAATTTAAGGAAAGCCAGTCATCTGCCCCCGGACAAGATCAAATAGAAAATTTGCTTGAATTTATTTCAACAAAGAAATTAAATGAACAGGCTCAACAAATGATTTCACCCCTGATTTCACTTATTGAGGAGTGCGAAAGTTTCGAAGAGGCCTGCGAACTGTTAACCGATAAAAATTTGCACAGTAGGCAATTTGAACAATCTCTTCAAAAAGCTCTTTTCTTGTGCGAACTGCAAGGAAGGTCGGATGGACTTGAATAAACAATTAACTTTTTTGGATTTATTTTCTGGTATTGGCGGATTTAGAATTGGGATGGAAAGAGCAGGGTTTAGATGTATCGGATATTGTGACAACGACGAATATGCCAACAGATTATACAAGGCATATTTTAATACTAAAGAGGAGTTATTTTTTGATGACATCAGAACTATCAAAACAGAAGAATTGCCTGACTTTGATATTCTTTGTGCGGGATTTCCTTGTCAATCTTTCTCAATTGCAGGAAAAAGACAGGGATTTAAAGACACAAGAGGCACAATGTTTTTTGAAATTGCACGGATTCTCAAGGACAAAAGACCCCGATATTTTATACTCGAAAACGTTAAAGGCTTACTTAGTCACGACAGTGGAAAAACTTTCCAAACAATACTTAAAATTCTCACCGACCTTGGGTATCAAGTGCAAT
>ERZ1643249.346-NODE-346-length-55702-cov-6.719194_pt1 | contig 55702 bp, 56 predicted proteins | sample MGYA00579263_ERZ1643249 | MGnify/ENA primary metagenome ERZ1643249 (study PRJEB29033, sample SAMEA4952264) | chicken gut metagenome | biome: Broiler Chicken; feature: Gastrointestinal Tract; material: Caecum | place: Ireland | collected 2018 | study: Broiler...
CAACAACTGGCTCAACTTCGTCTATCAGACGACGCCCTATCAGTTTGAAGCCTGAATCCCGAAACACGAAACAGAGCCGCTCGATCGAGCGGCTCTGCTGCTGTTTTTGAAATTACACTGTTTAATGAGGTCAATTTCTTGACCGATTGTCCCTCTCGTACTCCTCGGGGTCGGTATAGACCTTATCGATGCGGATGGCGGCAAACTCCTGAATATTCAGACATTTGCCGCAGTTATCGCAGATCTTATTGGGGTCCAGATCGCACACCTCGCACTCCAGGCAGCCGTCGCACTCTTTCTCATCGTCCAAAACGCACATTTTCCTTTCCATGGGAATGAGTATAGCGCGTCATTGCAAAAAAAGCAAGCGTTTTTCCAAAATTGATGCAAAAAATATAAAACAAATGTTTGCAATTTTACAAGAAGTATGTTATAATGGCATCAAAGGAGAAAAGACCATGCTGGATAAACGCAAACTGGACGATGTCCTCGCATTCATCAACCGCTACACGGATGAAAACGGCTTCCCGCCCACCGTGCGCGATATCTGCGCGGAACTGCATATCAAGTCTACGGCGACGGCCTATGACTACGTCAACCGCCTCAAGGAGATGGGCTATCTTCACAAGGCGACAGGCAAAAAGCGCGCCGTTGCCGTGAAGGCGTCCAACAGTGTGCGCGTGCCGCTCATCGGTACGGTCACGGCAGGTACGCCCATCCTCGCCGCCGAAAATTTTGACGGCTACTATACCCTTCCCTCCAACCTGTTTTCGGGCGACGATCTGTTTTTGCTCACCGTCAAGGGCGATAGCATGATCGAGGCAGGCATCTTCAATGGCGACACCATCGTCGTGCAGAAGCAGGAAACGGCGGACAACGGCGACATTGTCGTCGCCATGTTCGGCGGAGAGGGCGAGGAAGGCGCGACCGTCAAGCGCTTCTTCCGCCGCGATGGGAAATTTATCCTGCACCCCGAAAACAGTGCGCTTTCCGACTATGTGCTGGACGAAGTGAGCATCCTCGGCAAGGTCGTAGGGTTGCTGCGCACCATTTGAATATTTTTTGTTTCCATTCGCGAAACGCCGCCCGAACAGGCGGCGTTTTGCATATATTTAGTGGAAAAACTTTGCGATTTCCGTCAGCTCCTTGCGCGCGGGGCGCTCGGGGTCGACCGCCGCATAGCCCACCACAATGACGCTGACAATCTGCTCGTAAGCAGGAACGGACAGGACCTCGCGTAATTTTTCCGCATCGCGGATGCCCATGACGAGCGTGGAGAGACCCAATTCGCTCGCCTTGAGAAGCAGCGCCATGTCGTGCAGGCCGCAGTCGTAGGCGCCCCAGCCGTTGCCAAGTTCGTTGCTCGGCTCCCCCGCCTTGACATCGTACCCGGATACGCAGGTAACGAAGGTCGATACGATGAGGACGGGCGCGTTTTCCGTGTTGCGCTGATTGAATGCGGGAAGCGCTTCGCGCACCCTCTGCAGCATCTCTCCCATCGCAACGTAATAGTGCGTCGTCTGCGAATTTTTCCAGGACGGCGCCAGCATCGCCGCCTCGATCATTTCCCGCACCTTTTCCTCTTCCACGGGCCGCGCTATGTATTTGCGGATACTCTTGCGCTGCTCTAAAACTTCCTGAAATGTCATAGATTCCCCCCTTTTCGCTGTCAAAGATTTTGCAGATAGTACACTTCTTCGGGCGTCAGCCTTCTCACGGCGCCGCGATCCAGCCCCGTGAGCGTCAGTTCGCCGATCTTCAGGCGCTTCAAAAAATCGACGTTTTTACCGACAACTTCGAACATCTTTCTGATTTCGCGGTTCTTGCCCTCGGTGAGGACGACTCTGAGCTTGGTATAAGTTTTGCTCGTCTCCGTGACCGTGATCTTGCACTTCTTTGTGACGACGCCCCGCTCGATCTCCACACCCGCCCTGAGGCGGTTGAGCTGCTGATCGGTGATCGTCCCCTCGATGCGCACAAGGTAAGTCTTGGGGATCTCGTTTTTTGGCGCCGTGAGACGGTAGGCGAGGTCTCCGTCGTTGGTGAGGATGAGCATGCCTTCCGTATCGTAGTCTAATCTTCCGACGGGAAACACCCGCCCCGCGCCCGCAGGCAGAAGATCCATGACCGTCTTTCTGCCCTTGTCGTCCGACACGGTGCAGACATACCCCTTGGGTTTGTTCAAAAGATAATACTCATATTTGACTTTATGCGACAGGATCTTGCCGTCCACCATGACGACGTCGTCCGCCGCGACGTCATCTCCCGCTTTCGCGGGCTTTCCGTTGATCGTGACGCGGCCCTCTGCGATGATCTGATCGCTGCCGCGGCGGGAGGAGATCCCCTGTTCTGCCAAAAATTTGTTGATGCGCATGACGCCCTTCCACTATTCGTTTTCTTCCATGATATACAAATTCTGTGAAAAAAGCAAGTTATTTCCAAGGAAAATTCGCATTTGTCCCGCAACGCTGCCCGCTGCCTCGGGAAGCGGGTCGACAACTTCCTGACTGATCCTGATCTCAGTGCGTTCCTGCTCGGTCAACGGGTAGGAAAAATCATGATCGATGGCAAAGCCGTTCACGCCCTCGTTTTTATCGGCGAGGCGCACGAGCGTATAGTCGGCAAACGACCTATTAAGAAGCTCTGCAGAGCGCTCATACATGGGCGGACAATTGAGAACAACACACACGAGCGTCATCCCCTCCCGCTCGGCCGCTGAGACGAGGCACCGCCCCGCCTGCATCGTGTAGCCCGTCTTGACCCCGCACGCGCCCTCATAGGAAGTAAGCAGTTTGTTCTTGTTGTACCAGCCGCGCGGTGAATAACAGCGCGTGGAGACGATCGTGCGGAAAACTTCATTTTCCATTGCCGCTGCGCTGATGAGCGCAAGATCGCGCGCCGTGGTGTGATGCCGCTCGTCGGGCAGCCCGTGCGGATTGGCAAAGCAGCTGTCTGTTGCACCCAACAGGAGTGCGCGCTCGTTCATGGCCTGCGCAAACGCCGCAATGCTGCCGCTGTGATGCAGCGCGAGCGCGACGGCGGCGTCATTTCCCGAGCGCAGCATGAGCCCATACAGCAGTTCCTCCACCGTATATTCATCCCCCGCCTGCAGATAGATGCTCGAGCCCTCCACGCCCGCAGCCTCCGCGGGGATCGTGACCTTATCTTCGAGCGGGCAGTCCTCCAAAATGACGAGTGCCGTCATGATCTTGGTCGTGCTGGCGTTTGCGAGCGGGAGCGAGGCATTTTTTGCATGCAGAATGCGGCGCGACGAGACCTCTACGACGCATTCCCCCTGCGCCGCCTGTTCCGCCCCTGCAGCTTCGATGCCGTGTCCGAACATAAGACCCGCGACAAGGCAGATGCAGGCGAAGAGAGCAAGGAGCTTATTCCGCATTGTCCTCACGCCTGACAAGTTTGTTAAGAAGATCGGACGCTTTTTCGATGAGCCCGTCCAGAGGATCGTCCGTGATGCGCACGAGGCGACATTCCACGCCGTCGTCAATGAGGAAGCCCGCCGGTTTTACGTTGATGACCGTCCCCGCACCGCCTGCAAAGGGAAGACACTCGCCGTCCTCGATCTTCTTGACTTCGCCGTATTCGCCGCCGCCCGAGAGATACCCCATCGTCACTTTGGTGAACGGGATGACCTGCGCGCCGCTCGCCGTGACGACAGGCTTGCCGATGACGGTATTGACGTCCACTAAACTTGTGAGCTTCTCTGCCGTCTTTTCCATGATGCTGTCGATCTTTTTTTTCTCATCCATTCTATGATACCCTCCAAAATTGTCTTTCCGAGCGCCATGGACAGGACTAAACCATTGAAGACGGTCGCTGTCTGCACCGATACTCTCAGCCGCGATTCCTCATATAAAATCACGTTGTTTTGCAGTGAGATCGTCGCGTACTTTTCCTTTGCAATGCCGTACAGCGCCCCGCCGAACGTGCGGATCGCCGCCGCGATCATACACATGCGCACATCTTCCGCGCCGCCCATCTCCAGCACCTGATGAAAGCGCCATGGCTGAAATCCCTGCGTGATCTCAAACTTCTTGCGCGCCGACGACATCTCCGCAAAGGGTAGAATGAACGCCTTTTTCTTGGTAAGGTGAAAGACGATTCCCTCCCGCCTGAGCTGTGCGTATCCCTTCAAAAGGCGCAGCCGATGATAGAGCGAGAGAGAAAACCAGCCCTTATTCGCTGCGACGTCCAGATAGAAGTCGGCATAGACGAATACCGGAAAGAAGGTAAACAGCGCTCCGAAGAAGAACGAATACACAAAAAATTCGCCCATATCCGTAATATGAGCGAATTTGCAAAAAATATCAAGTTTTACCCGATTTTGACGATATCCGCATCGTCCAGCCCCTTTAAGAAGTCCGGGATCTCATAGCCACCGTTCTGCCCTTCGGGGGACTGTGTCTTTTCGGGGGAAGAATGCGCCTGCGCCCCATCGGCGCTTGCCGCCTCACTTTCAAGTTCCTCACGCGCATAGAGGTAGCTGTCCCGATCCTCCGTGCGGGTGATCGCCGCCATGAGCGTATCGTAATCAGGCAGATCCTCGAGCGAATTGAGCTTGAAGCGCTTCAAAAATTCGTCCGTCGTCGCAAACAGGATGGGCTTGCCGACGGCGTCCTTTCTGCCGCAGGGATAGATGAGCTTGAGCTCGAGCAGCGCATTGACCGCATAGTCACTGTTGACGCCGCGCAGAAGTTCGATTTCCGTGCGCGTGATAGGCTGCTTGTATGCGACGATGGCGGCAGTCTCCAGAATGGTGCGGGTAAGTTCCTTTTCGCGGATGGGATTGAGCACCGCGGAGACGCCCTCCTTGTACTTGGGATTGGATCCGAGCTGCGCCTTTTTGTTGAATTCCAACAGGACGATGCCGCTGTCTCCGCTGTACTTTTCGCGAAGCTCGCCGAGCGCCTTTTTTACCTCACCTTCGGTGACTTCCAATTTTTCCGCGATGTCGGCAATGGCGACCCCCTTGCCTGAGGCAAACAGTACCGCCTCAATCGTATTCGTCAATTGATCCAAGTCCTGCCTCCTTGTCCCTGTCGGGATTGAGCATAATGGTGATCTCACCAAATGGCTGCTCCTGCCTGACATGCAGGAACTGATACTTCAAAAGCTCGAGAATTGCCTGAAAGGTCGTCACGATCTCAGGCTTTGTAAAGTCCTTTGTGAAGAGCTGTTCAAACTTGACCTCTTTTTCCTCTTCCAGGCTCTCCAGAACAAATTGTATCTTCTGCTCGACGGTGAAGGAATCGCGCGGGATCTCGCGCACTTCCCCCGTCCGCTCCAGTTCCTCGTGCTTGAGAAGAACCGCTGAAAACGCAGCGACCAGCCCGTCCAAGGTGAGATTGTCCAGCGTAAAGACGGTGCGCACCTCGCCGACATCCTTATCCGGCTCTTTGAAATAGTAGCCGATCGTCTCCAGCTCTTTGAGCTTGGCCGTCTCCTCCTTGATGAGCTTGTACTCCTCCAGTGCGCGGATGAGCTGCGCCTTGTCTTCTTCGATCTGCGCATCCAGTTCGGGATCCTCTTCCAGATTGGGCACCAGCGCCTGCGCCTTGATCTTGATGATGGTCGCCGCAATGTTGAGGTAGTCGCTGACCTTGTCGACGTCGAGATCGGGCAGCCCCTTCATATATGCGAGGAACTGTTCCGTCACCTGCGAGACAAAGACGTCCTTGATTTCTATTTCCGCCTTGTTGATGAGGTACAATAAAAGATCGAGCGGGCCTTCAAAGTTGGATAGGACAGTCGTATAATCGACATTGGATTCGAATTTTTCGCTGATGGAGCGGATCTTCTCTTCGTTTACCACGGCACAAGCCCCCAGAGCGCCCGAATCGGCCAGCCGAGAATGCCCGTTGCAAAGGACATAAACCAGCCAAGGATATCAAAATATCCCATGACGCCGACGCCGAAATCGACAAAAAGTCTGCAAATGAAACTTTCCACGATCAGCCCGAGCAGGATATAGTAGCCGTAATTGCGCAGGAAGCGGTAGACCTTCCCCCTGCGCTTGTTGACTGCGTCCACGATGCGGAAGCCGTCCAGGGGATAGAACGGCAGCAGATTGAACACACAAAAGCTCAGGCTGTAGGCAAAGAGATAATAGGTAAACAGGAGCATGAGCTCCCTGAGAAAGACGAGATCGGGGAAATAATAGGCCACCACGCAATAGAGCGGATAAAAGAAAAACGCCGTGACATAGTTGGTGACAACGCCCGCACATGCCGTCAGCCCCATGCCGAGGCGGGGCTTTCTGAAGTTGTTGGGATTGATCGCAACGGGTTTCGCCCAGCCAAAGCCGACAAAGGTAAAGCATATCAGCCCCAGCAGATCGAAGTGCCGCAGGGGATTGAGCGAAAGGCGGTGCTGCCACTTGGGGGTTGGATCGCCGCAGGTATAGGCGACGACGGCGTGCGCGACCTCGTGCAGCGTCAGAACGATGACGACGGCGAGGAAGGACGCAAGCAACTCAGTGAGGTAATCCATAACTTATCAATCATTATACAGGATTCGCGGCAAAATTGCAAGGAAATGTCCGCCTTGCGCGCAATTTCAAACGGAACGATCACACAATTTTCGTCGAAATACAAAGATTGTATCTTTTGTAAATATAAATCCGCGGACAGCGCCGCGGATATCGGTATGTTTACTTCAGATGGGCAGGGATGACGTCATTGCGGACGAGGTCCTCATACGTCTGCGGCCTGATAATATACTCCGCTCTTCCATCCCGCACCAGGACTGCCGCGGGAATGAAGTTTCGGTTATAGTTGGACGCCATCGAATAGTTGTAGGCGCCCGTCGAGAGCACGGCGACGATATCCCCGATCTTTGCTTCGGGCAGGTTGAACTCCGTCCCGATGAGGTCGCCGCTCTCACAGCACTTGCCCGCGATCGCCACGACTTCGGTGGGCTGTTCCGCCGCGCGGTTGGCAAGGACTGCGGTGTACTTGCTCTGATAGAGCGCAAAGCGGGGATTATCGAACATGCCGCCGTCGACCGCGATATATTTGCGGATGCCGGGGATATCCTTGATCGCGCCCACGGTGTAGAGGGTGATGCCCGCTTCCCCGACGATGGAGCGTCCCGGCTCCAGCGTAATGAAGGGACGCTTCAGCCCGTACCGCTCACAGCCTTCTTTGACAGTGGAAAGGAGCGCCGTGAGATAACCCCTATACCCCTCCGGCTCGATCTTGGCGTCCGCATCGGTGTACCAGATGCCAAAGCCGCCGCCCATGTTGAGCAAATCTGCTTCAAAGCCGAGCTTTTCCTTCATTTCAGCGACGAACGCAAGATTTTTTTCCGCCGCAAGCACAAAGGACTGCTTTTCAAAGATCTGCGAGCCGATATGGCAATGGAAGCCGCGCAGCCGCAAATGCTTCTTGGAGAGCACATATTCGGTGATCTGCTGCGCCGCGCCGCTTGCGATGGAGAAGCCGAACTTGGAGTCGGGCGTCGCCGTCTGCACATAGGCGTGCGTGTGCGCCTCTATGCCCGGGTTGATGCGGATGAGCACGTCCTGCACGAGGTCGCGGCGCTCTGCTTCCCGTTCAATGAGGTCGGCTTCGGTGTACGCATCGATGACGATCGTGCCGACGCCGCAATCGAGCGCATAAGAGATCTCATAGGGCAGCTTGTTGTTGCCGTGCATCGTGATCTTTTTGGCAGGGAAGCCCGCCTGCATGGCGGTGTACAGTTCGCCGCCCGAGACGACGTCGACGCCGATGCCCTCCTGCTTTGCGATGGCGTACATTGCCTCGCAGGAGAACGCCTTGGACGCGTACAGGACAAGCCCGTTGCCGTCATATTCTTCGTCGATGGCGTCCTGATAGACGCGCATCATGCTGCGGATATATGCCTCGTCAAAGACATAGAGCGGCGTACCGAACTGACTCGCAAGCTCCGTACAGTCCGCACCGCCGATCTCAAGATGACCCTTTTCGTTGATTTTCAATGTATCTCTTGCGTGAATCATGCGACTATTTTATCATAAATGCGCCAGTTCGGTCAATAAAAAAATGACGCGGCGGAAAAAATTTCGCCGCCGTGTCACTTTATCTCACAAATTTATCCGTGATGCCAATGCTGCGCGCCCTCGCGGTATGCCTCCCACCAGGTAAATTCGGGAGCATCCTCCGCAGCGAGCAGTGCGGCGCGGTCCACCTCTACGCCGTCCCGCGTCAGGACCGCGTACCCGAGGACATCCCCCCGACAGATGGGCGCGCGGGCTTCCTCTGCCAGTTCATAGCCGAGCACGTACGCTTCCTCTGTCCCCCTGCGGCTGATCGCAGAGAGCGTGTGTTCCGCAGTCACTGCCATATTTTTTACGCGGCTGCCGCGCACTGCGATTTCCCGCTCCGCCGCATCGCCCGCCCTGAGATAGGTGACGCTCTCAAAGTTATCAAAGGCATAGTCAAACAGCGAACTGACGGCAAAAAAGCGGTTTTGTGAGCTGTCCGCACCGATGACGACGGAGATGACCTGTGTCTCACCCCGCTGTGCCGCCGCCGCAAGACAGAAGCCCGCCTCGTTGGTAAAGCCCGTCTTGCCCCCTGCGCAGCCCTGATAGGAGCGGATGAGCTTGTTCGTGTTGGTCATCTGCGTGGTTCTGCCGTCCGGGTGAACAAAGTCCTCCAGCCAGATATGCGAATACTCGTGATACTTTTCGTATTTATGCAGTGCGCGCAACATGAGCGCGACGTCCTTCGCACAGGAATACTGCGGTTCTTTGGGAAGCCCCGTGCAATTGGCAAACAGGGTGTTTTCCGCGCCAAGCTCTTTTGCGCGTTCGTTCATCTCCGCGCAGAACGCGCCCTCGCTCCCCGCGATGCGCTCTGCGATCGCCACGCAGGAGTCATTCGCCGAGCAGACCGCAATGCTCTTTAACAGTTCATCCGTGCGATAGGAAAGTCCCGCGCCCAAAAAAACCTGCGAGCCGCCCATACCCGCTGCGCGCTCGGAGACCGTGATTTCCTCCTCATAAGTGAGCTCCCCGCAGTCCACCGCCTCAAAGGCGAGGAGCAGCGTCATGATCTTGCACATGCTTGCGATCGGCAGACGCGTCTTTTCGTTCTTGGCATACAGCTGTACGCCGCTCGTCTCATCCATCAGATATGCCGCCTTACAGGAAAGCTGAACTTCCTCGGCGCTTGCGGCGATCGTTGTGCCGCCTCCTACTGCCGCGATACACAGAAGTGCCGCCGCGGCGCAAATCAAACTCTTTTTCATACCCGCAGTTTGTGATACTTGTAAAATTTTATTTATCGACCATAAAAATGGCAGAAAAAAAGGACGTTGCCGCCCATTTTTCTTAGTTTCCGATCATTTTTTCAATGCCGATGCCGTAGCCGCGCGTCGGATCGTTGAGAAAGACGTGCGTCACGGCGCCGATAAGTTTCCCGCCCTGCACGATGGGACTGCCGCTCATGCCCTGCACGATCCCGCCCGTCTCGCGCAGGAGGTCCTCATCCGTCACCTTGATGACAAAGTTTTTGTTCTGCTTATTGTTGGGATCGACCTTCGCGATCGCCACGTCGTATGCCTGCGGCTCCGTACCGTCGATCGTCGAATAGATGACAGCGCTTCCGATCGTCGCCGCCGCAAGCGATGCGATCTCCACCGTCGGGAGGGCGGAATAGTCATAGTCCTCATCAAACGTACCATACAGCCCCGTTTCGCAGACCTTATCCGCAGAGGCAATCTTATCGTCGCTCAAAAACAGTCCCTTCAGATCTCCCGCCCTGCCGCGCTCGCCGCGGTTGACGCCAATGATATTGCACAGATACACGGAGGAATCAGCAACGGTGAGCGACTCGTGCGCCTCATCGCAAACGGCGTGCCCGAGGGAGCCGAAGCGCCTGCTGACCTTTTCAATGTAAGTGACCGTGCCGATGCCGGAGAGTTCGTCGCGGATGAGGACCCCGATCTTATAGCGCGCGGCAGCCGCATCTTTCACGGGCGTGACGTTCACCTTGATGCTCGTTCCGCTCCGTTTGAGCGTAAACTCCGACTGCTTCCCTGCGCCGCGGGCAAGCGCAGCGCCGAGGTCTTCAATCGTCCTGGTGTGGATGCCGTCTACGGCGACGATCTTGTCCCCCGTCCGGATGCCCGCATCCGCCGCAGGACAGCAGACGCCTTTTTCCGAAGCGACCTCCTTGAGTCCGACAATCTCCACGCCGTTTGCAGAGAGCGAGAAGCCCGCCGTCATGCCGCCGAGATAGTATTGCGGCGCGGCGGCTTCGGCTGCACGCCCTCCGCCGCAGAGTGTAAAACAGAGCAGCAGTGCGCCCGTGAGAACAAAAAACAGCTTACGCATCCCAACCTCCGTAACAGAAGTTACTTTGCGTAAGCTGCAAACGATCTATGCAATTTCTATTCCGATTGCGAGAGGGATTTTTTGTAAGCGGCGGCGTTTTCCAGCAACTCCCCCGCATGGCGGAGCGCAAGTTCGCTCTCCGTATCCCCGCCGATCAGACGCGCGATCTCCTTGACGCGGGCCTCGCCCTCCAGGGCGTTGATGACCGTGAACGTCCTGCCGCCCTCTTCCCGCTTTTCGATATAGAACTCCCGATCGGCGCACGCGGCGATCTGCGCTAAGTGGGACACCGCAATGATCTGCACGTTTTGCGCAATCTTGCAGAACTTCTCCGCGATCGAACGCGCCGTCTTTCCGCCGATGCCCGCATCGATCTCGTCAAAGATATACGTCCCGATGGCGACCGCGGAATGCTGCGTCTTGACGGCGAGCATAAATCTGCTCATTTCACCGCCGCTGATGATCTTGCCCAGTTCCTTGGGCGGCTCGCCCGCATTGGCGGAGAACAGGAAGGTGACGCTGCCCAGCCCCTCGCTTGTCGCGTGCGACACGTCCTCGCGTGTATAGTCCCCGAAGCGTATTTCAAACTGCGGGGAGGCGATATTGAGCGTTTTGAGTTCCTTTGTGACGCGTGACGTAAAACTCTCCGCAGCGTTCTTGCGCGCCCCGGTCAGCGCCCGGCAGGCAGCAAAGATCGCGTCCTCCGTCTTTTCCAGTTCGGCGCCCAGCGCCTCGTACCGCGCGCCGCTGTCCGAGAGCATCTCATACTCCTCTTCCGCGCGCTGATGAAAGGCGAGAATTTCCGCGACCGAACTGCCGTATTTTTTCTTGAGCGCCTTGAGTTCATCCAGGCGCGCTTCAACGCGCTCCGCTTCTCGCTCGTCAATGTCCAGTTCGTCCCCATACTCCTGCGCAGTCTCGGCAATATCCTCGGCTTCCGCAGCTGCTGCCTCCAGGCGCTCAGAGAGCGCCGCATACCGCTCATCCAACCGACCGATGGGCGAAAGCGCGCGCTGTGCACTGCGCAGCGTATCGGCACCGCCGCCGTCCGCCCCGAGGTACTGCCGCACTGCACCCAGTGCGTCGAGGATTCTTTCGGCGTTGCGCCAGCGGTCGCGGAAGGAGATGAGTTCCTCTTCCTCCCCCTCCCTGAGGTCCGCCCGTCCGATCTCATCAATCTGGAATTTCAGGATATCGAGGCGGCGTTCCCGCTCGCTCTCGTCCCCGCCGAACTTTGCGCGGTCCGCGACGATCTGCTTTCTGCGCGCAAGCAGGGCATTCAGGCGCTCCTTGACGGCAGCGACTGCCTCGCCCGCCACGTCATCGAGAAGCTTTAATTGATTGGACTCTTTCAAGAGGAAAAAATGCTCGCTCTGCCCGTGGACGTCCACCAAAAGCGCAGTCAGGCGGCGAAGCATGCCCGCCGTTACGGCGCAGCCGTTGATCTTCAGCGCGCCCTTGCCGTCCGCCGAGAGCCGCCTGGAGAGGATGAGCGTCTCGTCCGGCTCCACGTCCAATTCCTCAAGCAGCGCCGCAACGCGGGGATCGGAACAGGAAAATTCGGCGCGCACGGCGCAAAAGGACTCGCCCGAGCGAATCAGGCTCCTGTCCGCCTTAGCGCCGAGCACAAAGTCGATCGCGTCCAAAATGACCGATTTTCCCGCGCCCGTCTCGCCAGACAGCACATTGACGCCGGGCGAAAATTCCAACTCAGCGCGCTCGATGAGCGCAACATTTTGTATGAGCAGCTTTTGTAACATATCAACCTTTGATGACGGCTAAGAGCCGCTCCGCAACCGCCTTGCCGTCCTCCGTACTCTCGCAGATGAGAAGCAGGGTGTCGTCCCCCGCAATGCTCCCCGCGACCTCGCGGAAGGCAAGTTCATCCACCGCAACGCCCGCGTTGGACGCGCTGCCGGGCAGCGTCTTGACGACGACCAGGTTCCCGACGGGACGGACGGTGAGCGCGCTTGCACGGAACAACTCGCGGTGCTTTTCCGAAAGCGTCCCCTCCGACTGCGCCGCGCAGGCATAGCGGAAGCGCTTTTGCGTCCCGCGGACCTTGAACAAATGCAGGTCCTTCACGTCGCGGGAGACCGTCGCCTGCGTCACGGAAAAACCGCGCGCGGCAAGCGCCGCACACAGTTCCCCCTGCGTTTCGATTTCACGCTCCTCAATGAGCGAAAGGATGGCTTCCTGTCGCTGATTGCGCATCATCCCATGCCCCCTTAATTGATCTTTTCCGTCATGCGGCGGAAATACTCGCTCAGCCCCCGCGTCAGAAATGTGACGGTGCGCGCGGATTTTCGCACGATCAGCCGATCGTCTGCGCCCGCTTCCCCGAGGTAGACGCCGTCCCCGTAGAGCACGACTTCCCCCTTCAAGAGGGAAAAGCCCAGTTCACTCTTATCAGAATAGGCAATGGGACGGCTGCGCATGGAAAACGCGCAGACGGGCGTGAGCTGGAAGGTCTCGCAGTCGGGCGTCATGATGCTCCCGCCCGCCGAAAGCGAATAGGCGGTGGAGCCGGTCGGCGTCGTCACGATGAGCCCGTCCGCGACGAACTCGCCTGCATGGCTCCCGTCGATGGTGACGGCGATCCGCACGACCTTGTTCGCCCTTCCCGGATAGACGGGATGCAGCAAAGCAAGCTCATTGAGACAGTCAAACGTCTTCCCGTTGAGCTCCGCCTCCAGCATGGAGCGCCTGAGCATGGCACAATGTTCGTCCAACGCAAGCGGCACAACGCGCTCGAACTCGTCGCGCTCGAACTCCGTAAGAAAGCCGAGCGTACCGAAATTGACGCCCACAATGGGAATATTCAAAACGGACGCGCGCAGGGCGACACGAAGCATCGTGCCGTCGCCGCCGAGCACGATGAGCCTGTCGACCTGCCCGATCTCCTTCAGATCGCTGTAAATGATCGCGGCATGTCCATGACGGCGTATGTCTGCTGCGAGGCGCTCTGCGACGGAGGCGTCAGCCTGATCGCGGTTGTAAAAGATCCCGAGTTTCATTTGCGGTTATTATACAACAATTGGTGAATATATGCAAGGGGTTTTCTCAAATTTCTTCCGGGAAAGGGCGCTCCTGTGCGCGGTGCAAAAATTGCTCCCGCGCGATCGGCACCCCGCCCTTTTTTAAGAATACAATGTATTCCACATTTTTATGTGCATGGATGGGCGCGTTGACGATCCCCTGAGGCGCGAGCTGCACGGCAAGGCATTGATCGTAAAACTGCGACAGCAGCGCACCGTGCATTTTGACGGGTAAAATGCCGCCCTTTTTCAGTCCGACCCCGCCGCATTCGAACTGCGGCTTAAAAAGCACAAACGCCCTGCCCGCATCGTCCAACAGCTCAGAAATAACGGGCAGAACGTACGAAAGCGAAATAAAACTCAGATCGGAGACAATGCCGTCAAGGGGAAGGTCAAAATCTTCGCAGCGAAGATAACGAGCATTCGTCTCGTCCATCACGATAACGCGCGGATCGGACGCAACCGAGGGCGCAAGCTGATCTTTCCCGACGTCGACGGCATACACGCGCCGCGCACCACGCGATAAGAGCACCTCACAAAAACCGCCCGTGCTCGCACCGAAATCGGCAAATACCCCTCCTTCGACGCTCTGCGAGAACGCCAAAAGTCCACGTTCCAATTTATAGCCGCCGCGCGAGACACGCAGCGCCTCATCCGAGAGAAAGGTAAATTGGTCGGCATCGGACACGTCGTCCGCAGGCGAAAGCGCTTTTTTGCCGCGCAGGATAAGTCCCTTTTTCAGGATCTCCTTTGCACGCGTCCGCGAACCGTACTTTTCCGCAAAAAAGCTATCCGCGCGCATGACACTCCCTAATACATTGAAGGATGTCATCCGCATTCAGTCCGAATTCTTCCATCAGCTCCGCTACGCCGCCGTGCGGAATAAATGCATCGCGATAGCCGAAGGAATAGACAAACTTACCGCTGTTGACAAGAACATTTGCGATCGCCTCGCCAATGCCGCCGCGCAGGACGTTATCTTCCAAGGTAATGACATACTTTTCCTTCCGTTCAAGCAGCATCTGCGTATCCAGCGGCCTTACAAAGCGCGCATTGACGAGGGAAACTTCAATTCCCTCCTTTTGCGCCGCCAGTATGACGTTCTGCGCAAGTTTGATGCACCGTTCGCCCGCCGCATAGATTATTATGTCAGACATAGTACTATGCAAAACTTCAAATTTCCCTACTTCAATGCCGTCTGAGATGCCCTCCTCCCCCTCTCTCGGGTAGCGGATGGCAAGCGGCCCGTTCATATGCGCGCTCTCGCGTAGTATGGCGCGAAATTCTACAATATTTTTGGGAATCGCGATCGTCAGATTGGGGATTGACGCAAGATAGGACAGGTCAAATACGCCCTGATGCGTCTCCCCGTCCGAGCCGGAGATCCCCGCACGGTCAATGCAGAGCGTGACAGGCAGATTCTGTCCGCAGATATCGTGAATAATTTCATCGAAGGCGCGCTGCAAAAAGGTGGAATAGATGGCATAATAAGGGCGCATCCCCTGCGTCGCAAGCGCAGCAGCGAGCACCGAGGCATGCTCCTCGCAGATCCCGACGTCGTACGCCCGCTCGGGGAATTTGTTGAAGAAGGGACGCAGACCGAGCGCATCCGTCATTGCAGCCGTGACAGCAACGATTCTCTCGTCCTCTTTCGCCATGGCAACGAGCTCTTCCCCCAGCGCCGCGGAGTATTCAGACTTCGGCTTGGCGGGCGAGATCCCGTGCGTTCTGCCCGGCTCCTGCTCACAAAACGCATATCCCTGCCCCTTTCGCGTCGTGACATGCAAAAGCACGCTGTCTGAAGCGAGCGCCGCCTTCGCCTGTTCTAAGGCGGGGATGACCTCTGCAAGGTCGTTCCCGTTATAGATGCCCATATATTTCAGGCCATACCGCTCAAAGAGGGCGATATCTTCCTGCGACGCAGCGCCACACTTCATCTCATTCAGCACCTCATGCGTGCCGCCGACGGTGGGCGAAATGGACATGCCATTGTCGTTTAAGACGATGAGTACCTTGGTATTGAGAATTTTTAAGCTGTTGAGCGCCTCGTAGACGAGGCCATTATTGAGCGAGCCGTCGCCGATCAGGGCAACAACCTGAAAATCCTCGCCCTTTAAATCGCGCGCCTTGGCAATGCCGAGCGCGGCAGAGACGGATGTCCCCGCGTGCCCCGTATCATAGCTGTCATACGAGCTCTCCGACCGCTTGGGGAATCCGGCAATCCCCCCTCTCTGGCGCAGAGTAAAGAAGCGCTCAGCGCGCCCGGAGAGAAGTTTGTGCACATAGCACTGGTGCCCGACGTCAAAAATGATCTTATCCTTGGGAAACTCAAATACGCGGTGCAGCCCCACCGTGAGCTCCACGACCCCAAGGTTGGACGCGAGATGCCCGCCGCGCACGGCAACCGTCTGAAAGATCTCCTCCCGCAGCTGCTCGCAATATTTCTTTAATTGCGCAATGGAGGCGCCGCAAAGCGCCTCGTGTGACATGATCTGCACCATGTTTCACCTGTCCCTCTTCAGGACGTAATCAACGATCCCATACAAAAAAGCGGTGTCCGCATCCTTCATCGCAGCAAGAATGGTTTTGCAGTGCGCGGCACAGACTTCCGCCCGCTCTCTTGCACCCGCAAGCGTATACACTTTGACCGCGGTCAGTTTTTGTTCCGCTTCGTCCTTTCCAACCGTCTTTCCGAGCTTCCCGCTTTCACCCGACGCATCGAGGATGTCGTCCGTCAGCTGGAACAGATTTCCGAGTTCCAGACCAAATTCTTCCGCTTCTGCCGCATATTTTTCCGCGATGCACGCCGCCATGACGAGCGGCGCGGCAATCAGGCGCCCCGTCTTGTTGCGATAGATCCAAAGAAGCTCCGCTTCTCCGCCGTTTTCGCCCGTATAGAGCAGGTCCGCCGACTGCCCCGCGACCATTCCCGCGGCACCCGCAGCCTTTGAGAGCGCCTGCGCGGCGCGCAGATACCCTTCGCCCCGCCCGCACGCAGCAAGCAGCAGATCAAAGGCATAGGAAAGCAGAGCATCTCCCGCCAGAATGGCATTTGCCTCGCCGAACACTTTATGGTTGGACGGCCTGCCCCTGCGGAAGTCATCGTTATCCATAGCGGGCAGATCGTCATGGATGAGCGAATAGGTGTGAATGCTCTCCAGCGCGACGGCAAAATCTTCGTTGCTCCGCCAATCAACACCAAATGCCGCAAGCGCACCAAAAAAGAGCACGGGGCGCACACGCTTGCCCCCTGAAAGCAGGGAGTAGCGCATGCTCTCCGTGAGAATTTTCGGCTCAAACGCCATCTCCGCGCACTTCTTTTGCAGATACGCTTCAAAGTGTGCGCGGTAAATTTCATACCGGTCGTGAAAGTTCATCGCATCGCACGCTCCGCACAGGATACTGCATTTTGCAGCAACATTGCGATTGTCATGGGACCGACGCCGCCGGGGACGGGCGTAATCAGCGACGCCTTCTGCGAGACCGCCGCAAAGTCCACATCCCCCACGAGTTTGCCGTCCACGCGATTGATCCCGACGTCGATGACGACAGCGCCCTCCTTTACCATATCGGCCGTGACAAAGTTGGGCTTCCCGATCGCCGCGATCAGAATATCGGCGCGCGCACACTCTTCCGCCAGATTGACGGTGCGCGAATGACAAATTGTCACGGTCGCATCGGCATTGAGCAGCAGGAGCGCCATAGGACGCCCGACAATGTTGCTTCTGCCGATGACGACGGCGCGCTTGCCGCGCGGTTCCACGCCGTAGCGGTGCAGAAGCTCCATGACGCCCAAAGGCGTACAGGCGACAGTGCATTCCTCGTTTCGCGCAAGTCTTCCGATATTTTCCGCGGAAAATCCGTCCACATCCTTCTCTGCGGGGATACATGCGAGAATTTTGTCCGCATTCAGATGTTTGGGCAAAGGAAGCTGAACGAGGATGCCGTGCACCGCATCGTCCGAAGCGAGCGCGCGCACCAGTTCCTCCGCCTCCGCCTGCGCAACGTCCGCGGGCAGGTAATGCGCAAAGGAGCGGATCCCCGCTTCTTCGCATCCCCTGATCTTGTTGCGGACATAGACCTGCGAGGCGGGATCCTCGCCGATCAGCACGACCGCAAGTCCCACCTTTTGACCGTATTTTTCTTCAAATGCCGCCGTTTTGCCGCGCAGCTGCGCGCGGATCTCGGCGGCGGTCTTTTTTCCGTCGATGATCGTCATTTGTTGATGATTCCCCCCAATACGCCGTTGACAAAGTCCGCCGACTTCTCCGTAGAGTACTTGCGTGCGATCGCCGTTGCCTCGGAAACGGAGACAACGGGCGGAATATCGTCCATATACCTGATCTCCGCAAGGGCGATGAGCATTGCCGCCTTGTCTGCGGGGTAGATGCGATAGTCCGCAAAGCGCGTCACCGTCTCGGCGATCTCCCTGGACAGCTCGTCCTTATGCATCAGAACAGCGTTTACGATGCGTTCTGCAAACGCTATCTCCTCCTCTTTGAGCTTTGCGAGCCGGTAGACGCCTGCCCGAAAGTTCTTTTCGCCGTCGCCGCCGAACAGGTCTGCGAACACGATCTTGAATGCGGCTTCCCGCGCATCACTTCTCATAATGTTATCCTCATGTAAATCGTTCCCCCTCGCAAGCGAGAGGGAACGGCGCATTTGTTATGCGTTTGCCGCTTGTTCAACGGGCGCTTCCTGTTCCACAGGCGGCTGCGTCCTGGACGCAGGAAAAATGACGCTCGTAACGTGGACGTCCACCTTCGCGATCTTGTACTTCGTCATGGACTCCACCATCTGCTTGATATTCTGCTGGATGCGGAACGCAAGTTCGGGCACCTTGTAGCCATAGTATGCAATGACGGAGATATCCACAAAGACGCCCTCTTTCTCAAAGCAGATCTTGATGCCGTGATTTTTGGACGACACGAGCTCGATCCCCTCCGTCTCGCGCAGGCTGAGAACGGCAATGCCGCTCACGATATCCGAATTATAGGTAATTTTTCCCTTCTGACCGTTGGGATTGTACTTGATACTTGCCATAACAGTCTCCTTTGCAACCATTATAGCACATCTTTTGCAAATTTACCACTGTTTTTTTCAACTTTCCGCGTAAACAGGCATAATTATAATATTTCCGTCCCGCACCTGCTGTTCCTCTTCCAGCACATAGAAGATCTTTGTGACCATTTCGCTCGTCAGTTCGCTGGAATTGACAAAGACGTTGATATTTTCCGAATCCCCGATCGCAACCGCCGCATCGGAGAAGCCCATCGTCTTGATGATGGATTCCATGATGAGTTCATCCTCCATCATCTCCACGAGTTCCTGCTTGCGCGCAACGGCGGCATCGTACTCCTCCGTACCCGGCTCATACGCCGAAATGATGCTATCAAGCTGCACAAACTCTTCGCTTCGCGTTGTATTTCGTTCGGCGCGATATGTCGTGAAATAGTTTGCTTCGACTGCGGCGTCTACGTCCTGTGACTGCGTCCCCGCAAGGACAAAGTTGCAGACAGCCGTCACGGCGAGCAGCAGGACGAGCGTCGACATCAGGGCAATTTTCTTGGTGTTGGACATTTCTATTCTCCTTCTATACAATTATTTTTTGTCAGACGGATACACATAGATCCGATTGTCCGCAAGATTGAGCGCGTTTGCCGTGATCTGCGTGATCCTGAGGCGGACGAGGATTCCGTCCTCGCCGTCAAATACGACCACCGCGCTGACCGGAACGCCGTCCTCCTCCGTGACCATGACCGTCACACGCTCAACACCATCGATCTCCGAAAGCAGCGCGCCGATCCGTTCTTCCTGCGCGGTGGGCGCATAGGTGCCCGTTGGCGCGACCTCCGTCTTTCCGAAGACAAACCAGCATCCCAGAAGCAGCGCAAGCGCTATCAGGGCAATGAGAAGAATGCGCGCCGTCTTATTTTCCCACAGCTTTTTCAGTGCCTCTTTCACATGACCTCCGCTTCGCATCCGTAACGGGTTTCAAGCGCATTTTCGATCTGCTCACTAATATGTATATGCTCGTCCTGTTCATATATTCCGAAATTTGTGATGGTAACAGCGATTTTTTGATAGGAAAATGTCGTATCTGCATTGCGCTCGACCTGCGCCTGACCCGCGACGCCGTATGTCTCGTCGAGCCAGAGGACAATTTCCTCCTCGTCCTGCGCGGCAAGTTCCTGCGCGCAGTACGCAAGATACGCTTCATCCGTCTCCAGCTCGGCGACAGAAAAGGTAAGTCCCTCGCCCGAAATAAGCCCCCTGAGCGGCGCGAGCATCACAAAGAGCGTGACGAGTTTGGTCGCCCCCTTCAGAAACTGCCCCATCTTGCCGCTTGGCGCGACGATCGCGATGAGCGCCGACAACAGCACGACGCCGACAATGCTTAAAATATACTGCATCATCAGAAGATCACTCCCGTAGAACAGACGAGCAAAATGAGCGTGAGAAAATACAGAAAGGCGATGCAGCACAGTCCCGCGAGGAAGAACCCGCAATCAGACGCAAGGCGGGACAGAAAGGCTGAGATCCTACCCCCGACCGGCTCCGCCACGGCGGCACTCAGCCGTAAAAAGAGCTGGAACGCCGCAAACAGGAGCACGGGACGAAGGATGGCGCCGAACAACAAAAAGACGGCAAACGACCCGACGGCATTCTTGATAAGCGCGCTCCCCGCCAGCACAAGATCGAGCCCGCCCGATAAAAAGCCGCCCACAATGGGGACCGAGCCCGAGACGAGATACTTTGCCGCGCGCAGCGAGATCCCGTCGTACTGCGCCGCCGTGATGCCCTGCACCGTGAGAAAGATGCCCAGGAGTCCGAGCGCAAGTCCGATGAGCCATTTGTTGACGCTCTTGAAAAAATCCCCGAGTTTGCTCGTCTTGACCTCGTCGGAGAGACTGCCGACAAAGGTGAGCACGATGACAACGACGGACGTCGGCAGCACCACGGCAGTGAACATTTCGCACACAGCGCTCGAGAGAAAGGCGACGGCAGGGCGATAGATCCCCGCCGACACAGCGCCCCCGCTCGCCGCCATCAGCGTAAGCAGGATGGGATAGATGATCTGCATCTGCCGCTGCATACTTCCGATCGCAGAAAAGCCCGCCTGCAGGACGGAGATCAGAACGGAGAGCAGCACCGCGCCGACCGAAAGATAGGCGGCAAAGTGGATGATATCGGTCATCGTGCTCTTCAGAAATCCGTTCTTGGCAGAGTTGAGAATGCCACAGAGCAACGTCACCGCCAGAATGACCGCAAAGGCGGGAAGCATGACCTTCCCCTCCTCCCAGACGAGCGCAAGCACCGACTGCCACAGCGAGGAATAGTCGAGCGAAAAATCCCCCGTGACGATGCTCGCCAGCATCTCCTTGAGATCGCTCCCTTCGTACTGCGGCAGGGTCGCGAGATATGCCTCCAACTCCTCGGTATCCAGCGCGTCCAGAAGCTTTTGGACCTCTTCCTGCAATTGCTCAATCGCCGCCTCTTCCTCCGCCGTGAGTGCGGAAGCTGCGACCGGCTCCGAAGACAGCGTCAGACACAAAAGGAGCAGGCATAGCAGCGCAAACAGAGCCATGACGCGCCGCCTGAACGAAAATGCACACCTCATGTGATCAGCCCCAACAGATCGCTTACCAGTCCCAAGACGCTCTCCAGAATGGGAACGGCGAGGACAAGAATGACGATCTTTCCGCAAAAGATGAGCTTGTCCGCCAGAGAATCCTGCCCGAAATCATGCAGGACGCCCGCGCTGAACTCCACGATATATCCGATCCCGACCATCTTTAAAAGCGTCCTGACGATCGTCGCGCTCAACCCCGTCGCTTCGGCGATCTCCGCAAAGATATCCATGCTGCCGCGGAAGATCTCAAGCGCAAACAGCAGCAGGATGATACTGCCCGCAATGGTCACGACAAGGGCAAGCTCGGGCTTCGTGCTCTTTACAAGGATCGCCGCGACCGCCGTCACAAAGGCAACGCCCACGAGCTGAAAGATCTGCGTCGTCATGTCACTCCGAAAATTTCCTGTACCGTCTCAAACAGATCGCCGATCATCGTCACGGCGACCGTCAGGGCGAGCACGAGTCCCACAATGGAGACGACGGTGGAGATATCGTCTCTGTCCGACTTTTTTAAGACCTGGCAGACGACCGTCACAATAATGCCGATTGCCGCCAGTTTGAAGATGATGGAGATATCCATTACACGATGAGAATGACAAAGGCAAGCCCCGCCAAAAGCCCCAACTTGAGGTAAAGCTCCCCCTTCTCTTTTGCTTGCTTTTCGCACGCGGACTTCTTCTCGCCGAGCGCACCCCTCCGCGCGCCGAAATATTCGCGCTGGGAGCGCGCGTCGCCGCGCCCGAGCATGGAGAAATAGTCCGAGCACTCCTTCTTTTCCGCATCGGTCAGATAGGAAAGCCGCACCTGCGCCACATGCTCGGAAGAAAAGCGCTCGAGCGTCCTTTGAAAGTCCCCGCTGCCTGTATATTCCTTCAGCAGAACAGAAAGCGGCTTTCTCGCATAGCCAAGTTCCGTCAGATACCTTTCGTTGAAATCATGCAGCTGCGCAAAGAAGCGCGCCCGGCTGCGGTACTTTCCCGCCGCAAAATAGCCCATGCCGACACCGAACGCGATGACGCAGCCCGCCAAAAGCAGCTTAAGCCATAGCACGCTCGTCCGCTCCGTATATGGCGCCGACGCGCCCCAGCCCGTCCAACACGACATAGCGCTCAAAGAGCTTTTGCGGCACGTCCCGCACCCGCTTCAAGTGCGCCGACGCAAATACAAAGATACCGCTCTCGATCGCCCGCTTCACTGCCGCATAGTCCTCCGGGAGCAGCTCGTCCGTGACGACGAGATCGGGGCGCATCGCTCTGATCCCCGCCGTGAATGCGGTGAGTTTGTCGGCATACCGCACGACGTCCGCCGTCGCCCCCAGATCGCCCGCTGAAAGTTCCCCGCGCTCGTCGCTCACGAGCACATTCAGCCCGCGTCGCTCGCAGACGAGGCGCGTCAGATCGCGCAGCATGGTCGTCTTACCCTCCCCGGGCGGCGAGAGAATAAGGAGAGAGCGCATCCGATCTTGCAAACATCTCTCATACACTGCCGCGGCGCAGCCCTCCACTGCGTGCGGAATGCGGATGCACACCGAGGTCACGGCATGGATGGAGAGCGCGCCCCCGTTTTCATAGACATAGGAGCCGCAGATTCCGATGCGCTCGCCGCAGGCGCCCGTCACAAAGCCCTGCTTGATCTGTTCGGCGACCGAATACACGCAGTAGCCGCTCGCCGCAAAGACGATGTCCTCGACCTCCTGCATCGTCGGCAGAAGCGCGTCCCCCGCCCGCACGCTCGTCCCGCGATCGCCGAGGTAACAATACTCCCCGCCGACATTGGCACGCAGCGGTTTGTCCGCACGGATGCGAAGTTCATACAGGGAATTGAGATTGACATGCCGCACTGCATCCAGAATGCGCGGCGGAAGAAATTCCAGCATGGTATATGGTATGGGACAAGTCCGTCGATTATGCTTTTTTTCTGTATACGAAAAAGCCGACCCGCGAACGGGTCGGCTTTCAAGCCTTTCAGTTACTCGATTACAAAGACCGAAACGCTGTTGTTCTTGATGGTCGCCTTCAGAGTATCGCCGTCCAGTGCGATATCGCTCTCGACAGGCGCAATATTGATCTGCTTGCCGTAGCGGACGCCGATCTCATTGATGACCGTCACATCCTCGTGCCACAGCGTCGTGACGTGCGCCTTGGTCTTGCCCGTAAAGCCGACAAGCTTTGCCTGCATCTCCTCGTCCTTGCCCGAGACGTTGACAACCTTCAGATAGATCTTGCCGTCGTCGCCCACGGTCGCGGACTGGAAGATACGCTCGTTGACCTTCCAGATATTCTTGAACAGCACTTCGTGCCACTCGCCGTCCTTCTTGATGGACGCCGTGAACGTCTTTTTGGTATAGACGAGCTTGATGGTGTTGCCTTCGGGGCTGTAACCGAGGAATTTATCCTTGCCCATCATCTCGCAGACAGTGCGCATAAAGTCAACGCGCTTGTCGAAGGAGACGTCATAGCCCTTATGGTTCTTGCCGTACTGGCAGCAGATGGAGAAGCCCGCGCAATCGATGGTGCCCGCGTCGCGGACATCGGCAACGCCGACGCCTGCGATGAAGGACTGCTCGCCGTACAATCTGCGGAAATCGATGAGAACTTCGCAGTCGCTGAACTTCTGATCATCATAGTAGAAGCCGTTGAACGCTTCGCTCTCCTCGACGATGAGCTCACCGTTTTCGATATGACCGCCGCGGGAATTGGGATAAACCTTCCAGCCGCCCATTCCGTCCTTGAAGTCGTGGTGATAGAGCGTCTCGCCCGTCTTGAGATCGCGCACCGTGACGCTCCTGACGGCGCTCGCCGTGCGGTGACCGCCGAACAAAAGTCCGCCCGCGTTTTCGTCATTGACCTCGGAGACATCGGTCAGCGTATAGTTGCCGACGTTGGCAGCAAACATCTGCTGCACGTAGTAGTTGGGCGTCAGCATGACTTCGTGCGCGTTGAACCAGATCATGTCGGGCGTCCAGCGATAGTTGAGCGTGGACGCAAACAGAGGCGCATAGCAGGTCATCTTGACGACGTCAGAGTTGCGCTCGCAGCCCGTCAGGAATGCCGCTTCCGCAAGGGCGCTGCGCAGGTTGTTGTCGCCGTTGAGACGGCCTCTGCCGTCCGACATCGTGTGCATGGCGTACTCTCCCATGAACACCTTTGCGCCGTCTCTGTCGTAGCAGTCATAGCGCTTGGTGTTGTCGATGAACCACTGATAGGAGTTGTAGACGTGTTCGTCCACGATCATGTCGCGATACTTTTCGTTGATGACCTTCCAGCTGTCGTTGCTGTCCTGCGGACGGATATCCACGCCTGCGGACGTCACGACCGTAATATCAAAGAGCTTTAGAAGGTCGGTCATTCTGCCCTTATAGCGGTACTGACGCACGCCGAGAAGGCAGGATGCGAAGTTATCGAAGTACTCATAGCCCCAGTTCTCGTTGCCGATGCCGATATACTTGAGTTCGAAGGGCGCGGGGTGCCCCATATCGGTACGCACCTTTGCCCAGTAGGACTCGTTGGGATCGCTCGAAGAAACGTCGCCCTTGGCGAAGTAGATGAGGTCGGCGACGTTGTCGATGACCTCCGTCTTGAATGCCGGCGTGCCGGGCATGATGCGCTGGTACCCCGTCTTGCGCTGCTCGCCCATACGGATCTGGCAGAGAAGCCCGCAGTGGAGCACGGGAAGCGGCGTTGCGCCGATATCCTCGCACAGGCAGAAGTACTCATAGAAGCCGATCCCGTAGGACTGCAGATAGCGCCAGAGGTTGGGGATCTGCTTTCTCTGTTCCAGAGGCCCCACCGTGTTGCGCCACTTGTACTGATAGTCGAAGGAGACGTCGCCCTCGACGACGCAGCCGCCGGGGAAGCGGACGAACGAGGGGTGGCAGTCCTTCAGGACCTGCACAAGGCGGGGAGAAAGCTTGCCGTTGCGATACTTGTTGGGGTCGCCCCAGGTCGTCGCAGGAAGCAGGGAGACGTAGTCGATGCCGATCATGCCGTTGCCCTCGAGCACGATGCACAGGCGCCCCATCGTATCCTTTTCTGCCACGACGGAGGTGGTGACTTTGATCCAGTCGCCCTCGTTACCCTCGGGGATCGCGATCTCGCCGATGGTCGTGTGGCGGCCGTGCGCGCCGCGGATATATACCTTGGCAACGCCCTTGAAACCCATGCGCTTCACCCACATGGAGAAATTATAGGTCTCCTTGTTATAGACGGGCATACCGTACATATCGTACCCGCCGTTGGTGTAATAGCCGGGATTTTCCAGATGATAGATTCCGCCGACATGGAGCACCATATAGTGCGGGTTATTGGCATTCATACCGCCCCTGTCGGAAATATACCTGGGGCCTGCGCCGTAGATGTCCCAGTAGAACCAGTTTGCACTGCGCGCATCCACAGGGCTTTCGCCGTTGAAATCGTCGTACGCGAAATACGCAAATTCAAACGAGTTGTTGATGACCATTTCCGCATTCAGACCGCCGTCTGCAGACTGATTGATGTCCTCGAAGAAGATGCCGTAGAGTTCCTTGGAGACATCTACCCCCCTCTTCTTTGCGTCCAACGTGTACTGTACCATGTTTTCTCCTTCGCTGTTTCGCCGCGTCTTCGGTCAGGGTCAGCTGCCCTTGATCAGCATGTGTATATATTGAGGTCGGTACCCTCGCTGATCTTCGCCCATATTATAGCAGAGATTTGCATTTTGTCAACATTATTCTGAAATATTTTACTTAAAATTTAATAAAAAGCAAATTCACAAATTTGGTTTGCATTTTACATTTGTATGTCTCAATTTTTACGATAGATGCACGCGGTGTGCGGCGGCAGATAGATATCGTTAAGGTTGCGCACCTGTCCGTCCAGAAGGTTGACTCCTTCCGCTTCCTCGACGCGCACGGTGCAGTCGCCGTCGCCGATATTGACGGCGACGATAATCTTTTCCCCCTGATACTCCCGCACAAAGGAGAAATTGGTATTCATGCACGTCGCCTTGGCATACGTCCCGTATGCGAGCGCGGGAGAGCCCCTGCGGATGGCAGAAAGCTTTTTGATATGCGCGACCAGTTCGGGATGCGCCGTTTTATCGATATCGCCGATGAAGGGGCGCAGCTTGTAATCGAGATCGGACTTATCCCCCTCCGCGCCGAACTCCGAACCGTAATAAATGCAGGGAATGCCGGGCATCGTAAAGAGCAGCGTGTAGAGATTGTTGAGATTCGCCTTGTTTTTGAGCGCCGTACAGGCGCGCTCGACATCGTGATTGTCCACGAAGTTCAGAAGATTTTTACCCGGGAAGAGCGCCCACGGCGTGGAGGCGAACAGGCGGGACATGTTGTGCTCGATCTCAAAGAGATTCCCCGAATTAAACGCCGATAGCATGCTGCGGAATCCCTCATAGTTGGTGATGGAATTGAGCCGCTCGGGGCAGACGTTCTGCTGGAAGTTGTTGGTGTGAATAACCTCGCCGACCAGGAAAAAATCGGGCTTCTTTTCGTTGACCGCGCGGCGCAGCAGCTCCATGAACCACGGCGGGAGCAGATAGCTCACGTCCAGCCGCAGCCCGTCGATTTCAAACTCGTCCATCCAGAAGCGCACCGCATCCATCAGATAGTTCTGTACGTCCTGATTATCAAGGCGCAGCTTGACCAGTTCGGGATGCCCCTCCCAGTTTTCATAGTTCAGCCCGTCGTTGTAGGCGGAATTGCCGTGGAAATCAATGTTGAACCAGAATCTATAGTCCGTCCCCTCGCGCATTTGCAGCACTTCCTGAAAGGGCGGGAACGCCCTGCCGACGTGATTGAACACGCCGTCCAGCACGACGCGGATGCCGACCGCGTGGAAGGCGGCAACGAGCGCCTTGAATTCCTCATTGGTCCCAAGCCGCCTGTCAATTTTGAAGAAGTCCACCGTGTCATAGCCGTGGCGCTCGCTCTCGAAGAGCGGGTTGAACAGCACGGCGCCGATACCCAGCTCCTTCAGGCGGGGAATTTCCGCCTCGATGAGCGAGAGGCGGTGGCGCACCTCGCCGAAATCGTTCTGCCGCTCCGCGCCGCAGAAGCCGAGCGGATAGATCTGATAAAATATACTCTCGTCAAACCACATTTTGTGTCATCTCCTATAAGTATCTTCTATAGATTGTACCACAGAGCATGCGTTTTGACAATACCCTTTTGGAAATTTTCCCCGCATTTTGGATTGCTTTTTCCAAGAATGCACGCTATAATAGCCCGTGACGATCGTATCCCGAGGTAACTATGAAAGAACTACTCAATTTTCTTGAAACTTCTTATACCGCCTATCAGGCGACAGAGAATGCGCGCGCCTGTTTGCTCCAAAACGGCTTTACGGAGCTTTCCGAACAGGAGCCGTGGACGCTTACAGGCGGCGGGAAGTACTTTGTTACGCGCGGCGGCAGCGCCTTGATTGCCTTCTGCGTCGGAGATGCCGCCCAAGGCTTCAAGATCGCCGCGAGCCATACCGATTCCCCCGCCCTCAAACTCAAAAGTTCTCCTTCGCTCTCCGATGCGCACGATACGCGGCTCAACACCGAGGCGTACGGCGGCGGGCTGTATTACAGCTACTTCGACCGCCCGCTGCGCATTGCGGGGCGCGTCATCCGCGAACGGGGGAGCGCGCTTGTCTCCGAGCCGTATGCCAGTGACTTCCTCATCACCCTTCCCTCCCTCGCCATCCACCTCAACCGTGACGCCAACACGGGGTTTGCACCCGACAAACAAGCCGATCTTCCCCTGCTCTGCCTCGGCGCAAGGGAGTTTGCAGATATCGTCAGGGACGCGGTTGATTTTGACTTATATGCCGCCTGCGCGGAAAAGCCCTATTTGTGGGGTGCGGACGGCGAATTTCTCAGCGCACCGCGCATCGACAACCTCGCCAGTGTCTGCGCCTCGCTCAAGGCGCTCGCCGAGGGCGGCACGGGGATGCGCGTCGTCGCCTGTCTTGACGGCGAGGAAGTGGGAAGCCTCACCCGTCAGGGCGCGGACAGCGACTTTCTTTCCGCAACCCTGACGCGCATCACGGCGGCGCAGGGGCTGGACGCGCAAGGGCATTCTCTGGCACTCTCCCGCTCCTTCTGCCTCTCGCTGGACGGCGCGCAGGGATTCCACCCCAACCATCCCGAAAAGTACGACCCGCAGGAGCGGGCATACCTCGGCAAGGGCGCGGCACTCAAACGGCATGCGGGCGGAGCTTATACGACGGACGCACTCTCCGCTGCCGCTGTCCGAAAGCTCTTTGCCCTGGCGGACGCACCGCTGCAAAGTTTTTATAACCGCTCCAATATGCGCAGCGGCGGTACGCTCGGCGCGATCAGCCTTTCGCATGTGACTGTCCTTACGGCGGACATCGGCATCCCGCAGCTTGCGATGCACTCCGCCGTGGAGACAATGGCGTGCAGCGACTACGCGGCACTCGTTGCAGGGCTCAGAAGCTTCTTCGCCCGCGAGATCTGTGTGCGGCATGGGCAGATCGAAATCAAGTAATGCAACAGCCAAGCGGCGCGCGCTCCCGTGGGAGCGCGCGCCGCATTTTTATGCCGATTTTAAGTAGTTCAGGCGTCCGATTTCTTGTCCTCAGGCGGGAGCGAGGATTGCTCCATGATCTCCTGATAATACTTGTCGTCCGTGAAGTCCCTGGGACGGGTGTACTCACCGCCCAATGCTTCAATGGCGTACTTGAGTTCCTGATACTCAAGATAGTTGATATCGTCGCGGTCGATATACTCGAGCAGCACCGGAAGCGCGCGCTCGTCGCCGTAGGCGGCGAGATAACTCGCATGCATGGGAACGTCGTCCCCTGTGCGGAATTCTTTGAGCAGAATTTCATAGATGCGGTCGTCGCGCTCCTTGCAGCGGGACAGGATCTCCAGCATGAGTTCGCGCTCGATGCCCGCTTCATAGCAGGTGAGCGCTTGATCCTTGGCGGCGTCCGCGTTGCTCTTGAGCTGCTCGCAGACCGCCTCCTTGACGTCCGCGCTCACGTCCCCGACGAGCAGGTCAAAATAGGCGGGGAATGCCTTGACGCTGCTGCCTGCGAGGTTGACGGCGAGCGTGACGATCTCCTCCTCGCCGCGTGAGAGCAGGGAGACGAGGGCGTCGGGACAGCCGCGCGTCTCCAGTTCCCGGCACAAAAAGTCGGAGACAGGCACCCCCTCCTCCACATGGCGGGCGAGCGTTTCGCACAGCTCGTCGTCCGACATGGCGGCATAGTAACCCTTGGGCGTGGCGCCCGCCTTGGCGATGTAAATATCGCCGAACTGCTGGTACAGCTTGGGAATGATGTTCTCCCACTGCTTCTCGGAATACTTTCCCGCATTCATGCGGATATATTCGGACAATTTTTCCTCGAATAATCCGTCAAAGTCAATGAGTTGCTTGTTGCTCATGTTTTGCCCCTCTTACATCATAAAGTCCAGAATCGCCTGCGTCGTATAGCGGTTGGCGTCAAACAGGTCGATGATCTTTTCCAGAGAATGCTCCCCGCCCTTGATGCGTGCCTCGCGGTAGATGGCGGCTGCGAGCGCCGCGCGCTCCTCGCAGTAATCGAGCGCCCCCGCCTCTTCGAGCGTCGTGTAAATATCCTCGGCGGCGGCACAGATCTTGCCCTCGTTCTCGTCGCCTAAAAGTGCGAACTTGGCATAGACGTCAGCAAACGCCTTCATAAATGCCTCCCGCTTTTTGGGCCCGACGTCGATCTTGTGCGTGAAAAATTCGCGGTAGACGTTGCAGATGACCACGCCAAAGGAATCCTCCGCATTGCGCATGGTCAGCTCGTGCAGAATGAAGATCTTGACATACTCCTCCAGCGTGCTGTCCAGAAGTACTTCGCGAAGCACTGCGTCCGAATGGGTGCGCACGGCGACGCGCACAGCGAGCGCCTGCAGCTTTTCGTCCCGCCCCTCCATCTCGTCAAACGCAATGCGGAAAAACTCGTCAAGCTCGGGCAGGGACGCGATCTTTTTGGCGTCCTGCTCCTCCATCGTGGACGCCGCCAGAAGAAAGTTGGCAATGGTGGCGTATTCCGCCTCGGGAACGCGGTAATAATAGCTCATGGAAAAGCTTTCGCCGCCGTCCTCAAGCCCGCGCATGCGCTCTAAATAGTATCCGGCGACTGCCTTGCGCGGATAGACGGTCGTCAGCAGCTCGAGCGATTGGATCGCCTGATCGATGCGTCCCGTCTTATAGGCGGCGACAGCATGAAACCACAGTACGTTTTCGTCATACTCCAGGCGGTCCTTGAGGACGGTGAGCTTTTCATACGCCTCCTCGTCCAGCCCCGTCTCGCACAGCGCGGTTGCAATGCGGTACAGATCGTCCGTCGCGTCCGTCTCCAGCGCAGCGAGCCTGCGCGCCGCCTCTTTTGCTCCCTCCTTGTCCTCCCGCGCACCCAGCACGGCGCAATAGGTCGTGAGAGCCTGCACGTTGTCGGGATGCTCCGCAAGCAGCGCTTCGCACTCCTTCTGCGCGTCCTCCTCGTCCCCCAGCATGAGCGTGCACATGGCGGAAAGCCCCGCCGCGGAGGGATAGTCCGAACTGGTCTCGGGAATTTCCCCGAACTTCTTGCGCGCCGTCTCCAGATCTCCGTTCTTGAGGTAGGTCAGCCCATCGGCAAGCAGCTCGGGACAGGGAGAATCTTCGTCCGGCACAAAATGCAGCCGCGGCGCCGTCGCCTGCCGCACGAGGTTGCCGAACTCCGCAATCCCCTCAGCAGAGACCTGCCCGTCCTGCGCAAAGGCGCGGTGATAGTACAGCGCGGACTGCACGTCGTTGCCCATGTTCATAAAGGCGACGGCAAGCCCCTCGTACCCCTCGCCGAAATCTGCCTCATTGCAGGTATCCAGGAAGCGGAACCACGCATCCGCCGCCTGCTGCCACAGCCCCATTGCCTCGTAGATATCGGCGGCAAGCGCCTGCGCATCCGCACTCGGACCGTACATCTTGTTGCGCTTGTTGAGCAGCGTCAGCGCGCCAAGGTAGTTGCCGTCCTGAAAGCGGTTCTCGACGCTCTCCAATAAAAATTCATCGCTGAAATCCAGCTTCTGTACGCTTTCGTCCTTCATTCGCTCTCCCCGAAGATGGCATTCACGTCCCCTTCGTCAAATGTGTAATCGGTATTGCAGTAGTGGCAATGCACCGCGATCTCTCCCTGCTCGGCAAGGAGGGCAAGCGCATCCGCCCTGCCCATCGCAAGCACTGCGGAAGCGGCCCGCTCGCGCGAACAATGGCAGGCAAAGCGCGCCTCCCGCACGACGACGTCTTTCGCGCCGAAATCGGACAGGATGCCTTGCGCGCCGCGCGTCTCGCTGACGCGCGAAAGTTCGGGATACTGTGCGATCCGCTTCTCTGTAAAGTCGATTGCAGCCTCGCCCGCATAGGGCATGGGCTGCAAGAACAGTCCGCCCGCGCCGACGCACGTTCCGTCCGTCCCGATCCTGACGCCCAGCGCGACCGCCGTGGGCCGCTGTTCGCTCGTCAGGAAGTATGCGGAGACGTCCTCCGCGATCTCGCCCGAGACGAGCTCGCTCGTCCCGACGAAGGGAATGCCCTCGCCGTCGTCGCGGATGACGGTAAAGGTGCCGTCCTTTCCGACGCAGCGCCCGACGTCCAGCTTGCCGTCCGCCCGGGGCGGGAGCTCCACATCGGGACGCTCGATGTAGCCGCGCACGGAAAGCGCGCCGTCTGCCGCCACGCCGATCTTGCCTCCTGCACCCCCGCCGTCCACGGAGACGGAGAGCGAGCTGCCCACGTCCTTGAGCCAGCCCGCAAGATACACCGTCGCCGTCATCGTGCGACCGAGCGCCGCCGCCGCGACGGGCGTGAGATGATGGCGTCTGATCGCCTCGTTGACGATGGCGGTACTGTCAATCACTGCAAGGGACACCCGTCCGTCATAGACGAGCGCCCGATATAATTTACTTACGCTTTCCGGCATATAAAATTCACCCTGTCACTTTCCGCGGCTTCTTCGCCGAGATGTCCTTCGACGCGAAGCACGGTAAATCCCGCATGCTCCAACTTTCCGATGACGTCCTGCGTCTCGTGGATATACTGGATATGCTGTTCATCCAGACGGCCGAACGCGCCGTCTGCACGGCGGGCAAAGAGCGTGACGTCCATCTCGACGCGATCTGCAAAGAGATGGGTAAAACAAAGATAGGTCACGTCCTCTCTGTCGTCCGCAAAGATATTATCTGCAATTTTTTCGCGGAGTTTGTATGCGGAGGAAAGATCGAACCAAAAGAATCCGCCCTTTTTGATCGCAGCCGCCGCATGGCGGAATGCCGCCGGCAACTTCTCCTGCGAAATATAGTTGTAGCAATCGTTGGGCGAGAGCAGAAAGTCAAACTTCTCGCCAAGGGAAAGTTTAGCAGCATCCGCCTGCACGTAGCGGATGCGAAGCCCCGCTTCCCGCGCAAGACGCATCGCCTCCGAGAGCATGGGCACAGAGAGATCTGCCCCCGTCATCGAATAGCCCGCCCCGGCAAGCGCGCGTGTGAACGCGCCGCTGCCGCAGCCAACTTCCAATCCCTTGTTTCCCGCGCCAAGTCCGGCAAGCCCCGAAAGAAAATACTGCGACCATTGTTCATAGCCGCAGTCATCATTGAGTCGCTCGAACCAACGGGAGAGGTGTTCGTAAGCCTGTCCCATCGCTCACCGCTTATTGAGCATTTTGGGAGGTTTGGGCGCCTTCTTTTTCTTCTTTTTGCCGCCCGTGTCCTCCTCCTGCAATGCGCGCTCCCGCTCCTCAAACTGGCGGTTGTATTCTACATAGCGCTCGTCGTCCTTGTGTTCTTCCTCGTACGCCTTGGTATCCTCCTCGATCGCCGTCTTGCTGTCGCGCAGGCGCTGCAGATCTTCCCGCGAGAAGGAATCGGGCAACTGGTACACCTCAAGATCGTCATCAATTGGCTTGATGGGACGGCAGACAAGCTTGCTCTTACCCATCGCCACGATCTGGCGGCGGTATTCGCGCATCGCTGCACTCTCCATGGAGGGCGACGCGGCTTGCTCGCTCTTTCCCTGTTTGTCCTTATTGTAGAGTCCTCTGCCCGTCGCATACCCCATATTCGGATTGACAAACTTATCGAATGCCCACTGGGAATAATCCAGCCAGACGAGCAGCATATAGGAAATTCCGATCAGCAGCATCAAAATGATACCGATCGCAGTCAGAATCGTTCCGCCGAAGAGCGTCAGGAAGATGGGCCAGGTCGCAAGTATCGCAAAAAAGATGGTCTGCGGGAAGGTACCAACGGTCATGACGACCGCATTGCGGAAGAGCGCCCAGGGCCCCTGCTTATAGCTTATGCCGAGGGAAATCATCCAGAACATCAGCAAGACCGCAAACGCCACGATGACGTACCCGACGACCTTGGAGGCAATCAGCCAACCCGAATTTCCCACCCCGAGCGCGATCAGCATATCTGCCATGTTGCCCATTGTCCGCGACAGAAAGAGCAGTACGGCAAACACGAGCACCGCTTCCAGCACGTTCCAGTAGTTGCGACGGATGCCGCGCAGGAAGTCGTTCGCGACGAAGATGCCCTCCGTCCAGATGAGATTGCGGATGATATAGCCGCCGCCCGCAATGCCGAGCGCCGCGATTGCCGCCGCAGGGATGAGCAGTCCGAACCAGACAAGATCGGAGTAAAATACGATATTTTCCGCATAACCGACGAGATCGGGCAACACGGGATATCCGACGCCGAGACCGCCGGCATAGGGACCGACGGCGCCGTTTGCACCGATATCGAGGACGCGCAGGACGATTACCGCCACAACGGGAAGGAAGGTGACAACCATAAACAGATTGACGAGAACGAGCTTGCCGAATCTGCCCTTGAGAATATCCCAAAAGAGCGCCCAGCGGCTCGTGGGAAGGGTGCTGCGCGCATAGTCCTCGCTCCGTTCTTTTCCGATCAGCCAACGTGCGACCAATCCGCCTCTTTTTTCCTTATCTGCCATTATATTACTCCGTATATACACATGTTGACGGGCATAAAAACAGCCCATGGCGATATTGTACTACAAAATGCAAAATAATTCAATTGAATTCAGGTAAATTCCTTGATTTTTCTGTGGCGGTATGGTAAAATTATCTCGCTAAAAAGAGGAGCGGCCGAACATAAGTACCGTGCGCCCAGAAGATGGTTAAGGGTTCTTCGCATCAAGCGCACGCGAAAGGGTATCGCCGCCGAAGTGCAGCAGTTCCCTTGCGCTGCGCTGGGAGTGCGGGAGAATACCCGTATTCCTGTCACCGCCACGGTGAAGCGCTTTTTCGGCAGTAGAAGCGAAGAAGGCAAAGAAGGCGGTGCTGCCTTCTTTTTCTGTAAATAAGCAAAATTTTTTCTAAGGAGACTTCTATGCAGAAACAATATAAGGTCGGCGTCATCGGCGCAACCGGTATGGTCGGTCAGAGATTTGTCACCCTGCTCGACGGACATCCCCTCTTTCAGCCCGTGGCGCTCGCCGCGAGCGCGCGCTCAGCGGGAAAGACGTACAAAGAGGCAGTCGGCAATCGCTGGGCAATGAGCGTCCCCATGCCTTCCTATGCGGAGAATATGGTGCTTCTGGACGCGGAAACGGATGCGGAGAAACTCGCATCCCTTGTAGACTTTGTCTTCTGCGCCGTAAACATGAAAAAGGAGGAGATCAAGGCGCTCGAAGAGAAGTACGCAAAACTCGAAGTACCCGTCGTCTCCAACAACTCGGCGCACCGTGCGACGCCCGACGTGCCCATGGTCATTCCTGAGATCAACGATGACCACCTCGCCGTCATTGCCGCACAGCGCAGGCGACTGGGCACCAAGCGCGGCTTTATCGCCGTCAAGAGCAACTGCTCGCTGCAGTCCTATGTCCCCCTTCTGCATCCCCTGATGAAGTTCGGCATCAGATGCGCCGCTGTCACGACCTATCAGGCGATCTCCGGCGCAGGCAAGACGTTTGAGACCATGCCCGAGATCGTGGATAACATCATCCCCTATATCGGCGGCGAGGAACAAAAGAGCGAGGAAGAGCCGCTCAAGATCTGGGGGCATGTAGAGGGCGGTACGATCGTCAATGCAAAAGGGCCCGTCATCACCTCGCAGTGTCTGCGCGTGCCCGTCTCCGACGGTCACACGGCGGCAGTGTTCGTGTCATTTGAGAAAAAGCCCACCAAGGAAGAGATCCTCTCTGCATGGGCGGAATATTCGGGCGCGCCGCAGGCGCTTGCTCTGCCCTCCGCCCCCAAGCAGTTCATCCACTACTTTGAGGAGGACAACCGCCCGCAGGCGAAGTTGGACCGCATGACGGAAAACGGTATGGCGGTCTGCGCGGGCCGCCTCAGGGAGGACGTGCTGTTCGACTACAAGTTTATCGGGCTTTCGCACAACACGCTGCGCGGTGCTGCCGGCGGCGCGGTGCTGCTGGCAGAGCTTCTCGCGGCGAAGGGATATTTCGATTGACAGAAATGCGGCGCGCGTCATAGGATGAAGCGCGGCAAGGAGACGATATGACAGGATTTTTACGGGGCAGCGCGACTGCCATGATCACCCCCTTCACCGAGGACGGCATCAATTTTGACGTCTTTGGCGAAATGATGGAATATCAGATCGCGGGCGGGACGGACGCGCTCGTCGTGCTCGGCACGACGGGCGAGCCTGCCACGATGACCGAGGAAGAAAAAGAAGCGTTGATGCGCTATGCCGTCCAAAAGAACGCGGGGCGCGTCAAGCTCATCTTCGGCACGGGCGGCAACTGCACCCAAAAGGCGATACATATGACGCGGCTTGCAACCGAGTTGGGCGCGGACGGCATCCTTGCCGTGACGCCCTACTACAACAAGTGCACGCAGAACGGGCTTGTGGAGTACTACAAGGCGATCTGCGGCGCGACGCACCTTCCCGTCATCTGCTACAACGTGCCGGGGCGCACGGGCGTCAATATCCTGCCCGAGACGATGGAGCGCATTGCAGACATTCCCAACATGGCAGGCATCAAGGAAGCGAGCGGCAATATGTCGCAGGTTCTGGATACGGCGCGCCGCATCCGCGGCAAGTGCGACCTGTATTCGGGCGAAGATGCGCTCAATCTGCCCATCCTCTGCGTCGGCGGGACGGCAGTTATCTCGGTACTGTCCAATCTCATCCCCGCGCAGGTAAAGAAGATGGTCACCTGCGCCCTGGAGGGCGACCTCGCACAGGCAAATAAGCTCAATGACGCACTCTTTGACCTCACACATGCCTGCTTTGTCGAGGTCAATCCCATCCCCGCCAAGGCGGGCATGGCAATGCTCGGCTTTGACGCGGGCATCCCCCGTCTGCCCCTCACCCCGCTTGAAGCGAAGCACGCGGACATCCTGCGCGCGGCGCTCGCGCCCTTTGCGGAGGTGAAAGCATGAACATCATTCTATGCGGCGCCTGCGGGCGCATGGGCAAGAACGTGACGGAGTCCGCGGCGGAACGCGGCGTTGCGATCGTCGCAGGCGTGGACATTGTGGACGCCTCCCTGCCCTATCCCCTCTATCATTCGCTTGCCGAGGTCAAAGAACAGGCAGACGTCGTGGTGGACTTCTCCTCTGCGGCGGGACTTGAGGAGCATCTCGGCGATTGCCTTGCAAACAACCTTCCCATCGTCCTTGCAGCGACGGGATTTACGCAGGACGACCTGACAAAAATTGACGAGGCAGCGAAGGTCATTCCCGTATTCAAGACGGGCAACTTCTCGCTTGGCATCAACCTCTTGCAGATGCTCGCCAAAAAGGCGGCGCAGGTCTTAGGCGACGACTTTGACGTGGAGATCGTCGAGCGGCACCATCACACCAAAAAGGACGCCCCCTCCGGCACGGCGCTCATGCTCGCTGCAAGCGTAAACGAGGGGCTGGGCGGCGGCAAGGAGAACGTCTACGGGCGGCACGGCATGGTCGGCGAGCGCAAAAAAAGCGAGATCGGCATCCACGCCGTACGCGGCGGCACGATCGTCGGCGAACACGAGGTCATGTTTGCGGGCGAGGACGAGATCGTCACCCTCTCGCACTCGGCACGCAGCCGCAAAGTTTTCGCCGTCGGCGCGCTCCGCGCGGCGCAGTGGCTTGTTGGAAAGCCCGCGGGACTGTACGACATGAACGACTTGCTCGCACAATTTGTGGACTGAACTATGGTCAAATACGGAAAAGATGATGACATTTTTTATGGTCTGTCAACTGCAGGTTTTCTGCCACGGCGTTTTATAAGGATCTTGTTGGCTATTGCTTCAGTGGGCATTTTTCTATGCCTCCTTGTAATAATCGTCAATAGTATCGAATACGGCGGATTTCTCATTGCGGTGATTGAACATGGCTGTTGGAGCGTATTCGGAATCATGGGATTGTTTTGCATTCCTCTTTTCATCGTTCTGTTCGAGAGAGTGCACAAACTTTTCGTCGAAAGAAAGTGGCGGCTTTGGCTGACAGACGAAAATTTGACAGAATATACCGTGAAGCTGCATGAAACCACTGTGCACTATGACAGACTATTTCAAAAGTGGTCATGCTTTGCCGTGATTTTTCGATACAACGGCAAGAAAATCGTGAAATTCAGCCAAAATATGAGTAAAATATGTAAGGTTTACGGCGATAGAAAAGCGCGGATCTTATATGCGCCGAAATATGATGAAGTTCTAATGATTCGGGATAAAGAGTTGTACAAGCTTCCTGACTAACAATTTCATATTTTCAAGCGCCCCGCTCAATGAGCGGGGCGCTGGGCTTAAAATGGATGCGCCGCCCGACTGGGCGGCGCATTTCCTCATATGTGAGTAAATTATTTGAGTTTGGACAGGAACAGCGAAACACCGGAGACGATCCCGCCGACCATCATGAGATAGGCGCCTGCGGAAGCCACAAAAGCGGTGCTTCCAAGTGCCCCCGCGTCCCCATTCAGGGGCGACTGCGCCGCATACGTCGCAGCAAACACCACGACGAGGACCGCCAGCACAACCGTCACGATCGCGAAGATGAGCCTCGTCAGGAAGCCGACCTTGATGAAGCCGAGCTTGCCGAGAATGACGAGCACGGACGCGAGCGCGGTGACAATGAGCGAGATGATCGCGAATGCCTGCACGACGGCAATCGTAAGCCCGCCTTCCATCAAGGCTTCCAGCGCCTCAAAGTCAGCGAACAGTCCAAATGTTTCCGGATCCGGGTTGCCAACGATGGATTCCGTCACCTGCGAAAAGAACGGAATGCAGAGACCGATGACTGCAAGCACAAGTCCGACCGCTGATGCGAGCATCATAATGATGTCAAAAAGTCCGACCTTTTTTGCTTTCTTTGCCATAATTCTCTCCTTTTTGAATTTTTTACCATTATACTACAAATTGCCGGAAATGGGAAGTAGTTTTCAAAAATTTTAAGAAAAAAATTTATTGCTTTACAGAATTGACAATTTCATCGCCCCAGCTCCGCCCTGACCGCCGCAAGCGCCGCGGCGATGGTGTCGTCCATGTCGTAGTACTTATACTGCCCCAGCCTGCCGCCGAACAGCACGTTTTTATCCTTCTCGGCGAGGGCGCGGTACTTTTCATAGAGCGCGCTGTTCTTTTCGTCGTTGACGGGATAGTACGGCTCGTCGCCCGGCTTCCACTCGGCGGAGTACTCGCGCGAGATGACCGTCTTGGGCTGCGTGCCGAACTCGAAGTGCTTGTGTTCGATGATGCGCGTGAACGGCACGTCAGCAGCCGTATAGTTGATGACTGCGTTGCCCTGATAGTTGGGCATATCCAGTACTTCCGTTTCAAAGCGCACGGAGCGGTATTCCAAAGGGCCGAAACACTCGTCATAATATGCGTCAATGGGGCCCGTATAGATGATGTGGTGCGCCATGGAACGATATTTCTGTCTGTCGCTCAAAAAGTCGCAGCCCAGCTCCACTTCGACATTGGCAAGCAGTTTTGCGATGATCTTGGTATATCCCCCAACGGGTATGCCCTGATAGGTATCGTTGAAATAGTTATTGTCGAAGGTGAAGCGCACGGGCAGGCGCTTGATGATGAAGGCGGGGAGTTCGGTGCACTTTCTCCCCCACTGCTTCTCCGTGTACCCTTTGACCAGCTTTTCGTAGATCGTCCTGCCGACCAGATTGATCGCCTGCTCCTCTAAATTTTTCGGCTCTTCGACATAGTCCTTGCCGCGCTCCTCGGCGATGCGCGCCTCCGCCTCCGCCGGCGTGAACACGTCCCGCCAGAGCTTGGTAAAGGTGTTCATGTTGAAGGGAAGATTGTAGCATTCATCCTTGTACCGTGCGACGGGCTGATTGATAAAACGGTTGAACTCGGCAAAGCGGTTGACATACTCCCAGACCGCCCTATCCGACGTGTGGAAAATATGCGCCCCATAGCGGTGTACGTTGATGCCCTCCACCTTCTCCGTGTAGATATTTCCGCCGATATGCTTGCGTTTTTCAATGACGTACACGCGTTTTCCCGCGCGCGAAAGTTCATAGGCGCAGATCGCGCCGAACAGACCGCTTCCGACGACCAGATAATCATACATATTATTGTTCTCCTTTGTTGCTCCTATTGTAACAGACAAAATACGCCTTGTCAATACAACGCGCAAAAAACATACGCCCGCACTTTTAATTTTTGATGGCACATTTTTTCAGGAACGTATTGCGATTTTATGGCAAGAAGGACTCCCGCGTTAGCGGGAGTCCTTGCTTCATGCATAATAGGAAATGTCGTTCAGATAACGCCAAAATGCCGCTTCGATCTGCCGATCCAAATAATCGTTATTGGGGTAAATCCCATAGCAATTGGTGCGGGATGCAAGCACTGCCCGCGTATTGGAAAGCTTATTCTTCCAGACGGAATAGTCAAAGGAATCGTTCCACTGCGTACGGTTCCAGCGCAGGACGTGCCGCTGTATGGGCGTATCCACTTCCTCCTCCATTTCGTCCAGTATCTCCAGCGCCGCGTCGCTCGTGTAGATCTCCGCGATCTCCTGTGAGCGCGCCGCAAACGTCTCGCGGAAGTCCTCATCATAGACGAACGCCGAAAACAGGCAGGTATTTTCCGGCGAGAGCGTCCCAACGCCGTTATAATTGAGGTAGGCGTTGCCGAGATAGAAATCCAGATAGTTGACGCCCGGACGGTAAGTATAGGGCGCGCTTTCCATATAGGCGGGGTCGAAGCTATCAACGGAATAGGAGTAATCGCTCTGATCATACAGCAGATACCCGTTTGCGCCCGACAGCCCGTTATCGCCCCAGGCAAACTCAAAGGAGAAGTCCAGATCGTGCAGACAGAAGCGCCACTTGCCGTCCGCATAGGGATTTTCCGGATCGACATTCGCCGTGCGCCACATTTTGATGTTGTTGCTCATGAAATCCCAGTTTCCCGTATAGAACTGCACGAGAATGAGATCGGTGAGGCTCTGCACGTCGATCATGTCGCCGAGATCCGCAATGGCGCGCGCATACCCGTCCATATCCCCCGCTTCCGCCAATCCGACCGCCGCATACAGCGCATCGAAGAGCTCCGTCGCATATGCCATGCCGTGCTCCTCCTCGTCGTCCTCGGCGACCTCAAAGTGGTAGCGGGTATTGAACACCGCGTCATCCTCATAGGCGGAATCGCCCTCGACAACATAGTGCGAGCGGTCGATGAGGATGACGTCGTCCTTGTCCACGCCGTAGTTCTGCTCAAAGTAGACATCTGCATAGTGTTCGCGGATGGCGTACATGCCCCAGTACTCGCCGTTGATATACACTTCGCAGGGACGGTAACCCGTCGTCGCCGTCTGCACCATGTCGCCGCTCTCGGGCGCGATCTCCGCCGCGACGCGCTGTACGAAGGCATCGCCGAACCAGGTGATGTTCTGCGAATTTCCGCCGCAGTGCAGACGGAAGCGCTTAAAATCGGTCAGTTCGGAACCGTCGCGCGCGGGACGGTCGCCGAAGATTTTGACAGTGACGGGCTCGTTCTTCTCGTCGTTTTCGTCCTTGTTAAAATTGACGTTCATCGTGTGGTACGGGAACCACTTCGTCCAGTTGCCGCCCACCTTGATCTGCGTATTCAGCGCAAACCGCTCGCCCGAGGCAAAGTCAAAGTATTCCATTTCGGCGCGCTCTTTGGGTTCCTCTTCGATATCGGTGTAGAACGCGACAGCATTCTCCTGCGGAAGCGAGAGGCTGATGACGGGCAGTTCAAACGCCGCCGCACCCTCCTCACGGATGAAATAGGTCTTGGTCTTGCGGGCGACCTCGTTGCCCTGCGCGTCCACTTCCAGGAGGCGCACGACGGTGCAGGCATTGCCCGTCTCGTACTCGTACGTGCCGCGCGGGGCGTAGAGCGAATCGTACCACGTTGCGACCGCATCGGTCAGCGGATAGTCGCGCGACGCGCCGTCATCGCGGATGACGATGGGAGCCGAATAGCAAAGAGAGTCCTCCGTCGGAAGCGAACCGTCGAGCGTATAATAGATGGTATGCGACGCCTCGCCCGCCGAGACGGAGAGCAGAAGGTCGGAAGTATAGACGCCGCTCTCGTGCGAGAGCCCGAGAATCCCTTCCGGCGTCGTCCCCGTGTCGAATACGTCGCCTGTGCCCGGAGTTTCAGGTGTTGTACCGGGTGTTTCAGGCGTCGTGCCGGGTTCCTCTGTCCCGGGCGTCTGGCCGGTCGTCCCCGCAGGCGCGCAGGCAGTGAGCGCCGCGCCCAAAAGCGCTGCGGCGAGCAGTACGGCGATGATTTTTTTGCAATGGTTCATCATAATTCCCCTATTCGAATTGACAGGACTTTCAAAGAGCGTCCACTATGCAGCGGACGCTCTTTGAAATTGCCTTATTTGTTACTTCTGTTCAGGCGTATGCCACTTCCAATTCTGGATCTCGGGCAGGTCTTCGCCGTACTCCGCAATGTAGTTGCGGTGCTCGACGAGCTTGTCGTTCATCATCTGAACGAGGAAGCTACCCTTGTTTCCAAGCTGAGGCAGGCTCATCATTGCCTCTCGAACGAGGTGGAATCTGTCGATATGGTTCTGAACGCGCATATCGAAGCCCGTGGTGATGGTGCCCTCCTCCATGTAACCGAACACCTTGATGTTGCGGTTGTGGCGGGTATAGGTCCGCTCGTGAATAAGCTTGGGATAGCCGTGATAGACGAAGATAACGGGCTTATCCTTGGTGAAGATCGCATCGAATGCGCTGTCACGCAGACCGTGAGGGTGATTCTCGTGCGAATCCAGCTTCATCAGGTCGACGACGTTGACAAACCTGATCTTCAGATCGGGCATATAGTCACGCAGGATAGTCGTTGCAGCGAGAGCTTCGACCGTAGGCGTATCGCCGCAGCAAGCCATGACGAGGTCGGGTTCCTCGCCTGCATCATTGGATGCCCAAGGCCAGACGCCGATGCCCTGCGTGCAGTGCTTGACTGCCTGATCCATCGTCAGCCACTGATAGGTGGGATGCTTGGACGCGACGATGACGTTGATATAGCCCTTGCTCTTGACGCAGTGATCGAAGCAGGAGAGCAGGCAGTTGGAATCCGGCGGAAGGTAGCAGCGCACGACATCCGACTTCTTCGTCGAGACGTGATCGAGGAAACCGGGATCCTGGTGCGTGAAGCCGTTGTGGTCCTGCTGCCAGACGTTGGACGTAAGAATGAGGTTCAGCGAGGAAATATCCTGTCTCCAGGGAAGCTCGTTGGTGACCTTGAGCCACTTTGCGTGCTGGGAGACCATGGAGTCGACGACACGGATGAAGGACTCATAGGATGCGAAGAAGCCGTGGCGGCCGGTGAGGATATAACCCTCGAGCCAGCCCTCGCACATATGCTCGGACAGGTACGCGTCCATGATCCTGCCCTGAGGCGCAACGTTATCATCTTCGACAAAGACGCAGTCCTCGGGACAAGCTTTATCGTAGATCTTCGCCTCAAAAGGACGGGAAGAGACCTCAAACGCGGCATACATACGGTTGGACATGGATTCATCGGGACCGAACATACGGAAGTTGCGGCTCTCCTCGTTGAGCTTGAGGACGTCGCGGATGTAGGAACCGAGCACCAGCATATCCTGTGCCTTGACCGTACCGGGCGCATCCATTTCGACGCCGTACTTCGTGAAGTCGGGCAGGCGCAGATCCTTTAACAACTTGCCGCCGTTGGTATGAGGATTCGCGGAGATCCTATGATCGCCCTTGGGTGCAAGCGCGCGCAGCTCGGGCTTTAATTTATAGTCCTCCGTGAAGAGCTCTTCGGGATGATAGGAAAGAAGCCACTCTTTGAGCAGTTCGAGATGTTCGGGCTTCTCCATCGTGATCGGGACCTGGTGCGCACGGTAGCTGCCTTCGATGTGCTTGCCGTCGACGACCTTGGGACCCGTCCAGCCCTTGGGCGTGCGGAGAATGATCATGGGCCAAACAGGGCGATCGGTGCAGCCTTCCTCTCTCGCCTTTCTCTGGATCTCCTTGATCTCCTTGATGCACTTATCCAGCGTCTCCGCCATCTTTCTGTGCATCTCCATGGGTTCGTGGCCTTCCACGAAGTAGGGCTTGTAGCCGCAGCCGTGGAAATAGCTCTTGACTTCGTCCTTGGAAATACGGGCGAACACGGTGGGATTGTTGATCTTGAAGCCGTTGAGGTGAAGGATGGGCAGGACCGCGCCGTCCGTCACGGGGTTCAGGAACTTGTTGGAGTGCCATGCTGTTGCAAGAGGACCGGTCTCCGCTTCGCCGTCGCCGACGATGGTCGCCGCAATCAGGTCGGGGTTATCGAACACCGCGCCGAATGCGTGCGCAAGGGAATAACCGAGCTCACCGCCCTCGTTGATGGAGCCGGGCGTCTCGGGCGCAACGTGCGAGGAGATGCCGCCGGGGAAGGAGAACTGCTTGCACAGCCTGGTCATACCCTCCTCATCTTCGGAGACGTTGGGATAGACTTCGCTGTAGGTTCCTTCCAGATAGGAGTTTGCGACAAAGAAGTTGCCGCCGTGACCGGGACCGGAAAGGAGAATGAGGTCAAGGTCAAACTTCTTGATAACGCGGTTGAGGTGGACATAGACAAAGTTCTGTCCGGGAACGGTACCCCAGTGTCCGACGATCTTCTTCTTGACCTGGTCGCGCGCCAAAGGTTCGCGAAGAAGAGGATTTTTCAGCATATAGAGCTGTGCGGCGGCAAGATAGTTTGCAGCGCGCCAGTAAGCATCCATCTTCTTCAGATACTCTTCCGTCAAAGGCTTCTTCTCGGGAATGATTTCGTTGCTCATGAATTCCTCCTGAACATGTTTTCTGCTTTCATTATACCCCTTCCAAGGAAGGTTGTCAATATAATTGCGAAAAAAGCCTGTAAATTTTTCTTGACACCCCTTTTGTTGGAAATTTTTTTTGCGGACACACAAAAAAAATCGGGAAAACGCGCGTACTCTTGCGGCGCATCCCCGATTTTCATAATTTTTTCCGATCAGCTCAGGAATCCCTTGATGATCTGCTCCTCTGCGTCCTGCTCCGTGAGCCCGAGCGTCATAAGCTTTAACAACTGCTCGCCCGCGATCTTTCCGATCGCCGCCTCATGGATGAGTTCCGCATCCACATTGTTTGCTGCGAGCGCAGGGATCGCGACGACCTGCGCCTCGTCCATGATGATGGCATCGCACTCGCTGTGCCCGTGGCACTTACCGTTGCCGTCAATGCGCAGATAGAACTCCTGCCGCGAGGACTGCGCCGCGACCGAACGGGACACGACGTCCGCCCCCGCACCGTCGCCGTTGAGCTGGACGGAAAAATCCGTCTTTGCAAACTGCTTGCCGTGGGTGTAGATCTTTTCGCGGATGACGAGCTCTGCGCCCGCCTCAAGCACGGCGCGCGTTGTGCGGACGGTGGAGTCAATGCCCTTGATCTGCGTCGTCTCCATCTCCAGGCGGGTGTTCTCCCCCAGACGGATATCCGTCGTCGGGTTCATGACGTTCTCGCCGTTGCCGTCGCCCGAGGCGTAGTGCTTTTCCACATACTTCACCTTGGCGTTTTTCCCGACGTGGAAGGTATGGATGCCGCTGTGCTCGCTCGTCGCCTGCCCGCAATTATGGATGCCGCAGCCCGCGATGATGAGCACGTCCGCGCCGTTCTCCACATAGAAATCGTTGTATACCTGCTCCTTGTAGTCCGTCTCGGTGATGACGACGGGAATGTGAACGCTCTCCCCCTTCGTCTCGCCCGAAATAAAGATATCGATGCCCGCTTTGCCATCCTTTCGGCTCTCGATGCGAATATGCGGCGTGCTGCGGCGCCCGTCCGCCTCCCCGTTCTTTCTGATATTGTATGCACCGTCCGGCACCTTGTGCAGGTCGGCGATCTGCATGAGCAGCATTTTTTCCAATTCGTCCATAAATTACCTCACTTCGTAAGGGCGGGACATGCCCGCGCAGCCAGCAGCCCGGGGAGCACCTCCTCCCGACTGCCGTTCTTTTGTACTTTGCCGTTTGCAATGACGATGATCCTGTCCGCAATGCTCAAAATGCGCTCCTGGTGGGAGATGATCAGGATATTTCCCTTGGTGCGCTCGTGCATCTTTTCAAACACCGTGATGAGATTCTGAAAGCTCCACAGATCGATGCCCGCCTCCGGCTCGTCAAACACGGTGAGGCTCTTTTCCCGCGCGAGCACGGTCGCGATCTCGATGCGCTTGAGTTCCCCGCCCGAGAGCGACGCATTGACTTCGCGGTCGATATAGTCCCTTGCGCACAGCCCCACTTCGGAGAGATAGGAACACACGTCGCTCACCGTGAGGCGCTTCCCCGCCGCCAGAGAGACGAGGTCCTTGACGGTAAGCCCCTTGAAGCGGACGGGCTGCTGGAAGGCATATGAGATGCCGCGGCGGGCGCGGTCAGTGACGGAGAGCCCCGTGATATCCTCTCCGTCCAGAAGGATCTTGCCCTCCGACGGCGTCAGAATGCCCGCAATGATCTTGGCGAGCGTCGATTTTCCGCTGCCGTTGGGGCCGGTGATCGCGACAAAGGGCTCCTCCACCCGGAAGGAGACATCGTTCAGGATCTCTTTATTGCTGTCGCCGTCCGCGGCGACAAAGCTGATATGCTGTAATTCTAACATGTTCTTTGCTCCATGACAGAGCGCCCACAGGGAGCGCCTGCACAATATGTTGTCTGATTGCGCGCAACATTATAGCACATTGTGTGCAAAAAGTCCACCAAAATTGCATATGCAAAGGGGACGCCGCGCGTCCCCTTGATATGCTCTATTTCTTGTCCGCTTCTCCGCCGGGAGAATCGCGGTCAATATCAACTTTTCCGTTCTGCGCGCGCATCCCGTCCAGACGTCGCTGCTGTTCTTCGACCGCTTTTTTGTTGCGGTGGCGGATAACGAGCACGACAACCACCATGACGACGGCAATGCCCGCGACAGCACCCAGAAGGATGAGCACGGAGGTCAGCGTAGAGAATCCTCCGTCATAGGGATCATACGGTGTGGCGACGTTCTCTGTCTCTGCGAGCGTAAAGGAGAGATCGCCCATGGGCAGACCGTCATGTGTATAGGTATATCCCCCCTCCCGCTTTGTAAATGTAAAGGAACTGCTTTCAAGGATATAATCGGTATCGATATGGATGGTGAGGCTTCCAAAGTCTGCCCAGCAGGTATCGGTCGACAGACCGTACTCAAACGCCCACAGGGTACAGGGCTCGCCCAGCATATCGGGAAATACGGGCTGGGAGACGGTGTGAACGAGCGTCCCGTTCGCAGGCACGGTGAGTTCATATTCGTACCAGCATCTGAGCGCACCCAAAAGGTTCTGGCCGCCGTCCTCCGTCACGGGCAGATAGCTCAGGTAGATATCATCCTCCATGGCCGCCGCGACAATATTGTACCAGTCCATCTCGTTGATAGGCGCAACTTCGCACGCTTCTTTATACATGGAGGACACCCAGACCTCAAAGGTGGTCTGTTCTTCTTCGCTCTCGATGTTCGCCCCTTGGATGAATGCACTCCCCTCAGCGCGGGATAAACTGACATGCGTCACTATATTCGAAGGCATTTCGCCAAAGGCAACGACGGTCACTTCGCTCTCTTGGCCCGTCGGCAGACTGCACACGCTGTACCCACGCCCGTTGTAGATAACGCCGTTGAATCCTGAAAAATTGATGACGCGCGTCTTGCGCGTGTTGCAGGTATAGGAAAAGAGAAAATAGCAGGAATCCGCATCCTCCACCTGAGGCACGGTGACGCGATAGCGGTAGATATGCACCTGCGTATCGCGTGCAAACACGCTCTCATCGTAGGTATCCTTGGGGACGGCGTCCGCGATATCGTAACTGCCGTAGTACTTTGCGGAAAGGTCATTTGCGGAATAGGTATACCGCACCGTCGGCTCCACCGTCATGCCGTCCGCCGCGATGGCTGCCGTCCCGCCGTCGGGAAGGCCGGAAGCATAGTCCGTCTTGACGCCGACGGGCAGGAACAGACGAAAGGACATATCTGCATCGGTTGGATTCTGCAGCCGGTATTCCGCCGTCATCTCGGCTCCCGCCCCGAGCGAAAGATCATCCGGCTCCTTGGGAAGTGTACCGATGGTAAAAGTGAGCGTCTCGCTCAGCACCCGGACGGGACTGCCGCTCTCCGGAATGACGCCGGCGCTCTGCGCACCCTGGTAATACGGGGGAGCGATATTTGCAGATGCCGCAACACGCCCCGATGCCAGAGATGCACCGCCTGCCGCCGTGATCGGAATGAGCAGCAATACGGCGCTCAATCTGCGTTTCATACTGAGAATTTACTCCTCCTTTCAACTCAAATCGCCGCGCTCTATGCCCGGCGCGGTGTACGGAAACGTCAATCAGACGACCCCCTCTGTTTCCGTGCACCATCGGGGAATTCCACCCAAAAACAGCTCCCCTTTCCCTCTTCGGAGATGACCCCGAAGGGAAAATTGTGCTGCAAGAGAATATTCTTGACGATGGACAGTCCCAGCCCCGTCCCGTTGACGGCACGCTTGTGCGTCCGCCCGGAACGATAGTAGCGATCCCAGATGGTATCCACTTCGTCGGCGGGAATGCCTTTGCCCGTATCAATGACTTCAAAGCGCGCGCAGTGCTCCTTACGAAAGAGCTTGATGCGGATGCGCTTGTCGTCCTCGCCCGTATAGTTGACCGCGTTGCCGATGAGGTTATACAGCACCTGTGCGATGCGCTCCTTGTCGGCATCGGCAAAGATATCGTCCTCGATCTCCGTTTCGATGATCAGCCCCTCCGTCTCCTTGAGATAGGAGAAGCGTTCGGCGACCTCGCGCACCTCCTCGGAGAGATCGAAATGGGTGATATTGTCCTTGGTCAGTCCCGCGCGCAGCTTGGACAGATCGAGCAGGTCGCTGACCAGAAGCGTGAGGCGGTCGCACTCGTCAATGATGATCTGCGCGTGCGCATCGCGCTTTTGCTTGTTGTCACCCGAGATCTCACGGATCATCGAGGCATATGCTTTGATCATCGTGAGCGGCGTCTTGAAGTCGTGCGAGACATTGGCGATGAGTTCCTTTTGCATGACGTCCGCCCGCGAGATCTCCGTGCGGGCATATTCCAGTGCATCGGATAGTTCGCCGATCTCCGCACAGAAGTAATCTTTCTTGAAATTGATATTATAATTGCCGCGCGCCATCTCCTTTGCGCGCGCCGTGACCTCGGTCAACGGACGCGTGATGAAGGATGTGACGATGCCGCTCACAACAAATGCAAGCACGATCGCAGCAAGCGCCGTGATGAGGGAGAGCCAGCGCATTCCCGATTCCAGCGCAAGATGCAGCTGCGTGGACGCCGTAAGGCACAGGAACGCCGGTCGCCCCTCCACTTCCGTCGCCACGGCAAGGATGATTTCGTCGTTCCCGGAAATCAAAAAGTCGGGGAGGGTTCCGGCATTGCGCCGTTCCACCAGGTCCGCCGCCAGTCTGGTGAAGTCCTCCGTCTGATATGTGAATGTAAACGCATTCTCACCGTTCTCATAGAAGAGCCGCACCGTGCAGCCGTTGTTGTTCGCAATGGTGAGGAGCCGCTGTTCCAGGGTCGACGCGCTCTGTCCGGACGCGATCTCCGCAAGCATCTGCTCTCCGGTATCCCCCATGTAGGCAAGCACGCTTTCGCGATACTGACGGGTCACGAGCGCGTTCTGCACGAGCGCAAACACGACGACAACCATGAGCGCGAACATAGAAAAAGCAAACCACAGAAGAAAGCTCAGGCTGATCCCCGTGGTCTGTTTTTTGTGTGTTACTCTCCCTCTCTCGCTGCCCATTGCCCTGCTCCGAATGCGCTCAGGCTTCGAATTTATATCCCAATCCTCTGAGCGTCACGATAAATTTGCGGTACTCCTTCAGGTTGCCGCGCAGCATCTTAACGTGGGTGTCCACTGTGCGGTCATCGCCGTAGAAGTCATACCCCCACACCTTGTTGAGCAGCCGCTCGCGCGTCAGGGCGACGCCGTTGTGGCGCACAAAGTAGAAAAGAAGCTCATATTCCTTGGGCGTAAGCTCCGCCTTTTCGCCGTCCACCGTGACGGTGCGCCCCTCCATGTCGATATGCAGCCCCTCGAACTCGTACACCTCCTGCGAGGTCTGCGTGCCCTTGCCGCGCTTCATGACGGCGTGGATGCGCGCCATGACCTCCTTGGGGGAAAACGGCTTTGTGACATAGTCGTCCGAGCCGATCTCGAAGCCGAACAGCTTATCGTACTCCTCTCCGCGCGCCGAGAGCATGATGACGGGTGTCTGCTTGAACTTGCGGATCTCCTTGACTGCGGAAAACCCGTCCAGACGGGGCATCATGACGTCCATCAGAATGACGTCGTAGTCGCGCTCGCGGCAGAGCTTGACGGCCTCCATGCCGTCGCACGCCTCATCCGCTTCACCGCCTTCGAACTCGATATACTCCCGCAGTACGGCGCGGATCATCTCTTCGTCGTCAACGATCAGTATCTTCATGGCGTCCTCCTTCCCTTTATCAAGCCGATTATACATGAGTTCCTTTATCCTCTCTTTATCATTGCGTGAAATTCTCGTGAAATCGCGCCGACAATGATTATACCATAAACTGTCTTCGTTTGACAACTGCTTGACATGAAATATTTTGATATTTTTTCGAACGAATGTTTGACTTCTGAGCCACCATGTGATATACTGTAAATATGATCGCGGAAGAGAAATTAAAAATCCTCACGGAGAGTGCAAAATATGACGTCTCCTGCTCCTCATCGGGGAGCGGCAGAAAGAACGAGGGCGGCATCGGCAACGGCATGCCGGACGGTTGCTGTCATTCCTTTACGCCCGACGGCAGGTGCGTCTCGCTTTTAAAGCTGCTCATGAGCAACGACTGCGTGTTCGACTGCAAGTACTGCATGAGCCGCAGGAGCTGCGACGTCCCGCGTGCGAGCGCCACGCCCGAGGAAGTGTGCCAGCTTACCGTGGACTTTTACAAGCGCAACTACATTGAGGGACTTTTTCTCTCCTCCGCCGTGCATATTTCCCCCAACTACGCGATGGAACAGCTCGTCCAAACGGTGAAACTTCTGCGGACGAAGTACCATTTCCACGGGTACGTCCACTTAAAAGGCATCCCGAAGGCGGACCCGGAACTGATCACCGAGGCGGCAAAATACGCCGACCGCATGAGTTACAACGTCGAACTGCCTAGCGAGAGAAGCCTCAAGCTTCTCGCGCCGCAAAAGACCAAGGAAAGCCTGCTTCTCCCCATGAAGCAGCTGCAGCGCGAGAAGGCGGCGTTCAAGGCGGAAAAGCGCAAAGGATTCTTCCTGCCCGCGGGTCAGACGACGCAGATGATCATCGGCGCCTCCCCCGAGCGGGACGGACAGATCCTGCGGCTGACCGAGAGCCTGTACCGCGTCACGGGGCTCAAGCGCGTGTACTACTCCTCCTATATCCCCGTCGTCGAGGACAGCGTCCTGCCCGCCGTGCAGAGCCCCGCGCTGCGCGAACACCGCCTCTATCAGGCGGACTGGCTGCTGCGCTTTTACGGCTTTGACGTGGAGGAGCTCGTCCCCGAGGAGGAAAATCTGCCCCTCGATTTAGACCCCAAGTGCGCGTGGGCATTGCGCAACATGCACCTCTTCCCCGTAGAGGTCAACCGAGCGCCCCTCGAAGTGCTGCTGCGCGTGCCCGGGATCGGGGCAAAGAGCGCGCAGAAGATCCTCTCTGCGCGACGGTACGCGACCCTCAATTTCGATCATCTCAAAAAAATGCGCGTCGTATTGAAGCGCGCAAGGCACTTCATCACGGCAGGCGGGAAATTTTACGGCTCAGACAGTCCTTCCGCTGTCCGAGGGCTCCTGACGGCGGGAGAGACGCGGGAAAACGCCCGCCAACTCTCCCTCTTTGACAGCTCCGCCGCGCTCAGCCTGCCTCTGCGGCAGGAGGCGGCGCATTCGGCGCTCACGGGGGAATTATGATCTACTTTTTTGACGGAAGCAAGGATGCCTTTCTGACGGCATTCCTGCTTGCATACCGCGACGAGGACGCCCTTCTCACGCCGGGCAGCCGCCAACTCACCTTGGGACAGGAGAGCATCTTTGTCCGCGCCGACCCGGAAAAGGCACGGCGCTGCGAAGCGCGGCTGTCAGAACTGGACAAGGGATGCATGCACGATCTTGCGATCCTCCTGCGCAGCGGCGAAGAAAGCCGCGGGCAGATCGCTTACGATTACTTCAAGCTCATCGCAACGCGCAAGCGCCCCGTGCGGGGCATGCTGTCCGAGGATGCCGTCATTGCTGCAAGCGAGTGTATGCGGCGCGTCACCTTTGAGGTGCACCGCTTCAAGGGGTTTGTCCGCTTTATGGAGAGCGAGAGCGGCGCGCTCTATGCACCCATCTCGCCCGATCACGATATCTGCGACCTGCTCGTGCCCCATTTCCGCAGCCGCATCCCGGAGATCCCCTTCGTCATCCACGATGTGCGCCGCGCAAAGGCGGCGATCTGGGACGGCGAGCACGTCTTTGTCGCCCCCCTTTCCAAGGCGGAGATCGTCCTCTCCGCCGACGAACAGGGCTGGCAGGCGCTCTGGCGCAGATACTACGCAAGCGTCAATATCCCCTCTCGCAAGCGCCTGAAGCAGATGAAGGGCTACATGCCCGTGCGCTACTGGAAATTCATGCCCGAAATGCCCGCCGCAGCCGTGGGCGATCTACCCGCTAAAGAGCAGACTGCATCTCCCGCAGCCAGCAAAGATGTCGTTCCTCGTCCGCGCGGATCTTTGTGATGACGGTGCGCACGTCTTCGTCCCGCACGCAGTCGAGAATGCGCGTATAGCAGGCGATCGCCTCCTGCTCCGCACGCACGTCTGCCGCCAACATCTGCGGGTAAGGCTTGACGTAATCGACGTTGGACGCCGAATAGTACCCCACGGGATAGGGCGGACATGCCGTATATACGGGCGGCACGCCGAATCTGACGAGCAGGGCGCCGATCTCCTCCAGATGGCGCATCTCTTCTACCGCGATGTGCAGCAACTTCTTCGCCTCTTCCTGTTTGCCGCAGCCGTCCAATAAAATGCTCTGATAGACGTACTGCAGCGTTGCCGTCAGTTCCCCGTCCCGCCCGGCATAGGCGGGCGAGAGCGCACGGATAATTTGCAAATGATTCTCCATAATTCCCCCTTCTTTCTCCCCATATTATGCAAAGAAGGCAATGCGGGTGCCTGTTTTTCGCTTGCGTTTTTCCCGCCGCTGTGCTACAATATAGCGAAGTTTACGGAGGAAGGATATGGACGAGGCAACGTTTAAACGTCTGATCGAAAATAAGAACAGAAAACCCGATCCGATGCGCTATAAAAATGCGGCAGTCGAATACCGCCGCGCAGGAAACAGTGGCTTAAAACTTCCCGCGATCTCGCTGGGACTGTGGCAGAACTTCGGAAGCTTTGACAACTTCGAAGTCATGCGCGACATGATCTTCACCGCATTCGATAATGGCATCTGCGCCTTTGACCTCGCCAACAACTACGGTCCCCGCGGCGGCAGCGCCGAAGAAAACTTCGGCAAGATCTTAAAGGAGAACTTCTCCGCGCACCGCGATGAGATGCTTATCTCCACCAAGGCAGGATTTCCCATGTGGGGCGGCCCCTACGGCAAGGGCGGCAGCCGCAAATATCTCGTCGCCTCGCTGGACGCTTCGCTGAAGCGCATGGGCATCGAGTACGCGGATATCTACTACCACCACCGCCCCGATCCTGAGACGTCCATCGAAGAGACGTGCTATGTACTGCACCAGCTCGTGGAGCGCGGCAAGGCGCTGTATATCGGCATTTCCAATTACAACAAAGAGCAAACGGAGGCAGCAGTGCGCGTATTCCGCGAACTCAAGACACCCTTCGTGCTCAATCAGGTGTGCTACAATCTGCTCGACCGGCGCGTCGAGGAGGACGGTCTGAAAGATTTTGCCAAGGAAAACGGCTTCGGACTGATCGCCTACTCCCCTCTCGCGCAGGGACTGCTGACCGAGCGCTATGTGCACGGCATTCCCGAGGACAGCCGCATCAAGAAGAGCTTCACGCTCAAAGAGGAGACGCTGACACCCGCCTTCTTTGCAAAACTTGAAAAATTGCGCGACATGGCGGCCGCGCGCGGACAGACGCTCCCCGCCCTCGCTCTCTCGTGGGTGTTGAAGGATGAAGTCGTCCCCAGCGTCATCATCGGCGCGTCGTCCTCCGCGCAGATCCTGGAGAATATCAAGGTAAATCCTGTGTTCTCCGCCGAGGAATTGGCGACCATCGAAGAGATCTGTAAAGCGTAAAAACAACGCCGCATTGCGGCGTTCATCCGGAAGGTTGGCGGAGCGGTCGATCGCGGCGGTCTTGAAAACCGTTGATGTGAAAGCATCCGGGGGTTCGAATCCCTCACCTTCCGCCAAAAATAAGACAGGGCTTTGCCCTGTCTTATTTTTGGTTTGAATTTGGTTTGGTGAGGGATTCGAGGGTGGAGGCGCGAGCGCGAGCGAGCGGTTTGCGCGGAGATAAACTGAGAGATATCCAAAAGCAATTCTCAAAAAGATTTGCTTGCAAAGATTTTTGAGAAAGAGGAGTGACAGGCAGCAAAGCAATGGGCTTTTCACAAGGAAAGCCCATTGCGAAATTTGCCTTGTCACGACGAGGGCGCACCGCCAAAGGTGCGAATCCCTCACCTTCCGCCAAAAATAAAGCAGGGCTTTGCCCTGTTTTATTTTTGGTTTGAATTTGGTTTGGTGAGGCTGAGAACCCCCGCGGATTCGCGCGAGGGCGCAAGCTAGATGCCACCGAGCCTTGTAGAGCGCAGGTCATTTGAACGCATGGCAAGGCGAAGATAATCCCTCACTATCCATCGTTTTTGCCTGCATTGACTTTTTTGTCGCAGCATACGCAACAGCGGGACCTATCAAGGTCCCGCTGTTGCGTCAAAATGAGGTCCGGCGGGGACAGTCAGGGGGAAACTACCCCGCCGGACAAGGAGGAAACTTTTTATTCTTTGACCGCACCTGCCGACCCGCCCTGAATGAGATACTTGGAGAGCGCGACGTACAGGACGATGATCGGAACCGCCACAAACATGGAGCCCGCGGCAAAGATGGAGAACTCGCTGTCGTCCAGCGAATTGAGCCCCACCGCCACTGTCCAGGAGGACTTATCGATGAGCAGCATGCTCGGCAGCATGAAGTCCGCCCACGGCCATACAAAGGAAGTGAGCGCCGTATAAACGATCATCGGCTTGGCAAGCGGCAGCGTGATGGAGACAAAGACGCGGAAATCGCTAGCCCCATCCAGTGTGGCGGCATCGTAGATGGTGCTCGGGATGGTATCGAAAAACCCCTTCTGCACCAGAAATCCCATCGTCGAACCGCTGCTGTACAGAAGAACGAGCCCCCAAAGATTGTTGATGAGGTGCAGCTGCGTCATGATGACGAACAGCGCCGTCATGTTCATGAAGTTGGGGAAGATGCCAAGAACGAGCGTCGCCTTCATCATTGCCTTGCGGCTCTTGAAACGATAGCGCGAAATAGTGTAAGCCACCGCGATGACCAGAAATGTCGAAATGATGCAACTGATCGCCGCGACGAACAGCGTGTTGCCGAACCAGCGCGGATAATCGTACTTTGTGACCTCCGTAAACAGGCGGCGGAAGGTATCAAAGCTGTACGCCTGCGGGAAAAAGCCGTCCAGCGTCAAAAGATCCCCTTCCGCGTTGAACGCAGACAGCACGAGCCAGACGCACGGAAAGGCAAAGATAAAGCTGACGAGCAACACAAGAAGATAGACAAGCGCCGTTTTCACCGCCTTTTCGGGACGGATATGTATTTTCTTCGTCATCGGTACGTATCCTCCTTTTTATAGGCGGGCGAGGTGACGTATGCAATCAGCGAGAAGACCGCCATGAACGCGAACAGGATGAGGCTTAATGCCGACCCCAGCGAATACAGCCTGTTTTCCACCGTGAGATTATACATCCAGTTGATGAGAAGGTCGGAACTGTTCGCGTTGAAATACCCGGGCGCATACACCGTTTCGGGGCGCAGGAAATAGAAGATGCTGAAGTTGTTGAACTGATTGATGAACGTACTGATGATGACGGGCGTCGTGGCAAACAGCACAAAGGGAAGGGTGAGATACCAGAACTGCTGAAAGGCGTTCGCGCCGTCCAGTCGCGCGGCCTCGTAGGTATCCTTGCTCGCATTGGACAGAATGCCCGTTGCCAGAAACATGA
>ERZ1643249.348-NODE-348-length-55637-cov-281.339318_pt1 | contig 55637 bp, 54 predicted proteins | sample MGYA00579263_ERZ1643249 | MGnify/ENA primary metagenome ERZ1643249 (study PRJEB29033, sample SAMEA4952264) | chicken gut metagenome | biome: Broiler Chicken; feature: Gastrointestinal Tract; material: Caecum | place: Ireland | collected 2018 | study: Broiler...
CTTTTTGAACATAATACTTTGCAAGTTTTCCGAGTTCCACAACTTTTTCGACGGTTATTCCTTCCGTATAAGCCTGCTTGTATGCTCTGTTGTTCGGATATGTTTCATAGCAGTCAACGCCGAGCAGCCTTACATTCTCATATTTGTTGTCTAGCAGCACTTCTATCGTATCTCCGTCAATGACTTTGAGAACTCTTGCCGTAGTTTTTTCCATAGCCTGGGTTGGAGTTATCACAAATATAATCAGTAGTATTAATACTAATTTTTTCATAAAAATTTCCTCTAGAGGTCTTAATTATAGAATAATTTTAGCATAAATAAGAAGTTATATTGTAGTTTTTGAAATTTAATGTCGTGGAAATTTAATTTCAAAAATATTACGCTATTAGTGTTATGGATGTGAAGAAAAATTTTGGTAAAAGGTTAAAAGAGTTGAGAGTTAAACACGATTTAACTCAAGAAGAGCTCGGTGAAAAAGTTTCTCTTTCCGCCAGAATGATTAGTTCTTTAGAGAACGGCAAGACTTTTATATCAAGTGATATTTTAGAAAATTTGAGCAATTTATTTGAAGTTCCTCCACGTTATTTCTTTGATGATGTGAGTTTGCTGAAAGATGAAGAAGACAAATTAATTGCTGAGAATATAAAACAAAGAGTAGATGAACTGAATTCATCAAGATTAAGAGATATTTATAATATTATAGTTGCGTTGAATGATTGAATTGGATGAAACGTCGCTCTGAGCGTGAGGGAAGAGTCTTTGGTGTTTATTGTTGAATAGATATTTCGCTGCGTTTAATATGACAGGTTTTTTGTTCGTAAGGACGGTTACTACTGCTCCATTGCCATGATGTGAGGTTATTTGAGTTTGCTATAAATCTCATTAATAACGCTATGCCAATCCCCTTCTTCTTTCTGGCGGAAGAGTTCGAGGCTTTCATACCACGGTGTTGTCTTTGTGTCGTCGAACCACCGCCATTCGTTTGCATAAGGCAGCATTAGAAATGTCTTTACTCCGAGTGCCCCGGCAAGGTGGGCAATACCGCTGTCTATTGTAACTAAAACATCAAGATTTACAAGCGCAGAGGCGGTATCAGAAAAGTCTTCAAAAGTTGTTCCGAGGTCTACCAGCTCTTGTTTAAATTGTTCGAGCTGGTTTTCTTCATCATTTTTCTGGAATGAGTAGAATTTGCAGTTGTTAAGAGAAAAAAGCGAAGACATTTCTTTCAGCGGTATTGAACGATTTTTGAAAACATTTTGATTTCCTTTGAAGAAGATGCCTATTTTTTGTTTGTCTGTGTTGAAATATTTTTCTTTGTATATGGTTGCTTTGTCTTTGTCATAAATATATTTGATGTCAGGAATGTTGTCGATGTCCATATTTAGGAGATAAGGTAAATCAATCATGCATATAGATTTGTTATAAGCAATTTCATCTTTATCCGATGAGGTTTTGAAATCAGGGAAATTCATATTGATTAATTTCTCAAGCTCTTTTGGCACCTGAAGGATAGTTTCTTTGAAATAGTTTTTCAGCATGGGGAGATAACGTGAGAACATGATGTAGTCGCCGAAGCCGCCGCCGCAGTAAACCAGTGCTGTTGCTTCATTGTAATGTTTTCCGTCCCAGTCGTCGTGGTATCGCTTTTTGAGTTCCGGTCTTTTGTTTCTGTAGTGGAGGAAGCCGTTTTTGAAGTCTTTGATAATCAGATAAGACATCCCGAGGCTGAGTTCTGTTTTCGGGTCATTGGGTTTGAGTTTTAGTGCTTGTTGCAGGCATGAGATGGAGTCGTTGTATTTTTTTTGTTTGCGCAGAAGTATTCCAAGGTTGTGATATGCCTCATAGTTTGGTTTGAGTTTCAATGATTTTTTATAAAACTCTTTTGCTTTTTCCGTATCATTCAGCTTTTCGTAGAGGCTTCCGAGGTTTGTGCAGGCTATGTGGTCTTTTTTGTCGAGTTCAAAACTTTTGATATAAAATTTCAGGGCGTTTTCAGTATCATTATCAGCATTGAAGAGTGTTGCAAGTTTTCTTATGTATTCGAGGTTTTTCGGGTATTTGCCGTTTAGTTTGAGGTAGTATTTCAGAGTATTTTTGTTATCATTTGCTTTTTCGTAGCATGAGGCAATTTGTTTGATGAGGTCTGTATCGTTTTCATCTTCGATTGATTGTTCAAAGTATTTTGCTGCGTTTTTGAAGTCTGATTTCCCATAGCAGATAAGCCCGAGGTTATAGGCAGTGTTTGTGTTTGGTTCAAGCTCCATTGCTTTTTTTATAAATTTTTCGGCTTCATCATATTTTTGTTGTTTCAGATATAGCACGCCGAGCAGATTCAAGATTGTTGTCGAATTTGAATTTTCTTTGAGCAGCTCGAGGTATATTTCTTTTGCTTTATCGAGTTGTCCTGTTTGGTGGTAGCTGATTGCGTCATCTAGTTTTGTCATGTTTTCTCCAATAGGGGAAATATGTCCACGACAGGAGTCGAACCTGCGACATTTACCTTAGGAGGGTAACGTTCTATCCTTCTGAACTACGTGGACATATTATGAAAGAAGTTTGACTACTTCTTCAAGAAGGCTTTTGTTTGAACTTACCAATTTGTTTGCCAAGTCCATTTGCATTTTTGCCATCCGATAGTATGTAATATTATCATCAGTGCTTACATTTGACAACTCTATAAGTCCGCTTCTGATATCACCGCGTCCTGCAACGGGTTTCCCTGATGCAACGGTTTCAACATATTCTCCCGGGGCTGATTCAGCAAGCCCGCTCGGGTTATGGAAGTTCATGACAGCTATTTTGTAGAGAGGAACCGTAACTTTTCCGTCGTCGGATTTGACATAGAGTATGCCGTCTTCTTTGATTTCAAATTCTTCGTATTTACCGAGATATTTGCCGTTGTTCGGGTCTATCCAGAGTTTTATGGAAGTTGTCGGGACTCCGTCGACACCGCCGTTTGTCGGGTCGCCTGATGCGATGTCCTGTCCTGAAGCTGAGTTAGCGCCCATTATTTCGCCGTTTTCATTGAGAATATAACCCTGAACTTCTTTACCGTCTGCTGTTTTATAGACGCCTTCTTCGTCGAATTTGAACTCACCGAGGCGTGTGTAGACCATTTTATTTTCATCGTTTTTTACAACAAAGAACCCCTGACCTTCAAGAAATACGTTTTCAGGAGATGTGCCGGGGGTTGATTTACCCTGATCCATATTTATGTAGAGGTCATCGAGTGTTGAACCATTCAGAAAGGAGTTGAAGTTGGTTTTTACTTCTCGAAAGCCCGGAGTATAAATATTTGTCAGGTTTTTGCCCAGAGCATCCATCCAGTTTTTGGTATTTCTTTGCAAGTTTACTGCTGTGATAAAAGAGTCCTGCATTTTTATTCTCCTTTGTTTCTTTGTTGTCTTTGACGCTGTTCGTCTTTTGGCTGGTCTTTGTAGTAGATATCCTTATAGGGAACACCTTCAGAGTCGAGTTTGTTTTTCAGAAAAGGTATATTGCTTTTTAACATAGCTTCCATGGCTTTATCAGAAGAGAGAAATTCAGCAGATAGCTGTCCTTCTTTGTCTATTTTCAGGATAACAGAGGAGTTTCCTGTCATTTCAACTCTTACAGGTTTTTGTGAATTGAAGGCGTATTCTACGATATTAAACACTCCTTTTGAGAAGTTAGTTGTTTTATAGCTTATGTTTGTGCCGTCTTTTGTCTGGATTTGTACTTCATCAGAGTTTTGTGAAGCAACCATTTTATCTATGACGGTTGTTGTGTTTGATGAGAGGAGTTTGAGAAATTTTTCGTCTTCTGATGTCATAGGCTCCAGTTTGAAAGTCCTTGGCTGATAGCTGAACATTGAAGAAGAAAGTTTCGGGTCGAGTTTTTGTTCGTTGTCGGTTTGGTTCAAGTTGGCGTCTTTGATGTTCAGACTTATGATGTTCTGGCTGAACATTATGTCGTTGTAAGCCTGGAAAGCCTGCTGTTCATTTTGTTGTTTCTTTTCTGTTTTGATTTTTTTTGTATGAGAAAGAGAGTCTGTTTCTTTTTTCTTGACAGAATCAACAAGTTTTTCAAAGCCGTCTTTTTCGTCTGTTTTTTTTGTATTTTGGGATTTTTGGGACGGTTGAGGAGATATATTTGTTTCTGTTTTTTCTACGTTTTCAATATTCATCTATATCTATACCCATTTGTTTCAGTTCTTCGAGTTCTTCTTCGTGTTTGTTTTTGGTGTTTGTAAAATGTCTTTGAGAGCCTATTTCGTTTAACATTTTCATTTCTTTTTGTTTTTCTTCTTCTTTGTATTCTTCAAGTTTTTTTTCTTTGTGTTTTTCGAGGACTTTGACTGCTTTTTCGAGTTCTACCAGTTTGAGTTTTTCTTCTTCGAGTTTTTGGAGCGCTTCCTGTTTTTTTTGTTCCAGTTCTTCTCCTACTTTGTAGAGGTGCTGGAGAAAGTTGTCATATGCCTCGAGCATAATATGTTGAGCATGGCGCATATCTTCACTTGTTTTTGATATTGTCTGGTTGTTTTTTTCGATTTCATTTTCGATTTTGAGTACTTCCATCTGGGCGAGTTTGACAACTTCCAGTTGTTCATCTCTTTTGTTCATTCTGTAGTTGAGTACTTTATCGAGTCTGTAACGAAAAGGCATGTTATTACCTGTATTTGGGGATATTACGCCATAAAATATTATCGTTGTTTCATCGAGAAAATAGCACCACTATTAATATGATTTTTATTATTTAATGATGGAGTTTGTTTTTTCAACATAGAAAAAATTGTGTAAAAAAATGTTTCGATTTCAATTGAAAATGAAATGGGGTTTATGCTTTTTACTTTATATATATATCAGGATAAACGGAGTTAGTTTTTTCTTGATGGAGTAAAAATTTTTTTTAGATATTGAATATTTGTTTTGTTTGGTTAAATTTGCCGTATATGGCAGACATTTGCAGAAAAAATCGTGTTCTTTTTCATATCTCCTTTCTTTCTAGCTAAAAACAAACACGATAAAAGACCGCCATTTATTTTCAATGGCGGTCTTTAAATATAATTATATTTTTTATTCTTGAATATACAGACTCAGAACAAGGCTGACTTCAAGAAGTCCTTCTTTATTTTTTCTGTTTCCTTTTATATTCATTGAATCGACTTCAATCAGATATTTATAGTCAGCTATTTGTTGAACAAATTTTGTTAGCTGAGAATAAGTGGTAATCATTGTCATTGATAATTTCATTTTTGAACAATTTGCTTTTTGGAGTTCATTTGTAGAGGAATCCATTTCATAGCCGATTTTGGTGATAGCTATTTGATTTTCTCTAATAACCAAAACAATATCATCTATTAGTTTTACGAAATTATCTTCAGGAGCCAGTTTTATTCCTTCTACTTTGTATATTTCTTTAGGAGCTTCGTCGCTTGAGCCCGGTTCAGCCATTGTTGTATCAATAATGTTATTCATTTCTATTTGTTGTTTCATATTTACTACATCAGGCTTTATAGTTTTTATTTGATTCATAAACTGAACACTTTGAAGACCGAAGTATCCTATGCAGAATAATAAAGCACAAGACACGACGACTGCGACTATTAAAACTATCAATGTTTCTTTTTTTGCTTGGTCTAACATATTATTTTTTGTTTCCTATGATAAATTCATAACAGGGTTCATTAGGTATATCGTTTACATTTGTTATTTGGTCACTTATAGATGGCGCTGCCGTAACACCGCCTTCGCCTTCTAATCCGGGGAGAGTAGGAAGTGCTGATGGGTCAGCTGAGGCCTGTTCAGAAGGAGCAGATGTGTTTGCTCCCATATCATCTTCTCCTGTTTCATAGTCTACATTTGAGTTTGTAGAGTCCCTGCCTTCTCCTGCTATGAGAATTTGTGTGATTGTCAAGTCTTTAAATTTTGAAAAAGTTTTCAGAGCTTTATAGAACTCGATGATATCAGGTACGTTATAAGAATAGCCTCTCATATATACACTCAAATCAGAGTAGATGTTGAATTCTTTTATCCAGAGGTTATCAGGGATAACATCAGATACAAGAGCCAGCGATTTTGAAATATCTTTGTCTTTTTCATATAACTTTTTGATGCTTAATGTTGCATCAAATTCGTTGGTATCTTTTGGTTTAATGTTTTTCAGCTGGATTTCGAGGTCGCTTTTTTCTGCAGTAAGTCTTTTGAGTTCGCCTTGTTGCAGAAAATAGAACAACCCGGTTCCGATAGCCAGCAGTATAAGTATACCGCATACAACCGGAGATATGCTCATTATGAATTTTCTTGTTTCTCTGCCTTCGAGGAGGTTGTTTACTACATCAAGAAATCCTCCTGCGCTGATTTGTAATTTGACGTTGTCAAATGCAAAATCAAAACCGAGTTCAAAATAATCCTGATACAATGCCGTACCTACAACATATGGTGATATATTAAGCGCTTTATCTGCGTCAACAGTTTCTTCATCAATGTCATATACAGGAGCTGTTGCATTTTCGTTTATATCTATGCAGTGGACAGGGAAGTCAAGAGCCATACGGTTTGCAAGTTCTTGAGAAGAAATACCGGGAACGGTATTTACTATAACCATATTTGACATCCACAAACTCTCTACTGCCGGCATTATTACATCAGCGATTTTGTTGTATATTCCAACTGTTCCGTCATAAGATAAAGCTTCTTGAGTAAGAGAAGTAATTGACTTACCGGTCAGTGCAATCATTTCGTATTGTTCTTGAGTCAGTGAAAGAATAGCCCATCCGTCACTGCCAATATCAAGATCATCTTCTGTAATAAATCCTGTGCCTATAACACCTTTTATCAAAGAAAAAGAGCTGCTGTCGATGGCAATCAGTTCCATGCCAAGACCTGTTATTACGTTTTTGAACAGTTCAACGATATCTTCTTTCATTCCGGAATAAAGAACGGTTTGAGTGTCTTCGTCTTCATCTACATTCAGTTGTTTCCATCTTGCGACAGGGTTGACATCGTCGAACAGATTTGTGTTGACCAAATCCTGTTTAATTTCGGTTTCGATTTGAGTTTCTGACATTCTTGCCGATAAAAGTCTCTGAGAAATATAAATATCAGGAAGAGAAACGAATATAGGCGTACCGGGCATTATGGTCATATGAGTAAATATTTCTCTCAACGCTTCTTCAAGAGCTTCAGGTTCGTCTATTTTTCTTTCATTTTTGTTATAAGAAACTACCGTATTTTCATATTTCAGTACTTTCTTTTGTATTGTATCGTATTCAACTACTTCGAGATATGAATCGACGTTTAACGAAATAGCAACTACTACACTATATTTTTTTGCGGCTTTCAACATAAGAAATCAATTCCGAAATAATATCCATCCAAACGTTATTGTAATTGTAACTACATAAATTTATAATACAATAAATTGCTGATGTGTGGCAAATTAACAAAAGTTTTTTAAGATGGTTTTTATTTGATGAGAGGTACTCAAAAAAGAGGGTACATAAAAATAATATAAATAAAATAAAACAGAACTTGTTTTTTTAGGAGTAAAACATAATGACTGATTATATTTACGGGAAGAATTCCATAGAAGAAACTATAAGAAACTCTCCTCACCGGATTAATAAAATTTTGATTTCCGAGAATAATAAATTTGATAAAAAAATTAACTATATGATTAATTTTTGTAAAGAAAATAAAATAAAATTTCAATTTGTTCCGAAAGAAAAAATAGACAAAGTCGCTCCGGGTGCAGCTCATCAGGGAGTAGTCGCTTTTATTTCTCCAATAAAATATGCAAATCTTGATGAGTTTTTGAGTTCTTTGAAAAAAACAAATGCTCTTGTAGTTATGCTTGATAGTATAGAGGATGTTCACAACTTAGGTGCTATTATTAGGACATCGGTATGTGCGGGAGTTGACGGGATTATTATTCCTGATAAACGCTCCGTTAGCGTTACATCTGCAGTTGAGAAAATCAGCGCAGGTGCCGTAAATAAAATTCCTATAATCAGGGTATCAAATTTATGCAATTCAATCTTAAAATTAAAGAAAAAAGGCTTTTGGGTTGTCGGTGCGGAAGCTGACTGTGATAAGTATTATTTTGACATTGATTACAACATGAATTGCGTAATTGTTTTAGGAGGAGAAAATCAGGGAATAAGTAATATTGTAAGGAAAAATTGTGACTACATGGTAAAGATACCTATAATAGGAGAATTCAATTCTCTCAATGTTTCAAATGCCGCAAGTGTGATTATTTATGAGGCGCTGAGACAAAGACTATTGAACTAGAACTCAAAACAAGGGGGAATGTTATGTCTTTCGAAAAAGATATATACTATGACAAAATGAACGAAAAGGACGAAGTGTTGGACGATGATATGAACCTTCTCGATGCTGATGATTCTGAACTTGAGAGTATCGAGGAAGAAAAAGTTGACTTTGAAAACGAAAAAAGCCAGATAGCCGACGATTCGGTGAAGATTTATCTCCAGCAGATTGGAAGAATCCCTCTTTTGTCATCAGAAGAGGAGTTGGCTGTCGCCAAGGAAATAAAAGAAAAAAACTCGCAGGAAGCAAAAGAAAAATTGGTGAATGCCAATTTGCGTCTTGTTGTGAGTATTGCAAAAAAATATATCGGAAGGGGTTTATCTTTTCTAGATTTAATACAAGAAGGCAATCTCGGACTTATGCGTGCTGCTGAGAAGTTCGATTATACAAAAGGGTATAAGTTCAGCACTTATGCAACCTGGTGGATACAACAGGCAATTACAAGAGGTATTGCAGACAAGTCGAGAACGATTCGTCTTCCTGTTCATATGATTGAAACAATCAGCCGTATAAAAAAAGTTTCATCCGATTTAACAACCAAGATGAACAGAACACCATCAAAAGAAGAAATTGCAAAACAACTCGGGATTTCTGTTTCGAAGCTGACTGCGATTATGAAATCTACCCAGCTTACAGTAAGTCTTGAAACTCCTATAAACCAGAAAGAAGACAATTCAAAAGTTGCAGATATTCTGGTTGATTCATCAACTCTTTCTCCTGATACAAAAGTTACTCAGGAAAATCTTCTTGAAGAAATCAGGTCTATTTTGAACCAGCTCAGCCAGAAAGAGAAAGATGTGATTATAATGCGTTTTGGACTTGATGATGACGGTGTGAAGAAAACCCTTGAAGAAATAGGCGCCAGATATGCGGTATCAAGAGAGCGTATCCGTCAAATCGAGAACAGGGCAATAAGCAAACTTAAAAAAATGTGCCGAAACAACAGAGGTGTAAAAAGTTTGAAGAATTTTATCAACAGCTAAAAACCAGTAAACTCTGACAGACAGACCTCATGGTCTGTCTTTTTATTTTTCAGATACATTCATCACACATTTTTTTGAACACAGGAACATCAACGATACAGAAAGCTTCGGCAAAATCTCTGTTTTTCTGCAACCCTCTGTATTCATTCAATGCTAGAGCTTTTTTTGTGTAGTTTTTTTGTTCTATTTGTGATTTATGAGAGTTTATCAGCGTTTCTTTTTTATATTTGACTGATGTTATATCAACGAATGCATTTGGCAGTGCGAGAGTTGTCCATACTTCGTAGAAGGCTATTTTCAGGTTTGATTTGTGTTTTGTTTCATCAATAAGCCTTCTTAAGAGCAGAGATACCGCTTTGTGGTCAGGGTGCTGGTCAAGCATATTCGGGATAAAGATGTAGTCATATTTTTCTACGGGTATAGTCCTAAATTGTTCAAAATATTCAATGAGATGTTTGTCTTCCGCATTGAATATTTGAAATGAGTTGACACCTGCTGATGTCATTGCATTTGAAAATTCATTTTTCCGTATTTTTATTGCTTCCTCAACAGATACTGATTTTACCCCTTTTCTCCCGTCGGTAAGACAGATTACGTCAAAATTTTTCGGATATAAACTCAATATTCCTCCGCAGCCTATGCTTTCATCATCTGCATGAGGCGCAAGACACAGGCATTTCTCTCCTTCCTCCGGTGTAAATTCGGTTATTTTAAGATTTACCGATAGATAGAATTTGTGAATTTTTGGAATTATTTTGTTGAAAAGAATTTTTTTTATCATGCTTCCTCTTACAAATTGTTTGCTATAGTGTCGGCAAAATTTTTCCAGGAATATTTTTTTGCTGTTTCATAAGCGTTTTTTTGAATTTTTTCAAATTCATCAGGTTTTTCTTTTTTCAGGTTGATGACTTCTTTCATTTTTTTGAACAGATTTTTTTTACGGTTATTCTTCATGGAAAACAGGAATCCGTTTTCTTTATCGAAGATTATCTCTGATACCCCTGATGTCGAGCTGACAATAGAAGGTGTTGAAAAACCGGCTGCCTCAAGAACGACAAGCCCGAATGCTTCCGTGAACGACGTCAGCAGAAGACAGTCTGTTGAGGTGTAGAAATCGGTCATATCTTTTTGGAATTCCAAAATCTCGATATCATTTTCAAGCCCGTTCAATTTTATATAAACTTTGAAGAAAGAGTCGTTATTATATTTTGGATAAATCAATTTTAGTCTGAATGGAATTTTTGCTCTTTTCAATAAGCTTAAAGAACTTATGAGGGTATATACCCCCTTGTTGTATCCTCCGCTGTTGACCATACCGAAGGTAAAAATTTGGTTGTCTTTTTGCTCATGACTTTTTGAAGGAAGTTCAACTCCCGGGTAAGCTGTGAAAATGTTTTCGTGAGGTATGCCGAAATTCTTGGCATAATCTTCTTTGACGATGTTTGATACAGCAAAAAATTTTCTGTTTTTATTTTGCAGAAATTTTTTTTGGACAGCTATTTTTTTTCTTTTCAGAAATTTCAAAACCGTTGATGAGAGAAAATTTTTGCAGTTGTCATAACGATAAGGAAGAGAGTTGCAGTTTAGAATCAGGTGTCCTTCTTCTGAAAAAATGTCATTGAATATAACAGCGTCATAATTTTTGTTATTTAATAACTCTTTGAGTTGAAAAAAAAATTGCTCGCCTTCTCCATAAAGATGCCAGTCCAAATTAATAATTTGTCTGACTCCATCAAGCTGGCTCACAGATGATTTGCTTGAGTAAACATCAAGGTTTATCTCCGGATTTTTTGCCCACTCCAAAATCAAATGACGAGAAACTCTGTTTCCGCCGCCTTTTATGCCTTCTTCTGAAAAAGATTTGTCAAGGGAGTCTATTATTAGTGCTATTTCTTTCATAAAAACAAAATTATGATTATGCTCAATACAGAATTAAAATATAAAAAAAGCACTTTGTACATAAAAAAGTGCTTAGAGATATGTGTCTATTTGTTTGTTCAGTATATCTTTAATATTTTCATCTGCTTAAAATCTTCAAAACAAATAAATTGAATAACTCTACATTCCAAGTTTTACAAATATTAACAAAAATTTAAAATATAATTATATAGAAACAAAGGGATACAAAATGGGTGATGAAGATAAGCAGTTTGAGGCTTCGCAGCAGAAACTCGAACGTGCAAGAAAACAGGGTCAGATAGTCAAAAGTAAAGATTTTTCGATGGCAATATCTTTACTTGTTATGTTCCTTGTCATCTTCAAAATAGCCCCTATTCTCTGGGATCAGGTATCAAGGTTATTTGTTCTTTTATATGAGCAGATACCGAATGTGCACCTTGAAGAAATAGGGATGCCTTATTTGTTCACCATAACAATTGTCCCTATGATGTTTATTATTGCTCCGATATTGATTTTAGCTGCATTTATTGCAATTGTCGGAGATTTAATTCAGGTAGGGCCTTTGTTTACAACGACCCCTCTTATCCCGAAGCTTGATAAGTTTAATCCTGCGAGTTATTTCAAAAATCTGGTGTCAGTCAAGACTCTTTTTGAACTTGTGAAAAATATTGTGAAAGTTGCTGTTTTGGGGTATGTCGGATATCTTGTCTATAAAGACCATCTTCCTGCTATTTTGTCCCTTGTCGCAAGAGAGAACAATTTTGCCGTTCTTTATGAATTCGGCAATCTGGTATCAGACTTTGTTATGAAGGCGGGGATTATATTTCTTGTCATTGCTGCTGCCGATTATGGGGTTACGAGATGGAAGTTCATGCAGGATCAGAAGATGTCTTTCAAAGAAGTGAAAGATGAATACAAAAACTCTGAAGGTGACCCTCATGTGAAAGCAGCCTTGAGGCAGCGGCGTCAGCAAATGCTCCAGCAAAGCATGCGGGATGCCGTACCTGATGCCGACTTTGTCGTCACAAACCCTACGCATGTTGCCGTAGCAATCAAATATGACAAAGAAACCATGCAGGCTCCGAAACTTTTGGCAAAGGGAACAGAGCTTTTTGCAAAGCAGATTATTGAAATAGCAAAAAAACATGCAATCCCCGTAATAGAAAATCCTCCTGTCGCAAGAGCTTTATTCAGACTTGTCGAAGTTGATGCCGAAGTACCTCCTCAGCTTTATAAAGCTGTTGCAGAAATTTTACTCTTTGTGTATGATTTGCGAAAAAAGCAAAATTTGAATAAAATAAGATAAGAAGAATAAAGTATAAAAAAACAGATGGCTGAGAATAATTTAAAAATCAAAGAATATATAGAAGTAATCGAAAAAGTTGCTAAGGTTGAACAGCGCCGTATTCCTTCTCACATGATAGAATACGAAGAACTGGTCAGCATAGGGTTGATTGCTGTCCAAACTTTGATAAAAGACAAAACTCAGGAACAACTCGATAAGTACAATAATTCTTATATCGCAACGGCTGTCAGATGGGCAATCAGAAACGAACTGAGAAATCGCTACAAATGGTATTCTCTCAAACACTCTGTAAAGGATGACGAAAACAAAGAGGATACAGGCGAGAACGGCATCAATCTTTCTCCTGATAAAGTCAGAGAAGCTGTCTATGAAACAATTCTCTCAATAGACGGTCTTGCTGAAGCTGCCTCAGACAACGACTCGCCGTTTGATTTTGTCAAAGATACATCCATTCTGCCTGATGAAAAACTTGAAATCTCTGAACTCGGTCGTGTAATCAGAGAAGCTATCGCATCTCTTTCTCCAAAAGAAAGAACTATTGTGGAATATCGTTTCTATAGAAACATGCAGGTAAAAGAAATTGCCATGCAGGTTGGCTTGTCTTCATCAAGAATCACCAGAATTGTACAGTCATCTCTCAACCATGTCAGAGATTACCTAAAAAAAAGAGGCCTGAACGGCCTGGATTAAAGTTTTTAAACAAGAGAAGATATTATAACGTTGTTGGAGTTAATTTTTTAGATTTCACCTGCTGCATCAGCCATAAATGCCTGGTTGAACATCTCAGCTGCCATTGTCATCTTTCCTTCATCTGACATATTTTGATATTCAGGGATATCGCCTAATTCTTTATCCATCTCAGAGAGGAAAGTGGTGATTGCTTCTTCGAAAGAATTCATAAATCCTGCAATTCTTTCTTCAAGACCTACTGAAAAATCAGGTTTTGTCTGGATTTGAGAAACAATGAAATTCATACTTCCTGCATTTGCAAGACCGTTCAGAATTTCATCTCCTGATTTCGGTTGCAGTTGAGGAGCTGCCTGTTGAGGAGCCTGTTCAACTTCCTTTTCGGGGGCTTTTTGTTGTTTCAAATATTGCATACGGTCTGTAATATTGTGGTTAGAGATGTTGTTAAAATAGTTATCCATTTATCTTCTCCTTTTTTGACGACTTATTTCTTTCTATACTTTCTTTATCGGATTTTTCATGGATAACTTTAGATTTTGAAGTCATAAATTTACAAAACTTTATACTTTATAATTTTTAAAAAGCAATCGAATTTAAATTTTATTTTGTTGATGATAAAATTTATCAAGAGTATGTAAAAGAGGATTTTTAGACGTGACTCAACAAAAGACACAGCCGCAATCGGCTCAAGAAAATATAAGAAATACAAGATTGCAAAAACTCACTGATTTGGCTGATAAAGGAATAAATCCTTATCCTTATTCTTTTGACCGCACAGCATCAGCAGCCGAACTACAGGAAAAATACAAAGACCTCGAAGCAGGTGTTGAAACAGATGACCACTACTCTGTTGCAGGTCGTATTATGGCGATGAGAAACACGGGCATGTTTATCGATTTGTTAGACAGCTCGGGTAAAATTCAAATCTTTTGCCATAAAGAATTTATGGATGAAGAACAAATCAAAAATTTGAAACTCCTTGACGTCGGAGATATCATAGGCGTCCATGGAACAATCAGAAGAACCCCGAGAGGCGAGCTGAGCATAAAGGCACATGACTTCAAGTTCTTGTCAAAATCATTGCTTCCGCTTCCAGAAAAATTCCACGGGTTGACAGATGTCGAAACAAGATACCGCCAGCGCTATCTTGATATGATTGTGAACAAAGATACAAGAGATACTTTCAGAAAAAGAAGCGAGATAATCCAGTTTATCAGAAGCTATCTTACCAACCAGGGATTTTTGGAAGTAGAAACTCCGATGCTGCAAACTATGTCAGGCGGAGCTTCTGCAAGACCGTTTGAAACTTATCACAATGCTCTTAGCATGCCGATGTTTTTGAGAATAGCCCCCGAGCTGCATCTGAAAAGACTTATGGTAGGCGGTGTCAGCGAGAAGATTTTCGAACTCAACAGAAACTTCAGAAACGAAGGTATTGATACAAGACACAACCCCGAGTTTACAATGCTCGAGTTATATCAAGCTTATGTTGATTACAACGAGATGATGGTGCTTGAAGAAAATATGATTAGCGAAGCAGCAATGAAAGTTCTCGGAACAACAAAGATTACATTCCAGGGTAAAGAAATTGACCTCACGCCGCCATGGGATAGAATGACCATGCTCGGTGCAATCAAGAAATTTACGGGTGTTGATTTCTCTGAGATGTATGATATGAACGAGATTGCCGAGGAAGCAAAAAAACTCGAAATAGAAACAGAAGAAAATGACAACTGGGGCAAGGTTCTTGACAAGATTTTCGAAGCAAAAGTCGAACCCCATCTTATCCAGCCTGTCCACATAATGGATTATCCGAGAGAAATTTCTCCGCTTGCAAAAATTCACAGAGATAACCCGAGACTCGTTGAGCGTTTTGAAACGAGAATTAACGGTTGGGAAGTTTCAAATGCTTTCTCCGAGCTGACTGACCCGATTGACCAGAGAGGAAGATTTGAAGCTCAGGCACGTGCAAAAGCTATGGGTGATGAAGAAGCCTGCGGAATAGATGAAGATTATATCACCGCTCTTGAATACGGACTTGCACCATGCGGCGGTATGGGCATCGGAATTGACCGTCTTGTAATGCTCCTGACTGACTCTCCGACTATCAGAGATGTCATTGCGTTCCCGACTATGCGCCAGAGAGAAGACAATTAGTTTTTTCTTTATTGTTAGGATAAAAACAAAAAGCCCCGTTAACGGGGCTTTTTTATATTTTGAAAATTCTGCCAATTTGTTCGTTTAGAACAGATGCTTTATTGGCAATTTTATTTGAGAGATGACCGAGAGTTTGGGTGTTTGCTATATTTGTTTCATCAGAGATATAGTTTGTCAGAAGCTTTAGCTGATTGAGCAATCTCATCATCTCTGACCTGATGTAGTAGAGTTGTTCTATTTTTTCTTCCATGTGCTTTCCTTTATTTTAATTCTTACGTTTAGAATTAATTCTAATATTGAGAATTATATTAACAATATAGAATTTTATTGTCAATATTTTATATATTAAAAAAATGGAAATAAATAATTGGTCAAACAAAGAAATAATAAAATTATTAACGGCAAGAGCAGGTATAACGCAGAAAGAGCTGTATAAAAGAATTGGAGAAAAACTTGGAGTTGATTATACAACTACAGGATTTTCATCAAAGCTGAAACGGAATTCGCTTAAAGTTGCCGAGTTGCAAGCTATCTGTGAAGTTCTCGGGTATAATCTTCTTTTAGAGAAAAAAGAGAAATAGCCTTGTCATGCTGAGCGCAGCGAAGAGTCTTTGTGGTAATGTCATATTGAGCGAAGCGAAATATCTTTGTGTAAGAAGCTGTTTTGTTCATTTCTTTCTTTTTGTTGCGAGCAAAAAGAAAGAAACGCAACCAAAGAAAGAAAAAACGCCGCCAAAACGAAATCAGGAATTTTTCTCCTGAAACTCTGAAAGTCGCTCTCCTCCACAGAGTTCCAACAAAAAGATTCCGATTTCGTAATCTGTTAGATAATTTTTGCCTTCGAATGCCGCTCTCCGTCATATAAAGTGCAGGTGAAATAATTCTTTCAACAACTACAAAAAGATTCTTCGCTCACTGCACGCCCTTCCTCTTCAAGGACCCTGTTTGTTCCGTTTCGGTTTTGCCTCAACGACAAACAGATGCAGAATGACGGCGGAATGTCATTTTATGAACATGCAATCGCCGTAGCTGTAAAATCTATACTTCATCTCAATTGCCTGTTTGTAAGCTTCAAAAATTTTATCTCGCCCCGCAAGAGCTGATACAAGCATCAAAAGCGTTGACTTTGGCAGGTGGAAGTTGGTGATTAATTTATCGATAACTTTGAACTCATACCCCGGGTAGATGAACATTTCGCTTGAGTCATGGCAGGCTTTTATTTCGCCGTATTTTTGATATGCGCTCTCAAGGGTTCTGACAGTTGTTGTCCCGACGGCGACGATATTTTTGCCCATGGCTTTTGCGTTGTTTATCAAGTCTGCTGTTTCCTGCGTGATTTCATAGGTTTCTGAGTCCATTTTGTGGTCGAGAATGTTCTCGCATTTTACTGGTCTGAATGTGCCAAGTCCGACATTCAGTGTTATATAACCTATGTTTATTCCTTTTTTTGAGAGTTTTTCAAGAATTTCCGTCGAAAAATGCAGTCCTGCCGTTGGTGCAGCTACCGAGCCTCTGTTTTTTGCATAGACTGTTTGATATCTTTCATAGTCAAGGTGTTTTATTTGCTCATCACTGAGTTTTCTTTCGATGTAGGGCGGAAGAGGGATGTTGCCGACCCTGTCAAGGATTGAATAGAAGTCTCCGTCATAAATCAGTTCGACCATCCATTTATCATTCGGGATTCTTTCAAGAACTTTTGCTTGCAGCTCTTCGCTGAATTTTATGATTGTTCCGTTTTTAACCCGTTTTGATGGTTTTATGAGAGCTTCCCATTGTTTGCCGTCAGTATTTTTGAGAAGGAAAACTTCTATTTTTGCGCCTGTATCTTTCTCGCCAAGGAGACGAGCGGGGATAACTTTTGTGTTGTTAAGTATCAGAACGTCGTCTTGTGAGAGCAAATCGACTATATCGTAGAAGTGTTTATGGGCGATTTCTCCTGATTGTCTGTCAAGAACAAGCATACGGGACAGTTCCCGCTTTTGAGCCGGGAACTGTGCAATCAATTCTTCAGGAAGATTATAGTCAAATTCGCTTATGTTCATACCAGTTGCGGCTGTTTGTGTATGTTAACTGCCTGCTCAAAGTTGTAGGCAAGATTGAGCATTTTTTCTTCCGATAAGACAGGACCGACTATTTGCAAGCCGATAGGCATATTTTGTTTATCAAATCCGCAGGGTAAACTCATTGCAGGAACACCTGCCATGTTTGCAGTGATTGTGCAGATGTCCATCAGGTACATGCTCAGCGGGTCTGCTGTTTTTGAATTCAGCTCGAAGGCTGTTGTCGGGCATGTCGGAGAAATCATGAAGTCGACTTTTTCAAATGCTTTATCAAAATCCTGTTTGATGAGGGTTCTGATTTGCTGTGCTTTTTTGTAGTAAGCGTCGTAGTAACCTGAGCTGAGGGCATAAGTGCCGAGCATTATACGTCTTTTGACTTCATCTCCGAAGCCTTCCGCTCTTGTTTTCATATACATTTCGATAAGGCTTTTTGCGTCTTTGTGGCGGTAGCCGTATCTTACGCCGTCGTAGCGGGCAAGGTTTGAGCTTGCTTCCGCTGTTGCGATGATGTAGTAGGTTCCGATTGTATATTTAACATGAGGGATAGAAATTTCGATTATTTCAGCGCCCATTTTTTCGTATTCTTTGAGGGCATTTGAGATGCTTTCCTGAACTTCAGGCTGGACTCCTTCTCCCATAAGCTCTTTGATGATACCGATTTTTGTTCCTTTGATATCTTTGCCGAGAGCCTGTGTATATTTTGGAACTTCGAGGTTGATTGAGGTAGAATCCATTTTGTCGTATCCGCAGATTACTTCTAAGAGAGCAGCCACATCTTCAACTGAACGTCCCATCGGTCCTATTTGATCCAGACTGCTTGCAAAAGCCATAAGTCCATAGCGTGATACTTTGCCATAAGTTGGCTTTAACCCGACGATGCCGCAGAAGCTTGCCGGAAGTCTGATACTTCCGCCTGTATCTGAACCGAGAGAAACAGTTGCTTCAAGAGCGCTCACTGATGAAGCTGAGCCGCCTGAGCTGCCGCCAGGGACTTTATTCAAATCCCACGGGTTTTTTGTGACTTTTGTTGCGCTGTTTTCTGTCGAGCTGCCCATAGCAAACTCGTCCATATTTGCTTTACCGACGATAGGGATGAGGTTTGCTTTCAGTTTTTTAACAACGGTTGCATCATATGGTGATATAAAGTTTTCGAGAATTTTGCTGCTTGCTGTTGTCGGGTAGTCTTTTATGACCATATTGTCTTTCAGTGCAAGCGGGATACCTGCAAGAGTCGGAAGTTGTTCTCCTTTTGAGATTTTTTCATCAACTTTTTTTGCCGTTTCGTAGGCAAGTTCTTTTGTCAGGCAGTTGTATGATTGTACTTTCGGTTCTACCTGTTCGATTCTTTTATATGTTTCATCAAGCAGTTCTTTTGCCGAGATTTCTTTATTCAAAAGTGCCTGTGTTTGCTCTTTTGCTGTTTTTTCTATTATACTCACTCTCATATGCTCCATTGGTGTAGTTTATTTACAATATTATTTTAAAAAAAAGTTTTGGCAATGTCATCCTAAAAATTTTATGATTTAATAAAGATTAGATTGAATATGGGGTGGAAGCTATGAAAGAGAAGTCATTTGAAATAATTAAACAAGCTGAAAATAAGTTAACAAAACAATTTGAGAGAGTATCACATATTGCATTCGTCAATCAGGAAAAAGTGTTGAAAGCTTTTCAGGAAGTAAAAATAGGCGAAGAGCATTTTTATTCTGTAAGCGGATACGGGCATGATGATTTGGGGCGTGAGGCGATTGATAATATTTTTGCGAAAGTTTTCCATGCCGAGAAAGCTATTGTCAGAAATCATTTTGTATCGGGCACACACACTCTTGCATGTGTTTTATTCGGAAATTTGCGCTATGGCGAAGAACTCGTGAGCATAGCAGGTGCACCTTATGACACGATGGAGGAGGTCATCGGGAAAAGAGGGAATATAAGGGCTTCCTTAATCGGGCATGGGGTGAAATACAAGGAAATTCCTCTTAAAGACGGAATGGATGTCGATTTGGAGGCGATTGATGATTATATTACAAAAGATTCAAAAGTCGCCTTGATACAACGTTCGAGGGGGTATAGCCTTCGAAAACCTCTTACTGTTGAGATGATTGCAGAAATAGTGAAGAGGGTAAAAGCAAAAAATCCTGATTGTATTTGTTTTGTAGATAACTGCTACGGAGAGTTTGTCGAAGAATTGGAGCCTACTGATGTTGGTGCTGATATTCTTGCCGGTTCGCTCATTAAAAACCCCGGCGGCGGTATTGTTGAAACAGGCGGGTATATCGCCGGAAAAGAAGAATTTGTTGATATGGCTGCGATGAGATTGACCGCTCCCGGTATAGGTTCAAAAGGCGGAGCTATGTTGAACCAGTCACGTTTGATTTTGCAGGGAATTTTTATGGCGCCTGCGATTGTTGCTGAGGCTGTAAAGGGCGCTTTGCTTGCAGCTGAAGTCCTTGAGATGATAGGCTTCAAGACATCTCCTCTCGTAGATGAGAAGAGGACAGATATAATTCAGACAATTGAGTTTGGTTCACCTGAGCCGTTGATTGAGTTTTGCAAAACTCTGCAGTCGTATAGTCCTGTTGACTCTTATTTGACGCCGATACCTGATGAAGTTCCCGGGTATGATGACAAGTTGATTATGGCGGGAGGAAGTTTTATTGAAGGGTCAACCATAGAGCTGTCTGCTGATGGTCCGTTGAGAGCGCCTTATGTTGCTTATATGCAGGGGGGGCTGAATTATTCTCATGTGAAACTTGCCATAGGCGGTTTTTTGGATTCTTATTTGAAATAAAAAACCGAGGCGTTTGTTTTTTTGACGCTTCGGCGATGAATAATATAAATATGGATTATACTATTATCTTATTGTATTTGATGATAAATATACAAATGTAAATACAGTATTTTTACAAATATAAATTATATTCATGCATTTGTTGATAATTTTTGATTTGATTTGTCGTTATCTGGTTCTTCAATCAATCTGACAAAGCCTTTTTTGCCTGTAAGTTTTTCTGTTATAAAGTATTGAGTTTTGGGGATAATTGTTGAGAGGAAGGCAGCAGAGATGACCATTCCTATTCCCCAGAAACCTACTTTTGTCAGGAAATTTCTGTTTTTCATTTTTTGAAGAAAATCGGGTGTGATATTTTTGAGATTTTCTTTTTTTGCCTGTTCGATTATGCTTTCGCAGTAGTCAAAAATTTGTTTTCTTGTTGCGTCAACTTTCTTTTGGGATATAAATTTTGTATGATTGAGGGCTCGTCCGCCTGTCGCCGTGTTGATAAGGCTGTTTATTGTATCGCCGTCGTTGAGCAGACCGTTTTTGAATACACTTTTGATTTGCGATGGGGTCAGTATGCTTTCTTTTGCTTTTTGAGGCTGGAGTTTGGCGAGTTTTTCGGCGTTTTCTTTCAGTGCTTTGGCTGTAGTTTTGTCTGTTATATTATCATCGATGAATTGTGACAGCTGTTTGAGGGTGATAATACCGTTTTGTTCGAGATTTGCAGCCTGTTTTACCAGCTGTTCATCAGCAAGATAAGTACCAAAAAGACCTCTTTGAAATTCTTCGAGAGGAATTTCATCCATATTTCTCCAGTCCAGAACTTTTTTGTTGACGGGGTTTTTTATGAGGTTTGTGAGGCTGTCAACTGTGGTCGGATCCAGTTTTGAATTTTTACCTTTCAGAGGGTCTATTTTGTTCAACAATGCAACTATCAAAGGAGTTGATCCAACATAGAAAAAGCTTGAGGATAAGTCTCTAAATATACGTTCGATTTTTTCATATTTATTAGGTGCATTATATACTCTGCCTGCAAACAGCCCTGCGTCTACGGTAAGCAGATTTACAATGTGGTTATTTTCCATGTTGTATAAGATTGTGTTCGCTATGCTGTCAAAACCTTTGAAAGAAACATTACTGTTGCTGTTTTGTTTTGTTTCATTAAGAAATTCTTCCATAGATTGAGGTCTGTGGGCTTTAAACATCTGTGAGTCCGTTTTTGGAAGGCGGTTTTGTGCTGGGAGTGTTTGAGGATTTTGTTTTGCCTTATCTATTCTTTTTTGAGTTTGGTTTTGGACAATTTTCGGGAGAACCATGCCCATAAAGTACACTGTAGCAAACGAGCTTGCCAGAATTTTTCCGAGTTTCAGCCCCATGAGTTTATTTTTTTGATTTTGTGGAAGATGTCCTATTGCGTCCTGCATGGGGTATCTTATGTTATCTTTGCCCATATCAAACTGAAAGTTTTTGACTTTGAAGACTTTGTTTATGAGGAAATCAGTGCCTTTGTTGAGTGCAGGGATACCCCAGAGCCAGCCTATAGAGCTGACAGATTCTTCTGTTGCACGTTCTTTTGCTTCGAGGGCGCCTCCCCGTTTGTATGCCTGATAAGTTCTTCCTGTCAGGACGGAGCCTTCGAGAATAACGACAGGCATAAGCGCCGCACCGGTTGTAAGAGCCGTTGCGGTTTTTCTTATGTTTTTGTTATTTACGATATTCGTTATTATTTTGTTTGCAGATATAGGCACAGTTAATTTTTTGGTATATTTTACTTCCAAAATAATTAAATATTCCTGAAAGAAAATTTTTAATACTTTACCAAAAAATTGTAATAAATATTTAATTTAGACATTTTTGGAGATATTCGAGGGTCTTAATTTTGTTGTCATATAGGTATTTAATGAAGTCTATGTATTGAGAATTGTTGCCTGAGACGGTGATGTTTATTTCAAAGCCGTCAGAGCAGAAGGGTTCATAGTCATATACCACATAGCTGTTATATTTACTTTTCCATTCTTTTTTTTCTATTCTGCAGTTATTTTCGTACACAATTGATTCGAACCAGAAAACAAGATCTTTTGATATGTTTTTGAATTCGAAAGTATTCGGAGGTGTACTTCTGTAGTTTTCGGTTAACATTTTCTTAGCTCCAGTTGCATGACAAAAAACAAGCTTACTTTTAAAGTTTAAAGCAATTTCTCTTTTTTTTTGATGTGCAAAAGTAGTGGTAAGAAAAGGCTATTTTTTGAAAACTATTCTAAACGTTTAAACTATCGATTTCGTCAACACCGAGGCGTCCGAGGTGGGCAGAGATGTCATCGATATGATGGAAGAGTCTTGCTTCTATGGTTTTTGGTTCGACGATAGCGCCCCAGTCAACTCTTCCGTGGTGAGAGGCAATGATGTGGGCAAGTTTATCGAAACCGTTGCTGTTTGCCCAGCTGAATCCGTAGTAAATATGGCTAAGCCAGCTCTGGTCAAATTTTTCGCTTCTTTGGATATCTCCTGTTTCCTCGTCTACTTCGTATTCGAACATCTTTCCGAGGTCATGAGTTATGCAGGCAGCTAGAATAAGTTCTCTATCAACTTTTTGGTAAGTTATTTCAAAGAGTTTATTTGAGATATCGAGGCACTCGTTTATATGGAGAAGAAGTCCTCCGACGTAGTTGTGGTGCATTCTTTCTGCTGCGGAAGATATTTTCAGGAGTTTTTCGTTTTTTGAAAGTTCTTCGAGGATTGCTGTTTTGAGTTTTTCGTTTTTGAAGGAATTTGTTGTCGAGATTAGGCGTTCATACAGTTTATCTCTCGTTTGAGGAGAAAGTCCGACAGGTGATTCTTTGACGAGTTTAAGCTTGGTGAGGGTGTAGGTGTTGAAATTTTCTTTGAACACAAAGCTGATAACATTGATGATGTTACCGTTTTTTATGACATTATCATCAAGAGAGGCAATCATATCTTCCCATATAACGCATTTGTATTCTTCTCCTGTTGAAAGGCTGCGCAGGTAGAAGCGTTTCATATTTTTGTTATCACGTGTTTTGTCGGATATAAGATTTTTTATTTTGTAGTCATGGTTTTGTTCAAGCATTTTTTCAGCGACCTCCTCTTATATATAATCTTAGCAAAGTAGTAGTACATATCCAAATATTTTTATAATAGAATAATTTTGATAGTAAAAAAGAGGGAAAATTTTGCAAAATATTCTATATTTAGGTCCTGTTGGCACAAATTCTCATATGGCAGCAGAGGAGTTTATCAAAGTAGAAAAAATCGAGGATGCAAAATTGATTCCTTGCGGCAACATAAAGAGTATTATACGGGAAATTGACCAAAATCCTGATTTAACGGCGATTGTCCCCATAGAAAATTCGATTGAAGGTGTTGTCCGAGAAACTCTTGATAATGTAATCAGGACAAAAGACAGGAGTGTTGTGATTTCAAAAGAGATGATTGTTCCGATTCATCACTGTTTGATATCAAAAGCGAGAGATATTTCTGCAATAAAAACAATTATTTCTCATCCGCAGGCAATAGCGCAGTGTCAGGGGTTTATTCTGAAAACTTTCGGCGACGGCATAAAGGTGATGAATGCTCCGAGCACGTCTGATGCGGTTGTATCGCTTCTTGAAAGAGATGAGAATTTTGCGGCAATAGGAAATGCGAAGGCTGCCGAGTTTTATGGCATACCGGTTTTGAAATCAAATATAAACGATGAGGATGATAATAAGACAAGATTTGTCTATTTGAGCAGAAAGCAGGCGGAAAAGACCGGGAAAGATAAGACCTCGATTGTTTTTTCAACAGATAATAAGCCCGGAGCACTTGTCAGAATATTGGATGTGTTCAGGAAAGAGGATGTCAATTTGTCATATATCGACTCCCGTCCCTCGAAGAGGGATTTGAAGGAATACGGTCCTTATATCTTTTTTGTTGATTGTGATATACACTGTTCGGATGAAAAATTTCAAAAAGTTCTTTTTGAGATAAAGCCTTTTATTACTTTTTACCGCTGTATAGGCTCATATCCAAGGGTATTATAAATACGGAAACAGTTATTGTTTTAAAAAAGATAGCCTAAGTGGTTAATTTTATAAAAATAGAGTTTTAAATAATATTATAAATAAGTTATTTCACTTATATGAAATCAGTGATTATAATTTATTGTATAAAGATAGAGAGATATTAGGAAGGTAGAGAATGACAGTTGCCACAAAAGCTAAAGCGCTAAACATTTTTATTGTCGAAGATTATAAGCTGACAAGAGTTGGTTTGCGTTCTGCGCTGAACGAATTTGACGGAATTAATGTTGTAGGCGAATCAGAAACGGCAGAAGAAGGGCTCGAGATGATAAAAGAGCTAAAGCCCGATGTTGTATTAATGGATTTGGGTTTGCCAGGCATGAACGGAATAGAAGCAACACAGAAAATAAGAGAATTTTCGAATGATATAAAAATTATTATCCTCACATCTCATGAACGAGAAGAAGAGGTGTTAGCTTCAATGGGCTCAGGGGCTCATGCTTATTGTCTGAAGGATATAGAACCGACAAATCTTGTAAATGTTCTGACCTCGGTAGGAGGCGGAGCGGCATGGTTTGACCCTGCAATTTCAAGATATGCTCTGAATTTGTTCCCAAGACCGGAGTCAACAAAAGTTTTGAACTCATCTGATGTTCATGATGCAAGAGCTCAGCTGACAGAGAGGGAGCTTGAAGTTTTGAGATTACTGGTAAAAGGAAAGAGCAACACAGAGATTGCAAAAGATTTGATAGTAAGTGTTCATACTGCCAAAGCTCATGTATGCAGCATATTACAAAAGTTGTGTGTAGATGACAGAGTGCAGGCGGCAGTGAAGGCTATAAGAGAAAATATTATTTAAAAAGAAAAGTGCAAGTTACCCATTCACCTATTTATTGGATAGATGCGGCAGAAGTCTGCCGCTTTTTTTTATTTTTTGGCAATAAAAAAACCTCCAAGGGGTTAGAGGTTTTAAGTCCAAAATAGAGAGTTAGAGGTCTCACTTACTTAGCTTTATACTATCATTATAGTATTTTTTTTGAAAAAGAAAAGAGTTTCAAATGTAAAAAATACACTTATTTATTTTTAATGTTTACTCTTTTGCTAAAATGCTTGCCAATTCTATGTCTTCAGGTGTCGTTATTTTTATGTTTTTGTAACATCCCGTAACAATGTACACATTAATTCCCATTTTTTCTATCAGATAAGAGTCATCTGTTGCGTTTTCTCCTTTGAATAATTCATGCGCTTTTTTGATTTCTTCAAACCTGAAAGCCTGCGGTGTTTGTATCTGATAGAGGTATTTACGCTCCGGAGTTTCCGTTATTTTTCCTTCTTCATCCGCTTTTTTGATGGTGTCCTTGACAGGCATGGCGGCAACTACGGCATGCCTTTTTTGGACTTCGTTTATTGTATTATTTACAATTAATTGGGTAACAAGGGCACGTGCGCCGTCATGTATCAGAACATAGTCGCAATTAGGGCATGCCTGCAAGCCGTTGTAAACAGACTCTTGTCTTGAGCTACCGCCGGGGACGGTTTTTGATTTCAAAAATGAACGTTGTTTAATTATGGCGTCAATTCCTTCAATTGAGTCAGGAGATGAGGGGATGATTATTTCTGATATTTGAGGGTTATTCTCAAATATTTCAAGTGTCTTTTCGATGACTGTTTTCCCGTTGATTTTTTCAAAGAGTTTATTTTTGCCGAAGCGTCTTGAGCTTCCGCCTGAGGGGATGATTGCTGCAATTTTCATGTGTTTTCTCTTTCTTCAAAGTGGTTAAAACATCTGTGTTTGATATCTTCTTCATCAAGTGTGAGGAATGTGTTATTGTCTTTTATGCAGACATAGTGTTCTTTTTTCTCTGTCATATATCCTATTTGATAGAGGTGAAGTCCTTGTTTTTGCAGGTTTTCAAAAGATTTTTTATCTGCAGTGCCTACAAGCTGGTAGTCTTCGGCGCCGAAGAGAATCCAGTTTTTATAATTTTGATTAAGTTTTTGGGCAAATTCTTTCATCTCCTCATCAAAAGGCACCAGCGACATATCAACATGTGCTGTCAGATTGCTTGATGATGAGATTTTGAAGAGGGCATCCCCAAGACCGTCGCTTGAGTCCATTAAGCAGGCATTTTTTACTGTTGATACTATTTTTCGTCCTGTTTCAAGAAGCGGGACAGGAGAGAGATGTGCGTTGATGAGTTTCTGAGGGACGGAGATTTTATTCTCAAGTGCCAGAAAGCCTGCAAAACTTGAACCATGGACTCCCGTTGTGAAAATGATATCTCCTTGTTTTGCATTTGAGCGTTTTGCCTGTGTTATTCCGTTGTTTATGCCAATTGCGCAGATGCTTATTGAAATTTTATCAGAGCCTGTGATATCTCCTCCGGCGACGGAGAGGTTGAACTCTTTGCACATTGAGTCAATGCCTTGATAGAATTCTTTAACAAAACTTTCTTGTGTATTCTGAGGAAGGGATAAAGAAATCATCAGGTATTTTGCCCGTGCTCCTGAGGACGCTATATCGCTCAGGTTGACTGCTATGGATTTTTTCCCGAGCTGATAAGGAGATATTGTTGATGTTCTGAAGTGTACATCCTCGATGAGTGAGTCTTGAGTGATTGTTATGCCGAGGTCTTCAAGGTAAGCCGTGTCATCACCAATCAGCGAGTTGTTTGAAAGAGTGTTTTTGATTATGTTGATGATATCAAGTTCGTTCATAGAATTATTTTAAAATAAACGTCAGAAAGAAGCCAAATAACTTTGGCTTCTTTTTCAAGAATTTAAAATTTTTCTATGCAAGCATATAAAGATTTTGACCTTGTTCGGCTGTTCTTGATTCCGGTTGGAACGGATTATAGTTGCTTACGTCAAATGAAGCAAGACCTCCTTGAGCAAACTTGTCATGTGCTTCTTTTGGTATACCTGATGTTCCCCCTTGGAATACCGAAACAGGTTGAGTTGAAGGAGGTGTTACTCCTTGGTTAACGCCCATATTCTGGGGATTAACGCTTCCTGCTTGGAATGGATTAAATTTTATCGAATCCATAATAACTCCATAAAATTACTGATAACTATATACATGAAGTATTTTTTTTACCGGTAATTGCTGAAGTTATTGTTTTTTTTAAGAAAAGTTTACATATTCCCAAACTTGCTCATAGATGAGCAAGATGAGGACAGACAGCTGATTTTTACGAAGCACTGGTTGTTGTATGTGCCGAGCACAGAGAAAATTCTATCGCCTGTGAGATTATTTTGAGCGATAATAAACCCTTTTTGAGTGTCATATGAAAGAATTTTGAAATCTTTTTGACTGAGCAGGTTCATAACCTGAGGCAGCGCATCATCAAATGAGCCTGTAAGTTTTGCCATAATTGCACTTGGCTGCGGGAGTGATGGAGCGGTCTGCGCCTGTTGGGGAACGGTTGTTGCTGATGCCGTTTTGATTGTTGGTGTTTGTGCAGATGTTTGAGGCAGAGTTGCCGGGTTATTTTGTTTGATTATTTCTTCGGCGGGAAGCTTTATCATTCCATAGTCAGCCATGCTAATCATAGGACAGCTTGCAATAAGAAACAGTGATAAAATTATTTTTTTCATAGGCTACACCACAATCGGCTCTTCGTCCGTTTCCATCCAACTTGAACCTTGTTGGAAATCTACTACCAACGGTACATCCAGTGGTTGGTTTAATTCCATGGATTTTTTTACCAGTTCTATTAACTCATCTTTTTTATTTTTGCTTATTTCGAAAACTAATTCATCATGCACTTGAAGTATCATTTTGGCTGATAAATTTGAATTTTTCAGCCTGTCATAAACATCAATCATCGCCAGTTTAATCAAGTCTGCCGCACTGCCCTGAAGAGGAGTATTGATGGCTGCACGCTCAGCAAATTCTCTGATGTTGCGGTTGCGGCTTGAGAGTTCTTCTCTTAGGTATCTTCTTCGTCCGTACATTGTTTCTACATAGCCGTGTTGATGAGCAAACTCTTTTGTCGAGTCCATAAACTGTTTTACTTTGGGGTAAGTATCGAAATACTTGTCAATAAACTCTCTTGCTTCAAATGGAGTTATTCCGAGAGCTTCTGAAAGCCCGAAGCTGCTTTGTCCGTAGACTATACCGAAGTTAACGGCTTTTGCTTTTCTCCGCATATCTTTTGTTACTTCATCGACGGGTACATCGAAGACTTTTGAGGCTGTTGCCGTGTGGATATCTATATCGTTATTGAATGCGTTGATAAGGTGTTCATCTTTTGAAAAATGAGCGAGCAGGCGGAGTTCTATCTGGGAATAGTCAGCTGAGATTATCAGGGATGAAGTTTGGTCTTCCGGTGTAAAGCATGCTCTGATTCTGTTCCCGAGGGGAGTTCTGATGGGGATGTTTTGCAGATTCGGGTTGCTGCTCGAGAGACGTCCTGTTGCTGTGATTGTCTGGTTAAAGCTTGTGTGAATGCGGTTGTCTACAGGGTTAACCATCTGAGGCAGGGCGTCGATATAAGTTGTTTTGAGCTTTGTAAGGTGTCTTTGCTCGAGCATCAGTTTTGCTATTTCATAATCTTTTGCAAGATTTTCAAGGATGTCTGCACTTGTTGAATATCCTGTTTTTGTTTTCTTTTTTCCGGGGAGGTTCATTTTGTCGAACAGGATTTCAGCAACCTGCTTCGGGGAGTTTATGTTGAAAATCTGACCTGCTTCTGAATAAATTTTTGCTTCGATTACTTCAAGATTGCTTTGCAGCTCGCAGGAAAGTTCTTTGAGGTAGTTAGTGTCAATATGCACGCCTGTTCTCTCCATATAGGCAAGCACAAACATAAGCGGCAGTTCTATTTTGTCGTGAAGATTTTTTTGTTTTTCATCGAGATTCAAGTGATAAAACTTTCCGAGTTCAAGAGTGGCAAATGCATCATCGCAGGCGTAGCAGCCTACGTCGTTGATAGGGAGGTTGTCAACAGTTTGCATTTTTTTCCCTTTGCCGGTAAGTTCTTCAAAGGATTGCATTTCAAAGTTTAAAAGGGCGAGAGCCTGTTGTTTCAGCCCGTGTTTGAACGTCGGATTTTTGACATAACTTGCGAGCATGGTATCCATTTTTATGCCGTCGAGGTTTATGTTGCAGCGATGGAAGATATTAACTTCATATTTTGCATTTTGCAGGATTTTTATTTTTTGAGGTGATTCGAGGATAGGTTTGAGTTTTTCGATGACATAATCAAATTCAAGCTCCTGGCCTTCTTTGTGACCTACTGCGATATAAAAGCTTTTTGTCTCTGGTTCGCCATCGGTTATTTTGAAAGAGTTGTCTTCGAAAACAAAGTTTTTATCGTAGGCAATTGCTATGCCGACGAGGTTTGCGCTGAGGGTGTCGAGTCCTGTTGTTTCCGTATCAAGCGAGAAGAGGTTTATGTCTTTGAACTCTTCAAAAAATTCATTGAAGTCTTGTTTGGTTGAGATTATTTTTTTGAATTTATTTTGATTTGAGTGCAGTAGTTTTATTTCTCTTTCCGGTTCTTGTTCGACTGTATCAACGCCGAAGAGTGACAGCTGGCTTTTTTGAGGTGTTGTTTCTTTCGCAATTTCTTGAGATGGGTGTTCTTCGCATGGGGTTTGAGTTTCTCCAAAGGGAAGAAGCAGGGAGTCAATTTGTCTTAGAAAACTGTAGAACTGGAGTTTTCTAAAAAAATCAGCAACTTTTTCAGCTTTTGGCATTGTCAAACAAGCTTTTTCGAAGTCAAAATTTATGTCGACGTTTTTGTCTATTGTTGCTAAGAATTTGCTCATTTTTGCAATTTCTTCGCCGTCAATGAGCTTTTGTTTTACGGCTTTTTGTGTAATTTGGTCTATATTTTGATAGATATTTTCGAGTGTTTTGTATTCTCCGAGGAGTTTGACAGCTGTTTTGTGTCCGATGCCTTTTACTCCCGGAATATTATCTGATGAGTCCCCGCTAAGCGCTTTATAGTCGATGATTTGTTCCGGGTAGACTTCCATTTTGGTGAAGACTTTTTCGGTGTCATATTCTTCAAGACCGTTGAAAGATGAAGGGATAAGAATTTTGATGAAGCCTTCCTTGTCAACAAGCTGGAAAGAGTCCCTGTCACCGGTAAGAATAAAGGCATGGTGACCTGCTTCTTTTGCTTTTGTGGCGATAGTTCCTATTATGTCGTCGGCTTCGAAGTTTTCTTTTTTGTAGATAGGGATATCTAAAGCCTCAAGACCTTCGAATAAAAATTCCATCTGTGAGCGCATAGTGTCTGGCATGGATTCACGGTTAGCTTTATATTCTTTGAATACATCAGTTCTGAATGTGTGCCTGCTGCAGTCAAAAGAAACGGCAATTGCGTCGGGATGGTGTTTTTTGAGTATGTCAAAGAAAGCTTTGAAAAAACCGTAGACAGCCCAGGTCGGCTGACCGTCAGAGGTTTTCATTCCTGTTCTTTCGAGAGCGAAGAACGAGCGATAGGCGAGGGCATGCCCGTCGATGAGTATTAAGTTTTTTGATTTCTCTCTCATAATAAATATTGTAGTTTAGATTTGAATAAATTGAAAGAATTTGAGAAAGAATTTAAAAGAACTTTATGTTAATATAGGTTAGAAAATTTTAAGGAGAACAAATCGTGTTATTTGTGGCAGATATAGGGAATACGAGCACTACCATAGGAATTTATGACGGTAAAAACCTTGTGCACAGCTGGAGAGTTGCTAGTGATGACAAGCGTTCAGAGGATGAATACGGAGTTGTTTTATATAATTTTATAGAGTTTGCAAGGCTTCATGGGAAACTTGACGGGGCGATTATCTCGAGTGTTGTTTTATCGCTGACTGAGAAGTTTAAGTCTGCTATTGAGCGTTATTTGCATATACCTGTTGTAAATCTGACTCATAAGACAGAAACGGGGATTGTTCTTGATTTGGATAAACCGGAGGAAACAGGTCCTGATAGGATTGCAAACGCAGCTGCTGTGTATCATCTTTATAAGAAGACATCGATAGTTGTTGATTTTGGGACTGCGACGACTTTTGATGTTGTGTTGTCTGATGGAAGATTTTTGGGAGGGGTGATAGCTCCCGGAATACGTATTGGTGCGAAGGCATTGAGCAATTTTACTTCCCGTTTGCCGAAGGTAAAGATTGAGGCTCCTGCAAAGACTATCGGGAAAAATACTATTGATGCAATTTTATCGGGACTTGTCGGCGGGCATGCCGCAATGATTGATGGAATGGTAGACAGGATAGAAGATGAACTCGGCGAGCCAGCTATGTTGATTTTGACAGGCGGATATTCTGATATTGTTGTGGAGAGGATGCGTCATAAATTTGATGTTCTTGACCATAATCTGACCCTTGAGGGGTTACGGTTGATTTATGAGATGCAGAAGGTTTTAGTTCATTAATACTGTTTGATTGTTAATATATATGAGAAAAAACAGCTTTCAAGAATTTCTTGAAAGCTGTTTTAAAATTATTTGGTTGAATTACAAATTATAGTTTGTCAGCAACCATTTTTGTTGTTTCAGCCAATCTTGTTGAATAACCCATTTCGTTATCATACCAAGAAATAATTTTAACCATGTTATCGCCCATAACTCTTGTCAAGAGAGCGTCAACAGTTGATGATTGAGAAGAACCGATGTAGTCTGAAGATACGAGAGGTTCTTCTGAGTAGCAAAGAACATGTCCGTCAGCGCCTTCTTTCAATGCTGCATTGACTGCTTCAACGGTAACAGGTTTTTCTGTTTCGAATACAACATCAACCAGTGATACATCAGGAGTAGGAACACGCATAGCGAAACCGTCCAATTTACCTTTCAGTTCAGGGATAACAAGAGCAACAGCTTTAGCAGCACCAGTTTTTGTAGGAACGATGTTCAAAGCGCCTGCTCTAGCTCTTCTTTGGTCTTTGTGACCTGCATCAAGAATTCTTTGGTCGCCTGTGTAAGAGTGAACTGTAGTCATCAAACCTTTAACGATACCGAATTTTTCTTTGATAACTTTAGCTACAGGAGCCAAGCAGTTTGTTGTGCATGATGCCATAGAGATAACATTGTGTTTAGCAGGGTCATAAGCATTGTCATTTACCCCGAGAACGATTGTTATATCTTCGTTTGTAGCCGGAGCAGAGATGATAACTTTTTTAGCACCTGCATCGATGTGAGCTTTTGCTTTTGTAGCATCAGTGAAGAAACCTGTTGATTCTACAACAACTTCAACTCCAAGATCTTTCCAAGGAAGTTTTGAAGGATCTTTTTCTGCAAAGAATTTAATTTTTTTACCGTTTACGATAATACCTTCTTCGTAAGCTTCTACTTGACCGTCAAATTTACCCATAACAGAGTCATGTTTGAACAAAAATGCTGCTTGAGCAGGTGTCAAACCGGGGTCGTTGATAGCAACATAATCAATTTTATCGAAAATACCTTCTTTTACTGCTGCTCTCAGTGTGTTACGGCCGATTCTTCCAAAGCCGTTAATTGCAACTTTCTTAGCCATTTTTTAAGCTCCTCTTTTAAAATGTATAATGTTACTACTTAGTTATAAATAAAAAATAACTTCTTATCAAGTATTTAAAACATGTTTTGTTGATGTTATGATATTGACGACTATTTAGTTTAAATTTAATTAAGAAAGAGGGAAAAAATGACAAAAGAACTTTCTTCTCTTCAAAAAGAGAGATTGAACTATCAACCGAAGTTGCCTGAAGTTCTGGCAAACGGTGTAAAAAACTTGTCTATGAAACAAGGCGAGCCTACGGGTGCCGTAGCTGATGAAGCTGATATCAAAGCTTTATTCAAAAATTCTTTTGGTATGCCTATTGTTACTTTTGAAAAAGGCAGCAATGATGTATCATCAAAGCAGAGAAATGTCGGTGTAATACTCTCAGGCGGTCAGGCTCCCGGCGGACACAATGTTATTGCGGGTCTTTATGATGCGCTTAAGGAAGCTAACCCTGAAAATAAACTTTATGGTTTCCTTGGCGGCCCATCAGGTATTATCGATGGTGAATACATCGAGTTTACCGATGAATATATTGATGCCCACAGAAATACAGGCGGTTTTGATATTATCGGCTCAGGAAGAACAAAGCTTGAGACCGAAGAGCAGTTCAAGAAAACATGGGATAACTGCAAAAAACTCGGAATTTCAGCTGTTGTAATCATCGGCGGTGATGATTCAAACACAAATGCCGCTACTTTAGGCGAATATTTTATGGCAAATAATGCGGGTATTCAGGTTATCGGATGTCCGAAGACAATAGACGGCGATTTGAAAAATGATTATATCGAAGTGTCTTTTGGCTTTGATACGGCAACAAAAACTTATTCAGAGTTAATCAGCAACATACAGCGTGATGTTCGTTCAGCTAAGAAATACTGGCATTTTATCAAATTAATGGGCAGAAGCGCTACTCACGTCGGTCTTGAGTGTGCTCTTCAAACTCAGCCTAATATCACATTGATTTCTGAAGAAGTTGAACAGAAGAAAATGTCACTTGCTCAGATAGTTGATTATATGGCAGGGATTATTGCAAAAAGAGCGGAAATGGGCAAAAACTTTGGTGTTGCTCTGATTCCTGAGGGGATTATCGAATTTATCCCCGAGATGAAGGTGATGATTGCCAATTTGAATGATACGCTTGCTGAGGCAAAAGATTTTGATAATCTTTCTCAGCAGGAGAAAATTGATTTTGTTGAAGCTAAACTCGATTCTGCAAGTGCAGCAGTATTCAAATCTCTTCCGAGATTGATTCAAAACCAGCTGTTGATGGACAGAGATCCTCATGGTAATGTTCAGGTTTCAAAAATCGAAACTGAAAAATTGCTGATTGAGATGATTAAAGTAAAATTGAACGAAATGAAAAAGAACGGTCAATACAACGGTAAATTCTCAGATCAGGCTCATTTCTTCGGTTATGAAGGAAGATGTGCATTCCCGACAAACTTTGATGCTGATTATTGCTATTCTTTAGGGTACAATGCATTTGCCTTAATCCAATTCGGGTTGAGCGGGTATCTTTCTTCAATCAGAAATTTGACAGCACCTGCTTCAGAATGGTTAGCAGGCGGTATACCTCTTACTATGATGATGAATATGGAAAGACGTCATGGAAAGATGAAACCGGTAATTCAAAAAGCACTTGTTGACTTGAACGGTCCCGTATTCAAAAAATTGGAAGCTAACAGAGAGCAGTGGGCATTGAATGATGACTATGTCTTTGTTGGTGCTATTCAATACTTTGGACCGTCTTCAGTTTGTGATACAACAACAAAAACGCTTCTGCTTGAAAAAGAATGCGGCAAAAAATGTGAGTGTGCTTGCAAATAGGCTGATAAAGCAAATAAAAAAGAGGAATCGAACTTCGATTCCTCTTTTTTTTTGAGAATTTTTTGTTTAATTTAATCTAGCAATTCTTCAAGAATTTCAGCGTTTTTGCTGGCTCGTTGAGGATTGATGATTGTTGTTTTTTTGATGTAGCTTCTCAGAGCTTCTCTTACTAGCTCGCTTCTTGTTCTTTGTTCTTCGTTTGCCAGTTTGTCTATTCTTGATAAAAATTCTTCAGGCATTGAAATAAGCACTCTAGCCATAACATTTCCCTCCTAAGTCTTTTTTCTAAATAACAGTATACATCATATAACTTGAAGTAGCAAATTTTATATACCAAAGACGTAATATTTTTTATTCAACAGGAACAGGCACAGGAAGAGGTGCTTGTTTGGCACTTTCAGATGGAGTGTTTCCTTGTTCTGATGATATATCCTGAACTTTTTTAGAGCTGTCAAACAGTTTTTCTTTCAGGGTCTTTTTCTTTTTATCACCGTCATTATCTTTCTCGGAATTATTCTGCTTCGGGTCTATAGGCAGAGGAACATCGAGTTTTGTATCGGAGTTAGAGTCAGGTGTAATATTTTGTTCATTAGAGTTTTTTTCGTCTGATTCCTCCGTAGGTACTTCGTCTTTGTCCTGTTGTTTGATATATCTGAGAGGTTCGATATCTATTTCAGGATAGTTGAATTTTGAAGGCGGGATATCGCTCAGCGCAACTTTCATGTAGTTTGCCCAGATTTGAGCGGGAAGAGTTCCTCCGGTGACATTTCTGTGAGGTTTGTTGTTGTCATTTCCTACCCACACGCCTGTAACTATTTCAGGAGTATAAGCTACTATGCAGGCATCTCTGTAGTTGTCTGTTGTACCTGTTTTGCCTGCTATCTGGCGGTCTTTCATTATGATTGCTCTTGCCGTTCCATGGTTTACAACTTCTGTCAGCATTCTTGTCATTGTTGCCGCTGTATAAATATCTAGGACTTTTTCTTGCTGCTGTTTTGCCGTGTAGACAACTCTGCCTGTTGAAGTTATAACCTGTTCTACAGAGTAGGGTTTTACTTTTATACCGTTGTTGGCAAGTATTCCGTAAGCTGTTGTTAGTTCGGAGAGTTTTACCCCGCTTGAGCCAAGTGCGATTGTCAAATCATTTTGTATCGGTGTTGTAATTCCCATGCTTCTTGTAATTCTGTAGACTTCGGATAATCCTACCTGATGTATGAGTCTTGCAGCAACGACATTTGATGAAACAGTGAGTGCTGTGTGGATTGGAATTTTGCCTCTGTATTTATTGCCGTAATTCCTTGGTGCCCAATCGCCTATTTTGACAGGCATATCATCAAATATGTCGTTTGGTTTTATTCCGTTCAAGATGGCAGCTGTGTATATAAACATCTTGAAAGCTGACCCTGGTTGTCTTACGGCATCAGTTACTCTGTTGAACTGGCTTTGGACATAATTCTTTCCGCCGACATAGGCGAGGATTTTTCCTGTTGGTACTTCAAAGGAGAAAAGAGCAGCCTGATCTTCAGGTTTTGTAAATCCCCATTTGTTTAATCCGTTTATAACAGCGTCTTCTGCCGCTTTTTGGTCTTTATAGTTCAGAGTTGTAATAATTTTATATCCGCCGTTGCTTATTTGCTGTTCAGTGAAACCCAGTTCTTCAAGTTCATCTAAAACGTAGTCTATGAAATAAGGCGCTTTATTCAGAGAATAAGGCGAGTGATTGGGATTTAGTTGTAGTTCGCTGTTGCAGGCTTCTTTGTATTGTGCCTTAGTAATATATTTTTCTTTCAGCATTCTTTTGAGAACCTGTCTTTGGCGGTTGATTGCGTTTTCTTTTTTGTAGTAAGGCGAGTATCTTGAGGGTGCTTGAGGAAGCCCTGCTATGAGAGCAATTTCAGGCAGTGTGAGTTCATCAAGCTTTTTATTAAAATAAACCTGTGCTGCTGCTGCAACACCATACGCGCCTTCTCCTAGATATACCGAGTTGAGGTATCTTGTGAGAATTTCATCTTTTGTTAGAGTTTTTTCTATTCTGTGGGAGATGACAAATTCTTTGATTTTTCTGTCCATGGTTTTTTCATTTGACAGATACATAATACGTGCAAGCTGCTGGGTTATGGTGCTTGCACCCTGTGCGTATCTTCCAGCCTGTATGTTTGAGAACAGAGAACGCATAAGAGCGAGAGTGTCAAATCCTCTGTGTTTATAGAAATTTTTATCTTCGGTGGCTATGACGGCTTTTTTCAAAAGGTCAGGTATTTCGCTTGATGAGGCATTGATTGATTTGTATGCGCTGAAGGTTTTAATAATTTCCCCGTCGCTTGATTCAAATTGGGTAACAAAATTTGGTCTGTATTTAGCCAAATCGGGTATTGGTCTGAGCGAAGCCAAAAACATATTGAGTGCAATATTTCCGGCGAGGAATATTGCTATTATTATTACACCTAGAGTTATAAACAAATCAGAGAAGGAAAAATCACTGTTTTTCTTTTTTCTACGTTTTGCCGCCATATTATTTGCCTTTTAATTTCTATGATTTAATTATTATATATTAAGCAAGATTTTTATACGATAATATTAACAATCATGAATATATTAAATCTTTTACAATCCTGTTATTATGAATTTTTGTCTTATTTTGTTCCGGAGAAGATGTATTATGTAGCTAAAGGGAAATGTAAGCAGTGTGGCAAATGCTGCAGGTATATGTATTCTATGGGGACGTCGTCAGAAACGGATTTTCGAATAATGCAGTTTTTATTTCCGAAATACAGACGTTTTGAAATTATCGGGAAGGATGAATACGGAAATTTGGTTTTTGCATGCCGTCTGATAGGAAAAGACAATCTTTGTCCTGATTACGAAAACAGGCTTTATATATGCAGGAGGTATCCTATGTTCAAATATAAAAACATAGGAAATTTTCATCCCGGATGCGGCTTCGAGATGGTTCCTGAGAAAGAGTTTAAGAGTTTTTTAGATAGAGAATAAAAATTCAGCTTTTCCGATGATATCTCCGTTTAATAATTTTATATCACCGGAAACAGGTATGTTTTCTTGTTTTATCCACCCGAGCCGGCGCATTGTTTCGAACATAACAAGTGCACGTGCAGGTTTATCAGAGTCATCAATTTCAACAACTATTGATTGTTTATTTTGAGGGTTATAGGCAAAGCACAAGCCTTCTGCTCCGACTTTTGCGATAATTTCTCCTTTTGTCGATGAGATTATATCCGTATCTAACCAGCCAGTGCCGCCGATTAGGAAAGGATTTTCTCTGAATGCTTTGAGGAAAATCTTATGCTCTTCAAATACTTTTGAAAGACCTATCGCTATATTTTGAAGCGGGAGTGCTATGATAGGTGCAAGACAGCCATCTCTTGATTCGATGATTTCTCCTGTGTATTCAGAGTAGTCGAGGATATTTTTTTTGATATCTTCCTGGAGAGGATGGTCAAAATCAAGATAATTGTCGGTATCCCAGCCCATATGTTTGCAGACGCTCAACATTCCGCTGTGTTTGCCAGAGCAGTTGTTGTGTATTGGCAGCGGGGAGATATTTTGTTTTTTGAATTTGTCGTAGGCTTCTTCATCAAGAGGGTGGTATGGAGGGCATTGCAGATAGTGTTCGCTTATTCCCGCTTTTCTCAACAAATTTCTGACATGTAATATATGAAAATCAGAGCCGCCATGCGAGGCGCAGCAGATGGCAAGGTCTTTTTCATCGAAGCCGAAAGCGTCATAAGTCCCTGATAATATTATGCTGAGAGCTTGCAGGGGTTTTGCGCAGGATCTCAGATAAAACAATTTTTCGAGATAAGTTTTGTCGTTGCAGTATAAGATTTTGTTTTTTTCGCAAACCAGAACAGCTCCTCTGTGTTCTCTTTCGCACAGAGAATTTCTTTTGAATTGTATAAGTAAGTTATTTTCCATTATCTTTTATATTTTTTCAGCTGTTCTTTGAGAGCTGCGTTTTGTGCTTTAAGAGCAGCCAGCATTTTGGCATCTGCTTCTCCTGCAACTCTGAAAACTCTTGCCGAATCTTCTTTTACCATCAGGATTTCATCACGTTCTTTGGCACTCAGGAAGTTCATATCAACGAGAATATCAGCAATCCCTTTTTCCTGACCCATTTTTTTGAGTTTATTCTGATGGTTTAAAGCTTCAGCAATAGCGTCGATACCTATTTTATCAATTCTTTTGCAGTATTCGCCGAGTCTTAAGTTTCCGCATAGAAAGCTTGCCAAATTGTACATAAGGTCAGACCCTGGTCTTTCAAGAAATTCGATATTGATTAGTTCCACCAGAAATTTTGCTACATCAGTAAGCGACCAGTTGTTGTTCATGGCGATTGTTGCCATATCTGTTTCACCATCGCAGCATTCCAAAAAGATATATTGGTTTTCCTGAAGTTTGTAGTACTGGTCTTTTAGTTCCTTATCACCTCTGAATGTTCTTTCGGGAATATAGAACTGGAGAAGATCTTCTTTATTAATAAGTTGGATGTTTTGCTGGATATTTTCTTCAATATCTTTTTGAAGAGAGTAGTAAAGAACCTGTTTTACCCATATAGGCATATTTTTAATCATTGTGTAGAATTTTGTGTAAGCTGTTGCCATTTTTTCCTCTCGATTATTTTTTGTATATTTTTATCTCAATCTGTATGTATTATAATAGTTTATAAATAATATTATTACAACTTTTAGTGAGTTTTATAATGCATACAGAGCATATGAAAAGATGTATAAATTTGGCTCGTCTTGCAGAAGGGCATACGGCTCCTAATCCTATGGTAGGTGCTGTTGTTGTTAAAGACGGACAAGTTATGGCTGAGGGTTATCACAGACAGTATGGTGGAGCGCATGCCGAAGTTGATGCCCTCTCAAAACTCGGTAATAAAGCTGAAGGAGCCACACTTTATGTAAATCTTGAACCTTGCTCTCACTTTGGGAAAACGCCTCCATGTGCTGACCTTGTGGTTAGAAGCGGGATAAAGAAACTTATTGTTGGGATGACTGACCCGAATCCGCTTGTATCAGGACGTGGAATTGAAAAATGCAGGCAAGCCGGGGTTGAAGTCGTTGTCGGGGTTCTTGAGGAAGAGTGCCGTGAGCTGAATGAAGTTTTTGTAAAAAATATTACACAGAAGAAAACTTTTGTTGCTCTGAAAACAGCGACAACACTAGATGGGAAGGTTGCAACAAGAACGGGGTCGTCGAAGTGGATTACGAATGAGAAATCGAGAGCTTATGTCCAAAAGCTCAGGAACAAATATGACGGTATTCTGACGAGTGCCTCAACAGTACTCGCAGATAACCCCGCTTTAACCTGCAGAATGGACGGCGGCAGAAATCCCGTGAGGATTATTCTTGATAAAGACGGAATTGTTCCCATTGATTATAAAGTGTTTGAAGATAACTCAACGAGAGTTGTTGTATGCCAAAAAAGCGGGCTAAAAAAGGATTATCCTTCCTATGTCGATGTACTTGAGTGCCCTGTGAAAGATAATCATCTTGACTTGAAGTATGTTATTTCTCAGCTGTATGAGATGCAAATTTTCAGTGTAATGGTTGAAGCTGGAGGAATCCTGAACGGAGCTTTTTTGAAAGAGGGTCTTGTTGACAAGTTTTATCAGTTTATTGCACCGAAAATTATAGGTGATGAGAGAGCGAAGAATTTTGTTTCCGGTTTGGATATTGAAGATGTATCAAATTGTATAGAATTAGTCCCAAAACACCTTCATTTTTTTGATAAAGATGTTATAATAGAAGCTTGTGTAGAGTAGTTTTTTATAGTTTTTGGTTTATCTGGTTTTAGTTTAAAAAAAGAATGGAAAAATGAACGTTCAAAAAGTGTCTTTGACAGGCAGTTCATCTGTTTATGCAAATGAGCATAAAAACAAAAAGCCTTCTTCTTCGAAGAAAATATTGTACTCTGATTATAATGAGTACAAAAAGAAAGAAGAGCCTATCTCTGTGAACCATATTGTTGCAGGACTTGTTGTCGGCGGTATAATCGGCGCTCTTTTCCCGGGTAATACAAAATCTGCGTTGAATATTATGCTGAGTTCGCTGCGTGGCGCAGGAATTGCTCTTTTGGGAATAGTTTCGTTCGCTTGTGTAAGAAATTATCTATATTCAGGTCCGCATAAGTAGTTTTATTTCTTGTTATTACGTGATAAACTTACTTATGGATTCAGATTTATAAGCAAACAACCATGAGTAAATATGCACTTCCTTTTTTAATAACCTTCCTTGCAGGCATGACGACTGTTATAGGAGGTTTGTGTTCGTTTTTCATAAAAAGAGATAACTCAAAAGTCCTCTCATTAGGGCTTGGGTTTTCTGCAGGGGCGTTGATATATGTATCTTTTATGGAGCTGCTGCGAGATTCTGAAAGAGTTTTGCATAGTGCTTTTCAAGAGCATATCGGCGGGCTTATTTTGATGGTATGTTTTTTTTCAGGAATTATAATCACTGCCCTGATAGATTATCTTATGCCTTCCTATTGCGGAATTGAATCGTTTGAAAAGAATAAAGACTCTCATAATCATCCGCATGAGGGTATAAATAAACTTTATAAAGCGGGGATTTTTCTTTTGATAGCAATTTCTGTACACAAACTTCCTGAAGGCTTTGCAATATTTTTGGGTGCGCAGACTCATATCGAAACGGCGGTTGCTCTTGCTTTTGCCGTTTCCATTCACAATATTCCTGAGGGTGTGTCTATTGCGCTTCCTGTTTATTATGCAACGGGCAGCAAGCTGAAAGCTGTTGGGGCGACGTTCCTTTCAGGGCTTGTGGAACCGCTTGGAGCTTTACTCGGACTTTTGCTTTTAGGACAATTCTTCAATGACATTACGTATGCCATTATGTTTGCGTTTACTGCAGGAATTATGATTTATGTATCGTTTGATTCTCTGCTTCCTATGTCAAGAGAATATGGCGACGGACATTTTTCAATTTTCGGCGTTGGCATAGGGATGTTTTTGATGATGGCTCTTGAGAGTTTGCATGTATTATTTGAATGAAAAAGTCTGCAAAAAATAGAATTTTGATTTGCTTGTCATTAAAATAAAATATGTCATAATTCTATTAATGTAGTAAATGTGAGAAAAATTATGCACAAAATAGCTCTGGTACTGGCTTGTAGCCTTTTATTAACTCTGCCTCCGGCATGGGGTGCGCCAAAAGATGCGGATGCGAATATCAAACCCGCTGTTTTGACAACCCGTGAACAACGGAAGCTGAATTCAAAACTGTCAGAAGTGACAAAAGATGACGAAATCAAAGAAGCAATCAGGATAATGAATGATTGCATCTCCTCCCGTTACTCGTATAATGCAATTCTCGGGAATAACCTGACAAAAAAGCCTGTCAAAATTACTTTTAAGAATCTTGCGGAGATAAACCCTAATTATGCTGATTATGACGCTTTGGGAATGAAAAATAAGGGAAGATTGTATATCTTCATAAACCAGAAACATAAAGGTGCTCCGCCTGAGGCTCTTGCAAGCCTTTTGAGTCATGAGGCAATGCATCAGGATGAGTTTAATTCGGTAAATGAAGAAACTTATGCCTGGAGTCTTGAGGCTGCTGTGTGGACAGAGTTTTTGAAAACCAAACCTGATTTGAGAAACAAAACGGAATATTCTCTTGTGAACAGACTGAACACCCTCAATTCACTGTTTGTAAATGCGAACTATACCGATAAGTACATAAGAAAGGTGATTAAGAACCATCAGGGGTACAAAGATTTACCGTTGAGATCAGTCGGCTTTGACTAAATTTTTTTCTTTTTCGAAAAATTCTATGGCTGAATCAATGCTCTTGATTGTATATGCAATCTCATAAGGGCAGAACTCATGAGTTTCTAACATTTCTTTTTCGATATCAAGGATAATTTGTTTTGCTTCGTAGAGTTTTTCTGTCGGATTCATATAAGCTACTCCTTTTATTATTGTTCTTATTTTATCATATTTTCTTGTTTTGGGCTTTTGAGGCGTTGGCTGTCAAACACAGTGAAATATCTTTTATAAGAAAGAGATTCTTCGGGCTATTGCCCTCAGAAGGACGGATAGACGTCACTCTGAGCGTGAGCGAAGAGTCTTGAGGTTTGTTTCGATGTAGGTTCATTGACAAACGGAGGCAGAATTACAAAAAGAAAAACACCAGAAACTCGCCTGCAAACGAATTTCTGGTGTAAAATAATTTATCAAATTTTATCCAGCAGAGGCTACATAAGGCATGTTGCTGTCAGGTTGCACAATGACAAAGCCGTTCCCTTCAAATTTCAGCTGGATAGAATCTCCGCTGCCTCTTCCTATGAGTGTTTTGAAAGAAATATCCGTTGCTATGCTTGTTTTGAGATTTCCTGACCATGCGATTGTTGCGCTCGGGTCAGTGAAAACGGGGGTATTTGGTGTTACCTTCAGTGTAAGCGGGTCATAAGCCGTTGTAATGGCAAGCATACCGGTGCCGTTAATTTGGATGTTTGTGAGCCCGCCGGCCATCATGGAGGAGAGTTTCATCAGTTTGATATCCCATTTGAGCGAAGGTTCAAACGCAAGCACGCTGTTTCCGTTAACGATTATGTTGTCATTTTTCATGTTCAGTATGCTGATTTTCTTTCCTCCGTCAGCTATATAAACTTTTCCTGTGCCTTTTGCTTTGACAAGGCTTCCGCCTTCGCCTGTGACAAATCTTTTGAACACTGTTTTTATGCCATGTTCGAACATATTTTCGAGTTCGAATTTGACTTTTCCTGTATACGCAATCATTGCGCCTTTTTTCATCCAGGCGAGATTATCATTGAGGTTTATTTCGATGATTCTCTCCGTTTCCTGCTCAAAGAAACCTTCGTTTTTGTCTTTTTGTGATGTATTTTCAACAAAATCTTTGAGTGAATATCTTGAGATTGCTTCTGTCATAAAATTTACTCCTACCTGTTTAACTAACAAGCAAAGTATAACATTTTTTGCTTTTGTTATCTAGTATTAAGCCATAGCACGAAAAAATTTCGTAAAAAACAACAATAGAGCTATAATAAAACTTGATAGAATTCAAAAGTAATGAAAAATGTTTATAGATAAGGCACAAATAAAAGTAATATCAGGTTCAGGCGGCAATGGTGCAGTCGCATGGCGCCGTGAAAAATATGTTGACAAAGGAGGACCTGCAGGCGGTGACGGCGGCAGAGGCGGAGATGTGTATTTGGTTGCTTCAGAGAGTTTGAGCACTTTGTTGGATTTCAAATATAAATCAAAATTTGCCGCTCAGAACGGTGAAAACGGTCAGAAAAAGAACTGTCATGGACGATGCGGAAAAGATTTATTCATACATGTTCCCCTCGGAACGGTTGTAAGAGACCTGAAAACAGGGAAAATTATCGGAGATATCAAACATCATGATGAGAAACTTCTCCTCGCAAAAGGCGGACGCGGCGGAAGAGGAAATGCCCGTTTTGCAACTTCAACGAGAAGGACTCCGCAGTTCTGCGAACCCGGTGAATCAGGGATAGAACGTGATATCGAGCTTGAATTAAAGCTGATTGCTGAAGTCGGGCTTTTGGGTATGCCGAATGCCGGAAAATCAACTTTTATCAGTAGTATATCCGCTGCAAAACCAAAGATAGCTGATTATCCTTTTACGACACTTGTTCCTAATCTCGGAGTTGTTCAGAAACCTGACGGGAGTAGTTTTGTGGTCGCTGATATCCCCGGGTTAATTGAAGGAGCAAGCGATGGGGTCGGACTCGGATATGATTTTTTGAGGCATGTCGAAAGAACAAAATTTCTTATGCACATAGTTGATATGACGACGGAAAATCCCGTGAAGAATTTTGATGTTATCAACTCTGAACTTGCAAAATACAACGATAGGTTAGCGCATACTTATCAGATTGTTGTGTTGAATAAAGCTGATGCTGTTGATGAAGAACGTATTCAAGAGCTTAAAAAAGAGTTTGAAAAAAAAGCTTCTGATATTTTTGTTATCTCGGCAGTCACTCATTATGGAGTCGATGAGCTGATGAATTTGGTTTTCAGAAAGGTTGAAGAAATTCCCGCTCCAGAGATAGAAGTAGAAGTTGAAGAAGATGATGCCGCTTATAATAACGATGATAGCGAGTTTCATATTTATAAAGGGAAAGATTCTTATTATGTGACGGGAGGCAAGGTTGAAAGAATAGCATCCGTGACAGATATCACGAATATTGAACAGCTTCATCGTTTTTATAATATACTAAAAGCTATGGGCATAGTTGATGCTCTGGTTGAAAAAGGAATAAAGGACGAGGATATTATACAAATAGGAAAAGTAGAGTTTGTATATTATTCCGATGATGTATAAGTAGAAAAAAGGAGAAAAAAATGCAAGACAAAGAATTTTTGATGATTCCCGGACCAACACCGGTACCTCAAAGTGTTTTATTAGACATGGCAAAACACCCGATGGGGCACAGAAGTTCGGAGTTCTCGAGTTTGCTCTCCGAAGTTTATAATGATTTGAAGTGGGCTTTTCAGACAAAAAACGAAGTATTTGTCTACACTGCAAGCGGAACGGGCGCAATGGAAGCGGCTATTTCGAATGTTGTAAATAAAGGTGATAAAGTACTCTCTCTTGTAATCGGTAACTTTGGCGAAAGATGGGCAAAGATTGCCGCTTCTGTCGGCGCTGAAGTTGAAAAAATTCAGGTAGAACCGGGTCAGGTTATCAACCCTGCCGTTCTTTCAAAAAGATTGAAAGAGGACGTGAACAAAGAAATCAAAGTCGTAACTATGACACATAACGAAACATCGACAGGTGTGACAAATGATGTCCAGACTCTTTGTGCAATGGTACAGGAACATGGTGCCCTTTCAATTGTCGACGGTATTACAAGTGTGGGCTGCATGCCTGTGAAGGCTGATGAGTGGGGAATTGATATTTTGATTTCAGGCTCACAAAAGGGCTTTATGATTCCTCCGGGGCTGTCATTCCTTACATGCAGCGAGAAAGCAATGAAGGCTTATGAACAATGCGAACATCCTTCGTTCTATTTTGATTTCAAAGCATACAAAAAAGCCGTTAACGATAATTCAACACCTTATACGCCTGCCGTTAATCTGTTTGTTGCTTTGCATACAGCGTTGCAGATGATGAAAAAAGAAGGTCTTGAAAATATCTATGCAAGACATGCAAGAAATGCGAAAGCAGTCAGAGCAGCTATGAGAGCTATGAATATGCCTCTGTTTGTCGAAGATGATGAGATAGCAAGCAAGGCAATTACCGCTGTTCTTCCTCCTGAAGGAATTACCGTTCCTCAAATCAGAAGCACAATGAAAAAAGATTTTGATATTGTTATTGCAAACGGTCAGGGCAAACTTGTTGATAAGATTTTCAGAATGGGACATATGGGTTTTGTTTCAGACAGAGATGTTTTATCGGCTATCAGCTCGCTAGAAGCAACCATGTACAAACTCGGACATAAGTTCGAAGTCGGTGCAGGCACTGCTGCTGCTATAAAAGTGTTGAATGAAGCAAAACAAAAAGCTTTAGTTTAAGGAGTTTGAGATGAAAGTATTAATTACCGATAAAATAAATCAAATAGCCGGTGATATTCTTAAAGACGTAGCTCAGGTTGATTTTCTTGAAACAATGCCCGAGGATGAACTGGCTGAGAAAATTAAAGATTATGACGCACTGATGATAAGAAGCCAGACAAAGGTCACTGCAAAAATCTTGCAGAATGCCGATAAGCTGAAAATTGTCGGTCGTGCAGGTGTCGGCGTTGATAACGTTGATTTGGATGCTGCGACCCAGAAGGGCATAATTGTTGTTAACTCTCCTGATGGCAACACTACTGCGGCTGCTGAGCATACAATAGCTCTTATGCTTGCGATGACACGTTATATCCCTGAGGCTCATCAGTCAACTATCAGCGGAAAATGGGAACGCTCGAAATTTACCGGAAACGAAGTTTTCAACAAGACACTAGGGATTATCGGACTCGGTAAAATCGGCTCCCGTGTTGCAAAGGCTGCAATTGCTCTCGGAATGAAAGTTCTCGTTTGTGACCCTTATGCTTCTCAAGAACATATTGATGAACTCGGTGCAAAGAGAATTAAGAGTCTTGATGAATTTTGGCCTCTGTGTGATTTCATCACGCTGCATGTTCCGAAAACAAGAGAAACTATGTATTTGATAAACAAAAATACTCTCAACAGAATGAAAAAGGGAGTAAGAATTATCAACTGTGCAAGAGGTGCCCTGATTGATGAGGAAGCGCTGAAGGAAGCAATTGAATCAGGTCAGGTGGCTGCTGCTGCGATTGACGTTTATGAAAACGAGCCGGTAAAACCTGAGTGTCCGCTTCTTCATTGCAACGGTCATATTCTGCTGACTCCTCACCTCGGTGCAAGTACAAAAGAAGCCCAGCTTAATGTGGCAATTGATGTTGCTGAACAAATCAGGGATGTATTATCAGGCGGTTCTGCAAAGAGTGCTGTTAATATCCCTTATTTGAAAGCTGACAAACTCGAGCCTGTTAAGGATTATATGCTTCTTGCCGAAAATATCGGTAAACTTATCCGCCAGCTTGCTGATGGGGCAACGAAAAATATTGCGATTATTGCAAAAGGCGCACTTGCCGAGCTTGATATTACTCCGTTGAAAACAGCTGTGTTGAAAGGCGTTCTTTCTTCATCTCTTGAGGGAGTAAATTATGTGAATGCTCCTTTGATAGCAAAAGCCCGCAACATCAGTATAGAAGATACAAAAATCAGCGGGAACTGCAACTATAGCGGTATGATTGAAGTTAAGCTGATTACTGATTCTGATGATGTGCACACTGTTGCAGGTGCTATGATTGCTGATAATACTCCTCGTATCGTGAAGATTGATGATTATAACATGAGTATTTCATCATCAGAGCATATGCTGATTATTCCTCATGAAAACAAACCTGCGATGATTGCTCAGGTTGCAACAATTCTTGGTGCTGCAAACATCAATATAAGCATGATGCAGGTTGTCGATGACAAAATTAATCCGAAAGAAAAATCGATTATGATTATAAACATCGACCAGCCTGTAGGAGATGATTTGATTGCAAAAATCAATGAAATCAACGGTATTTGTTCAGCAAAATATATTCATATTTAATCAGATATACCAAAACAAAAAGCCCTTCCTTTTTTGGAAGGGCTTTTTGTGTCTGTCAGTTTTTCACCCATATTATTTCAGGCGAAGTATAGCCAATTTGATTTTGTCTTAAGGCGCTTTCAAAGTTTTTATATGTTTCCTCTGCCTCTTCTTTTGAGTGTCCTAAATAAACAGGAGGATGTTTTTCATTTATATACACTGTTGTTTTTATCCCATCAGGTGTTTTTTTATTTCTTGTTGTCTTAAGTTTATTTCCTTCGCAGTCGTAAGTATTTTTGATGGTAATAACTTCATCAGCATCTTCTTCTTTACCTCCTAAAAGATAAATCATATTATTAAGATGCGGGCTATCAGGTATTCTAAACAATTTGTAACTGCCAATCCAGGGCTGAAGAGGATGTTTTATAACTTTATTCTCAAGCATTCCATGTTTCCCGTAGGTCGAAGAGATTGTGGTCAACCTCATTCCATCATCATTCATATCTACAATTTGTTTTGAGGCTCCATCAGCATCTTGCCATATTATTTTTGTGAGCTTGCCCTCAGGATTAATTATTTTTGTTATTTTTGAGGTTTGTTTATCAACCACTTCTTTTTTCATTCCGTTTGGAAGTGTTGTGACTGTTACTTTGTCTCTGTTTTCGAACATTTGGCGTTTGCCGAAGCTGATGTTTGATTTACCGAGAGCTGCAAGATAGTTTAAAGAGTTTGTAATTCTCTCGTTGTTTTGTTGTGATACTGCCGGTATTTTGTCGTTAATGACATCTTTTTGAGAAGGCATTTGTACCGATGCCGTGCTGACGGATGTGATTTTCATCTTAACTTATCCTCTTTTAGTCCTATCAGAATAGGAAACATCTGAACAACAAAATTTGACAGGCGAAAGTTTTCTTCTTAGTAAAAAGCTTATGTTTGTAAGAAAAGATGCTGTAAAAATTTGTTAATTATTTTTTGTAGGCGATGAAAGATTTTGTCAGACCGCAAAATTTTTCTTCAAAAATTTCTGCATCTGCAAACAAATCTGAAAATTCTTTTTTTGAAAGAAGCAATATCTCTTCGCAGGTTTGTCTTGCTTTTTCCTTATCAGGTATTTTTTCAAAATTCCCAAGCGAAAAATGCTGCACCAGAAAGGTTCTGAAACCAAGCGGCAAAAATTGGAAAAACGGAAAAACAAAATGGGGTTCTATCGGGAAATATTTATTCGGTGTTTGTATGAAGTATCTGATTGCAAGGCGCCTTATTTCTGATGCCATTCTGTGTTGATTGCCATAATTCCCGAGGTGTTCGATTGTCGAATTTGAGAAAACTATATCAAAGTTGTTGTCGTCAAATTGTGATAAGTCCCTTGCATCACCTTCTATTGAAATGAAATTTTTCGGAAGATTTTCTTCTTTTTTCAAATTTACCAGAGTAAATTCAAAATCTTCATTGTCAGCTATTCCCATCTGCTTCCAGTAGAGATAAGTTCCTCCGATATCAAGAATTCTGATTTTCCCTTTTAAATCAGAGATAAACTCTTTGAAAAATTCAAAACGTTTTCTTCTCATTTGATTTGAGAGAGAATTTTCATTTTTTATGTCGACTAATTTATACAGGATATTTTTCATAACTTTAATTATAAATTAAAACTTTTAAATTCTGTTTTATTTTACTACTATTCAACCATCTGGTGCAGAGATTTTGCAAGAAATAATTACTATGTAAATTTTTGTAAATCATGTTTCTTTTATTGAAATCAGAGGGATAAAAAAGTTTTTACATATATATGAAGTATTGAAAGGTTATATATTATGAGTATTGAAGAATTGCGGTTAAAAAATCAAGGATTGGTCGAAGCACAGCAGAGTTCCGGTGTGAAACCGAATAATGTTTCAACAGAAGAAGCTGATACTTCGGGATATATAATAGACGGCAGTTCTACAAGTACAGCATCTCAAACGGAGAGCACTGAGTTGGTCAGCGAAGATGATGCCGTAGTAGGCGGAGAGCTGGATATTAATCCATTTTCAATGGTAGATGACAGTGCTATCAAAGCGGAATATATGAGTCTTGATACTGATAATGACGGTGTTCTGACAAAAGAAGAGTTGTTGTCATGGGATGGCATTATAGATGGTATAAGCGGAACTCTTGATAATCTTAAAGCAGTTTTTACTGGTTTAGGGCTGAAAGTAGATGATGCTTCAGGCAGCACTTCTGCTCCTTCTGCTGATGGTGAAGGTAATGTATCAACTGATGTCCCTGTTGAAAATACTCAACCTGCTGAATCAGGAGAAGAGATTATGCCTGATGCTGTGAAGATAGACGATTTGAAAGATGCTACTAAAGATGAATTTAAAGAAGTTGCAAAACAATCGGAAGAATTATGGAAAGAAATAGAAAACATTGGGATGAACGATGTTTTCAAACTTATAGATACTGATGAAGACGGCAAAGTAAGCGAAGAAGAGCTTCAGGCAATAGCTGAACTTGATAGTGAAAATAATGAAGACGGTAAAGATTCAATATCAATAGAAGATTTGAAAAAAGCAGTCGAAAATGATAAGGCAGCTAAAGCAGAAGAAGCTAAGGCAGAAGAAACCGCTAAAGCAAAAGAAGAATCAAACAAATCTGATACTCAAGTACAAAAACAAAATTTGAGACCAAGCAACGGAGTATCAGGCGGCGGCGGAGTCGGCGGTTCATCGGGAGCAGGCGGCGGTTCTTATGGCGGCGGTACATCAGGAGTGTCAGGTGCTTCAACATCAGACCTCCCGAAAGCCGAAACACTTGAGGAATTACAGCAGCAAAAAACTCAGCTTGAAACTGAAATAACAGATAAACAATCAGAGATGTCAGAAATAAGCGCAGGTACATCTGATAAAGTTTCAGCTGAAAAACAGGCGATGGAAGATGCCAAAGAAGATATGGAAGAAGCCATCAAAAATGATGACAAAATAAATAAAGAAACAAAAGACGAATATCTTGAGCTGACTAATAATATAGAAAAAAACAATCAGGCTATTTCTGAAAACGAATCAGAAACAATGCAGACAGAAAGTTCTATATCTCAAACAGAGTCATCTATTTCGACTCTTGAAAGTTCATTAAATTCATTGAAATTAAGTGGAGAAGAAGATGATGAACAAAAAGCTAAAATTGAAGCCAGAAGAAGCGAGCTTGAGTCGCAAATTGCTGATAAGAAAACTGAACTGGGAGAATTGCAAGATAAAAAAGAACAACTCGTAGCAGACAAATCTGATTTAGAAAAGGAAAAAGCAGACCTTGATAAACAGAAAGCAGAATTGGAAAAAGAAGTTCTTAAAAATGCTTCTCCTGAAACAAAGACGGCTATAAAGACTTATAATGACAAACAAGAAGCTTTTGAGTCGAAAAAAACAGAAGCACTTTCAACTGCAAAAAGTGAGCTTGATACGAAAGTCAAAGAACTGTCTGAAGTTGAGCAGAAGATAAATGAAAAACAAGACCAGGAAGCAAAAGGACCTACTTTTGATTTTGAAGAAGGCGAATATTCTGAAGCAGAGATGGCTGCTTTTGAAGCAAACTGGGCAGAGAATAAGGAAAGATATGAAGCTGTTGCAGAAAAAACGGGAGTTCCGGCAGAGTTGATAGCTGCAATCCACTGGAGAGAAGGCAGCGGAAACTTTGATACATATCTCCACAATGGAGATCCTCTCGGTTCTCCGACGACACATGTCCCTGCAGGTATCTATTTTGATAACTGGGAAGAAGCTGCCATTGATGCTATAAGCTCTCACCGCGGAGATTCAACACTGACTGCTGACAGCACAGACCTTGATGCGATGGCTGACTTTGCAGAGAGATATAACGGTCTTGGATATAGAAATCGTGGAGTTCCTTCAGCTTATGTTTGGGCAGGCACCGACCAGTATACATCAGGGAAATTTGTGGCAGACGGTCAATATGACCCGAATGCTGTAGACCAACAACTTGGCGTTATGTTGATGTTGAAACACATTATGTAATATATCTTAATGCTTTTCAAAAAAAATTTAATTTTTATCAAAAACAGCCGATATCATGCATAAAGGCTGTTTTTTGAAGAAAGAAGGTTTTTGCTATGTCTGATGTAGAAAGTGTAAGATTTTCAGGTATGTTCGGAGGATATTCCGATTATTCAACAGAAGAAGAATCAGATACAGAAAAATATATGGATGTAGTTATGTCTGATATGCTCAGGGCACAAGCTCTGGCAGCTTCTCAACAGACCATGAATGTAAATGGCTGGGGCGGACAGACAAATTCAAGGAATATGAATTTCAACTTTACTGAGAAGATGTCGGCAAGACAACAATCAGAGCTGGAGCAGTTCAAATCAAATTATGCCCAAAATCAGGCAAGATATGAGTCTGTTGCACAAAAAACAGGCATTCCTCCCGAGCTGATAGCAGCAATTCATTGGAGAGAATCAAGCGGGAACTTTGGTACTTATCTTCATAATGGAGATCCTCTTGGGTCTCCTACCGTGCATGTCCCTGCAGGAAAATTGTTTTATGATTGGGAAAGTGCGGCTGTTGATGCACTGAATTCTCACCGTGGAAATTCAACACTGACTGCTGATAGTACAGACCTTGATGCAATGGCTGAATTTGCAGAGCGATATAACGGGCTAGGTTATAGAAATAAAGGGCTGCCCTCGCCGTATGTCTGGGCGGGAACTGATAAATATACATCCGGTAAATATGTTGCCGACGGTGTTTTTGACCCGAATTATGTTGACCAGCAGCTTGGTGTTATGCTGATGATTAAGAGCATTGCATAACTTATGCCGATACACTTTTTATAAGCTTTTTTGCTAAATTTACTGCTTCTTCAAATGCTTGTTTGTTCTCAAGCAAATCAGGCATGTCGAGATATGGTCTGACAATTTTTCTTGCATAAGAACCCATTGCAACCGCATCAGCGTTAACCCCGCAAAGATGCGCCAGTTCTGATGTTTTTGAGTTTGTACCTCCTGATAGCATTATGAAAACAGGAAGTTTTGAGTTTTGTATGATTTCGGCAAATGCAACTGTCTGCAAAGTGGTTTTGTAGCTGTCATCACTTCCGCTCATTGGCTTTCCGTCTGTTTGGATAATTGTCGAAAAAGGCGGTCTTTTTGATATAAGCCTTTGCAGCCTTTCGATAATTTTTTTATCTCCTATCTCTCTTCGGCTCTGGCATATGCTCAGAATACCGTTGAAGCAGGTATTCAGCTCGTTCCATTTTTTGTCTATTTCTTCTTCATCTTCGCCCGAGATATGGAGTTCTATGCAGCTTATTCCAAGTGAGATGAGTTCAGGCAGAATTTTTTGAAGGTTTGTATCTTCAGAATGCATAGATATTGCTTGTGCGGGGCATGTTTCAAGACATTTTTGGCATCCGATGCAGTTTTTTGAGATTACCGTACATGTTTTGCCATGTTGTTCTATGGCGTGTTGTGGGCATATTTCAAGACATTTTTTACAGTTTGTACAGATGTTACGGGCGATAAATGCTTTAGAAATATGCTGATTGTCTTTTATTCCGACGCTTATGCAAAAATGAAAGTTATTTTGTTCTTCTTTTGGGATTGAATAATCAAGCCCCTGTTTTGCTGCTTGCAGAATTTCTTTTTTTGCACACAGGTCAAAAAAATGACATCCTGCTTTTGAGTAGATTGCGATGAGTTTTTTTATTTCTTCTTCGTTTTCGTTAGCGGCGGCGCATACAAGTTTGAAACATTTTTTGGTTTTGAGAAGGTCATATAGCGTCATATCAAGCACATCCCGCACAGCATAATGAAGACAGAGATTTGTCCGTATCATAGTTTTTGTTGTAAGTCTTATTCAGGTAGCTGCAAATATCTTCTGTCCTCAAATTTCCTTCGCCGCGGCCTATTCCTCTGACAGAGGCGTCGAGTATCAGGTTTCTTGAAGTTTTCATTCTGTTGAGAAAGCTTTTTGCCTTTTGAAAAACAGGCATGGCGTTTCCATGCAGATGAAGTCCGAGTTGAGTTGTTTGCGGAAGTTTTTTGTCGAAGAGGTTTCCGATTGATAGAATTTGTTCTTCTTCAAGGACTCCTAAGCTGTCAACAATATAGACTGTATTGCAGTCGAGTTTTTGGATTTCATATGTAAGGTTGTCGAGTTCTTCTTTGTTATATTCGCTGATTACCATAGGTTGAAGATAGAGATTGAACCCTTTTTTTTGAATTTGTTCAGAAAACTCAATAGCATGTTGTTTATCTTTCTTGTGGAAGGCGACTCTTATGCCTGATATAAAGTCATCTTCGTTATATTTAGGGATGTTATCGGGGTTATATTCTCCGTAGTTTATCATCAGGACAAATTCAGCTTTTGGGGATATGCCCGAGGCTTTGAACAGAGAGTTTGGTGTGTTGAATGTATCAAAAACGGAGGAGTCTTTTGGTCGTCCGCTAAGTTCGCTCAGATATCCGCATTCGATAATTTCTATTCCCGATTTTTGCAGCATGCCTGCTATTGATATGATTTCGTTGTTCTTGAATTGCCAGTTGTTTTTATAACCGCCGTCCCGAAGAGTACAGTCAAGGATTTTCAAACCTGTCATAAGTTATTTCTTTCAAGTGATTTACTTATAAAAATTTTATCATGAATTTGTATTTGAAATTGTTTTGCCTTAACAAAATATAAAATAATCAAGAGTTGTTTATATCTGTTGTTCAAGTTCAAGAAGAAAAGATTTGATATCCAGTCCGCCTGCATATCCTGTGAGCGCTCCGTTCGAAGAGATTACTCTGTGGCAGGGAATGATTATCGGAATAGGATTTTTGTTGTTTGCCAGTCCGACAGCACGGTAAGCTTTCGGATGGTTTATTTGTTCTGCAATTTCTTTGTAGCTTTTTGTTTCACCATATGGGATTGTTTCGAGCGTTCTCCAGACTTTTTGCAAAAATTCCGTGCCGTTTGGTGCAAGCGGGATAGAGAAGCAGGTTCTTTTTTTTGCAAAATATTCCGCTAGCTGACTGCAGGTTTTTTGCAGAAGCGGAGTTTCTTTTTGAATACAGTTTTTTTTGTCGAAGTTTTTTTCCGAGTTTTCAAAGATAATATTTGTGATTTTTGAATTTTCTTCTACAATGGTAAGTTCGCCTATTGGTGTTTGGCAGCGGGAAATATATTTCATTATTACCTCCGAATTTTCTCATATTTATTTTAGCAAAAATTTTTTATGTTATGTTTTATATCTGTAGAGAGGATATTTTGATGGCAGTAAATCTTTCTGATACGAACATTTCTTTCGGAAGTCTGAAAGCTCAAAAGCGTTTGGGCGAAAAGATGATGAAAGAGTATAGAAAAAATTATCCCCAGTATTTTCATTCAAATACTATGGTTAAATCATTTATCATCAGACATAACGGTGATAGGGCTTTTAAGCCAATTAATAAAAATCTCCAATCTCTTGCAGACAGATACAATGAAGAAATAGACAATGTCCGCAAGAGGTATGGCGGAGATTATGACTCTTGGGATAGTTTTATTGATGATTTGAAGAGAGCTGTTTTATCTGAAAATGCGGCAAATTGCGGAGAACAGGCTTTTCTTATGCAGGATGTTTTTTTGAAAAACGGAGAGGAAGCTCACAATGTGTGTATGACTTTTTATACAAAGAAAGATAAGATTTATGGAAATCATTCATTTGTTGTCAGCGGATTAAGCAGGGAGGCAGATATAGCAGACCCGAAAACCTGGGGAAATGAAGCTGTTGTGACAGACCCCTGGAGTAATGTTGTTTTGGGAGCCAGAGATGCGATAGATTATTTCAGGAAAATTTTGGGCTTTAATCCGAAATATCACAGGGAAACTTTTGAACAAGCCGATAAGATTAATGTAGGGGACTATTTAGGATATCAACAAGAACTAAGACGTATTGAATTGTGGGCGCAGATGAAGCAGCATAAAAAATCGGAATTGTGAGAACCTGCGAGAAGACAAGAAAAAATCGGAATGACAGGATTT
>ERZ1643249.350-NODE-350-length-55119-cov-294.069864_pt1 | contig 55119 bp, 65 predicted proteins | sample MGYA00579263_ERZ1643249 | MGnify/ENA primary metagenome ERZ1643249 (study PRJEB29033, sample SAMEA4952264) | chicken gut metagenome | biome: Broiler Chicken; feature: Gastrointestinal Tract; material: Caecum | place: Ireland | collected 2018 | study: Broiler...
GGAACTTTCTTTGGACAGGAGTTCGACTCTCCTCGGGTCCACCAATTATGAAATTCAAGGTCTTGTAAATCAAGACTTTTTATTATTTTATAAGGTAAATGTCAATAATTTATGGTTTATTTGTTAAAAATATTTTTTTGGATTTTGATATTATTCTTGTTTAAAACATGATTAAAATAAGACTAAAATAAGACTAAAAATAAATACTAATTTGCCGTTTCTTTCTTGCAATAGTAAAATAACACGTAATTAACGAACATATATAGAAACTTGCATAAAATCGACTTCTATGTTATTATGAATATGTCAAGGAAACTTGCATACAATAAAAAAGAGGAACATTTGATTCTGGAAGTGAATGTCCCCTCTAAAAAATTAGGTTTGACACTCAATCAGAGATGAAAGAATGTCATATTTTTATTGCTATTACCAATAAGGTAGGGAGTAATAAAATGATAGCAATAAGACGAAGGACTTTTATTATAAAAGTTCTTTTCTTCATATTATCCCTCCTTTCTTTATCAAGATTGGAGGACGACACTCACATCAAATGTTCCTGTTAAAATTATATGATAAGTTGATTTATAAAATAAGCGAACAAGAATATTTTTGATCCTTGTGTCAAAATATATTGGAAGATAAAGATTTTGTGTTTGAAAACTTTTATATTTAAATATAATTGCCGAAAGAATGAATAATTTGAATTGTATGGTATTAAAATGATAATCATAAAAGTCATGATGATTTTGATCTATAAATAATACATATTTGTTTGTAAATTATATGATAAAATAATATTAGTTAAAAAATGAATTGGTCAGACGCGTCTGACTAATTATGAAAGGAACGATTTATGTTAGAAAAGAACAATTAATTAGTGAGGATGAAAAAGCATTAAAAGGTAAAATTTATAATAATGTTGTGGCACCAATATTAGTTAAAAAATGAATTGTTCAGACGCGTCTGAACAATTTGGAAAGGAACGATTTATGCTTGAAAAGAACAACTAATTAGTGAGGTTGAAAAGGTATTAAAAGAAAATGAGTAAAATTTATAATAATGTTGTGGCACCAATTATGAAATTAAAGGTCTTGTAAATCAAGATTTTTTTAGTTGTTTTGTTTAGATGTTTATGTTATTATTTTATATATAGAAGGGTATGGTGCAAATGGATGATTTAACTTCGGCTTCGCAGATTAGACTTTATTTAGATGAATGTTATGAAGTTAGAAAAAATACAAAAGATAAAATAGAAAGAATGAAGGTAAATTTATTTAGTCCTAAGGAGTTAAGAGAGGAAAAAAGAAATTTAAAATTAAATTTGTTAGACGTAGATATGGAAATAGGCAAATATCAAAAGATTATGGATGATTATGTAACTTTTGATAGAGATACTTTTTTAAATTTTTTAACAGAATATTTTTCTTCTGTTTTGGGTGAGAGTTATGATTTAATCGAAGGAATAAGCGATAACTCACACAAGAGTTTTGATAAAAAATATAATATAATTTTGGCTCTCAGTGATAAGAATTTGCTTTATGAAATAAATGGTGATTTTAAGACGGAAACGACGGTTAAAGAATTTTTAGAACCTATCGGTAATAGATATATTTGTCTAGAGGATGATTTAAAATATTCGTTACTTAAATATTCTTTTTTGAGAGAAGAGTTTAGACATTTTTATTTTTTGGAAAGTGTGGCTGATGATTTAATAGATCTTAAATTATCTGGTTATGATGATGAAGAGCGATTAAACTTGGTTTTAGGTAATAGTAAAGTAAAAAAATTAAGGTGATTTTGATGAAGATAAATAAACCTAAGGTTGTTATTTTAGATAAGAAGGTTTTAAAAAATTTAGAAGAAGAAGATGTTTATAACTGTCTTTTTGAGGATGTTAATGAAGAATTTTGTTTAGATACAGTTACTTTTAATTCTTGTCAGTTCGATAATCTGGATTTTAGTAAAGTAGATGTAAATAAGGTCGATTTAGTCGATGTGGTTTTTAACAATGCCGATTTGTCAAATAAGGTTTTCGACGAAAGGTTAATCAGCCGGGTTATTTTTAACAATTGTAAGATGACGGGAATCAGTTTTATCGATACTCATTTAGAGGATGTTCAGTTTATAAATTGTAAAGTAAATTATAGTAATTTTGCAGGTGCGAAGATGAAGAGAATAGCTATTTCAAATAGTGATTTTTCAGAGACTAGTTTTACTTCGGTTAAGTTTAATTATGTAGTTTTAAACGAAGTTAATTTTACAAAAGCGGAGTTTTTTAAGTCACCTTTAAGAGATATCGATTTTTCTAGTTCGAAGATAGATGGGGCATCTTTTGATTTGTTTTCTGTAAAAGGAATGATTATCGATAGTTTTCAGTTTGTTAATTTAGCTAATTTACTGGAAGTGACAATAAAGTAAAGTTTTCGAAAAGAGAAGACAAATTTCTTAAAATATGATATCCTTATAGTAGGAGGAAACTCCAAGAGAGGATAGAAAGGAGTAAGTTATGAAAAACTTTGGAAAAGTATTGATAGTGTTAGTTTCGGTAATGTTACTTGGTGGATGTGGAGTGAAAGTAGAGTATAACGCAAAGATCAATAACGATAATTCAATGGAATTTTCTGTATTGGCAGCTTACGATAATGAAATGATCGATGCGATGATGTCAAATGATAGTTCTATTAATGATAATACAGGTTTAGATTCATCATATGGGGTTACCGATAGTAGCCAAACTCCATCATATACTGATGAGGATAGGTGGAACTTTTTAGAGGAAGCATTTAGTTCTGGTGAGATGCCAATTACAGATAATGAAAGTGCTGAAAGATACGAAGATGGTGAGTATAAAGGTTATAAAGCAACAATTAAAGTCGACGATATAGACGATGTTACTGGTGATAAGGCAACCTTTAATTTAAGTGATTCATCAACAATAGCTAATAGTGTGATATTTGTTAAGAAAAATGGTAATTATGAAGCAAATATAGGAATTGATAATTCAACAGGTTCTACTTATTCACAATATACTAGTTATGGAATGAATTTTGATTTTAAATTTGTAGTTGAACTTCCAACTAAGGCTGGAGATAACAATGCGACAAGTGTTTCAGAAGATGGAAAGACTTTGACTTGGGATTTAGCTAATTTTACTGGCGATAGTATTCAATTTGTTTATAAACCTTCAAATATGATGATTTATATTATCATTGGGGCAATTGTATTAGTTGTAATCGCTTTAATTTTAGTATTTATCTTAGGTAAAAAGAAGAATAAAAAAGATCCTAGAGAAGGGACACCAGTTTTAGTAAATGACAATGCAGAAGTTACTCCAGTTACACCGACTGTTGTTCCAGTTAATACAAGTGTGAATACACCTGTAGCTGATTCTACGCAAACTACTTCAGTTTTTGATAATTCAAACGATAATCAGGTTGAGTCATTATTTGGTGATTCGACAGACAATTCACAAGAAACTAATACTGTAAATGTTTCAGAATCTACTCAGACGGCAGTAAATACTGATAAGCCTGAAAATTTATTTGATTCTAATAATCCAAATATATAAAAGGGAGTGCCGCGGGCATTCTTTTTTATGTTTTTGTTTATATAATTTTTTCGAATAAACTAGTTAGAGGTGGTTAAAATAAGACAGATTTACGATATTAAATTAAATATTATGGAAAAGGCAAATAAGGATATAATAATAGATATAGAGAATGATTGCCTTAAAGGTAAGACCATAAGTGAACAGAAAAGGGACTATTATTTAAGTTATTTGGTTTATAAAGTGAGATGTGGGGCGGCAAAGTTTTACAATCAAAGTTTAGATGATTGGGATTTTAAGGATAGTAAAGAGGTTGTTATTTCGTCTTTGAAAAGTTATTTTGATAAACTAAATATCAAATATAAAATTATCGATATGAACGATGTCGTTAAAGGAATTAGACATCTATTTATGATTGTCAGTTTTCAAAGCGACGATGGGGAAGTAATCTTTATAGTCGATCCTACTTATAATCAGTTTTTTGGGATAGAGATGTGCAATAGTGATGTTTATAAAGAAGAGGCAGGAAGGACTATTCAGAAGCCAGATTTAGGTTATTTTATTTTAAAAGAGACAAAAGAGCTTCAAAATTTGGTTAAGAAGTTTTTGCAAAATGGTTATATGATTTTGAATGAAACGAACGCTAAAATTTATGGTGATAGTTTTAGTAGAGCAAGTGTTTATTTGGAAGATTATAATAACGAGATGTCAGGATGCATGTATATAAAAAGGTTTAATAGATGCGCGGCGATAGAAAAGTTAAAAAGTAGTGAGGAGTTAATCAATCCAATTACATTAAATTTTTATAAAAATAAAGTATAATTTTGTCATTTGTTTTCCAAAATAATAATGAGGAGGGAAAACATGAAAAGATTATTAATTTTATTTATGTCTTTACTTGTCTTTACCGGTTGTGGTACTGATATGGGTAATACACCGACCAAAAAAGTTGAAGATTTTTTAGGTAAGTATCAAACTAATGATGCGGATGTAATTTCTGATTTAAATGATGTTTTAGCTAGTTTGATTACTTTAAATGACGATGATCAAGATAATTATCGCGAGTTTATGGAAAAGCATTATCAAGATATGCAGTATACAATTAAAGATGAAACAATCGATGGAGATAAGGCTACAGTAGAGACGGAGATAAAGGTTAGAAATTATGCTGATGCATATAACGATGCCGAACAGTATTATATCAACCATAAAGACGAATTCGATGACGATAATAGTTATGCTGATTATCGACTAGATAAGCTTAAAAAAGTTACTGAGATGCAGACATATACAATTAACTTCAAATTGACAAAAAAGGATGGAGAATGGGAAATGGATGCACTTAGTGACGATGATGAAGCAAAATTGAATGGTTTCTATGGTGCGAAAGATTATTCTGGTATTTCGTTAGATGAAACTGACGATTCTACTGATGTAACGGAGTCAGATGAAGATGATGTTACTTTAGATAAAGATAATTCGTAATTTTAGAAAAGGCATATTTTGTCTTTTTTTGTATATAATTTTTTAGGTGAGATGCATGAAAAAGTTACTTTTTTTACTTATTTTACTTTGTCCATTTACGGTTATGGCTTATTCTAGTAATGCGAAGTCGGCAATTTTAATGGATATGGATAGTCACCGGATTATTTATGGAAAGGATGTTCATGCGGTTCAAAGTGTGGCGTCTATTTCTAAGGTGATGACGGCAATAGTGGCAATTGAAAACAGTAATATCAATAAAAAGATTACAATTGGCGATGAGGTTTTAAAAGCTTATGGTTCGGGAATTTACGTAAAGCCTGGAGAAAAGGTGAAGATAAAAGATTTACTTTATGGACTTATGCTGAGAAGTGGTAATGATGCGGCTTTAGCGATTGCTGTAGCTGTTGCCGGTGATGTCGATAGTTTTGTCAAGCTGATGAATGAGACGGCCGAGAGAATTGGAATGGATGATACCGAATTTAATAATCCAAGCGGTTTAGACGAGGAGAAGGGTAATTTTTCTAGTGCTTACGATATGGCTCTTTTGATGAGTTATGCGATGGATAACAAAAAGTTTAGAAAGATTACGGGGACAGAGAGTTATACTTTAAAGACAAATAAAAATGTATACGAATGGAGAAATAAAAACAAGCTTTTGTTTTCGTATAAATATATTACAGGTGGAAAAACTGGGTTTACGAAGATTGCCAAAAGAACTTTAGTAACTTCAGCTTCGAAAGATGGCCTTAATTTGACGGTCGTTACTTTGAACGATGGAAGTGACTGGGAGGATCATAAGAATTTATACGAAGAAGCATTTGGACAGTATACTTCTTATACTTTACTTAAAAAGGGCGAGTTATCAATTATAGGGGAGAGTTATTATAAGAATAATATTTTATATATTAAAAATGATGTTAAATATCCACTTACGGATAACGAGGTTAATAGTTTAATGTTAAAGTATGAACTTACAAAAAAGAGAAATTTTAAAAATGGCGATAGGGCCGGAGTGGTTAAGGTTTATTTAGGTGATGACTGCGTTTATAAGGAAAATATTTATGTAAAGGCGAGAGAGGATAAATCTTGATCAGTAAATTATGGGCTTTCTTTATTATTAGTGGCTCTTTATATTTGGTGGCGACTGGAGATTTTGATGGTTTAAATAAGCAAATTTTATCGAGTGGTAAGGTTACTTTGGATTTGATTTTACAGATGCTGCCAATTGTCTGTTTATGGCTTGGAGTTGCAAATATTGCGAAAGAGTCAGGTTTACTTAAAAAGTTAACTTTGTTTTTAGAACCTATTTTACATAAGATTTTTCCGGAAATTCCAAAAGGTCATGCAGCTTTGGGATATATTTCGTCAAACATAATTGCCAATATGTTTGGACTTGGAAATGCGGCTACGCCATTTGGACTTAAAGCAATGGAAGAGATGCAGAAGTTAAATAAAGATAAAACGGTGGCAAGCAGGAGTATGATTACGTTTTTAGTTATCAATACTTGCGGGATAACTTTAGTTCCGACGACGATAATTTCACTTAGAGTAATGCATGATAGTGCTGATGCTTCGGGGATAGTTGTACCTTGTATTTTGGTTAGTTTTTTGGCATTAGTTATCGGTCTTATATTCGATTATATTTTTTATCAAAAAGCGAGGTTTAAAAAGTGAGGGCAATTTCTAATTTGTTTATTCCTTTTATTTTGGTTTTTGTGATAAGTTATGGGCTTTTTAAAAAGACTAATGTTTACGAGAGTTTTATCAGTGGGGTTAAGGATGGTTTTCCGTTAATTATGAAGATGTTTCCTTCACTTTTAGCAATGATTTTAGCTATTAATGTTTTTACAAATAGTGGGATTGTCGAGGATTTTTTTAGTTTTTTAAAGCCGGCTTTGGCTCTTTTGAAAATTCCTTTTGATATTTTACCGATCGCGATAATGCGACCGATTTCTGGAAGTTTTGGCCTGGCTTTACTTAACGATTTATATACACAGTATGGACCCGATAGTTTTATAAGTGTACTTTCTTCGGTTATTCAAGGGTCAAGCGATACGACAATTTATATTATTACACTTTATTTTGGAACAATTGGAATTAAAAAAATAAAATATTCTTTGTGGGCCGGATTACTTGCGGATATGGTAGCGGTTATTTTGAGTTTAATTATTGTGCCCTTGTTTTTTTAGATTTCGGATAGTATAATACGTTTAGGTGATTTTTGATGGAAAGAATACAGAAGATAATCGCAAATAGTGGATACTGTTCAAGGAGAAAGGCAGAAGATTTAATTAAAGCGGGAAGAGTGACAGTCAACGGTGAGATTGTTCAAGAGCTTGGGCGCAAGGCAAGTTACGGAGATACGATTATGATCGATGGCAAAGCTTTGAAAAAGGAAGAAAAAGAGTATATTTTACTTTATAAACCAAGAGGCGTTGTGACAACTAGTAGTGATGATAAACATAGAAAAACGGTTATCGATTTAGTAGATACACCTAATAGGGTTTATCCGGTCGGAAGGCTCGATTATGATGCGAGTGGGGTTTTACTTTTGACAAACGATGGAGAACTTACGAATTTACTTATTCATCCTAGTAATAATATCGAAAAGGTTTATTTGGTTAAAATAGATGAAGCGGTAGATCCTCATGCTTTAAAGAAATTAGAAGATGGTGTAATAATCGATGGTAAAAAAACAGCAAAGGCCCGTGTAAAGATTAAAAAAATAGACAAAAAAAAGAATAAGTCACTTATTTATTTGACTATTCACGAGGGACGTAATCATCAGGTTAAAAAGATGTTCGAGGCAATTGGTTATAAGGTTTCTAAACTTAAGAGAGAAAAGTTTGCCGGTTTAGATTTACATTCGCTTAAATCGGGCGAATGGCGAAGGCTTAGTGTTCATGAGGTTAAGGTTTTATATGCCCTTGCAAAAAAGAATTAGGATTAGCTAATTCTTTTTAAGTTATTTTTTATATATTTAGTGTTTATAAGCAAAAAAGAATAATCTTTTTTGGTTATTTTATTTTGGTTAAAATCATCTTGTGATCACTGATTTGATCTTCTAAAACTTTGGTTTCTATGATTTTAAGGCTTCGAGATGCAAATATGTGATCGGGTGAGGTAATGATAAAGTTTTTTAATGGACCTTTTTGAAGACTAGCAAACGGATTGTTAAAGGTGGATGTATTAGTTTTTATTAATTTTAAGTTTTGTTTTTCCATTTCCTTAGCAAATTTTATAAATAAAGGATTATCTTCGTTTGAATTGAAGTCACCAGTTAGAATTATTTGATTTTTACGATATTTTTCGATTATTTGTTTAAGATATTCGAGTTGTTTTTTTCTGGCAATATCGGTTAGGTGGTCTAAATGAGTATTTATTATAGTTATGATGGAATTATTTATTTCGATGGTCGTGACAGTGGCGATGCGTGGAAGAAGACTTAGAAAGCTGCGTTTTCCAAGCATCCAAATATTTTTAGAAAGTGAGTAGGTATTTGTTTCAATTACTTTTTGGTTTGTAATTATTGGATTTGATTCGTTAGAATGGTTTTCAAATATTTCTTTTTTGGTTAGACGATATTTGCCGGTGAGTTGATAATTCGGAAGATAAGACATAAGTTTTTCTACATAATTAGGGGTTACTTCTTCCGCACATATGATATCTATTTGTCTTTCTTTGATTATATGGCTTAGAGTTTTTGGCATTTCACCACCGTCATATTTTGAAGTTAAAACTTTATTTTTGACATTAATGTTAGCTAAGGTAAACATAATTATCATCCTCTTTTAAGTTAGTATGTATTATAGTTTTTCAACTTGTTTTTGTCAATTTTAAACTAAAAAAGAGTTTTTTGCAACTCTAGTTTTCTTCGTTAATTTTGATGGCGCCAACTGGGCAACAATCGCAAGCTAATTTAACGTCATCATTTATTTCGTCGTTTTTAACTTTAGCTAATCCGTCTTCGTCCATTTCAAAGACGTCTGGGCAGGTTGCCATGCAGGCTCCACAGCCGATACATATGCTTTTATCAATTTCTACTTTTGCCATAACTGTGCCTCCTATAAACGATTATAATTAAAAGTCCCGAAAAAGGCAAGATGAACTTTAAAAAATGTGCAAAATATGATATATTAATATAGAGGTGAGTCTATGGCGACGAGGATGGAAAGATATTACAAAAAAGAGTCTAATGGAAGCCGCAGTAAGAAGAATAAGAATTTGTATAATACTATTTATTCTTATGGTTCTTATAGTAATATCGAAGGGGTTGCCGATGCGCCAAAGAGTAACGAAGTAGATATTACACAAGTTAAAAAGATGCTTGATAATAGGGAGAAGTATCAAAAACAAAGAAGGTATAGAAACTTAACGAGAACTGATATCGATTATGAAAGACCAAAACCAAGACCAAAGTATGTTGAGGATACAGAGAGAGATTATGATATTAGAGATGTTTTAAATAAAGCTAGAGAAGAGAAAAAGCCTGATGATAAAGAGAGGGTTTTAAGAAATACAAATTATGATATTTTGAAGGATTTGAATTTGGATGGTGAGAGGAAGAGAATGCTTGACGAGGAGGATTCAGAAGAACTTCAAGATATGTTACAGACTATCACTGATACGAGTTTGGCAAGTAAGAACGATGATGATTTGGCCTCTGATTTATTTAGCGATTTAAAGGGTGATGACACTAAGGTTGGTGAAATTAAAAATATAAACGAACTTATAGATGATAATGAGAAGACAAGGGTAATGGATAACACGTTCTTTACTTCAAGTATAAAACTTAGTAAATCTGATTTTGAGGGGGGTAAAAGAAAGGTCAGTGTTTTTAAGGTTATTGTCGTTTTGATTTTAGTTATTGCAATTATTTTTGCTTCAGCTATTTTGATTATGAAGAGAATTTAGCTTTAAGAGCGGTAATAATTGGCAGCAAGACAAAGGAGAATATTGCAAGATATATAAATGGACCTTTGAAGAACTCTAGTTCCATACCATTAGTTAGAAAGATTATCGATGAGACAATTAGAGTTATGAGGGAGACTACGATAACAAAGTAGTTCCCTTTTTTATCTATTTTTTTAATGTTTTTAAAGGTCGTTTTAAATGATTCTTTTAGGAAGTAGAGAATCATACTGATTATGATAAAGAGGGCGAGAATCCATTCGATGGTGAGGATACTTTCGACTCTGTCGATGATATCTAAGATACTGACTCTTTTGAGAATTTCAAAACAAGGATATTCGTAGATACTGGAAAGGCCAATACCAAATATGGTAATTGTCATAAATATGACGTTTAAGAGAGATAGGCAGGCAAAAATATAGAATAAGAAGCTCTTCTTTGAAGAGTAATTAGTTATTTGGTTTTTAGGAATAATGGTTAAAAGAAAGATAGGAAGAACGTTAAAAGAGATAAAAATTAAGGCACTATATAATATTTCGTTTGGAGTGTGGACGAAGAATGGTTTGATATTGTCGATGTAGATGCCACTTATGATACCTGAGAGGATTAGGATGATAAAGACAAACGATATGTAAAACGAAAGTAGACTTACTTTTCCGATGACTTTGATTCCTTTAAAATTAATATAGGCAATAGGAAGAATTAGGGCGAGAGCAACAACGAGAAATGGTGTTTTATAGAGAAACTGGGTATTTATAAAATTAGTTAGCATCCAAAAGGTGATGATAATAAATACAAGTAGGGTTAAACACATTACAAAGTTTAGAATATATCCAAATTTTCCAAAGAGTTTTTGATTGATTTCAATAATGTTTTGGTTTGGGAATTTCTTTTTTAAGTATTCATAAATGAGAAATGGGATAATTCCGATTAGGGTTCCAATTATAATAGAAAACCATGATTCTTCATCGCTTATAGAGATGATTAGGCTGGCTGAGGAAACGATAAAGCACGCTCTTATGAGAAACCAAATTAAAGTACCATATTCAAATGAGTTTATTTTTTTCATTTTCTCGCCTCCGTTAATGTATCTTTAAGGGAACCAGTGTCAGGAATTTTGAGGTTTGAATTAATGGTTACTTTTACTTGTTTAAAGTATTTGTCGTTCCACTCGTCTTTTACTTGGTTCCACTTTTGAGGATAGGTACTGTATATTTTGTTACCAAATCCAAAGATGTCACTTTTATATTCATTTTGCATTTTTTTAATTAATTTTTTTAATGATTTTTGAAGGAATTTATTCCACTTCTTTTCGATTTTTTCAATTTCTTTTGGATCACTTATATTGATATCAGAGTTAATGTTGTAAATGTTGCCGGTTCCAGTTATATTTAGGTTTACGTGCCATTCATCTTTTAGGGACAGTTTGGTTTTGAGATTATATGAGTCGATGGTGATGTCATCATCGTTATAATTTAATGTGTATTTTATTTCTTTAATTTTATTTTGAATGAGGTTTATGAGTTCACTTTCTTTGGCTTTTACATATCCGACTAGTTTATCTTCTTTGAAGATAGCTAGTGGGCCAAGGGCGAGATAAGCTGTTGGTTCAGTTGTTTCGATATTTGATTGATCACTTCCTTCTTTGACGTCGCCTTTAATCGTAATGGTCGGAACGATTGGATCGGCTCCTTGTTCGAGGACGTATCCGACAAAGTTATTGTAGGTGGTTGTCGTTGAGGCTGATATGGAATCACGGTTTGATTCTAGGAGAGTGGCAATACTTTGAGATGGAAACGATTCGAGTGGGGAGATTATTTTAATGATATTTTTTGCTTTTTCATCTTTGGCTAATAAAAGGTAAAATTGTTTTCTGGCTTCGGGGTTTCGGAAGAGCCAATCGGCTACTTTGAAAAATCCGTCTTTGGCAATTTCTTCAGAAATAATAACGACGTTTACGTGTCCAAGGTAGATTTTTTTAGGACTTTTTTGTTCGATGATCATGGCGGCATCGGGAATTGTTTCTCCGGTTCCCGAATAGACGGTGGTTTTGGCTTCACCTTCTTTACTACTAGTTTGACCTTTGGGTGAGTTTGCGACTAGATAACTAATTTCATAATCATCACCATCTTTGTCAATGGCCACACCGGTTACGATGGCAAGTTTATCTAGTTCGGCGTAGTTGCCACATCCGGTTAAGATAAAACAAAGAGATATAACAAGTAGTATTTTTTTCATGATGACCTCCTTTGTCTAGTTTGATTTTTTTCACTTATGTATTTTGGTCTTTTAAATATATGGGAGATGGAAAATCTGACAATGGCATCTTTTTGGGCTTTAAGGTTAAATGGGGCGAATGGAGAGAGGTAACTAGTTTTATAATTTTCAAGAGAGGCGAGTTTTATTAGAAGGATTAGACTGGCCGATAAGACTCCGATTAGGCCGAGGAAACTCGCAGCTATAATAAAGATAAAGCGCCAGGCTCTGATACCATTGATGAAGTCGATGTCGGTAAAGATCATGCTGCAGATAGAGGTTATGGCAACGACAATGACGGTAATTGGGGAAACAATTCCGGCGTCAACTGCGGCTTGACCTAGAACTAAGGCGCCGACGATGCTCATGGCCGCAGACATGCCACTTGGCGAGCGAATATCACTTTCTCTTAGAATTTCGAAGATGGTCATTAGAAGGATTATTTCAAAGGCTGTCGGGAAAGGAACTCCTTCTCTTTGAACTGCTAGGGAGATTAATAGTTTGTCTGGTACAGTGTTTTGATCAAAGGTGGTGATGGCGATATAGATGGCGGGAGTAAAGAGGGTGATTATAAAGGCAAATATTTTAAGGACTCTCGTGAAAGAGATATTTACAGATTTTTGATATTGGTCTTCAGATGTGTGGAAGTAGTCGATGAAGACAGTTGGGAGAATAATTGTAAATGGACAGTTTTCAACTATGATGACGATTTTACCATCTAAAAGGGCTTGACAGACGATGTCGGGTCTTTCAGTACTTTGGAATTGAGGGAATGAGGATTTGTTTTGGGTGAGGTAGTCAATGAGGTTTCCACTATCTAAGATACCGTCTATGTTTATTTTTTTTAATTTTTTGGTTATTTCGTCAACGTTTTTTTTATCGGCAATATCGTTCATGTAGGCAATACTTATTCGAGTTTGGGTTCTACGGCCAATTTTTAATTCGGAAAACCAAAGGTTTGGGTCTTTGATTCTTTTTCTTAAAAGGCCAAGGTTTTTAGAGTGACTTTCAGTAAAGCTATCTTTGGAGCCGCGCAATATAGGTTCAGTAGTCGATTCGGTAACACCGCGGTCTAACTGGGCCCTGGTTTCCATAACGATGGCTTTGTCGCATTTGTCAACGACAATGATAGTAAATCCACTAGAGAGAAAATATGGAAACTGTGAAAAGTCATCGATGATAATTACTTGGGAGTTGAACATATTATTTTTTAGTGATTCGAAGAGGTCATCAAAGATATTGTCTTTGGTATAGTCAACGGCTTTGATGATAAAGTCAGATATGGTACTTGTTTGAGATGAGCTTTCGAAAAAAAGACAACCAATTTTTTGACCTTGGATGTCGATGATTCGGGTATTTAAATCAGGACTTTCACCATATAATTTTTTAATTTTACGAGTGACTTTACGAACGTTTTTATCTATTTTTTCCATACTTTTAATTCCTTTCTTTTTTTATTATGTACTTAAAATAAAAGATTATGTTATAATTTTTTTGTGATGTAATATGGATAAAATTTTAATAAAATGTGAAAAGTTAGATGATTTTGGCAGAGGTATAGGTTTTTATAATGGAAAAGTAGTTTTTATTCCTGATTTTTTACCTTCGGAAGAAGCTTATGTAAAGATCGTTTTAGAAAAGAAAAAATTTTTGGAAGGAGAAGTTTTAGAATTTTTAAAAGTATCACCTGATAGAGTAGAGGGCAGATGTCCTTATGAAAAAGATGGGTGCAGCTTAAAGCATTTAAAATACGAGAAGGCTTTAGAATACAAAGAGAATAAGGTAAAAAATATTTTATTGAAGTTTGCGGGTATAAACTCTGGAGTGCGAAAGATAGTTCCTTCTCCTAAAGTTTGGGGCTATAGAAATAAGGTTACTTTAAAAGTTCATGGTAAGGTAGGTTATTATAAGAATGGAACTCACGATTTTGTGCCGATTGATAAGTATTATCTTGTTAATGAGAAGATTAATGAAGTAATTTCTGTTTTGAATAATGAGAATTTGAGTGAGGTATCTGAGATTACGATTAAGGCTTATGATGAAGTAATGGTTATAATTAAAGGAAGGATGGATATCAAAGATTTGACTTTGGTTTGTGATTCAATCTATATGAACGATGAACTTGTTTATGGGAAAAGGTTTGTTTTAGCTTCAATTTTAGATTGTAAGTTTTACGTTTTAAAAGATGCATTTTTTCAAGTTAACAAGGAGATGACAGAAAAGCTTTATAGTAAGGTTTTAGATAGTTTGCCGAAGGATAGTAATAAAAAGGTTTTAGATTTATACTGTGGAACAGGAACTATTGGAATTTTTTTAAGTAAATATTTTAAGGAAGTTATTGGAATCGAGATAAACGAAGATGCGATAGAGTCGGCTAATATGAATAAGGTTTTAAACGAAGCTGATAATGTCAAGTTTATTTTAGGTGATGTTTCTTCAAAACTCGAATTTTTGAAAGGTTATCAAGCAAATATTGCCGTGGTCGATCCACCGAGGGCAGGGCTTGGTAAGAGATGCGTTTTGAATATTTTAAGGATAAATCCGGAAATGATTGTTTATGTTTCTTGTGATCCGGTTACTTTAGCTCGGGATTTAAAACTCATGGAAGATAGTTATGAGGTTTTAGAGGTTACACCTTTTGATATGTTTCCGCAGACTTATCATGTAGAAAGTGTAGTTGTTTTAAAAAGAAAAGCTTGACGATTGTTTAACAAATGTTTAAATCTTTAAAAAACTCTTTTTTGACACATATTATTTATGTGTTGTATAATTAGGGTAAGAAAGAGGAGGAAATAAAGATGGCAGATAGAACATGGGATTCAATTAATAGAAGTGTGATTAATGGTGGTCCAATAAGTGATGGCTCAGATTATAAAATGATGGCTGGAAAGTCTTCAAAGGAATTACTTGATGAAGCGTTAGATCAAAGACATAGAGAGTTTATCGGTGGGAATCAATTTAAAGATATTCAAAAAGTTTTTAATAGAGAAAATGAATTGAATTTAAGTGATGAAGAAATTTTTATGCGTCATATTGGACTTAGTTCGAAAGATGCAACAACTTCAAATGCTTATGTAGATATGGCAAGGATAAATTCTATAGGTTCTGATAAAGTAGTAACTGATGAGAGGAAAAAAGTAAAGACAGATAAGAAGACTATGGAGGTTTATAAAAAAACAGCGTTATTTGTTGCAGGTGTGGCTACTGTTTGTGCTTTGGTGTTTAGTGGTTTATCTGTTAGTAATGCGTTGGAGACGTATAATTTAGCTAAGAATACAATTGGTTATCAGTCAGTTGATGAAAATACGCATAGAACTGAGGATAATGATGGTTATTGGTATGATACGGATTCTATTGCTAGCGATATTGCGAGTAGCAATGATTATGATGATAATATATATGGTGCTTATTATAAGATCGACAGTAATGGAGCAAATGTGTTTGGAACGATGAACGATATAATTGCTAAGTCATCAGATTATACTGATTTTAAAGATTATTTGAAAGATCATGATTTGCTTAAAGATGATGGAACTATTGATATAAATAAATACGAGGCTCAGGCGAGTATGGCCTTGAAAGAGCACATGGAGAATAATACAGGGGAAAGGACTAGATAATATGGATATAGAGGCAGAGGTAGTTACATTAAACGATGGACTTGATTATGTTATTTTAGACGAGATAATAGCTCATTCTAATGTTTATGTTTATTTATCAAATACGGAAGATCCACGAAATTTTTGTGTGAGAAAGAAATTACAGAATAGTGCTGGTTCATTACTTATTGGACTTGACGATGAAAATGAATTTAACATGGCAATGAAGTTATATTTTGATAAAAATGGAAAAAAATAATTAGATAATTTATTTTTTGAAAATTAACTGGAAAGATTGATAAAATGGCGAATCTTTATTTATGGATATAAGATTAAATAATTAAAAAGCTATCTATATTTTAGATAGCTTATTTGTTTGTCAAACGGTAAATGTTATAAGATGGGGTATTAAATAATCTAAAGTCAATGGTTGAGACCCCTAGACCGTTTGAGACGTACATGTCAGTATTTCCAATTTTATAGAAAGGTCCAGGGTATTTTTGCCCGTTTTCTGGAAGGATTATTGGTGGAAGAAATGGAAGCCTGACTTGACCGTTATGGGTATGACCGGCTAAAATTAAATCAAATTTATTGTTATTTAGGTTATCGATGAGGTCTGGTTCGTGGATGAGAAGAATTTTGTAAATTGGCCCACCATTTTCAAATGAGTTGATATAATCGATGGTACTAGTTAGTTTGTCGTTTATGTTTTGTTTATCTTCGGCTGTCGAGACGCCAGCTATTAGGATGCTTGAATATCCATTTTTGTAAATTGTGTCATATGTATTGTTGAGATTTTCAAAGTCACCATTTTCGATGATGTTTTGCCATTCGTCGAATTTGTAATCATGGTTACCGGTTATGGCATATTTTGCAATGTTTGCTTTTATTTTTTTGAGTCCATTTGCAAGTTCATCGGCCATGGAAGTTGTTAGTCTTGTATCTTTGTCGATAAGGTCACCAGTTAAAACGACAATGTCTGGTTCTTGTTCGTTGATGCTTTTGACTAAGCGGTCTAGTTTGCCCTTGTCAAACATTCTTCCATAATGAATGTCCGTAATATGAAGAATTTTAAAGCCATCGAAGTTTTCAGTAATATTTGGATTTGTGATTTTATATTCATGAAGGGTTATCATTTGGGTAGCTATAAAGTGACTATAGGCAATAATTAAGCAAATGATAACAATTAAGAGAATAAATATCTTTAGGAAAAGATGTTTTTTCATATTGTTCACCTAGTTTCATTTTAACATAAAAAAAGAGTTTTGTCTTTAAGAGAAAAATAATAAGAATGTCTGGAGTGACATGAGAATGCCATTGTGCATGAAGTGGAAGCCGGTAGAAACAAAGATGTTGTTACTTTTGGCAAGTATATAGGCAAAGGCAATGCCACAGCTTGAATATGATATTAAGTAGATTGGGAATAGTTCGTTAAGTGGCATGGTTATTAAGTGCAGGGAACCAAAGACGAGTCCAGATACTAAGATAAAGACAGTATCGTTTTTAAAGATGGCCCTAAAGCATCCTCTAAAGGTAAATTCTTCTAAGACTGGGGCAAAGATGACTGAAGCGACGAAGACATATACTGGCGATGTTTGAAATGAGCTTCTAATTGCACTTTCGTTTTCAGATATTCCACCGCCTAATATGTTAATTATGGCATTTGATCCCATCATAACGATGATTGCTAAAAGGTAGTATTTTAAGTATTTTTTGAAGTATTTTAAATGGTTTTTCTTTAAATCTTTAAATGAATTAATGATTTCTTTTTGAAATAAAAGAAAAATACTTAAGATTATTAGAAATTCCATAAATAGACTATAAATGTCAGTTACGTAACCCGGTAATTTAGATGGGTCAATCCCTAGGGCATAAAGAGGAACGGCGGCATAATTACTGACGGCAAAATAGATTAAAATGCCGGTTAGTCCTTTTAAGATGTTTTTTAAGTATGTTTTGTTCAATTTGTATCACCTTTAATTATTATATCAAAATTTTATGGTCTTTGAGTATTTTTATGCATAAAACTTTGGAATATACGTATAATTTTACTGAAAAGGTTTGTCAATATGGCTTTTTTATGTTATAATTTAAGTGCGAACGAAGAGTGGGGATTCCCACTCTTTAATGTAATATTGGGAGGTGCATTGTGGAAGAGAGAATTCGTAATTTGTTAGAAAGGCCAATAAATGATGCTGGATATATTTTAGATGAAGTATTTTATGGCAAGGATGGCAGTTCTAATGTACTTAGACTTGTCATCGATAAAGAGGATGGTTATATAAATATCGGTGACTGTGTAAAGATTAACGAGGTTGTTAACCCAATTTTGGATAAGGAAGATCCAATAAGTGAGAGTTATGTGCTAGATGTATGTTCAAAAGAGAAAGGAAGTGATTCAAATGAAAGCAGCAGAATTTAAGGCGGCAGTTGAAGTTTTATCTAAGGAAAAGGGAATAGATGAAGACAGAATATACGATGCGATGGAGCTTGCTTTAACTAGTGCATATAAGAAAAATTATCATTCTTTATCTAATGTTAGAGTAGATATTAACAGAGATACAGGAGATATTAAGATTTATTCTTATAGAACGGTTGTTTTTAGTAAGGAATACGAGAAGGAAGAAGGAGTTACCGAAAAGGAGATTATTCTCGATGAGGATGGTAACGAGATAGAGGTTCCAAAGGAATTTGTCTATGATGAGAGAATTCATATCACTTTGGATGAGGCAAGGAAAATTGTTCCTGATATTACACCTGGAGAGACTATCGAAAAAGAGGTAACACCAAAAGATTTTGGAAGGGTAGCAGCAGCTACAGCTAAGCAGGTTGTTATTCAAAAGATAAGAGAAGCTGAGAGGGAACTTATCAATGAAGAGTTTGCCGATAAACAAGATGAAATGGTTACGGGTCTTGTAGCTATGGAAGATGTGAGAAATTATTATATCGATTTAGGAAGAACTCAAGGTATTTTACCAAAGTCTGATATTATTCCAGGAGAGACTATTAAGATGGGTTCAAGTATTAAGGTTTATATAACTAAGGTTGAGAACAATTCTAAGGGTCCGCTTATTTTGCTTTCAAGAAAGCATTATGGATTTGTTAAAAGGCTTTTCGAACTTGAGATTCCAGAAATTAACGAAGGAATTATTTTGGTTTACAGTGTGGCTAGAGAGGCCGGAGTTAGAACTAAAATAGCTGTTTATTCAGAGAATCCTAATGTCGATCCAGTAGGGGCATGTATTGGCCAAAATGGAAGTAGAATAAACAGAATTATAGATGAGCTTAACGGCGAGAAAATCGATGTTATTCCTTACGAAGAAGATGCGGCAAGGTTTATCGAGAATGCTTTAAGTCCAGCCAAGGATCTTCATATTTTTGTAACTGATGAGAAGAAAAAGGAAGCTTTAGCTATTGTTAATAAGGAAAATTTATCTTTAGCAATCGGTAGGAAAGGGCTTAATGTACGTTTAGCAACGAAACTTACACATTTTAATAAGATAGATGTGGAAACGATTGAACAGGCGCGTGAACGTGGCATTAGTATTGTCGAATAATGAAAGTAAGAAAGATTCCGATGCGAACTTGTGTGGTTACAAAGGAGAAGCTTCCAAAACAAGAGTTAATTAGAATTGTTAAGACAGATGCAGGAGTTATTTACGATTCGACTGGAAAAGTCAATGGACGAGGAGCCTATTTAAAAAAAGATAAGGAAGTGTTTGAGAAGGCTCGTAAGAGTAAGGTTTTGGAGAAGTATTTAGAGACTACTATTTCTTCAGAATTTTACGATGAGCTTGATAAAATATTAGATTAAAGAAAAGAGGTGCGTAAAGATGATGAGTGTATTAGAATATGCAGAGGATACTCAAAGAACTGTAGAAGAAATTTTAGATAAATGCCAAGAACTCGAAATCGAGGTTTTGGATGAGAATGATATGCTTGATGAAGAGGCAATTATTCTTCTGGACAATGCGTTTGATGAGGCTTTAGATGAGATTGTTTTAGAGGAAGAAGCTTTGGAAAGTTCTCATGAGAGAGAAGTTAAGAAACCAAAGAAGGTAAAGAAGTCTAAAGAAATTGACACTAGTAAGACTTTAGCACAGAAGAAAAAAGCGATGTATAAGAGTAAAGAGAAACTACAAAGTAATGCACCAATTAACAGCGATAATGTAGTTTTGTATAAGGAAGGTATGACAGTTGCCGAACTTGCGGATGCTTTGGGAGTTAAGGGAGCAGAGCTTGTAAAAAAATTGTTTAGCCTAGGTTTAATGGTTAATATTAACAGTTCAATTAGTTTTGAAAATGCCGAGGTTTTAGTTTTAGATTACGATAAGGAATTAAAACGCGAAGAGACAACTAATGTGGCTAATTTTGAAGAGTTTGAGGTTGTCGATAAAGATGAGGATTTGGTTAAGAGACCACCGGTTGTAACGATTATGGGTCATGTCGATCATGGAAAAACGACTTTACTTGATACAATCAGAAAGACATCAGTTGCGGCAGGTGAAGCCGGAGGTATTACGCAAGCTATTTCGGCTTATCAAGTGTCTTATAACGACAATTTGATTACGTTTATCGATACTCCAGGACATGCGGCTTTTACGGAGATGAGAGCTAGAGGTGCGAGTATTACAGATATTGTAATTATTATCGTAGCGGCTGATGATGGAGTTATGCCACAGACGAAAGAGGCTATCGATCATGCAAAGGCAGCTGAGGTTCCGATCATCGTAGCAATTAACAAGATGGATAAACCTAATGCTAATCCAGAGAAGGTTATGACGGATTTGGCTGAATACGGTTTGATGCCTGAAGAGTGGGGCGGTGATACTTTAGTTACGAAGATATCAGCGGTTACTGGTGAGGGCATTCCGGATTTGCTTGAAAATATTTTACTTATTGCTGATCTTAAGGGTTATAAGGCTAATCCTAATCGTTATGCGATGGGAACGGTTGTTGAGTCACAGCTTAATAGTCATTTAGGTCCAATTGTTACGTTGCTTGTTCAAAATGGAACTTTAAGGCTTGGGGATCCAGTAGTTGTCGGAACGGCTTTTGGAAAGATTAGAAGAATCGTTAACGACAAAGGTGAAGAGATTACAAAGGCTTTACCTTCACAACCAGTTTCAATTACGGGTTTAAATGAGGTTCCTTCAGCTGGCGATAGATTTATGGCTTTCGAGTCTGAGAAGGAAGCTAAGAATATTGCGGCTGAGAGAAAGGACCAAGAACGAATTAGAAAAAACAAGGCTAAAGCTAGTGTGACTTTGGATGATTTATTCAATAAGATTGGTGAAGGCTTGAAAGAGATAAACGTTATTATTAAAGCGGATGTAAATGGTAGTGCGGAAGCTGTACGTAATAGTTTAGAGAAAATAAATGTCGAAGGTGTTAAGATTAATGTTATTCGTAGTAGTGTTGGAGCGATTACCGAGAGCGATATCGTTTTAGCGCAAGCATCTAATGCAATAATTATCGGTTTTAATGTAAGACCACAAAATAGAATTAAGGATAAGGCTAAAGAAGCTGGAGTTGAAATTAGACTTTACGATATTATTTATAAGGTTGTCGAAGAGATGGAAGCGGCAATGAAGGGTATGCTTGATCCAGAGTATGAGGAACATATTTTGGGAACTGCGCAAATTAAACAAATATTTAAATTTTCTAAGGTTGGAAATATTGCTGGTTCAACAGTTATCGACGGTATTATAAAAAGAGATAGTAAAGCCAGAGTTATCCGCGATGGAGTGGTTATTTATGATGGTAAGATTGGATCACTTCAAAGAGAAAAGGATAGTGTAAAAGAGGTTAAAAAAGGATTTGAATGTGGTATTACTATCGAAGGATTTAACGATATTAAGGTCGGCGATGAGATCGAGTCTTATGAAATGGTCGAGGTTAAAAGATAATGTTTAAAAGTTATAAACTCAATAAATATAAGGATTCAATGATAGGTATCGCTTATGACTTTGGAAAACCTAAAGATGGAGCTGTAGTGATTAATTTCTATATTGTTATATGTGAAAAAGATAGATATAAGTTTGTCTATTTAGATTCTGAGAAGGGTAATAATACAGATGAAATACAGATTTTTATAAAAGATTATAATGCGAGGCCAATTAAAGAATATGCAAGCTATAATATAAGTAAGAATAGAAACGATAAGGTTAAAAAGCTAGTTTAGGCTAGTTTTTTTGTTTTTCTTTTAAAATGTTTTATCATGTGTTATAATGGTGGAAGATTAAGAGGTGATAAGTTTGAATCAGATAAAACTTGAGAGAATTAATAGTAGTTTAGTGGAACAGATAAGTTATATAATTGCTCATGATGTGAAGAATCCAGATATTAATTTTGTGACAATTACGGGAGCTAAGGTTACGAGTGATTTAAGTTTGGCTAAAATTTATTTTACGGTTTTAGATCAGAGTAAGATTAAAGAGACGCTTTCGGCATTAAAGGATGCGAGTGGGTATATTAGGCATGAGCTTAGAGAAAGAATCGATATTAGGCAGATTCCAGAGCTTGAGTTTGTCTACGATGAGTCTATCGAATATGGTAATAAGATAGAGAAGATAATCGATAAATTACACGAGGATGAGTAAATCATCCTTTTTTTATTTGGTGTTTTTATAGTTTTATGTTATAGTTGTGTCAGAGGTGAGTTAAATGGATTTTGAAAAAATGTACAGACAATTAGATGAGTTTATGAAAAATAAGGGTAATATGTCTGAAGAAGAGGCTTTAAAGAAATTTATGGAGCTTTATAATAGTCATGATCTTGATATAGAAGATACAAATGAAGTTATGTCTATTGAAAAGCTCGATGAGGCAATGGAGGCAAAGGATGAGAAGGATGCCAAGAGGCTGGCAAAGGAAGCTTTGAATTTAGATCCTAACAATGCGGATGCGAAATTATTTTTACTCGGGTTTGAAGATGATTTAAAGAAGTTAGATGGCCTAGATAAAATAATTAAAGAAACCGAAGATTATTTAACTAAGGAAGGATTTTTTGATGAGGATAACATCGGTGAATTTTATGTTTTATATGAAACAAGACCTTATATGAGAATTTTATATACTAAAGCGATTACTTTACTTGAAAATGGAATGGTGAAAAGAGCTCAAGAGGTTTTAGAGAGAATACTTGAACTTAATGAGAATGATAATTTAGGGGCAAGATATTTACTTTCTGGAGTTTATGCTTATTTTGAAGATAAGGATTCTTTAAATAAACTTATTAAAAAATATGAGGGTGATTTTGGTCTTTCATTTGATTTGGCTAAGTTAGTTTTAGTTTATAAAGAGGGCGATGAAAAGAAGGCTTTGGAATATTTAAAAGTTTTGAATAAAAAGAACCCTAATTTTATAGGGATTATGACTGATAAAATCGGTCATGATGAAATAATTAATAAAGTAAATTTAAGTTATTATAGTCCAGGTGATTTAAGTGAGGCTGTAAATATGATTGCTGATTTTAGTTTTGTGTTACTGCCGATGACGATGTTTTATGTTTGGATTAGAAAAAATGCGAAAAAGTTAAAATAACTATGATTATTCATAGTTATTTTTCATAAAAAGTGAATATCAAAACTCTTGAAAAGTGTATATTAAGTTTATTGATGGTGTAAATTTAAAGTGACACTTTAAATTTACGTATAAATGTGATATAATTAGTTATGAAAGGAAGCGATAATAATGGAAAAATATATAAATAGAAATATTGAGAGCGTTATAGAAAAAATGTCTAAGGGTTTTCCAGTTATAATGGTTACTGGACCTAGACAAGTTGGAAAGACAACAATGCTTATGCATATTAATAAAAATATTAATTATGTATCTTTAGACAATTTGAATGCAAGAGATTTAGCTATTTCTGATCCTGAACTTTTTTTAGAAACTTATAAAGCTCCACTTGTAATCGATGAATTTCAGTATGCGCCAAATTTGCTTTCATATATTAAAATGCGGGTTGATGAGGCAAGACTTAATAATGTTTTAAGTTCAGGGAAAGAAGTTACAACTATGTATTATTTAACTGGTTCACAGAGTTTTCTTTCAATGAAAAATGTAAGTGAATCTTTAGCTGGAAGAGTAGGAATAATTGAAATGTATGGTCTTTCGACTAATGAATTAAATGAAAAGCCTGATAAGGTTTTTATACCGGAAATTACAGAATTAAAAAAGAAAAATATTTCTTCAAAATGTGATAGTAAAAAATTATTTGAAAGAATATTTAAAGGTAGTTATCCTGAACTTTACACTAATAAAAGTATTACGTTAGATGAATATTATGAAAGTTATGTTAAGACTTATATTGAAAGAGATATAAGAGATTTAATAAATATTAGTGATGAGATTAAATTTATGAAATTTATGACAAGTATAGCAGCTAGAACTGGGGAAGAACTTAATATAACTACAGTAGCAAATGATGCAGAGATTAGCGTTCCTACAGCTCAAGCTTGGCTTTCTATTTTAGTAAATACCGGACTTGTCATATTGCTTGAACCTTTTTCTAACAATGTTATTAAAAGAACTATAAAAAGACCGAAGATATATTTTATGGATACTGGTCTTGCTTGCTTTTTAGCAAAGTATCCTAATGCGGAGATTTTAGAGGCAAGTGCGTATGCAGGTCATATTTTTGAGACTTATGTGGTGAGTGAAATCATTAAAACTTTTGCCAATAATGGGAAAAATTTTAAAAGATATTTATTTTATTATAGGGATGATAAGAAAAGAGAGATTGATTTGATTATAGATTATAATAATAAGCTATATCCTATAGAAGTAAAAAAAGGAAAAAAGCCAAATGGTGAATGTACAAAAAATTTTGAGGTACTTGATAGTTTAAATAATGAGAAAGGGAAAGGAATTGTTTTATGTATGAGTGATGAGATTTTTCCAATCGATAGAAATAATTATTATGTTCCGGTAAGTTATATATAATTTCTATCTAAATAAGGCATATTTCCCAATAAAAAAGAATAAAACAATAAAAAAACTTTATAGATAAAGGTATTAAAAAATCTATAAAGTTTTTTTGGCAATAAATTAATCAACAGTGGCTGGGAATGATACTCTTGTAAAAGATATCGAGAAATATGAAACTGATGGTGAACTTATAAGAGGCTAAGAAAAGTTTAATGAAATTTTATGATAATGTTTCTATTAAACCAAAGTTTATGTGTGTCATTGTGGGACATTATGAGGCGGTTATTCAGGATAAGGAAACAGGAATTTATATTATACCAATAACTTCTTTGAGACCTTAATTATTTTTAGGGTTGCATTTAGTTTTACATTTCATACATATAGAAAACGCAATATTTTTTGCATATGATAAACGACACATGAATTTATAAAATTTATGCATTTTTGGGTTTGATTTCTGTATCTCTCACCATTTTGAAATTGTTTTTTTTAATCCAAAAGAAGGGGCTGTCATGAAATAAAATGATTTCAGACAGCCTCTTTTCACATGTTTTTGTGCTGTTTCTTAAATGAACTAATATAATTTTTTAACTTAAATCATTAAATTCCTCTTGAATAAGATTAGAGGAAAACTATATTTTTGATGTATAATTGGTATTTCTTTATTTATTGAATAGTATTTTATTCAATAAATAAAGAAAAGAGCTGTAAGAAACTAGTTATCTAATTTCATGACAGCCCCTCTATTTTATTAATTAAAACAGTTTATTTTTTTGATTATATCGTATGATTTTTTTCTTTTAAATCGATAAAGGCTATTACATGAAAATCTCCATTGATATTTTCATATATTATACCGGCATCTCCTCCAGTAAGCGTTAGTTCTTCTTCTAAAACTTCTAGGGGACTATTATATTCTTTGTTAGATGTTGGATACTCAACAAAGTAAATATAATCAAGATTAGCAAAATATGCAGTAATATTTTTGTTTTTTGATAGTAACATTACATATTTATATGTAGATAAGTATTTTGCATCATATTCAGATAAACCATTTGTTAAATAATCTTCAAACAACTTTTCCATAATTTTCTCCTATTTTTTATACAATTTTTTTAATGGCCTAGCAGTTTCTACATCTGCTTGTTGAGATTCACAAATCATATCTGAAACAAATTGAAGTTGTTGTTCGTTCATTAGATTTAAGGCCTCAGCTATTTTATCTTGGGATAAAGTTGATAGCCATCTTAATGCAACCATTCTATTTAATTCTATCCAAGGATGTGAACCACCAATAGCACGGGCGTAAACTTGACGACCATATTCATCTACAATTTGATGACTGTGTTCTTTACCATCTGCAGTTACATTATATATATGAAAAACTAATGTGCCATCATTTAACATAAACGTATCAGTAATAGCTCTATCACCGTTGCAGAATGTTTCTGTTTCTCTAGAAATGAATTTTCCGGTATTTCTGCTCATAGAGTACCTCCTTTCACTTGTGGTTATATTAGGATTATAACACAAAATATTATAATTTTATTATAATTTTATTATTTTTTTATTATTTTTATTAACTAACAAAGAAACCGATGGATTGCTGTGTATATCTAAACCATATATTAGTTTATTATAATTATCCACGTTTTCATCGATTAACATTGGAATGGTTTTATCGAATTTTGAAATGCTTTGATATGGATAAATTGATAATCCGTTTCTATAAAGATAACCATTTGTTAAATAATAGTTTAAATTACTAATAGTTTCATTATATTCTTCTGTACATAATAAGGTATTTTGTTTTGCAAAGTCATATAATAATTTAGCACTTTCAATATTAGCTTCACGTTCATCTGGAATTAAATCGTGTAATTGAGAATTTAAATTTCTATTTTGTTTTATATGAATGGATAATTCTTTTATGGTAGATATTAAGTAATTATTAAAATTATTCATATATTGATATTGAATAGCATGGAATATTTCGTGAAATAATATTGTAAGATATTCAATTATAAAATTGGTATTAGAAAGTATATCTAATTTTCTTGCTTGTAATAACATTTGAATATTTAAAATTAATTTTTTTTCCTCAAAATCATAATAGCCACCAATGTAAGACGTGTCATTTTCGAAAGAAATGTTTTTAATTTCGTCGCTTAAATTTAAAGTTTTTACTATTTCGTAAATTAGAGATAAATATTTTGCTGAATCATTTTCTGATTCAGATTTTAATAAATTCCAATAAGCAAATAATAGCTCATTTAAATTTGTTGATAAATCTATATATTTTTCGCTCTTCAGACTATTTAAATTAACTGTTTTATTCATATCTTTCACCTGACTTTCGAATTATCTTATCAGAAAAGAAACTATTTGTAAATATTTTTTGCATTAAATTACTTGACAAACATATTATTAATATGTATAATTGTATCTGTAAATTTGAAAAAGGAAAGAGGAAGTGTCCACTTCTCACCCGATTGTCAAGTTAGGACGATGGGTTAAGAGCCGATAGAAATTAATTTTTTGTTTTGGTTTTTATAGTGGATACATTCTTGTATTCACTTTTTTATGGAGGTGTCTTGTATCGCAAGAGAAAGAGATTTATTTATCAATGAACAAATACGCGCTAAAGAGGTTATGGTAATTGGTCCAAATGGTGAACAACTTGGAGTAAAACCGATTAAGGATGCTTTGACGCTTGCTAATTATGCTGGTTTCGATTTAGTTTTAATGAATCCGGGTGGAAAGCCACCAGTTTGTAAAATAATGGATTATAATCGTTATAAGTACGAGAATAAGAAGAAACAAAAGGAGAATTTAAAGAAACAAAGAGAAGCCAATTTAGAGATGAAGGAGTATAAATTATCGGTAACAATCGATGTTCATGATTTTAATACCAAATTAAATAACGCAAGTAAGTATTTGAAGAAGGGTCACAAAGTTAGGGTTAGTATTAGATTTAAGGGTAGAGAAATATCTCATGCCAACTTAGGTAAGGATGTTTTAATGCGCTTTGCTGATGCGACTAAGGAGTTTGCGACTATTGAGACGATGCCAAAATTAGAAGGCCGTATCATGTTTTTGATACTTGCACCAATTAAAGAAAAATAGGAGGAAATTTATGGCGACTAAAATTAAAGCAAAAACTCATAAGGGTTTATCTAAGGTTGTAAAGGTTAGAAAAAGTGGTTCTGTTAAGTTTCAACCGGCTATGAAAAACCACAAATTAACACATAAGAGTAATGCTTCTAGAAGAAGAAGACATCAAGATTCTGAACTTGGAACTTCAGATGTTAAGAGATTAAAGAGTTTATTAAATAAATAATTGGAGGAGGATTTTAAATGAGAGTTAAGAATGGAACTATTCATCGTGCTCATCGTAAAAAAGCACTAAAACAAGCTAAAGGTTACTTTGGTAGTAAACATAGATTATATAAAACAGCTAAAGAACAAGTTATGCATTCAGATAGATATGCATATAGAGATAGAAGAACTAAGAAAAGAGATTTTAGAAAGTTATGGATTACAAGAATTAATGCAGCTTGTAGATTAAATGATATTAGTTATTCTAAATTCATCAACGGTTTAGATAAAGCTGGTATCGAAATAAATAGAAAGATGCTTGCTGAGATTGCAGTTGACGATCCAAAAGCATTTACAAATATCGTAGAGGCTGCTAAAGCTGCTTTAGAAGGCAAAGCTGCACCTAAAAAAGAAGTAAAAGAAACTAAGACAGAAGCAAAAAAAGAAGATAAAGATTTATCTAAATTAACTGTTGCAGAACTTAGAGAAATTGCTAAAGAAAAGAATGTTCAAGGATATTCAAGTATGAAAAAAGCTGAACTAATCGACGCTTTAAAATAGGAATATCCTTTTTTTCTGGGGAGGTAAAATTATGAGAAATTTATATATCGATTTTGATGGAGTTGTTTGTAATTCAATCGAAGTTACTTACAAGATGATGGAAGAAGAAGACATTGATAGAAGTAATTTTGACGAGTGTGAGGCCTATTATAGGAGACTTGATTGGAATGAAGTTTTAAGTAGGGTTCATATTATTAATGATGCGATTGAATGTATAAGAAAAATTGTCGATTCACATAAATTCGATGTAGCAATACTTACTCATGTTAATTCAATCAATGAAATTGTGGCGAAGGTTAATTTTATTTCCGAATATTTTCCAGATTTAACATTGATTTCTGTGCCTAAAGAGATTTCGAAGACAAAAATGGTTTGTACGAAAGGCGCAATATTGATAGATGATTTTCCACAAAATTTAATCGAGTGGAAAAACGAGGGAGGATATGGTGTTAGATTTGATTTAGATATGGATGGTAAAGGTTTTCCTGTTATCGATAGGTTAGATCAAATACTGACTAATCCAGAAATACTTAATCACTAATTTTAGTGGTTTTTTTATTTTAAAATCATTAATGTATTGTTTACACGAATTAAAAATTATATTAACCCCCTAAAAGCTTGATTTTTCTGGGGGGGGGGGTGTACAATGGAATTGTACATTATATAGTAGGAGTGATAATATGCATAGAGAATATAAAAAAAGAAAAATAATAATATTTTCTCTAATCGGAATTCTTTTTTTAATGGCTGTAGGTTATTCAGCATTCCAAACAAAATTAAATATATCAAGTACCAGTAATATAACAAGTGTTTGGGACGTTGAAATAACAAATGTTCAAACCAAAGAAATAAATGGTCTCGCTGAAAATGTATATGATCCTACATTTAGTAAACTAGAAGCAAATATGGAGGCTAACTTCTATGAACCAGGAGATTATATAACCTATATAGTAACTGTATCTAATTTAGGAACCTTAGATGCAACATTAGATTCTATTAAACTTAATATGCCATCCCAAGATGTAATTAACTTTAAAGTAGAAGGAGCTACATCAAAAGAATCATTAAAAGTAGGCGAACATAAAGATATCGAAGTAACCATGGAATATACAGGAAATAATCCTGATAATATAAGTAGTGTCGAAATGGATGTTAATTTAGATTATGTTCAAGATGGAAACAGTACAAACTTCTCCGATGCCAATAGTCCAGTAGTAGATAATTTAAGAATAAACGATATCATATTAACTCCAGATGAAGAAAGTGTAAAAGCAGAAATAGAAGCTGAAAATGCGATAAAATATTATTTCTCTATTGATAATAATGAATGGTATGAAAGTACAAGTAATATCTATAATATTTATCATTTAAAACCAAATACAACATATACCATGTATGTAAAGGCAGAAGGAAGTAATGGTGATGTAGTATATTCAAGTAAACCATTTACAACCTTAGATAATACCCCACCAGAAATAAATATAACTGTAGGAGATAATGTCAAAGGAGAAAATGGATGGTATAAAGGTTTATCATTAAATACCGAAGTAACCGATAATGATAAAGTCAAAGAAGTATTATACTGTGTAGGAAAAGATTGTACGCCAAGTAAAGTTTTAACTTTAGAAAATAATAAAACAACCATAACTTTAGATAGTAAAAAAGAAGAACAAGAATTATGTATTAAAGCTACCGATATGAAAGGCAATGTAAGTAATAAATGTAGTGGTGAATACAAAGTAGATGGAACAGAACCAACAATCTCTAATATGAATATAAATACCTTAGATGATACAATGACAATTGAGCTTACTGCCACAGATAATGAAAGTGGACTTTATAAATATTACTTCAGTAAAGATGGCGGAAAGACCTATATCGAAAGTGATAATCCAAACTATACATTTACATCACTTGATGAAGGAGATTATTTAGTAACAGCCTATGTCAAAGATACAGCAGGAAATACATCCGAGATACAAGCTAAATCCACAGCCATAAGATATACATCATATTGTAAGAAGAATGGAATAGATAATTTTGGTGATTGTCTAATTGCAACAGAAGCTCAAAATCCAAACATTGATGAAGCAAAGAGCTTTATTGAATCAAAAGGTACTCCAGACTTTACCAAAACAAGCCCAAGCGTAGTTTATGATGAAAAACATGCAACAACAACATCAACATGGTCAACGACATCTACATTAGCTTATATTGGAACAGGATATACATTTAATCCAAATACCGGAATATATACAATAACAGGAGGAAGTCTTAGAAATCCAAATGAGATAGATTTAAATGACGGAAATACTTATTATACAAATAATAGAACTGACTGGGTATCTACTGGTTCGGTAATAAATAGAATATCTAATGTGAGTTCAAAAACAGATAGTAATACTGGAACTGTAACTTCTACTTTAACGGAATATAAATATTCACAAACACCAAAAAGTTATGATACAAGTACAGTTGGAATGTATGCGGATAATGACGATGATGGAAAAACATATTATTACCGTGGTTCAGTAGCTGGTAATTATGTTAAATTTGCTGGATATTACTGGAGAGTAATTAGAGTAAACGGCGATGGGACTGTAAGACTTATATATGATGGAACAACTCCTCATGATAATGGAGAATCAAGTAGTAATAGACAAGTTGGAACGCAAGCCTTTAATAGTTACGTAAATGATAATACATATGTTGGATATATGTATGCAGACCCAAGTAATTTTGTCGAAACAAATAGTGGAAGTGCGTCATTTACATATAATTCAGGTTTATCTGCAACATCAAAATATTATTTTGGAACAAGTTATACACTTGATAAAAATGGAAGAGGATATAAGGTTTCAGGCGATTTAATTCAAGGTACAATTGCTTCTGATAAAGTTGGATATTATACATGCTTTAGTACAAATAAAGATGCGACATGTCAAAGGCTTTTCTATACATTAAAGTATAATTCTTCTACTTCAATGAATGTAAGTGGAGTAGGATATGGAACTACAAGCAAGGAACAATCCCAAAGTAATGATGTAAATAGTACAATGAAAAATTATTTAGATAACTGGTATAAGAACAATTTGAATAGTTACACAGATAAAATTTCTAAAGATACAATATTCTGTAATAACAGGAATATTTCAAATAAAACAAGTGGGACATATAATAATGCTGGATATGGAATGAATCCGACAATATATGGATATGAAAGATATATTAAATATTCTGGTCAAGAAAAAATACTCGGACCAACATTAAGTTGTTCTAAAAATGATAGTTTTAATGTTGAAGGAACAAATGGCAACGAAAAACTTACTTATCCAGTTGGATTAATAACATTAGATGAAGCTAATATGGCTGGAGGTATTAATGGTTCTGCAAATACACTTTATTACTTGTATAGTGGTCAGAATTATTGGACAATGTCGCCGTCCTTCTTCGGCTATTCGTTCGATGCGCTTGAGGCCCGTGTCACTTCGTCTGGCGAGCTAGGCCACCTCAGCACTTGGGCTGGGTACGGCGTCCGCCCAGTTGTCAATCTAGATTCTGATAATCTGACATTCACTGGAAATGGAACAGTGAGCGATCCATATATCATAAGTTAATTTGATGTGAGAAGTAAAATATCTGTCAAAAATGACTCATCATTTTTGACAGCCTAGTTTGTTTTTTGAAAATATAGGGACTAATCTCAAAAGTGTACGCCGATTCTTTGTCGCCGTCCAACTTCAACAATTGGTTCAATGCGAATGAGGCCCGTGTCACTTCGTCGGGTGAGCTTGACAACGACTGGACTAGTAATGGGTACGGCGTCCGCCCAATTTCCTACTACGGTTAGTGATAAATTTACTAACGAACCGAGATGTTATGAGGCTACGGCTAATAACGAGAGGAAGTAATTGTTTAACAATAATCGTTCTAGATTGGAAACAAGGTTAGTTCCTTGGCTATGCCTAAAAAGATGATATAGACAGTTTGTGACTATTTAAGATATTTATAAGTCTAAAGCTATATCGGTGGGATAAGGAACTTTTCCCTTTTCGCCATGTAATAGTTAATAATTTATTTAATATGCAATATAGGGACTAATCTCAAAAGTGTACGCCGATTTTTTGTCGCCGTCCAACTTCAACAATTGGTTCAATGCGAAAGAGGCCAACGTCACTTCGTCTGGCGAGCTAGACCACAACAACACTTGGAATGGGTACGGCGTCCGCCCAATTTCCTACTACGGTTAGTGATAAATTTACTAACGAACCGAGATGTTATGAGGCTACGGCTAATAACGAGAGGAAGTAATTGTTTAACAATAATCGTTCTAGATTGGAAACAAGGTTAGTTCCTTGGCTATGCCTAAAAAGATGATATAGACGGTTTGTGACTATTTAAGGTATTTACAAATCTAAAGCTATATCGGTGGGATAAGGGACTTTTCCCTTTTCGCCACGCATTATAATGGAGGATAATATGAAGTTAATAGATATTTATAACGATTATAAAAGTAAATATCCAGATGTAGTAATTTTTATTAAAAGTGGTAAATTTTATTTAACTTTTGATAATGATGCACTTATAAGTGGTTTGATTTGTGGTTATAAGAGGGTTAATAATAAATTAGGTTTTCCTGAACAGTCTTTAGATAAAGTTATAAATTTGTTTAAAGAAAAAAATATAAATATAATTATCGATGATAAGCAGTATTTTAACTCTTGTAATGATTATTATTTATGGTTAAAACGAGCGAATGATGATTTAATGGTAGGTAATATGGCAAATACTTTATTACAAGTAATTAAAGAAAAAATTACAAGTGATTTTAATAATTATGAGAAAATAAGAAACTTTTTGAATGAATTATAATTTTAAGATTTTAAACAGTACTTACAGGACGATAAATTATATTAATAAATTACTTGTAAATTATCCTAAAAAGGAAGTTATTTTAAAGAATAATATTGAGAGAACGTGTTATGAAGCAGTGGAATTTATTTTTGCTTATAATATTAATAATACCGATAGGATTAGGGAAAAAAATTTAAAGGATTTAGTTATAAAATTATCAATGCTTGATTTTTATATGAGAGTTTCATTTGACAAGAGGTTAATAAGTAGTCATCAATATGAGGTTACCGGAAGATTTATAACTGAAATAAGAAAAATGGTTTATGGACTTTTAAGAAGAAGGAATGAGGTAAATGAGGAAGTTAAAAAGTAAGAGATTAATAATTTTAGGAGTTATTATAATAGTTATTATTTTACTGATTTTAGTTATATTTTTAAATATAAAGTCAGATAAAAAAGTTGTTATAAAAAAAGATGAAGCAACAAAACTTTATGATAATATTAAAACTGGAAGTTGTACGGATATTCCTAACGATAATAATGGCGTTTTGCTTAATTTAGTTTTTGCAGATTTGAAAAATAAAGATAGCCTCAGTGATGATATAAATTTGGATGATTTTTTAAATTCTTTGGAGAGTGTTAGTGGAAATAAAAAGATGGATTATACTATAAATGATTTTATTTATGAAGGATATAGTTATACTTTAGATGGTAATAAAATAAGTAGAAAAAAAGCTAGTTGTCCAAAGGTTAGTTATACTTCAAAACTTTATGGTTATACGTATAATAATGATAATTTAGAGCTTTATATAAAAATGGGTTATATTGATAATGGTAAGGTTTATGATTTGAGTAATAAAGAGATTGGAGAGTATGATAAGAAAACCATTAATAAAACTTTAGATGATGGGACTTTACAAATTTATAGTTATCAAATAGATAACAATAAATATTATTTTAAAAAGATAATAGAGGGATAAAATGAATTATAATAAGATTGTTTCGTTTCTGAATTTAAAGTTTATTTATAGAAAAATTATGGTTAGTACTTGTCATAAAGAGAAGCTAGTTCGTTTTGAACTAGCTTTTACTAGTAATATGGTAAAAATATATGATGATTTGAAAAATAAAGAGTATATACTAAAGAAGAATTTAAAAAGCTTTTAGTTGAATATAATATACCTAAGCCATATATAAAAGTAAATATATATGGTATGTGATTTAGATTTGAGTTTGAATAAAAAAACACAGATTTATAATATGAAAAAAGTTTTTTGTTTTTTGGGCTACAAGTTTGTTTTTAAGGGTAAAAAACTTATAATTTTAGTTAATAGTAAAACAAAGAAGAGAATAAAGCGAAAATTACGTAAACTTTGTAAAAAAGATAAGTTAAGGTATGAGCTTTCAAAAAAAAGTTATAAAGGTTATTTTATAGTGGCAAATAGTAAAGAGTTTAGGTATAGACTTAAGATTTAGAATATGCTAAGATGGAAAATATTTAAAAAAAGTGTATACAAAAAGACCTTTAAAATGTTATAATTATAAGGACTCAGGAGATGATTAAATGTTAGTACTTGCTAAAGCAGTTATGGCAATAATGCTAGGTTTTTCATTATCCGTAGTGTTTGGTTATTTTGTTGTAAAATGGTTTCGGAAGAAAAACATCAATCAACAAGTTAGTGCGACACTAGGTAAGAGACATCAAGTAAAGAATGGGACACCAACTTCTGGAGGTATTATTTTTATTTTACCGACAGTTTTGATTATGGTGGCTTTAGTAATAACTGGAAAGATCGAATTTTCAACGAACTTATTTATCGTTATGTTTGTCTTTATCGCTTATGCGATTTTAGGTTATATGGATGATAGACTTAAGAGAAAAAATAACGATGGTATGTCGATTTTTTGGAAATTATTTTTTCAAATAGTTATAGCTTTAGTATTCTTCTATATCTTTATGAGTAGTGGTAATGATCCGATTGTCGATATTCATACTTTAGGTATTAAGATTAATTTAGGCTGGCTTTATGGAATGTTCTTACTTTTAGTACTAGTAGCTAGTAGTAATGCGGTTAATATTACAGATGGTTTAGATGGGCTTGCTGGAGGTTTATCGGCTATCGCTTTCTTTGCTTTTGGACTGATTACTTGGGGTGCAAACTGGGCTTTAGGTAATGAGGATGTGGCTATTTTCTGTTTTGTTTTAGTTGGATCACTTGCAGGATTTTTGGTTTATAACTGTCATCCGGCTAAAATATTTATGGGAGATACGGGTTCGCTTTCACTTGGAGCCGCACTTGCGTCGGTGGCAATTATTACAAATCACGAGGTTACTTTGATTATCGTAGCTGGAGTCTTTGTAATTGAAACGTTATCAGTCATTATTCAGTGGATTGCTTTAAGTAAATTCCACACTAAAGTATTTTTAATGGCTCCGCTTCATCATCATTTTGAAAAACTTGGATGGAGCGAAGTGGATGTTGTTAGGTTATTCTGGTCAGTAGGGTTATTACTTAGTATGGCAGCTATTGGCTTTGGAGTATGGATTTAGTTTACAAATTCAGAAAAATAGGTTATATTATACATTGGAGGAGATTTTATGGCAAAAAATATAAAAGAAATTGAAATTAAAGTTGAAGGTAAAGAATGGGAAGAGGCATTAGATAAAGCGTTTAAAGAAGCTAATAAAAAGGCTAAAATCGACGGTTTTAGACCAGGTCACGCACCTAAAGAAGTATTTATTAAAAAGTATGGTGAACAAGCTTTATATATGGATGCAGCTGAAGCAGTAGTCGATGGAGCTTATGAAAAAATGCTTAAAGAAAACGAAAAAAATTTAGAGGATTTAGTCGCAAGACCGGATGTTCAAGTTAAAGATATTAATGGCAAAGGTGTTACATTCAATTTTGTTTTAACTATGAGACCAGAAGTAAAACTTGGTGATTATAAGAAAATAAATGTAAAACGTGAGAAAGCAAAAGTTACAGCTGAAGAAATAGAAGATACTATCGAAAATATTCGTCATAGATATGCAGAAGATGTACTTAAAGATGGCGAAATTAAAGATGGAGATGTAGCTGTTATCGATTTTGAAGGCTTTGTCGATGGTGTAGCTTTCGAAGGTGGCAAAGGTGAAAATTATTCACTTAAAATCGGTAGCGGAACTTTTATTCCAGGATTTGAGGAACAATTAATCGGTCTTAAATCCGGAGATGAAAAGGATGTCGAAGTTACTTTCCCAGAAGATTATCACGCAGAAGATCTTAAAGGTAAAAAAGCAACATTTAAAGTTAAAGTTCACGAAGTTAAAGAAGTTAAGGTTCCAGAACTTGATAAGGATTTCTTTGAAGATTTAGGGATGGAAGGCGTAGATACTAAAGAAAAATTGGAAGCTAAGATTTCTGAGAGTATTTTAACTAATAAAGAGTCTGAACTTGAAAATAAATATATCGATGAATTATTAGAAGCAGCTGCTAAAGATACTGAAGTTGATATTCCAGAGGTAATGATCGATGATGAGCTTGAAAGAATGATTAGAGAGTATGATAGTCATTTAAGAAGTCAAGGTATTACTTTAGAACAGTTCTATAAGTTTACAAATTCTGACGAGGAAGCTTTAAAATCACAAATGAGACCTGAGGCTGCAAGAAGAGTTAAGCATAGATTAATGCTTGAAGAGATTGCTAAACAAGAGAAAATCGAAATTTCAGATGAAGAAGCTAATAAAGAAGCTGAAAGACTTGCTGAAAATTATCAAATTAAAAAAGAAGAATTTTTACAAATGTTTGGCGGATTAGATTTAGTTAAATATGATTTAAAGATGCGTAAAGCAATCGATGTTTTAAAAGGTTAGAAGATGATTTCTAACTTTTTTTACTTGATAATTTTGTCAAAAAATATTATGATGATAGTAGGTGTTTAAAATGGCAAAGAGAAGAAAGAGAAAATTAAAAACTGGTGTTAAAGTATTTTTTGTTTTCATTTTAGTATTGTTAATAGGTGGAGGATATTATCTTTTTTATGGAAGTGGAGTAGAGCTCGATAAGTATTATGATGAAATAGCAGCTAATTTTAAGAATAATAGTAATGAATATAAGAAATGTTTAGCTAGTAGTGATTTTACTGAGGATTATTTTAGCGAGAAACTCGGAAATATTCGTGATGAGATGATAGGGATGTTTGAAAGTGATGCTAATTTTGAATATGAAGATTTAGATAATGGTTATTCATTTGGAAAGGGCGAAAATTATTCTTCTTATGCGGCGAGTGTTAGTAAACTACCAGCTGTATTTTATGCTTATCATTTGGCAGATGAGGGAAATCTCGATTTGAATAAAGAACTTACTTATACAGCAAATTATAAAGCAGGAGGAAGTGGAGTTATTCAAAAAGATCCAATTGGTTCTAAATATAAGATAAGTGATTTACTTTACAAGGCAATTAGATATAGCGATAATATTGCATATTTTATGATTTTGGATGAAATAGGTGGGACTGCAACAGTTCGAAATTATTGGAAAGATTTAGGTTATACAATTACTTATACAGATCGTTTTGGAAATTTAAGTCCTAGTTTGGGTAATGGTTATATTAAAGAAGTTTATAAGTATTATTTAGACGGCTCTGAGAATGCGAAAAAGTTAGTAGAGGATATGGAAATTTCGGATAATTTAGATTTTGTAAAAGTCGACGATACACCGGTTGCACATAAATATGGCGAGTATACGGAAGGCGGAGGTTATTATAATGATGTTTCGCTGGTGTTTACATCTCATCCGTTTGCTTTGTCAATTACAAGTACAAAAGGTTTGAGTAATTCAACTAAGGAGTTTTTCTTAAAGGTTCACGAACTTGCTTTAGATTTTAATAATTTATATTATGAAGAAAAGGTTAATTATTGTTTGGGTAAGGATTAAATTCTTTACTTTTTTCTCTTTATGAACATATATTTTTAAGAGAATATAATAGTGTGTAAATTTGACATTTTTTCGGGGAACTAGTATAATTGAACATGCGCTCAAAGGAGGGAAAATATTATGAATAGAAAATCAGTAGTAAATTCAGCGTTAAATATTTTTGGCTTTGAAGTAAAGAAATATGGAAATGAAAGATACTTATGTGATACGGAAGGTAATTATTTGGGTATTATCGATGGACCACTTTGGTCAACAATGACAAATAAGGGTGAATTTTCGATAAAGATGATTAATGACGAAAAATCAAGACTTAAATATTGCGTAAGTTTAGTAAATGAAGAAAGAGCGATAAATATGGCTATTTCTTTAGATGGAACTAAAGAATTTGAAATTGCCGTATATAACGAGATAGATGATTCTTTTGGAAGACTTTTTATTTCCAATAGAAAATTAAATGGTCAAATTACGAGAGGCGATGAGGTTTCTCATAACTTCGAGGCTTTAATTACAGAAAATGTAAGTAAGAGTGAATTAGAAACAAAAGTAAGTGGTGTTTCATTTGATCAAGAATTTAGTTTTAGTAAAAATAGAAAAGCAAAGGATAATTTAACTAGAGATATAATTAAAAAGGTAAATTTAATGGATTTGTTTAACGAAAATGCAGATGTTTTCGATGAATTTAATAAAATATTAATGGACCTCGAAGAAATGGCGCCTGGGGTTAAAGAATTTATTTTAGATAATTCGAGCTTAGGAAATATGATGTATAATGAAGTTGGCAGTAAGGTTTTAATCGCAAAATAAAGAAAGGTGACGAACTTATGAATAAAAAATCCTTACTCGATGATGCCGATAGATTAATTTTTAATTCGGGATTACTCGACGGTAAAAATGTAGTTTTACAAAGAGATAACGATTATTTTATGGCTGTAAGTGATAGTTTTAAACTTAAAACTTCTCGGATTACAAATGGATTAAAGATTAATTTGTGTGATTTTGAAAAGTTTTTTAAAGAGGTTGATTTAGAAGTTAGCGATAGAAATTTTGATTTAACTTTTTCGGATTTACCAAAATATTCTAACGACTTTGTTCAAATGACAGAGATTAAATACAGCAAAGATTTAAACGATAAGGTTCAATTTTTGTATAATGAAAAGTTTGGTATCGGTACTTGGGGACTAATTAGGATTGGCAAAACAGGTGCCTATGGTCAGATAGAAATTAAAACATCGGATAATGGTTACGATGATTGCCGAGAAATTCCGGCATCTTTACTTGAAGATTATAAAAGCGGTTTTAGGAAGAATAAAGTTATTCAATATCGAATTGATAAAGCTTTAAAGTTTACAGGTTTGATGATTTCTGGAATGGAAGAGTTTCTCGAAGATAATTTTCCGCTGTTGATCGAAGATGGCGATGATGGATATAATTTTTATAAATGCTACGGAAATACAGTGGTTAACGATATTTATAGATTCAACGAAAATGAAAAGATTAAGAAAATGTGCAAGGTGATTAGATGAACGAGAGTATTTTAAGAGTTTTAGAAAGTTTTGGTTTAGATGATGCTATTTTAAAAAGAGGTCAACTTAGAAATAGAGAAGGCTTCTTTAAGATAGATAGGGATAGTAATAAATTTTGTCTAGATGCATATTTAGGAGATGAAAATTCTTCAGTTTCTTTAATTTTTGATGGTGATGAGCTTCAAGAGATGGATATTTTAAATGATTTAGTTTTCAGTGAAAATAGAGGGATAAAGTATACATTGATTGTTAATAAGGATAATTTTATCGAAATATATATGGATCAGCATTTTTCTAAGACAAAATTTGAATCTTATCATTTGAAGTATAATCCTAAAAAGCCGAGTGAAAAGGAGACTGTTTTACTATTTGACAGAGGCGATAATTTGGGAATGGCTGACGAGTTTAATATTACTTATGATCCTAATAACGACAGTTATATAACTTCTAGAAAAAGAAGAAGAGCCGATTATAAACAAAAATCTGATAAGCAAGTCAGAATGGTTTTTGGTTCTGACGGTGAAATTATGACTCAGACGATATTTAATTCAGATGTTGTTCAAAGAATTTTAAGAGAGTGCGTCAGTAGTACAAAAAATTTAAATGAAGATTTATGGAACTTTTGTGAGGATGAATTTCCTTGGGTTCGGGATTATACTGAAATTTCAAAAGGTTTGAGAAAGTAAATCGGTTTTTACCGGTTTTTTTGTTTGATAAAACAGTTGTTCGTGTTATAATAAGTAAAGGTGAAAGTATGTACGCAGATGTTTTAGTTGAAGTCAAAACAAAGGATTTAGAAAAGATGTTTACTTATAGAGTTCCAGATTCGATGGTTTTAAGTCCGGGAATGAGAGTTTTAGTTCCTTTTGGGAAGAGAAATATCGAAGGTTTTGTAATGAAAATTTATGATTATGGTGATTTTGATTATGAAGTTCGGGATATTGTTTCGGCAATCGACGAGAGAGCGGTTATAAATGAAGAGATGATGGAACTGGGTAAGTATATAAGTTTGAAAACTTTATGTCCACTTATTTTGGCTTATCAGACGATGCTTCCTAGAGCTTTAAAGGCCAAGGTTAAGACGAGGGTTAATAAAAAATATGCGACATATGTAGTTATAGATAGGGAAGCTGAACCGGAAAGAGAGAAACAAAAAGAAGTTTACGATTATGTTAAGAAAAACGGGAAGGTTTTAAAGTCTTCGGCTTTAAAGATTTCTTCAGCGGTAAAAACACTTATAGATAAGGGTTATTTGAAAGAGGTTAAGGAAGAGGTTTATCGTTTTACAGAAGATGAGAAGATAGAGGCCAAGGATTTTAAGTTAACTTTTGATCAAAAAAAGGTTATAGGGGAAATCGATTTAAACAAATTTAAACCATATTTATTACACGGAGTTACTGGAAGCGGGAAAACACTTGTTTATATAAAATTGATTTTGAATGTTTTAAAGGAAGGTAAGAAAGCTATTGTTTTGGTTCCAGAGATCAGTTTAACTCCGCAAACTGCCGATACGTTTAGAGGTTATTTTGGAAATAAGGTAGCAATTTTACATAGTGGGCTTTCAGAAGGTGAAAAGTATGACGAGTGGCGACGGATCGAACGAGGTGAAGTTTCGATTGCAATAGGTGCGAGAAGTGCGATTTTTGCCCCTTTTACAAATTTAGGAATAATTATCGTGGATGAGGAGCATTCGGCTTCTTATAAGCAAGATAGTAATCCTAAATACAATGCGATAGATATCGCTTTGAAGAGGGGAAAAACTTATGGTATTCCAGTTGTTTTGGGTAGTGCGACTCCTAGTGTGGAGAGTTATACTAGAGCAAAAATGGGAATTTATAAGTTACTCGAGATGAAAAAGAGAATTAATGAAAAGATGCCTAAGGTTTATTTAGTCGATATGAAGGAAGAGTTTAAGAAGGGTAACCGTTTGTTTTCGGATATTTTAGTGTCAAAGGTTAACGAGAGACTCAATAGTGATGAACAGATAATTGTCTTGCTAAATAGGCGGGGTTTTTCAACGGTTATAAGTTGCAAGGAATGTGGGTTTACACATAAGTGTCCAAACTGCGATATTCCGCTTACTTATCATAAGAGCAAAGGAATGATGAGGTGTCATTATTGTGATTATACGGTGCCAAAACTATATGTTTGTCCGATTTGTAAAAGTAAAAATATAAACAGCTTAGGCATGGGAACAGAAAAGTTAGAAGAAGAGTTTCAAAAGAGATTTCCAAAGGCTAAAACGATAAGAATGGATACGGATACGACACATAGTAAGGGTGCACACCGGAGAATTGTCGATGAGTTTAGAGAGGGTAAGTATAATGTTTTAGTAGGAACTCAGATGATTGCCAAGGGTCTTGATTTTCCAAAGGTTACTTTAGTTTTAGTTTTTGGTGCGGATACTTCTTTAAACATTCCCGATTTTCGAAGTGCGGAGAGAACTTTTGAGCTTTTGAATCAGGTTGTCGGAAGGGCTGGAAGAGCTAAGTTAAATGGCGAGGCAATTTTACAAGGGTTTAACATGAACCATTACAGTATTGTTGCAGCAAGCAAGAACGATTATGAGATGTTTTATAATGAAGAGATGAAGATAAGAAAGGTACTTAAGTATCCACCTTATTATAATTTAGCTTTGGTCAAGATAAGTTCAAGGAATTACGAGAGTTTAAAAAACGAGTCTTCAAAGATTGCCGTTTATTTAAGAGATAATCTTCGAAATAATATTATTTTAGGTCCAGGAGTGGCAACGATTCCTAAAGTTAACAATGTTTATTATATGAATATTATTATCAAGTATAAAAAAACAATTGAGGTTATAAATCCTCTTAAGTTTATTTTAGGAAAATATGCAGGGGGTAAAGTAGCTGTTTCAATCGATTTAAATCCGACAAAACTATAGTTATTTAGTGTGTTTTGTGATAAAATGAATGATAGGGTGATGATATGAACTTTGAGGATATAAAATTAGAGAAAGATCCAACGATTATTTTTATGGGAACCCCTGATTTTAGTGTGCCTATTTTAAAAGGAATTATGGAACATTATAAGGTTCGCGCAATCGTAACGCAGCCTGATCGCAAGGTGGGAAGAGATGGTAAGGTTATTTTTTCACCGGTTAAACAGGTCGCATTTGACAACGATATTTTGTGTTTACAACCAGAGAAGATTAGAGATATTTTACAGGATATAAATGTTTTAGAACCTGATTTGATTATTACGTGTGCTTATGGACAGATTTTGCCACTTGAGATGTTACAAATTCCAAGGCTTGGATGCATAAATGTTCACGCATCACTTTTACCTAAATTACGTGGCGGAGCCCCAATTCATCATGCGATTATGGATGGTTTTAGTAAAACCGGCGTAACAATTATGTATATGGATAAGGGAATGGATACTGGTGATATTATAAGTCAGAGAGAGATTCCGATAAGTAATGATGATACAGCAGAAACTTTACATGATAAGCTTTCAGTTTTAGGTAGAGATTTACTTTTAGAGACGCTTCCTAGTATTTTGAATGGTACTAACTCGCGAACTACTCAAGATGAGGCTGAGGCTACTTATGGTTTTAATATTACAAGGGAAGATGAACACATCGATTTTTCGAAGACGAAGAGACAGATTGTCAATAAGGTTCGCGGTCTTAATTCTTGGCCTGGTGCTTATTGTATATTAGACGACAAAATTTTAAAGGTTTGGAAGTGCCGTGAGGGCGAGAGAATATATGATTTGGGAACTGATGGCGAGATTACGAGAATTTACGACGATGGTTTTGGAGTAAAAACAAGTAATGGCGAGGTTGTGTTTACAGAAGTTCAACTTGAGGGTAAAAGGAAAATGGCGGCTAAAGATTTTATCAATGGTTATCATGAAAAATTAGAAGGAAAAATTTTGAGATAAGATGTTTAAGAAAATAAATGAAAATAAGTATGTTCAAAAATATAAGGAACTTAGAGCTAATCCAAAGACTCGGAGTTTGATAAGTCTTGGATTTTGGATGATTTTCTTAGTGGTGGCCGTTTTACTTGTAAGAAGTACAATGTCATCTAATGAGATTCAAAGTGAACCTGTTAAAGATGAGGTTTTAGAGGTAACAAATTATGAGTTTACTTATAGAGATAATTTAAAAACTATCTTCGGTGAGGTTTACGACGATAGAATGATTTTCTATTTTAATAATGGTAAATATTATAAGAATGGTAATGGTATTTATCTCGTAAATGAAAACAGTTTAGAAGTTCAAGATATGAATATTTCTGAGCTTAATCTGACTTTTTCAGTTATCGACGACTTAGTTAGTCAGGTAAATGCGATCGAAGATAATGGAGTTAAAACTTATTTAGTTCCTCTTTCTAACTTTATAAGGGCTTATGAAGGTAATGAGAGTGAGGATTTAACAGAGGCAACGAACTACAATGTGACGATTCAAACTTATGAGAAGGATGGAGTAGTTTATATGGTTAAGTTAGATTTAAGTAATTATTATTTATTTAGAGGTTTACCGGATACGGGAATTATAACGATAAATTATTATAATGTTAATAAATTGAATGATTTTTCTTTAGAGTATGAAAGGATGTTAGAAGTATGAGTATACCGTTTATAATATTTTTATTAGGTCTTATTTTAGTTATTGTATTTTTTAAGAATTTTTATGCGGCAGTTTATTTTGTCGTAATAGTAGATATATTCCTTAGAATAGTAACTTATTTAAAGTCGACGATACTTCGCGATGATGCGTTTGGATTTTTCAATTTTATTCCGTCAGATGTGCCATCTATTTTAAACAGTCTTAATTTGGGAGCTTTTGAAGGAATATTTATGGCTTTATATATTGTTATTTATATTGTTTTTGAAGCTTTAATTATTTCAAGTTTCTTCCACAAAAAATTTTAAGAATTTATATTCTTATTTTTTTATAAAAAAAAGCTAATTTTAGTTAGCTTTTAAAGATCTAAGGTTTCGATATCATCGGAATCTTTTTTTTGATGAATCATTGCCGAGGTTTAGGGTTTCAATGTCTTCAGTAGGGGCTTGCTTAAATATAGGTTCTGATTTGATTTCTGCTTTTGGCTTTTGTTCTTTTTTATATTCTTCTTTGATTTTCTCATCGCTTTTCTTGATTAGTTTAGAAATAGCTAGTTTACTTAAGAGGATTATCATCCAAATTGTAAATAGGATAGTCGTACTTTCGATTAGAACTAAAACGTTTTGATTGGTGTAGACTTCTTCAGTGTCGTAGATGTTTATATTATTTGAAATTATTTGTTCTAGAGTATAAATCATCATAACCATGATAATGATGAAGAAGATGGAGTTTATAAATTTGGTTAGATTTTTAATATCTTTTTTGTTAATACTAATTAAAAAGATAACATTGGTGATAACGATGATGATTACATAGGTTGCGAGATTTGGGAAGAATATTTGCATGAATATTTGGTTTATCAGGTTATCGAATATTTGACCAATGTAAGAGTTATATCTTATGATGATGAATGAAATTATAAATAGCCAACCGATTATGAATAGAGTTTTGCCGATTTTTTTGTTTTTCTTGATGTTGATAATCATGGCGAGTGTGAAGATGATACCGAGAACGATGAACAGGAATGAACTAGGAGATTCTGTGAAAATGTTTATCAGGGTATCAAAAAACATATTGGTTTCAAATTTTATCATTTATATCCCTTCTTTACTTATAAGTTCACCAATATAAACAGTTTGGAGAGTATCACTGTCTTTAGTACAGGTTATTAAGGTGATGCATGTTTTATTCGTATCGCGGTAAATAGCTACTTGTCCATTTTTAGGTACTGTATATATATTTACGATTTGATAGGTGTATTTGTTATTATTATAGTAAACACTTATGGTGTCATTATTATTTAATTGCCATAAATTTTTAAAATAACTTATAGAGGCGGTTCCCGAATGAGCGGCTAAGATGAGATTTCCACCATCGACATCTGGCCAATCAGATGGGTTAATTACTTGAATTCCTTTATCAACTTTGTTGTTTGGATGACCGAGGTAATAAAAACCTTGTCTTAAGTTTATTTTTTCGATCTCAAGGTAGGCCGAATAATTATCGGTAGATGTTTGAGGTGCTTTAGTTGTTTCTGGTTCACTAGGTGTTGTTTCAGTCTTTTCTTCAGTTTCATTTTTTTCTTCTGGCATTTGGTTACCATATAAGCTTAGGTTGACGGTTTCAAATGTCAGGTTTACTTTAGAAATTATGTAGTTATAAGAAAGGAGAATGATGCCAGTGAGGCCTAGAATAAACATAATTACGATTAAAATACGATTTATTTTCATCTTTTTTTCCATGTTTTTATTCTCCTTTATCATCTATTTAAATTTTAACATTCAATGGCTTTTAAAGTCAATGATAGAGTTTTTTCTTTAATAGATTACACACAAATTTCATAAAGATATTGTAAAATTATGTTGGTGATTTAGATGAGGAGAGAGATTTTAAAGAAAATTTTGTATGGAATTTTAGTTATTTTAGTTTTAGGTGTAGCAATATTTTTTGGTATTAGAGTATTCGACTTAAAGAGAAGTTCTGATTTAAAAGATATAGATTTTTTAAATAGTCATATAGATATCATCGACAGTGAAATTGCTTCTTCAGTAAAAGAGGTTAAGAAAGATAACGACATGGATATTTACGATATGAATTATCAAAATGTGATAAGCCGGAAAATAAATGATTTACTTTTGGATGATTATACGGCTGATAAGCCTTTGATAATTTATAATCCTTATGGAACTAATAATAATTCAGTTAATATTTATTTTAAAACAGAGAAGCCTTCTTCTGTAAGTTATACAGTTAAAGTGGATGGATTTAACGATTTTACAAGAACATTAAAAAACAATGGCGATGATAATTATACAACTAATCATAGTTATCAATTAATTGGATTTATTTTAGGTTATACAAATAAGCTTGAACTTAAGGTAACAGATGAAGATGGTTCAAGTAAGACTTATAATTTTGAATTCGATATGCGAAATTTAGAGAATCATGCGAAGAGTAAGCTCGATTCTGAAAACGAGACTGATTCGGAACTTACAGATGGACTTTATACGGTTTTGGGCAATGATTCAGAAAGTGATGATTTTGTTTTCCTGTACGATAACGATGGAGTTATAAGAGGAGAAATTCCAATTATTGGTTACCGAGCTCATAGAATTTTATTCGATGGGGATATGATGTATTTCAGTGTTGGCGAAAGTACAATGGCGGCAGTTAATTCGCTTGGAAAAATTACTAATTTATATAATTTAGGAAGATATCATTTACATCACGATTATGTGTTTGATGGTGATGGTAATATTATTATTTTGGCCAGTGATACGGAAGCTGATACTTGTGAAGACATGATAATTAGACTTAATTTGGAAAGTGGAGATGTCGATGGCGTTTTAGATATGGCTGATTTATTTGGCGATATGCGCGAGAAGGCTGTACTTCCAGATGGTGAAAATAGTAGTGACGATGGTGATGGTTTAGATTGGATTCATCTCAATACAATTCAGTATTTAGGAAATGACGAAGTTGTTGTTAGTTCAAGAGAGCTTAGTACGATAATTAAAATAGACGATATATTTGACAGTCCGAAGATTGATTATTTAATCGGTTCAGAAGAGGTATGGAAGGGAACTGATGAGGAAGATTATTTATTAACTAAAGATGGTGATTTTAAGATTCAAGGAGGTCAACATTCAGTTACTTACGAGAAGATAGATGACGATAGTTATTATTTATATTTATTTGATAATAATATGGGCGTCAGTACAACGAGAAAAGACATCGAATGGAAAGAAGCTGGACTTGAGAATTCTAAAGGTAGAAAAGGCGATACGTCACATTATTATAAATATTTAGTTAATGAAAAAGATAGAACGTTTGAACTTGTTTCAGAATTTGATGTACCTTATTCTGGTTATGTCAGCAGTGTTCAAGAGATAGGTAAAACAATAGTTGTAGACAGTGGTATGGCATGTACATTTGGAGAATACACTGAGGACGGGGAATTAATTAAATCATTTAATATGGACTGTGAAAAGTTTATTTATAGAGTATATAAATATGATTTTCCTAATTTATTTGTAGATTAAACAGGTTATTAATTAACTTGTTTTTTTATGAAGTAGGAGCTATTATTTTAATTTAGAATATAGAGGTGATAGAACTGCTTAGTGTAAGTGGTGGTAATAAGAATACTTGGTTTACTAGCTAAACCAGATGATTAGGTTAAAGTGATGAATTCAAATGATTTGGACTTTGTTAATGTGATTATCAATGGGATAGAAAGTTATGCCATTAATGAGGATATATGTAAGATTGTAAGTTTTGATGAATCATCATTTATCATAAGTGTTTTACTGACTTCATCAAATGTTCCCGTAATAATTTTAGGCTTGGTTTGTATTTTAGAAGCTGGCAATGTATTTGTATATAAATAAAAATCAAAGAAATAGAGCTTAAATGCTCTTTTTTTGATAAAAACACATGTTCGTATGGTATAATTAAAAGGGTGGTAATATGTATGAATATATAAAAGGAAAAGTAACCGATATTCAGAGTGGTTATATTGTTTTAGAAAATAACGGAATTGGATATTTAATTTATACGGCAAATCCTTATTCTTTTAATATCGATGAGGAATATAAATTATATGTTTATCAATATATTAGAGAAGATGAGAATACTTTATATGGATTTAAAAGTTATGAAGAGAAAGATTTATTTTTGAGACTTACTTCAGTTAAGGGACTTGGGTGCAAGATGGCAATTCCAATGCTTGCAAGCGGTTCACCTGAAGGTATTATCGATGCAATTGAAAGAGAAAATATTTTGTATTTGAAAAAATTTCCAAAGATTGGAGATAAGGTTGCAAGACAGATTATTTTGGATTTAAAGGGTAAACTTGTGAAAAAGGCAGATGAACAGGTAAGTGTTTCTTCAGAGCTTGCCGATGCACTTAAGAGTCTTGGATATAAGAGTGCAGATATAAATAAAGTAGTTAAGCAAGTTGATGGCAGTTTAGATATCGAAGATCAGATTAAGGAAGCTTTGAGGTTACTTTTAAAATAATGGCGAAGTTACATTTTAAGTATGCAACGATGAATGCCGGTAAAAGTATTGATTTGATGCGAACTGCTTATAATTATGAAGAGAATGGCTTTAAGGTTTTGGTTATGAAACCGAAGGTCGACACTAAATCTGGAGATCGTATTTCATCGAGGGTTGGTTTAGAGCGTAAAGTTGACATTTTAATCGATATGGAGGATAATATCATACATCTTTTGAAGGAGAAACTTGATGATTTATATTGCATTTTTGTCGATGAAGCACAATTTTTAAAAGAGTTTCAAGTTAACGATTTATATAAGGTTAGTAAGTTATGCGATATCCCGGTGATATGTTATGGTTTACGTGTCAATTTTTTGGGAAATTCTTTTGAAGGTAGCAGAAGACTTTTAGAAATTTCTGATGTTCTCGAGGAACTTCCAACGATATGTAGTTGTGGAAGTATTGCAAGAATGGTTGGAAGATGGGTTGATGGGAAGTTTGTTTTGGATGGCGATGAAGTTGTAATCGACGGAACGCGTAATGTAAAATATATTCCACTTTGTGGGAAGTGTTATCTAGAGAAAGTTTTGGGAATAAATAGGTGGTGATTGAAATGGATGATAGAATTGTCAGCAACGAAGAGTTAAAGGAAGATAAAATGGAAAGTAGTTTAAGACCGGTAAGTTTAGATGAATATATTGGTCAAAGTGAATTAAAAGAAAATTTGGGTATATTTATGAAAGCAGCTAAACTTAGGGGCGAAGCTTTGGATCATGTTTTACTTTATGGTCCTCCTGGTCTTGGTAAAACAACGATGGCTTATATTATTGCTAACGAGATGGGAACGAATATTAAAACTACTAGTGGTCCGGCAATCGAGAAGAGCGGAGATTTGGCGGCAGTTTTATCAACTCTCGAGCCTGGGAATGTTTTGTTTATCGACGAGATTCATAGAATTCCGAGGTTTATCGAAGAGATTCTTTATTCGGCAATGGAAGATTTTAAGTTAGATATTATCGTTGGAACCGAGGCTTCTAGTAGAAATATAACGATCGATTTGCCACCGTTTACTTTAGTTGGGGCAACAACTAGGGCTGGTGATTTAACTGGACCTTTAAGAGATCGTTTTGGTATTGTTTCAAGGCTTAATTTTTATACGGAAGATGAGCTTAAGGATATCGTTTTGCGGACAAGTAGAGTTTTAGAGTCGCCTATCGATGAAGATGCGGCTTATGAACTGGCGAGAAGAAGTAGAGGAACTCCTCGAATCGCCAATAGACTTTTTAAGCGAGTTCGTGATTATGCTTTAGTAATGGAAAAAGATCATATCGATTTAGAGGTTACAAAGCTTGCTTTAGAGAAATTAAAGGTCGATGATTTTGGACTTGACGCAACAGATTATAATTTACTTAATGCGATTATCGAAAGGTTTAACGGGGGTCCAGTTGGAATAGATGCGCTTGCTTCAAGTATTGGAGAAGAAGCATCGACAATCGAAGATGTTTATGAGCCTTATTTGTTACAAAATGGTTTTTTAAAGAGAACTAATAGAGGAAGAATGGTTACGGAAAAGGCATACGAACATTTGAAGAAAAAACATAATGATACTTTATTTTAAGTTTTCATTATGATGGCGAGGTGAAAGAATGGTAATTGTTATAACAGGTCCGACAGCAACAGGAAAGTCGGACTTAGGTATTTTTTTAGCTAAGAAATTAAATGGTGAGATTATAAATGCCGATAGTACGCAGGTTTATGAAGGTATGAATATTGCAACTAATAAAATTAAAGATACTGAAGGTGTTGTTCATCATTTGTTTGACGAGAAAAAATTATATGAAGATTATACAGCTTTCGATTATCAAAAGGATGCGAGAAGGTTAATCGAGGATATTTTAAGCAGAGGAAAGATTCCAATTTTGGTCGGAGGAACTGGTCTTTATATAAATGCGGCTTTATACGATTATCAGTTTAGTGAAAAGGCGCATGAAAAATATGAGGGAGTCAGTAATGATGAACTTTATAAGAGACTTTTAGAGGTCGATCCAGAGACAAATATCCATTTGAATAACCGAGTTAGAGTTATAAATGCGCTTAATTATTATTTAGAAAATAATAAACCTTATAGTGAGAAGGAGAAGAGTTCAAAACTTCTTTATGATACAATTTTTATCGGACTTACAGCTGATAGAGATATATTATATTATAAGATAAATAAAAGAGTAGATAAGATGATTCAAGAAGGCCTTTTGGATGAGGCTAGAAATTTATACGATTTACATATTAAAACAAAGGCAGTAATGACGCCGATTGGCTATAAGGAACTTTTTAGATATTTCGATGGAGAAGTTTCTTTGGATGAGGCTATTTCGGATATTAAAACGCATAGTAGACGTTATGCGAAAAGGCAGTACACTTGGTTTAATAATAAAATGAATTTGAAGTGGTTTAAAACTAATTATGAGGATTTTGGACAAACGGAAAATGAAGTTTTGGGATATGTAAATAAAGAGATTAAGGAGAGATTAAATGAAAATGATTGATGATTGTCTTCCAGATATGTATGTGAAGTCAGTTTACGATATCGACTATAAAAAGCTTTATGACGATGGTATTAGGTATGCGCTTTTTGATGTCGATAGTACTTTACTTCCGTTTGACAATATAGATGTTAGGGATGAACATTTAAAACTTTTTGATGGAATAAGGAGTTTAGGTATTCAAACGGCACTATATTCTAATGGTTCTTATAAAAGGGTCAAGCCGGTTGCGGACAAGCTTAATGTCAAGTTTGTTGCTAGTGCGCACAAACCGGTTTACAAAGGTTTTAAGGTTATTAAAGAGATGTTTGATGATAAGTGTGAGCCGGTTAATACTATTTTTGTCGGAGATTCACTTTTGGTTGACATGCTTTTTGCAGATAAGTGCGGGGTAAAAAAAATTTTGGTCGATTATATTCCGGATGATGGCTTTAATATTAAAGGAAAGGTTGTTTGGTTGATACAAGTGGCAATGAGTAAAGCTTTAGAAATAAAGGTTTTTCATATGGTAAAAAATACTATTTGTCAAAGGGCTAATAGTTTTTTTATTTTGAAAATTTTCTTGTCAGAAATATTAATTTATGATATCATTGTATATAGGGTAGGGAGACTACTTAATAGAGGAGGATAGAAATGGAAACAAAACACAAAAATGCGCTTATCGGTGCGTTACTTGCTGTAGTATTTGTTATGGCTGTAGGTTATGCCGCATTTGCTCAACAACTTACTATCAATGGTAGTGCGTCAATTAGTTCTAGTTGGGATGTACATATTAAGGATATTCAAGGACAAGTTACAAATAGTTCAACTGCTGGAGATAATACTACAGATGCAGGAACTCCAACACACGATGCAACAACAGCTAATTTTACAACTAAATTAGTTTCTCCCGGAGACCAAGTTACTTATACTGTAACTGTTGAGAATTCAGGAAGTATTGATGCTCAACTTAATGATATCGTATTATCAGTTGGGCCAGAAAGCGGTAGTTTAGTTGAACAAACTAGTTTAACTGCAGCAAACAATCCAAGTGATCCAATTGTTTATACAGTAAGCGGTATAAACGAAGGTGAAACTTTAAACGCTGATGGCGGAACTAAAAAATTTACTGTAACTGTTACTTATAATAGTAGTGTAACAACACAACCTACATCATTAACTAATGTTGCAAAATTAACATTACTTTATAATCAAGCTGATTAGTTAGGGCTTAATAAAAAGATTAAAACGAATTTAATCTTTTTATTTTTCTTTTCTTGATAGAAATTTTAAAATATGGTATCATTATAACTAGAGTAGGGAAAGCTACTTAATAGAGGAGGATAGAAATGGAAACAAAACACAAAAATGCGCTTATCGGTGCGTTACTTGCTGTAGTATTTGTTATGGCAGTAGGTTATGCCGCATTTGCTCAACAACTTACTATTAATGGTAGTGCGTCAATTAGTTCTAATTGGAATATCAAAATTACTGATATTCAACCAGGAAGTCCTGTTGGTACTGCTGTTAGTAATAGTGCTTCTGTAGGTGAAGGAGGTCTTTCTGCTTCATTTAAAGCAAGTTTACAATCACCATCTGATTCACTTACTTATACAGTAACTGTTCACAATGGTGGTGATATCGACGCTAAACTTAGTGAATGGAATTTGAGCGCTGGTGACGATAATACTAATGATCCAATTGTTTATTCAGTTAATGGACTTACAAATGACGAAGAATTAGCAGCTGGCGCAGATAAGAAGTTTACAGTAACTGTAACTTATAATAGTAATGTTACTTCTCAACCAGAAGCGGGAGATCTTACTAAGGGAGCTACAGTAACTCTTACTTATACCCAAGCTGATCAAGCTTAAGACTTAAGAATTAGGTTTTACTTAATTCTTTTTTTATTTACTAGAAATTTGCTTTGTAAAATGAAAAACTACAAAACATATAAAATTCTACTAAAAAAGACGGCAATTAAATCCGTTAAAAATTAAGAATAGATTGTTTTTAATAATCAACTTCAACAGTAATAGGTTTCATTTTAATTTTACATTTATCGCATAGAAAAATAGGATTGTTTTTAAAAGTTTCATTATTCATTTTTTGAAATGTACTTTGTGGAATTAGTTTTGTGTTTCCACATTTAGGGCATAAAAATTTAATACCCATAGAAAAGTTTAAGTTTTGTTTTTTGTTAATTTTTCTTAACATAGAACTCATATACTAATCACTCCTTCACGAGACTTCAAATAAAGGCTCCATTATTTGATTACATTTGGGACAAATAATGGGTATACGATTAAATGAAGTTAAAATGAGATTTTTCCATTTAAGCAACTGTCGTTTAAATTTAATTTTTTCTTTAGAAATAACATATTTAATATTATCACATAATTTATTTGATTTGTTATAAAAACCATAACTTCTAATAGATTTAAAACCAGTAGGTAATAGATGACATAATAATTTAGTAATAAATTCAAAAGCAGAAACAGTCTGTTCGTGATATCTTTCTTCTTTGTGGTCTCTATAAAAGAAAGTAACATTTTCGCCGTCATAATTAATAATTCTAGTTTCTGCCATGGCTGGTCTAGAACAGTATCTAGTAAGATAACGAATTAAATCTTCTATTGATTTGAACTTGTAACCATCATCTTCTAATCTATTATTTACATAAAAACCATTTTTGTATTTTAGATACATAATATTTTTAGTTTTAGAAAACTTTTGTTTACCAAAATGTTTTTCCATTTTATCAAGCAAAATTTTCATAAATCTTTTAGATAAAGCATCATAATTAAAATAATCATATTTTTTATAATTTTTAAATTTGTCAAAAACACATTCAGCAATAATAACATGAATATGAGTATTAAAATTTAAAGGTCTACCAAAAGTATGAAGAAAAGCAAAGAAGCCAGGAGTATATTTTAAATTATATTTTCTAATTTTCTTCTTTTTGACTTTACCATTAACAATAGAGTATAAAGTATCACTAACAGCTTCAAATAATAAACTGGTGTCATTTAGATTATGAAAAAACCAAGGACATAAAACATCTGGAATAGTAAAGGTAATATGTCTATGTTTAACGTTCACACATTTTTCTAAAATATTTTCAGTTCTAATTTTTTGAGTTTTAATACCACAAGAAGAACATAGTTTGCCCTTACAAGTGTGGTGAGAAAAGATTACTTCTCCACAATCCCGACAACAATAAACGGTAGCTCCTAATTTATGATTAGAACAAGAAATAATTTTATTGACTTCTTTATTAGCATTAGGTCTTGTTTTATCTATAGTGACTTTATATTTACTATAATAATTGTCCCAATGATCTTCAAAAATTCTAGCGATAACACCAGTGGATTTATAATTATTATTATTTTCCATAATAATAAATCCATCCTTATCAAATTTATTATCATTAGTTATATGCTTTTTAGCCCATGAATTAAAATTAACTATATCTACATGTTTCATACCTTAATTATAACAAAAATGTCCCCTTTAGGGGACGCATGACAAAATTTATTTTGTCATTTTTTTATTTACTAGGAATTTGCTTTGTAAAAGTAAAAAAAGTTTGCAAAAAG